>Ga0307510_10000177_pt1 | contig 54267 bp, 69 predicted proteins | sample 12_EM_MG_FD_207224 | JGI IMG/M metagenome (GOLD analysis project Ga0307510, IMG submission 207224) | Populus trichocarpa ectomycorrhiza microbial communities from riparian zone in the Pacific Northwest, United States - 12_EM | ecosystem: Host-associated > Plants > Roots > Unclassified | place... | reverse complement strand
CTCGTTGCATACCCTAGCACACGGCAAGTAGTTTAGACGCAAACGTGAAACGCTGCCGCAACCAACAGGACACAGAGACGGGACGGACCGCATCGGCGGCAGGGCTCCCTGGCGCCACACCGTTTACCCTCGCAAATGGCAGCAGCTCGGTTGACGTCGTCGCTTCAGAGGCGGTGGTAGATCCACTACCCTCACCATCCTTCTCTGCTGGAGGTGGCGGTGGCGATCGTGGGTAGACCGTCTCGAGTGTCTTCGCGATTTCGTCCATGAGCGACTGTAGATCGTTTCTCAGCTCTATGATGCGCACACGCGCGTGGCGCACGGCCCAGACGTCGAGATCGTCGCGCGGGAAACCTTCACGGTCGACGAGCGGCTGACGCATGTCTGTGTTATTCGCTTTGAGTATCGAGCCCTGCGCCTCAAGCTCGGCTTCTAGCGCGTCCTTACGCGCGATGAGGATACGTGCACGTTCTGTAGGACTGTCTGGAGGAGGAAGTGTGTAGCCCATGGAAACTTGAACGTGTTTGCGTTTAAGTTATCTTGAATGCATTACGCAACCAACCTTAGGCGTCTCAGCTGGCTCGGGCCGCTCGCCGTTGACTTGGCATTCTTACATTCTCCTCTCCTCAGTTATACGAGTATGGAGCTATATTAGTTGAAATTTTTCCTTGGACATGGAAAACTATAAAAATGGTGTAGTTATACATGGATACACCTTGCGCGTTTGGACCGAATAAAATGTGATGTTAGCTTCTTTAGTAATCCTTTCATCCTTTCACGCGCTGGAGGGGCCCTGATAGGTACGTGAGTTTTCATCATGCATGGGGTTTCGGTTAACGTGTGGACGTGGGTCTTCTCAGAGTCTCAGAGGTGCCATTTGGCCCTGAGTCAGCTGCCTGCTCCGTGGACTAAGTGCAGACATGGATGCACCTCTGGGGTGTTTCAGAGCCGGACTGGGCCTTATATTGGGAATGGGTATTACCGCATTTACAGGGCAGCCAGGGAAATGTTAGTTACAGTTTGGGCTGTTACCCTACAACAACGTCTGGGCTAATTCATTCCTAGAAGTCACCTCAAGAGTTCGCTCACCCAGAGCGCGGCACCAGCCTTCCCAGACCCAGAAAGGGGTAAAGAATGGGCAAGAGTCCTCCCGGGGGATCGACACCGTGGCAGATATCACTGTGGTATCTGCCACGGGGTAGACCACCCTGAGAAGACTCTGCCCTTTCCTGTGTAGCTGTTGTGCAAAACAAAGCCGTACCTGAGACAGCTTTTCTTGCGTATGCTCCTCCACGTGTCAAAGTATTTTCTCAATGATTGACAAAATGGTCGATTGGCCAGCTTCGGGTTCATCATTGGTGCATTAAATGTCGAGATCCATGTAGTTGCGACGGGTTCCATAGCAATTCAAAAGATGGAAATCAGCATCATGGCCGCCTCCCCAAGCAACCACAGGAATTACCTATCTCCAAAGGTCTGGCGTTACCTCTCGCTTGCCATCGACGACAGCTAGCTCCGTAGAATTTACCACTGGTTTCACACCAGGGCCAGTAAGCCCACAGTCACGTGCTGCTTTACGCACCGTCAGTCCATTCCCCGTCGCACTCAGGACCACAGGCAAGGTGGCGAGGTGATCTCATTCGACAGCCTGATGAACCCGGGAGTTGTGGTGCTGTGTGACGAGCTAGACGTTCGTCACCAAGCCAGCGAATTTAGCGCGCGCACAAGACTCGGAGGAGCGTTATGTGCTTAGCGAACTTTCACCCTCAGACGGAACGTCTCCCTCGGCAAGAATGCGCTCTGCTGGCTTGCGGATGACCCAAGAAAAAGAGGGGAAAGTGGAGAATATAGTTGAAAGGCTTACAATTGATACGATAAGATAGACCATACCACGAGTGTCGTAAGCCACTCGTGGAGGCACGCGCCACCACCTGGCGCGACATGGACCTCTAAGATAGTGATCTTGGGCGCTGAGCTTGTATTGCGAGGCGGTGAGCGGGAGTCCAGCACGTCCAGCACCGATGACGTACATCTGACATGGCACCCACATGCATCATCTTCAATTGTCTGAAGCAAAGAATCAGCGCAGCATACGCACGAGAAGAGTCAGCGACCATCACTTAAAGCCGTTGGGTGTGGAACTTACCTTGATTCTGACGGAGGCAGTGGGTGCAAGAGCTCCGGGGACAGGGACATACGAGTTATGGTCTTCACAGAGAAGGACGACGTAACATCAAGATGCTGGGACATCACGCAACGAATCGTGCTCTAACATTCTGTAGATTGCTACACCGAGAGACCAAACCAAAAAAGGTTGATTACATGACGTCTAACGTGAGCACGACCCTGCGTAACAAGTGAAGTCAGCATTCACTCTTCATTCTCAAAACGCGCATGGTAATAGAAAGGTCAGTGTAGCGGAGGTCACTTTGATGCAACCTCAACAGATGAGCCGGACATATATCAAGCCACTTTCCAAAACTGCCAGAAACAGTTCTCAAAGGATCATCTGGCCCCGGCAGACTATCATCACAAGACACAAAAGAGTGCTATGTACGGGGTGGGCCGGATGGAGGACTCACCAGAACTCGCTATGAGGAGTCTGATATCACAGATGCAAGGCAGTAGCAAGGGCGGCCCCTCCTTCAGTCGTCTTCCTCGTCCGTGAACTCCTCACCGAGGTGAATCCCGTGGTGACGTTCCAGCCCTGCTCTGCGCGCCCAAGAGCGACCATCAGTATATGGCGGTACGCGTAGTGGGAGAAATAATGTGTAAATAGGGCTGCTAAGCGTAAGTCGTAGCACGGGCAGACATAAATGAATGCGTACTATCCATCTATTCCAATATTGAAAAAGAGCTCGAGGTTCTTTAATTTCCTGTAGAAGTGAGATCAGATGGGTGATGGTGCTAGAAGCTGGGGAAAGGGCGAACCCAAGGTCGTAAGAGTTTTGGAAGGTCTGCGAGAGGTGTAAGACGAGATTGGGGGGCAGTTGGGTTCTAAGGCATACCTCTCCTCTCGATGAGGCAACCTTCCTATAGTATTCATGGTCATGATTTTCTACCGCCGTCTCCCCAACGGCGACAGTCCACAGCTGCCATGCAAGCATCGTACAAATAGCTAGACACATCACAATACACAGCAGGTAGATGACGGTGAAAAGTACGGGGGACATCCGATGGTCCCAGGAGTCCTAGAGAGGCCAAACCTAAGCACACTGGGCATGGGGCAGTAGGACATGAACTCACATCATAATCGAATCCCATAGCCACGAATAGATGTGGCCAGCCAAAGGCAACATAGCAGAAGGTAGCTATCGTGACGTATGCCCTGAAAGATATCTCTCAAGGGGGCGTACGGAAAGCGGAGAAAGTGAATACGGACATGAACATGACAAAGTGACGTTCATTATGGAGGCCGACACACTGGTTTATCCCTGCGAAGGTTGAGTACCGTGCAGAGCTGGATGCACATAAGACACACACTAGGCGAAAACAAAAGTAAGGGAACGAATAGGAGATAGGTGTGGACGTTTACGTACTGGACAATGGTGATCGAACTTCAACACGCAGCGATTACAGACTCGACAATGGTGCGTCCTCTGAGAAGCAGTTGTAAGAGCTAGAGGTAGGACGATATCTAGGACCACAACACCCTTCCTTACCTCATACCTGGACTCGCCGCACTTGGGACACTTGGAAACAGACGCAGGGGTTATGTTTAGATGCGACGACCAACACACGCCGTTGGTCAAACTTCTACTTCGTGTGCGTGGTTTCTTTGCCCAAATGAAGCTGTGGCTCGCATTCTGAGGCGGGTCGCCCGCAAAGCCCGGGGATACGGTGCAGGCAAAGTAATAGTGGGTGAACAAGTTGACGATGATCAGGATGCACGGCGGGACGGAGAGCCATGGCCACGGAATGGTCGGGACAATGACGTCGACTGATTGCGTTGTTTTTTACATACACAAAGACGTGATCAGGCTCACTCTTTTTTGTGAAAGGAAAAGAGGCGTAGAATTGAATTGAGAGACGTACGGAAGCAGAGTGTTCCGAGCACGAACAGCACGGTCGCGGCAGCGACAAAGAATGGCCCGGCGGCTCCAGTGATCCAGTCGCCGCAGCGTTCGATGCGTTTGAAACATGCAAAGACGAAGTGGGGGCGGGGACAGGGCATGACGCGTAACTGGGCGTAAAAATTGCTGGAGACGACTTGACTTTTGAGAGTTGTGATGTGTTGCGAGGGCTGTGGGTTGCTTTGCTGCGCGTCCGTCCCTTGTCACTTAGTAAACGCTTGGCCTTAGCCGTTAGAAGGGGCGCTCCGCGGAGATCGCAGTGAAGGGGATCAAGGTTTGCGAGCCCCCCCAGGCCTGCTGGTTTTGTTGTATCGACGATGCTCCCAGAGTCGTTCAGTTCAGTCCTTGGCAGTCGGCACTGTTGGAGCTCGGGTGAGGTGTTGTCATTCGGCTAACGCTAACTGTCATTCCAACACGTCCCACCTCACCTCACCCAGCGGTGAATGGGAGCTCGCCACGCCAAGATCAATCTAGAGGCAGTGGTAGATAAACAATGCAAGCTAATTACACGCTCGCAAAAGACCCGCTCTCCTTGGAGAGGATCAGGTCCATCCTCAACCGCCTCGAAGACACCATCATCTTTTCTCTCATAGAACGCGCGCAGTTCGCCTACAACCCCAAAATCTACGAGCGAGACGTCTTCAGGGAGCTCGAGGCTCTCCAGTTCAAGGGCAGTTGGCTCGAGTGGTTCTTGAAAGAGACGGAGGCTTTCCATGGTGCGCTACAGGTCTCCGCGTTTTCCCAAATCATTCACTCACCCGTACGCTTGTATTGGGACCGCAGCAAAAGCGCGGAGATACACAAGGCCAGTGCTATCCCATCCCCTCGCGAACTTGAAGGCGTCCCGCGTCTGACGCACAACGAAACATCACAGCCCGGACGAGTATCCCTTTACGACGGGGCTGCCCGATCCCGTCCTCCCCCCGCTCGAGCACCCGCCGATCCTCCATCCAAACAAGGTGAACGTGAACCCGACCATCCTCTCCTTCTACGTCCGTTCGATCGTCCCGCGCGTCACCGCCCAGGCGTCCCTCGCCCTCGCGTCCCTCAAACGTTCCAAGGGCATCATCATCAATGGCGACAACGACGACGAACTCGAGGACGACGGGAACTACGGCTCGGCCGCGACCGTCGACGTCGAGGTGCTCCAAGCCATCTCCAAACGCGTCCACTACGGTCCGTCGCTCTTTCCCTCCTTCCTCCTCCTCTTTCCCCCCCCACACCTCACTCTGCTCTCTCTCCTTCCCATAGGCAAATTTGTGTCCGAATCCAAGTTCAGGCAAGACCCCGCCGCTTTCATCCCGCACATCCAACAGCGCAACGCCGAAGCGCTCGCCGCTCTCATCACGAAGCCCGAGGTCGAACGGTACTTGCTGATACGCCTCCGGAAGAAGGCGATGCTCTACGCGCAGGACTTTGCCAGCGATGGCGAGCCGTTGCCCGACGGCACGGGCAAAGGCAAAATCGACGTCGACTGCGTTGTGGATCTGTACGAAAGCTACATCATCCCTCTGACGAAGGAAGTCGAGGTACGCGCAAGTCCATGTTTGTCGTCATGGTGCAACCACCGTCTAATGAGAGTTCCAGGTTGAATATTTGCTACAGAGGTTGGATGGCCTGTCGCAGGAGGAGATAGAGAAACTCGCAAATTCAAAACATTAGTGTTAGCTTCATGCGAACGATTACTGTTAAAGTTGTAGAGATCCTGTACAAGGGCTAGCGGGGGGTAACCTTGATCGTGAAAGTCGTCTATGGGTGTATCACTAATACAGTATTTGCGAACCTCTCTGCCTGCTTACTAGAATTCACGCCATTATACCCCTTCGTTATGCAAGGCGTGTCCGCATATTACCTCCACTTAATGATGACATCAGGCATCAAAGTTTGGTCGGTTAAGCGACATATATTCGTCAATGCTTGTTAGAATCGAGGAAATGGACATCATCCTCGGTGCCCCACGAATGAAGACAAATAAATACAGCAACGGGATGGAAGCAGCGATACTACGGAATGGCCGGTGATAGAATTGGTTTAAGAATAGAGCGAACAAGGTAGATAAGGAAGAGGCAATGAGAGTGGACTCAGAACAAGAGGCGATGGCATGGGGTAATGTAGAGAGAATGTTGATAGGTATACACAGCAGACGGAAGTAATAACGGAAACGGTATCCAGATTTTGACCGGGAACTATATTCTGAACTGGCCAAAGTGAGATTCACAACCCTAGATCTGGACAGGAGTTGATAACTGAGCAAGGGGCGGGAAATTCAAGGGGGGAAAACACACCCTCGAGGAGCCTTTTTGTTTGCTCCTCACCAATCTTCTGCGTAGCACGTCGTGCGAGTAGCTTTTCTGTGCGGAACTTTTCATATAAGACTTCACGCGTGTGCGTCTTGAGCACCTGGTCATGAAATATATGAGCCACCTCGTTTCACAGAGATAAACACGAGTGTCACCTTCATGTGAGTAGATAACACGGCCGTGCGCAGTGCAGCAAAGTCGCAGTGTGTTGGGTCCAATACATCCACAGTGCCCCACCGGAATCGCCGCACAAACACCCCCTTTAGGTCATCCGGGGGCGAAATCACCGGTGGCCAAGACTGTTGCCCCTTCACGGCCGGCGTGACGGGAGAGTCGGAGTTAGTTAATAGCGACTGCGTGTTCTCGGACGCGACGTCCTTAACGCTCCCCTCGGCCGAGGGCTTGGGTCTGTGCCTGCGATACTTCTCGGGTGCGATAATCGCAAAAGGAAGAAGCGGAGAGAGGTCTGACCGTGCGACGGTCGAGGCGGAGAAGCGCACATTCGCGATGCTTTCAGGGTCTAAGGGGTCAGGGGATTGCGGCTCGCGTGCCTCCACGGAGAGCTCAAGTCGAGGGCGTGAGCGGGAGCGACGGGGAGTGGCGCTCTGCCGCCCGCTGCGTAACGTGATGACAGGCGGCGAGGAGGGCTCGTCATCCTCGTCGTCGTCGTCATCCGACTCTGACTCCGACTCGGCGCCATCACCATTCCCGTTGACGGGCTTCCCGTCGGTTGCCAGAACGCCACCGTCTCGAGAAAACGAAGCCTGGGAAAACTTCACGGGTTCAGGTGTAAACACACCGAAACCGAGATCTGCTTCATGAAGTTCGCGCTTAAGTGTCGCCTTGACAGCACGCAATTTGTCATCCGTGAGAGAATCTGCGCGACCAATGATGGGGAGTACGTTAACGCGTTCAGCGAGACGTCGGATGACGCGAAGCTCTGCGGGTAACATAGTCAAACTGCTTGGATTGTTGTCGGTGTCAACGTCCGAATCGCCGTCATCATCGGTTAGAGGCGGTGTCTCATCTGGATTTTGCGCAGACACGTTCGTTTTGGAATGTGTGCGGGGAGGAAAGAGGTGACGTCGAGAAGCGGATGACGCCATGGAAGAAGGGTCGACGAGGTAAATGCAACTGTGAAAACGTTTGAGGGAAATGTGGGACACGCGGGCACGGTGACTCACAGGTGTACGTGTTCGTCACCCTTGCTCTGTCGTACGACCTTTGATTCCTGGGAACCATCAGTTCATTTACGGCCAATGACCGAAGATATCATGGAGACGAACCTCGCTCATAGTGTCGGCGTAAAGCCCGTCGAGATACTTCATGATGTGAGACACCTGCCTCTCCAACACGAGCTCACGACCCTCCTGGAAGTCCAAACCGGGAGTATCGATCACGGAAAGCAACACGCGATCGAAACGGGATTCGTGAATGTCTATGGTGGCGGATTGGATACGAGGGGTGGCCTTGACGCCACCGCGCATAAAGCGGTCGAACGAGGCGCGTTGTTCAGCGGTGGCGGTGGGAGAGATGTCCGCAGTGTCGAGCAAAAGGCGTAAGAGGGAGGTCTTGCCGGTACCTTGAGCGCCAGCAACCTAGATCGCGTGTTGAGTTTGCGCATAGAGCGCGACGCGACGGGTGGCACCGCACACTCACCATTAGGTTGAATTTGGGTGCTACGCGGGTGCGACGTTGGCCCACACGGGTGGGTGGGCCGGAGGTTGCATGAAAAGAGGAAGGTGGATGAGACATGTAAATCGAAGAGATGGAACGGTCCCCGCCGTCATGAGAACGCCCTGCAAAGCGACGAAAGGGTTTGTGAAATGAAGTGGTGCCTGGTTCATCTGGCTGGTAGGAGATGGGGGCTGCACCTTGAAGTTGGGGTTCCGGGGGAGGTGTGTGGCGAATGGCAGCAATATCGACGAGGTCCTCAGGCCACTGAACATCCTGCGAGGTGATATCTGGGAGCGAAGTCTTACGGACCGGCTCTTCGACGGGCTCCTTGACTGCTTTCTTGCGGAAACTGCGGAACATTGAAGAAAAAGAGGGAGATAGAAGAAAGAAAGGGAATAAAAGACAAGGAGAGAAGATTTTACGGGTTCGGAGAAGAATAACGAGCGGACGACGATTTGTGGTCAAAAAGGATACGAAAAATGGGGAAAAGGCGGCACAAAACCCTGATTCAGTTGTACATTACGTAACACAGCTTTTCTCTAATCACAAACACACGCACACAGACCAGCCAGACCAATGAATGATGAAATCAGGGAATCCCAACAACTTCAACCGTCGACGCCGTCATCGATCCCCCTTCTACTCGAATCCGCTTTGACGGTGGCTGATTTTCAACTCGCTCCCGTTCCATCCGGTCTTCCTCGTGCAGATTATACCCGGACGCTGACGCCGACGCCGACGACGGTCCCGCGGACACCGGTCCGCTTGACACCGTAGATGCGGGCTCGGATGTTGCCGTGCTGGCCTTCCGTCGCGGCCCGCCCGGCGCGTTCGGGTCGTTCACGTAGTTGCAGGTCAGCGATCGTCGCGCGCAACTTGAGCATGACGGATGGCCACCATCGCACTTTGTCTTTCGCGCTGCAATTTGTGGTTTGTGTTTTTTTGTTTTTGAATGAATGAGTATTCTCGTCACCCGTAAATTCACTTCTTGTTTTACTTACCCCTGCAGTGGTTGCACGCCACCACTTTTGGTCCATAGTTCGACGATGATCGGTTGCCTTTTCCCGGAACCGGCGGTGCGCGCTTCCGTTGCGTCGCCACCTCGGGTGGCTGACGCACGGCGGGAGGAAGCGCTGGCAGTGCCGGGTCATCCGGGCCTCTGATCGAAGGCAAAAGCGGTGGCGCGCTGGAATTGATACCGGATGGAGGTGAGAGCGCAATTGGTGGTAACTGACCAGGGCGATCAGAATCCATGAACGACGACGTCCCCCGCCTTTCCAAGGACGGTGGCAGGGCAGGTTCCGCCTTGAGTTGAGAAAATTGCTGCAGTTTCAAGGCCGGAATGTCCTCATGTTTTGTAAAGCTACCCTGCTGTTGAATGACGTCCAGCGGTGGGAGTTCGCGATCTAAACCGACCCGGGCTAGAGGTTTAGTCACCACCTCTGGAGATACCGACGGTTCTAGTTCGATCTCTACCGAACGTTCATCACCACTTGCTTCACTGTCGCTATTGTTGAGATTGCGCCTCTGGCGCATCCCTCCCCGTCGCTTCTGGGGTACCATGTAATCGCACGGGTTCGACCTCTTGAGACATTGGTGACAGGCCGGTCGTCCACCATCACATTTCAGTTTGCGCGCTAATGGAATTGGGCGTCAGAAAGATAGATCCAACAACAAGGTGATAAGCCTCATACAGCGGCAAAAATTGCACGCGACGGTGATTTTTTTAGCACGCTGCCGGCTGGCTTCTGGAAGAAACCAATTAGTCATACAATCGGCCAACAGTGCTCCGTATGGGAACACTGACTCGTAGATGCCCTGTTACTCTCTTGACCCGAATCAGACAGAGCCGAATTGATGGGGGTGACGTGGGCATCCACCACTGATAGTTGACGAGACCCAGCAGCAAGTGCAGAGTGGCGAGACATGCCAGAATGTAGGTGTGGGGCATCTATAGTAAGGATTGACAGGCTATTAGAAAGAGGGGGTAAAGGTCCGTTGACTTGTAAAGCCCGGGTTTCACTGGGGTGATGCTGCATCATGTATTCCACCCTGAACTTATCATACAGATATTCACGAGTATACTTCTGCAACGTCTGGAAAAGACAACAATGAGTTCCCGACGACGAATCCTTTTTAAAAATCACTCCCACCTGCATATGATGAAAAATGGCTTGTCGAAGAGGAACAAAGTCAGAATGGTTGGGATCAAGGACATCAAGAAAACCCCAGCGATAGCCGCGAGTGAATTTTCCGCGGACGAGCTTTGTTGGGGGAGCGTTGGGAGACGAGGGACGACCGGGCGTGTATTGCAGGACAAGCTCATGACGGGACAGAGGCTGGCGGTTGACACCGTCACTGTGGGAATAACAGTCTGGGGAAATCAGTGCGTATGGAAGTCGGAGGAATGAAGGGGTCACGGGAGAGGTAGGCGAAGAACTGCTCGGGGAAGATGAAGATCCGTTAGACAGACCAATGAACGATTTATTGTCACCGTTGGAGGCCGCGTGCGCATCAAGATCAAATATTCCGAAGCCGATACCCGCGTCCGCCAAATCTCGTTTTATGGCCAGCTTAATGGCCGCGAGTCGTTCATTTGTGAGAGTGTCCGCCCGGGCGACGACGGGCAAAACATTAACTCGGGAAGAGAGCGTGCGAATGACATTGATCTCGGCTTGAGGAAGGACCGGTCGACGAAGGAGCGGATTGGTGGTGACCGGGGGCTCTAGGATGACAGGTTCGGCGTCGGACTGGGAGACACTGCTGGCGTGCGAGCGCGGAAGGAGCGGGGCAGGTGGACGGATGGCAGATGGAGGGACGATGGAATCGGGATCCAAGAAATAAATGCACCTGTTAGGAAAAAGCGGGGTGGTGAGTCCATGGGAAACGGACGGACGGACGGAAACGCCCGCGGGAAGGGAACAGTGGATGGACCGCCGACATACAAGTGGACGTGATGGTCGCCCGTCCGAGCTTTGTACTCCTGTGTGTGAGCGACGGGGGCTGAGTGAGCGGACGAGGCTGAGAATGATGAATTGAGATGAGAGGGACGCACATCTTCCAGGCTCTCCGAGAACTTTGACTCGACATGCCGGAGGATGTCACCGACGAGTCTTTCGGAGGTGACCTCGTCCCTGACATCCAGGGACGGGGTGTCCGTAAGGGTGAGCGAAACCGAGTGACGTTGGCCGATCTCGGGAAGGTCCAAGTCAATGTCGAACGAGACGGTGCGGATGAGAGAGGTGTGGCCAGCACATCCCTGGACGAACTTGGCGACGGATGCGAGCTGGTCTTGAGACGTGGTGGACGCAATGTCGCTGGTATCCAAGAGGAGGCGGAGGAGAGCCGTTTTTCCCGTTGCCTGTCCGGCGACCATAAGGGAGTATCCGCTGAAAGGTCCGTCAGGCCGAGCAGCGTTGGGACCGTTCCGTGAGGCGAGGAGGGCCTGCGCGGACGGTACGGTATACGAGGAGAGGGAGTGATCTTGGGAGGCCATCCTGCTGTCGAGACGGTCCTCGTTGTCACGCCTGGCCCGTTGTTCGATTTTGTCCATGGCGGGAGGAAGGAAGGGAGGGAGCGGACCCAACGGAGAGCGATTTGGCTGGCCGTGGTTTGCCCTGGCAAGCTGAGGCGACGTTGTGCGGGACACTGAATTCCCCGGCCGGACTTACGTTCCTTTCTCTCCGCGGCGCCGCTCCGGCCTCATTTCCCGAGCCATTTCCAACTATTCCTTATTCGACTCATTCGGCGCGCTCAACCCGTTTCCCCTCCCCCGTTTCCCCGTTCACCGGTTCTCGGGTCTCGGGTATCCATTTCCCCACTCCCAACTCGTTCAGCTACACCACCACCCACGTTTTTTTTTTCTTTTCACCCCTCACGGCCGCCCATCGCGCGCACTTCATATAAAGAGCACCTTCTCGCCGTCCCGTAGCGGCGGATCAGAAGCATCTTCGCCTTCCGCTGATGGCCTAGAACACCCCTCCCCTTATCCTCGTGCGTAGCTTTCCGCGGCTTCCGATAACAGCTGCCTTCTCAAAACCGCTCTTTTCTCGTGCTCGGACCCTTGTTACCAAATATAAATTGTTTCCTAAAGGGGGTCCACCGACTCACCCCGAAAAAACGCCCACAAGTCCGAGAATGATCGTGATAAATGACTGGCGTCAACGGTTCCGTGAATCGTTCCGATTAATATGCTTATGTTACACCAAAAACACCAAAATACTTTAAATGTGACATCGGACATAGCCTTTTGGGTTGTCTCTTCAACTGCCTTTGATACCGACCGATTGCCAGCAGCTAGGCATGTTCCCTTTGGTTAGGCCTTATCTTTGCCCTTAAAATATCAGTCAATGGAACTCCAGCGTTCCGGGCCCTGGTTCGTCGGCTCATTGCCGGGTCAAAACCGACATCGGAGCAGGATCAATCTGGGAGCACAGCAACGACACCTAGGATGATGGTGCACCCCACCAGATGCGGCCCCCGTCCTCCAACTGTTCCGACACATCAGTAAACTTTATTTTGTTGGTCGTCAGGATCCGTGAAGCTGGTTGACCGGCTCTGTAGAGCATGAGAGCTGCACACCAAGTTCCGGTGTCCGGTGCCTCACACGACCTTTAGTTCCGATGAGAAACGAGTTAGGAAGTGGTAGAGGAATATAAGGGAGATACAAGCAGTATATAAGTGGAAATAAGCTATAATGCAAATCTAATTGGTTGCCCCCTTTGGCTCTCCTCCTCCTCTTCGCGCAACCAAAAACACCAGCGTCTGGCGTGTAAATTATCCAATAAAATTTATGTGACAGTTCCCCAGCCTGGTGAAGTGAAAGAATTCAGAAACGCCCGATCGACGCTGTTCGCCCGCCACTGTCGATCCTGGCCCGACTCACAGTTGCCCGGACTTGGAGGTCCATCGAAATCGTTCGTCCCGCCGGGCACCTGTATTCGAGGGAAAGGCACCTCAAAAGTGACGCCAGGAAACGTGGGCTGATCGCCCTCGCCCTCGGGCGTCGACCGCCGCGTGCGCGAGCTCGCCCCCCGACCCTTCGCGAGCTTTCTGCTCCCCCTCGGGGCTTTACCTGGGCCTCGTCGTCGAGCGGTGGATTCGTAGAGACACACCCCTCCCCGCTTTTCACACGTCTTGCACTGTGGCCTATCCCCGCTGCAGCCAAGTTTCCTACCTGAAGCGACGGAAAATTACGTCAACAACGTGGAAAGAAGAACGGAACCCACAAATGACAATTCACAAATCAGCCACAAGCGCCTGCGACCTCTTTTTTTCTCATGAAACTTTCATTAAAAAGGTGCTCACCTCTGCAGAAGTTGCACGCAATTTCCGTCTTCTTCCGGAACCTCCGTAGCGTAGGCAACCCCTCTTCCGGTGCACTGCCTACTCGTTGCTTTCCCTTGCGTGCCGTCACCGTCTTTATGGGACTCTCCTCTACTGCGTCCCCTTGGCCGGCATCAGAGGAAGAACCGTCGACTGTCGGGGGCGGTCCCGGTAGGTCCAGCAAGACAGAATCGAGCAGGGGGCTAACAAAGCCCTCTGCGCCCAACATTCCCGGGAGGCCATGAGAAGTTGCCGACTGTAAGTATGCCTGGGAGTGTGCGGGCTCGGCTGTCACACCGGCGCTTAGATTCGGTCGCTCGTCGTATACGCGCGCACTCAGCCCTTCCGGCACGGCAACATAGGGTATAAAACTGAAGCGACTGGAGGATGGTTCTGCTACCGCTCTCTGTGATCGTAAAATTTCGGCATCAAAGGCTGACCCTTTCCCACAAACAAATGTAAATCGTCGGCTGGTTTGCGGAGGAAGGAGCCTGTTCAACACGTACGAGGATGGCCTTCAAATTGTCCAAGGGGCACCGGCCGCCAGTCTGAAGGCTGCTGCTCTCTGTGTGCCGAGGTAAAATTTCCTCCCCAGTTGGGATCGTCGCCGCGCGTGTAGCTTTCGGCATGTCCTATACGCTGCGGGTGAGGGAAGCGTTCGTCCCAAAACGGGACTTCGGGCTGGGGGGCGCCGATCTGCTGCTGCCATCCTTGCGTCGTCTCTACCTGCTGCTGCTGATTTTCCGGGAACGGCAACGCAAGCTCTCGCGAAGTGTTCGGCCGAGGGGGATACGTGTAGAAGGCGGGATCTGTCGTCGACCGCTGCCCACCCGACGACGACCACGGGGGTGGCGTCGGGGGCATCATGATCGACATTCTGCGCGACGACTGGGGCGCAGACCGGAGGTGTCTGTGCAGTGGAGGGGGTAGAGAGCTTCGGCTGGGGCTCGGGGAACGGTCTTGATCCGCCATTATCGGGACACGAGCCCGAAATCTGCAGCTCGAGACCAGGACGAGGATGGGGATACACAGGCAGGCGGCTTTAGATTTGGGCTCTTGACGAGGGACGAGGAAATCAGTCCGAAGGTATGGAGAAAAATCGTCGACCCATTCGCGATCGTCGCACAAAATGGCGGACCAACTGGTGAGCGGAAGGAGGGAGCAAAAGGGGTCCACCGAATATGAATTGCTCATAAGGTTTGCTTCCGCCAACATACCCCCGCTACACATAAAATCTGAGTGAGGGGCCACCGCAGCGTATTTGCTATCTGCTATCCAAAAAATATTCCTATCCCCCTGTGGAATTCATTTGCGGGCTGGTTTGGGTAAGGGAGGTGGTTCACTGACGGTCAGTTTTGCCAAAAAAAACCTGGCGGTTGACTCTTTGAAAGTCCATCGCTCTCAAAACTCTTTACCTCGTCAAGGCGTTGGATGTCCTTCTCGATGGCACCCTCCTATCCCTTATTAGATGCTCTGTTCTGTTCTAACTTGTCCGGCATGCAATTTTATTCCGACAGCGACGTTGATCTTGCCAAGGAAGGCTATCCAAATCTAGTATTTTGGGCCCGACGATGCGAAACTTAAACAGCGCGACCGATCCAAGTCACGATATACACTCTATCATAATCATAATCATAATTAATCCATCTTTTTTGGTTTTTTTTTTTAATCGATCACCGTGCGCATCGGGGTACAGTGACCCCTACGTTGCACTTCGTGTATGCCCATTGATTTCTCTATCTCTAGTATTTACGTTATGACGCGGTATATGTAAGAGTGAGTTTAATGCTCCTGCGGCCCTGTGGGCCACTGCTGCGTGACGTATTGTATAGGGTTAGATGAGTGCGTTAGTTGCACCAGGTGACGGGGGAGAGTGAGAGTGAGGGCGTCTGTTTTGTGGGGAGAGACGATATATGCGGGGATGATGGTGGTGAGGTGTTGTGCTCGTGTATTCGCTCTTGCTGGTCGCCCTTGCCCTAGTTTGTGTGGTATTATTCGTGCCGGGCTAGCTTGAACACTTCGTCACAGGGTGTGAATTTGAGAGTGGGGGTGAAGGTGCGGGCGTGTTGCGATACGGTGCGGGATGTGGCATGTTCTTGCCTTTGTTCGCTTAGTATGTCTGTGTGGTTCCACTCGCGTAGTATGTCTTCTGCTTTATTAATATTTCACTCACTTATTTGTTTGAAGCGTTTATTGCTAAAGGGTGCTGCTGCATGTTTACTTAGAATCGTTGCCGAGTCTAGCTTTAGGTTCTTTTTGAGTTTCCGCGCAGGCTTCCATCTCTCGTACGCGTATCCGGGGCATCGCAATAGGTGGTGCTCCAACGTTTCGGTATCTTCACCGCAAGGCGGGCATCTTGCGTTGTCCACTTTTGAAAATTTTCAGGAATCCGTTGAGTGGTGCGTGCGTTAGAAGTAGTTGAGAGATGCGGCTTGCTGCGTCGCGCGTGATTTCATGGTTGCTGAGTCTTATGAAGCCTCCTGAGGGGGTTGTCTCATCGATTTTAGTCCTTTGAGCTGCGCCGTTCGTCGGTCCAAATGCGTTTGAGTTCGGTGTTGTAATTATGTTTTCTAGCCGGCCAGCGGACGTCTCAAGTATATCGGGAGGGACATCTTGTCTGATGTTGCGCCGCTCGCTGCTTTCTTTGCTTCTCGGTCTGCGACTTCGTTTCCTCCTATACCTCCGTGTCCGGCTGTCCAACGTATTGCAAACACGTGGTTGTTGCTTCTGTAGCTGGTTAGCCGTGCGCAGGATTTCTGTTGCCAAGTGCGTTCCCGGCTCTCTGAGGTCCGAGTGGAATGCTTTGATCGCTGCCTGGTTATCTACGCCGATTGCGTGTGTCGTGCGTCCAGTTTTCTCTGCTTTGATTAGATGAATTGCTAGTAGTATATACGAGTTCTGCTTCGTGCACTGTATGTTTGTTGTCCGGGCCTAAGTGGTAGTTTAATGCGCGTGGAGGGCGTCCTTCTGGGAGCACTGCCGCTGCTCCTACTTGTCCGTATATTGCGGATCCGTATGGGTATACTTTTCCCTTTTCGTTTGCGCCGGTGGCTTCCTCCTTGGAGGTTTCCCTATCCTCGGCAATATGGATGCGAAATGGTAGCTTTCTACCATGGTCGGGATGCGCACCATTGCTGGGTTTTTTTCAGTGTGAGTGGGGTCTAGTCCTCGAATGCACTTGCAAGGTTATGGAGCGGCGATTTGTGTCTTTTTGCGCGTCATTTGGTACTCGTTTTGACCAGATTGTGCGATGGGAGTCCGACTGGGATGGAGACAAGTCTGGTTAATGCTTTATGACACTATTTGTTACCGTGTAGTGCAGGGGTAAAAGATATGTGCATGCGTTCAGGGCGTCGGTTGGGGAGGGGTGGTTTTAACTCTAATAAGGACAAATCTATCTCCAAGTAAGACTTCATACAAAAGAATGAAGTCAGCTACCTTGCATGACAGACCTGGGATGTAATGGAAAGTGACCATCTACTTAGTGTCCACTGGAAAGAGCAGGTGCAGGAGCTTGTTATAGGGACCATGAAAGTCAGCCTCGGAGGTGTTGGGACCTTTCTCAAGTGCGCGGAGGACTTTTTCTGGCCAAGGAATGGTCACAGAGAGTTCAGCGGGGTGGGGGTGGGATGGAGGGAAGAGCACAAGTGGAGAAGGCAGGCAAGCTTGCTGCTTGGCACTTTCTTCAAATTCGGCTTAAAACCCCGAGATTGTACATTTGTCATGGCCTTTCATCAAGGTTGAATCGATCATACTGTACTTCAAAGATCTTCGGACGAAAGGGCTGACAGCTGACAGAAAGTCTCGAGCCCCTCTATTCTTTCGGACGGACTTGATTGGTTTTGTTTTGTTGTTGGCCACTCAGAAATTGGCACCGGTGCCATTCATCATGTATCGTGTGTGTGAAAGAAAGCGGACCATGAATAACCCACCTCTAATCAGGCGTCTGTATTCAGTCCAGTGCGTGCAGGCAGGGATTCGAGCCTTTGAACCACTTAAACCGTCAGTGATTTCCGAGGCGGGCATTGCTGACTAATCGAAAAGTCATTATTGGTCACCGCATTTAGTCTTGCACTGACCAGCTTGACCTTTAGTGCGTGTTGGCATGTCGAAGCTCTTGGTCTATACCCCAAGGAAACATGCCACGCGAGCAACTTTCAGGGCATTCTCAACATGCTCCTTAAACAGAGAGGGAAAGCCTGTTATGAATAGATACTCCAGGACCGTCACACAACCAAAAGACCAAGGTGCCAGCCAGGTGAGTTCAAATTTGACTTGGCAGCTACGAGGTTTTCAACATAGATTGTCGCTGTCTAGGCGATGCTTTACGCTACTGATGGTATTCATTCGGATGATGATTTCAGCAAGGCTATGGTTGGAGTGGCGAGTGTTTGGCGCGTAGTTTCTTCATTTTGCTCCCTGCTGTGGCTGATTTTATCCCAGGTATGAAGGAAACCCGTGAGTCTCGCTCACTCGACCTTTCTATATGCGACTGAGGGGCCTCCTCAAAGTTGCAATCGTCACTTACTGGGCTTGGGACAGCGTGCCAAGGCTTCGCTCTCAACTACTGGTGTCATAGCCTACCAGTTCGGTACAGTAGGCGTCAGTGACGGCATCAGTATGGGCACTCGCGGGATGTCCTACTCCCTCCAATCTAGGGACCTCATCGCTGACCAAGTTGAGACCGCTGCTGGCGGGCATTGGCTCGATGGCATGGTCGTTATCCCGGGGTGCGACAAAAACATACCTGGTGTCCTTATGGCTCGTACGTATTTTACTATATACTTTGTTTCTCGGCGAACCATAGTAATTCTTTTCTAGTTGGAAGGTTAAATCGTCCCGGTCTCATGGTATACGGTGGGACCATTCGTCCCGGATCCTGCGAAGGGGCTCCCCAATTAGACATCGTCTCCGCTTTTCAATCGTATGGGAAATATTTGCAAGACGGTCAAGGCCCCGAAGCAGAGAAAGAAAGGTACCGTACTGTGAGGCACGCGTGTCCAGGGCCAGGGGCTTGTGGAGGGGTATGTTATTCCGATATGCAAATTCATTGAGCTTATATCGAGGAAAGATGTACACCGCAAACACGATGGCGAGCGCAGCAGAAGCTCTTGGGATGACGTTACCAGGCTCATCCTCGTTCCCCGCTGAAAGTCCTGAGAAACTTGCTGAGTGCGACTCGGTCGGGGCGGCCATGTACAACCTCTTGGAAAAGAACATTCTCCCAAGGGATATTATGACCCGATCCGCGTTCGAAAATGCGATGGTGCGTGCGTTTTACTCACTCCAGTACATAGTTCGGCATTTTGTGATCGTTATTTGTACCAGGTCCTAACAATGATACTCGGCGGCTCTACTAATGCCGTTTTACACCTCATTGCTATTGCTCACTCTGTGGGCATAAAATTAGAGCTGTCCGACTTCCAAAACGTGTCAGATAGAGTGCCGTTCATCGCCGATCTCAAGCCCAGTGGCAAATATGTGATGGAGGATGTTTATAAAATTGGTGGCATTCCCAGTAAGTACTTGCGTGGTTCTCTTAATATTTCCATCTGATTCTCATGCGCCGCAGAGGTCCTCGCGTACCTCTTGAAAAATGACCTTATTGACGGCAATAGCATGACTGTTACGGGTCGGACTCTCGGGGAGAACCTTGAGCGCTGGACCCATGAGCATGGGGAATTATCAAGCAACCAGGATGTCATCCGACCCTTGGATAAACCCATTAAGGAGACCGGTCACATTAGGTCTGTACCAGATTAGCTGTCCTGACTCACTCTATTCTGAAAGTTCGTCCGTCCGCCAGGGTACTCACTGGTAACCTGGCACCTGGCGGTGCGATTGCGAAGATAACTGGAAAGGAAGGCCTCGGGTTCACTGGGAAGGCACGTGTATTTGACTCAGAAGAGGAATTTGTACACGCCGTGGAAGCCGGGTCAATCAAAAAGGGTGAGAAGACTGTCATCGTTCTGAGGTATCTCGGACCGAAAGGTGGCCCCGGTATGTCATTTGAGCGATATGCGAGTGTTGCTATTGATCCGACAAAAATGTGAAATCAGGCATGCCAGAGATGCTCAAACCCACAAGTCTGATTATGGGTGCAGGGCTTGGCCAAGATGTGGCCTGCGTGACTGATGGAAGGTTTAGCGGAGGGTGAGCATCTACACATCTTGAACACCACGTATCTCTAACTGGGCATTCCGCTGGTCTTGCTTTTGTAAAGCTCCCATGGATTCGTTATTGGCCACGTTGTCCCGGAAGCGCAGGTGGGCGGTCCTATTGCACTTGTCCACGATGGAGACACAATCTCGGTGGATGCCATCAAAAATACAATCGACTTGCGCGTACCAGAAAGCGAACTTAGACGCCGCAGGCAGGACTGGACCGCTCCACCACTCAAGGCGCAGCAAGGGACGTTGTATAAGTATATCAAAGCCGTGGAAGATGCCAGCCATGGATGCATTACGGACGCCTGAGCTTCCGTGTACAACTGCGATGGCGCTGCCATTGTCACCAGGTGGGGGTGAGTGGGGATAACACATCTACATGAATTAGTGCGAAGTCTTTATACGCTTCTTCTTCTCTGCCTTCGGCATCTTCGATTTTCGCCTTTCACGCTGTTCAGTTTTTGTGGCCTTCTTCCGCTCCTGGGCCCGAGAGTCAGACGACAGTGTGTATGTAGATGATGTGGAAGAATGCACCTTTTTCAACTCGCGGTCCTCATGGCGATGGCCGCGTGGTGGTCGCTTGTCCTCAAAAGGTTTCGTGTCTTGTCCTTCTGCTTCGCTGCTAACATCGCTCGCGCTGTCCTGAGAATCGGCTTCAGGTAATGGGGTCGGTAACGCTTTGCCATCGTCAGGCTGTGTGTCGACTTCTTTTGCTACGCCCATTTTTTCTGGTTGTACCAGCTCGATCGTGTCAGCGTAAATCGGCTTCTGCCAGTCGTCAAGCGAGAGCGCGGCCACTTCGCGCTCAGGATCGTAGAGTTCGCCGAGAGTACGGGGAATGTACGATCTTTTGAATACGGCATCTTCATGTGCGGATTGCCCGGACAACGTTTTGGTATCATCCTCAGATGGGTTGTCTGACGGGGCAAGCTCGAGCCACTTCTTGAACACATCTTCGTCGTTGAGCCCGTCTGAGCTACCCAGTTTTTCCTTGACAATAAACTCGAAGCAGCGACGCAGACCAAGACATCTAACCCCCATCTTTGAAAAATAGTCCTCCACGTTCTTGATGTCGCTGCGCAAGAAATCAAATGCGGATGGATGGTCATGTTCCACGCTCTGGGAGACGTCGATGATGTATAGGTGACTCTCGTGATATAGTATGTTGTATTCCGAGAGATCGGCATGCACAAGCTTGCATTGGTGAAAGAGCTTGCGGATGTTGAGTACGAGCTCGGCGTACAGAGAAGAGTAGACCGATTGGTTGTTGATCTCAGCATCCTTCAGACGCGGTGATGCCCTGTGGTCAGGAAAGTCAATTATCAAGTATACTGAGTGGACCTGTTGCCCCTCCGCACCATCCTTCTTTATCCCCGAGGAAGCTCATGACCAGGACATTCTCGCGAACTTCGAGAGGCTCCGGACAGGGTATCTCCGCCGCACGCAGTCGCCTGAGATTGCGCAGCTCTTTCTCCGCCCATAAACGCACCATCTTTCGAGGGTTTCTGCGATTGTAGCCACGCCGAAAACGGTACTCTCCCGTCACATACCGGTCACGATCCTTGAAAACTAGGATGGAAGTCTTGTATATTTTAAGGGCGAGGTGCGCAGACTCCGGCGTCAGCGCATGATAGACATTGGCCTAGCAAAATTTCCCGGTTCAGTACTAGTGTCGACAATGAGCACGCCCGTTTTGGGGCTTTCCGTACGTACCTCCTTGCCGGTGCTCACGCAACCATTAACCTCGTGGACCAAGCCACGGCCAATCATCTTGAAAAGGATGATCCGGGTGCGGGGATCGAGCACCTGCTCGTTTGTCGCGCGGTCCGACTTGTCCTTCATGTTTGCGTATGAGCTGGGTCCCTTCCGATTGACGCCTACGCCCATCATGTAGGGCACATCAATCTTGGCTAAACGCGACGAGTATTTCGCCAGGGCGAGCAGCTGATCGGATGCCGGCGACTTTGAAGGAGTCGCTGCTTTTGCTTTTGGGCGGTTGACTGCCGGGAGAGGAGCAACTGATGTCGTTTGCTTGATTGAGGAAGTCACGCCCTCCGCATTACCAGAGTTCACCGCGAGGTGCTGTCGCAAACGATTGTATTGTTTAGTAAAGTCTTATGAAGAGATATCAAAAGAGAAATACAATGGGGCAGGATTCAAACGCGTACCCCTTTCTGCGATTTCCCAGTCTTCATCTTCAACTCTTGTCAAGTCATCGTCGGACTCCTCTGACTCGGAGTAAACATCGTCGTCACCCTCTGAGCTATCTTCTATCTGTTCTAGGCGTGTTTCATCGATATAATTGTATCCTTGTCGAACACCCTCAGAGTGCATGTCATCAGCAGCATCATCGAATTGACCCTCTTCGACGACGATAGGTGTTGACATTCTGCTGCAAAGATTAGCGAACTTCGCCACGTGCCACGTGCAGATTAAAAAAAGAAAAAGCCGATTCCCTATTGATAAGGAGTAAGGGTGGCCCTGCACTCTTTTGTCCAATGGGAGACCGGGCTCAAATAAAAAGCATGTCCAAGTTGTTGGTCTATTAACGTATTAACATGCATTAACTGCATGTGGCTCTCGTGCTGTGGGAACGATGGAACGTGGCATTATATTGGACACGCACGCTGTCACCGGACCGACGCCACTTGTCCGTGTCAGTCGTGTATCCTCTACCTACAGCCGCCTCGCCTATCACTAGAACCTCCACATTTTTCTTGAGTCTGCCAATGCAAAGCACCGCTGGGCTTAAGAAGAGGTCCCCTTTTACGTTCACAAGCGATGAAGACAACTCACTTGCAAATGCGGGTATATTAGACGACCAACGTAAGTCCCAATGGGTGTGTATGGCGTACATCGTCGACATCCTTCAGTCCATCTGACGTCGCATTTCAGAGCAGGATGAGGTTATACAGACGCTGAAGGAGGAGAATGATATGTCAGATCGGCAAATTTGGTTATGCCTCCGCATCGTCATGGGTTGTTTTGCGTTCTTGTCCGTCCCATCGGTTTCTGCTCCGACTCGGACGATTCATTGAAGTTGAATCCAGACACGTCCTATATCTCTTTCGAAGAGTAAACCCACTCGGCCCGTTCCTCTCAAATGTTCAGCCCCCACGCATACCCTTGGATGTCCCGTTTGCATTGCTCCACACCATAATCCTGCTAGGCCTTGCAGCGCTTTCTCAATACGATGATCATACGCCGGGTATTCATATCCTCGTCCCGAATTATGCGCGGATTTATGCGATTGCTGCGATAGCTCCAACCTATTGCTCACTCACACGCCAAAGTGTGGCCAATATCGCATGGTGGGGCTTTGCCCTCATGGCAGTGTCGCTACACCATTTCTTCCGTTCGTTTATTCATCACGGGAAGAAGAACATCTTGCAATTGGAGGCATTGAAGTATGATGTGAGGGGAGCATGACCGTGGCAATCATATTGCCCGCCTGGCTGGCCATTGTTATGGGTTTGTGTACATTGTCAAATCAGGGTCTAGGTAGTTGTATGACTTAATTGCCAAGGCTGGGCTCATTAACGTTCTTAAAAAAATCCCAAAGGTGCTGCTGCTATGCATTGTGATCCCTTGCCCGTGATTCGCGATAAGGGTGCGCAACATGGATACACGTGGGTACTCACACCACCCTTCCCTGCCAAGGTGTTCTCTCAGGCGTCCTCCAGAATGTAGGCCATACGATTTCCAAATCGCTTAGCTGGGGGTATGATGCCCCATGATTGTTCCCGGTTCGTGTTTGCATGTTTGCATAATACATGTTCTCCATGCAGACGACCAACGCACCGACGTATGATCCAAACCGCATGGCCAAGGTCACATCTTTCCACGATTGCGAGGACATGACTCGGAACATGCCCCAGTTCCTAAGACTGGGTGGTGGCGAGCTTTGTACATGCATGTGATTTTAGCCAGGTCACTGGCAAGCATGGAAAGCTGTCTATTTACTCACATTATACCACCCTATCAACGGCTTTGATGCCCCACACGGAGCCTGAGATTAGTTCTGTGGTGTCAAATTTTCTACGGGTATTCGGTATTCGGATATGCTATCGTAGTAGCTGGTATACTCTGAATTCCCCCATACCGGAAACGGTCCGATCATACAGTGCTCCTGGAAGGCTGGAACGCGTATCGTGCGATTTCCGGGTAGTTCCAAATTGCTCCGTACACATACACATAACCAAACCGTGATTTGGTGGTGTAATACCATACAAGTGTGTATCATGCGTCATGCATCATGCTTCGAAAGGCGCTGAACCATTCGGACGGACCTGCAAGCGGCACCAAATCATTCTACGGGGAGTACTAGTATGTGGCTCCCAGGCTACCGGGCCCCTCGCCAAATCCGCCATGGAGTATCATCTCTGAGTACGGCGACATCTTCCTGCTCGCATGCCCTCGGTGGGGTCGTCGGACTCGCAAGTCGAGAGCAATTAAAACGACCATCAGGATTCAGGAATCCGCCTCTGACTTATCCATGGACAGTTGCCCCGTCGACGTTCTTCCAGGTCCTTCCACCGCTCCTGCCGCTCTGGCGGCCGCCCACTTGAGCGCATGCACCGCGCGTCCCGCACGTTCCGAAACATCTACGCCAGTGCCACGGGACGAATCGGAGAGTATATGCAGTCGTACGCGTGTCATCTCCGGCAGTGGCGTGGACGTGGATGTCACGCACGATTGGGAGTGCGTGCGCTCCCCGCGGCCGCTGTCCACCAACGTAGACTCGGAGTGCGTCATCGAAGACTGGGCTTCGGGTTGCACCTCGTACGCCGACTCGGACATCATGCGTACACGGGACGATGACGAAAGCGAGGCCATGTCGTGGGCACCTGACAAAGGCGACGACTCCTCGCACGCCGCCCGTCGGTGGGATCTCATCCCTGAATATTTTAAACCCCCTGGAGTCCGCAAGGACACCCTCTTCCTCCGTATGCACGGCCGTCCGCTCGACTCTCTGGGGGCGCCGCCGGAACGATCGCCGCACAGGTCCGCGCGTTCGAGGACACTCAATGCCGTACCACATCGTCGCACCCACCTTCCCCTGCTTTCAGCTCTCGTTTCCCTTCTTTCCATAGACGATGAGACCTTCCATCTTGTCACGCACTCACCTGCACATTCGGCGCTGTTTCCTGGTCCCATATACCCCTCTGACGAGCAAATAGAGAATGCACAGGAGATTCACGGCGTCCATGCGCTACTGAGCCGGCATGGTGCCCTTCGAGAGGGCCTCGCTGTCGCATGCGACGAGTCCGTCTTGTCATTCAATCCGTTCAGGTTATCGGCATCGTCTTTGATCGGACTGCTCGACATTGTCAGAGGCTTGTTTGTAGGAGGTAGGGATCCAAACGGAGTCTACCAATGAGTTATGCTTCTTCTCAAAAGCTTTTTCACATGCATATATTGTAAAATTTTGCGTAAGCAAGTATTCGTTGCGTAGATCAGTATTCCTTCGCTACGGGCGATCGCCAGAACTTTCTTCGTATTTTGTGACTGATAATCCGGATGATCAATGACCAAGCGAGTGCCGGACAGGCCCATCTAGTGTGCACTCTGGGTTCAGGCTCCAAGCCTGAATGTACCACAAAACCCACATGACCGACGCAGTTCAGCCTCATAAATCACAACTTGAATAGTGCAGCCGGGAAACACTTCAACTCGTAGAGGTCAGCCGAAGGAAGCTCCCCAACCCTACTCTGCACTATTTGCAGTGGATGGCCAGTACAAATCGGATGGAGAGACAACGTGCTCCTAATCGAGAGGCGGGTCGGGGGCATATCCTTGTGATTGGGGCATGCGATCATAGAGTGTCAAAGAATTACGCGCCGCGTAAGATAGCGAGAGGCAGCACAATTATTCTTCATCTTCTTCCTCCTCTTCCTCATCCTCATCATCCTCTTCCTCATCCCGTTCCGCCTCGACGACGGCGGTAGCGATGCGGTCGAGGTCTCGCTGTCCATCTTGTGAAATTCGACGTCCACCGTTAGGTCCTTGTTCGAGGACACCGAGCTTCTCGAGTGATTGGCAAATTTTACGCTGAACCGAGCAAGAAGCATCCCCATGGTGTGAAGGTCGGTTCCCGCGACGGTTCCGGCCTCCGTGAAGTTTGGCAAGAGCACCAATTCCTACGTCTTTGCGAAGGTAGATATGCCGTGCAACAGCGGCTTTAATGAAATCAGCGTTCAGAGCGGAACTAAGAGCTCTTATGTGTAAACGCACCAGCACGGACATAGTACCAATCTGGATCATAAGGTGCAAGCTCCTTGTACGCACCAGTTTTGACAATATCAACCCAAGTTGGGACATCGAGCTTGCCCGATCGTTTTAGATGGGATGAGTATGCAGCAATAAAGGCTTCCGCACTGAATAATGCGACATGATAAGACTTATCTCAAGGAGTGAGGGAAGAGGACGCACCTGATATCTCGTACACCGGGCATTTCGTTGGAAGGTGATTGCAGAGCGCGGAATGTTGATGGTTTGTTAGAGTTCACTTTATGATTCGAGTCCCGACAGCCACAATATGACAGTTCAAGTAATTATATAATACGCGTAAGATAAATCCTAGATAGCCACTTATTTGTCGTTCATAATTGCCTTCGCCGACGCGCGGGCCACTTGTATGGAGCAACTCCCGACCGAGTTACTCGTTGATATATTCACTTGGTGTACCCACTCAGCAGCTCTCACCGCAATTACAGTCGGTAAGGTCTGCCGGCGCTGGAAGGCCATCACAGACCATACCCCGTGCCTTTTCCAGTTCATCGTCCTCGATGACCGTTCCTTGTCGTTCAACCTCGCAAATCGCATCGCCAACTTCTACCTTCGGCGCAGCTGTGGTCTCCCATTTGATGTGGACATTAACATCGTCTCGAGGGATAGCCTCCTCCCTCTACTCTCGCCATTCCTGAATCATTTATGCAGATGGCGCTCATGTACCATTGGAGGTGCGAAGGAGGAAGCCGTCCGATTCGGTGAGTTCTGGGACAGAGGAAACGGCGAACCGAAGCTGGAAGAACTCGACATCGACGTTCTCGACCCAACAGAAATGGATGCGATGACAGAAAATATTCAAGCCCAGGCGGCTGCGATGGGGGACACCACCCCCCCTGGCACATTCAAGCCATACACGATTTCGTTGACTTCTAACCTCCTGTTCATGACTGTAGTGCTATCGAAGCTCCCCTCCCCCCTTTCTCTGAGCCCACTCCGCTTCGTGACCCTCTCAATCACTGAAAGTCCATTAACCTTGAGCGTACGCCCGGACGACCTCCTCCGGTTCCTCACCGTTTGCCCCGAGCTTGAGTTTTTCTCATTCACGGGGTCTATGTCGGAGCCCATTATCACATCCGAGGACATTCGACACCCACCGCCTATCGTCTCACTCCCGCGATTACGCTCTCTAGTCTTACATCGCACACTTGCCACACGCATTTTACTCTCATATCTTCACACTCCCGCTTTGCGGGAGCTCTACCTCGAACACCTCAACGTTGACTTTGAATTTCCCGTGCTCAACCCGTACCTTCCTCTTCCCCCGCGTGATCCGATCGACACCTCGTCGGTTCCTTGTCATAGCCCGAGTGTCGAATCACACGCAAGCACAAGTGGGCTTCCATCCTCTCCCACACTGGCGGGGGATTCTCATCCGTCCTCGCGCTCAGTATCATTCGGCTTCGAATGCGCCCTTGAGGATGGGGATTCGGATGATGAATTTTCTGATTACTCCCAATCACCGTGTAGTGACCACGGGACTGGCATGGGCCTCCGTAGCCTCTTGAGTCGCAGTTCCCCACAGTTGCATGTGCTAGAGATGGACTATGCCGACATGCGAACGAAGGACTTTGCATGGGTCTTCTCCTGTGCTCAATCGTTGACGGACTTCAGGATTGTCGCGAGCGACATGGCAGATCGAGTCGTGCGTATGCTCGCGCCGGACGCGAACGGCACGATGCTATTGCCAAGGCTTCGAAGTCTGGAGTTGATTAATTGTCAACGATTGAGCGGCAAAGCGATTGTGGAGGCCGTCCGTGAAAGAGCGCATGCAACGGACGGCTATATTACCGAAGGACGGGCGGCCGACGCGTTTCCCTTGGAGGACGTTGCGGTGGTGCGCTGCGCGAACTTTACGAATGACGACGGATTGGAATTAGCGGAAGTTCTTGGCGAGCGACTTCGGTTTCATTAAACTAGCCTGTGAATCGGCATGCAATTCGGTATATACTGCATTTACTAGTCTCTAGTCTTTGGACATTCGCATTAATATTCGTGACACGTCCTGTAATGTGCTTAGTGCAGTATTGGTACCAACTGATACTCGTCGAGTACGGGCAGTAACGTAGCCCCCTGCCCGTCCCTGTCCCGTCCAACTCTTCACAATCTCCGAGTCAGGACGTTTCATATCGGACGGATCGTTCCGGGGTGAAATGAGATGGTGACCCCCACCGAAGGGCCTGGGCTGTGATACACTCCCCACTGGGAATGATCATGTCCTAACGTGGAGATACAATTTGTTCATCGATAGTCATCCATACCCCAGGAAAGGTATAATGGAAGGGAATGTTGAAGGAAGTAAGTACGTACTGTAACCTAGCACACAGCGTGATGTGTGGAGTGCCGTGCCCAAGGCACCCATTAATAAATAAATAAATATTGTAAATGAACGGGCTGCGTATGGGCAGGAGTACCGTAGCCGGTTTCCCTTCCCGTAATCATTCGGTAAGGTAAAGGGCCCGACACTACTCAGGTCGCGATCGGTCCACGGGCCACGGGTGTGCATCTAGGCGGGGAAGCAGAGCCGTGTGGAAAGAAGTTAAGGTAATGCGTGCGCCGCTAAATGAATCCAGAAGCCGAGAACCCTTTAATATCCGTTTGTAACCCAGAACGGACGGGGTGGGCTAACGCCCTTGGCGTAGGCTTAAGCTCTTCGGACTTACGGAGCGCGCCTGTTCGTCTGATCTGGAGAAGAGAAGAGGACAGGGGTGGGGTGGTTCGACTTCGTCCCGCTCACAGGCCGCAGGTTTCTTCGATCACTCTCGATCACACTGGGATAAGATATGATGCCCTGGGCGGTAAAAAAATATTTTTTCTTTATCATTCGGGCCTTCCAGGTGGTGGATCAGGTGTCATTTCTACATGATTTGTGGTGAAGAGGTTACGTACCCCAAGTGCAGAGAATCTGCGATAGCGGCGTGCGACTGGCGGGGTGTTCTCGGTACTGGGATCAATGTCCGGCAGGTACTTTGGTATCATATGGCTCGGTGCGCAGGAAGCTGAGAAGGAAACCGCGCTGACAGTGTACTACTGGCATACTTTCAGTCGTTGTCAAAAAAGTCCTCGCAGAATGGCGGACTCGGCCTGTCTCCAAACCTACACACGGGGGCTGGAAAAAAAGATCGCATGGCCTTATTGCTGAGTCTATGACAATCCCTGATTTCCCCATATCCAAATGTCCTACCCTTCCGAGTTGGGAGGGACCGAAAGAAGGGACTGAGACAAAGGTCTGTGGAGAGTAGTCCTCAATCTCGGTTGCTTGAACAACCCGAGGTGAAATTTCTGTCAACTTTCGTCTATGTGCTCGCGATACGTGATTAACCCATTCAAGTGGATGCCTGGTAGATCATTCGTCTCACCCTCGTAAAATGCAGGCCTTATGGACAGGTAGGTGGCTTTCCGGTGAACACACTGGTGGTTCAAGCATGCGGAAGGGATATTAACATTGCAACATACAATACCAATCACTGAATCACTATGTCCTCCTCTTTTTCCTACTGGCACCTTCCTCCCTCTCTGCCTCCCGCTTGCTTTTGATTCCCGCTATTCGCATTTGCTCTTTCCGTTCTTCCCTCTTCTTATCACTCTTCTTCTGCTCGTCCCTCTCGAGATGCTTTTTTCGGGCTTCTGCACGTTCTTGCTTTTTCTCCCGTCTCCGCGCGATTGCGTCTTTTCGCAGTGCCTGCATTTGTTGCATCACCGCTAAGGCCTTTTTTTCTTCTGGTTCGAGCAACACGGCACGCCTTTGAAGGTATGTTTTCCTCTTCTGTGGCTTCATGAGTCTCGGTTTCGATGCGTATGGCAGCGCTCCTTGTAGCTTGCGAGGAACTTTGAGTGAATTAAAGCGCCGACCAGGACGTTCCACGGGTTTGTACGCTGAGTCACGTTGATGGGGCGCGGATAAGTCTTGTTCGCGTCGCACCTGACCCGTCAGGCGCATACCCATCCATCTGGAATCACTAGATAGGAGGAGGGACGTAACGGGATTATAGAACTTGCGTGGCTGAATGGAGTACCAAGCCCGAAGGAATATAATGTCTACAGCAAACAGTTACCCAAAGAACAAGCTCATGGGCGACAATACATACCGCTCATTAACACCTTGTCCTCGAACGTGGCTCTGAATGCCCCGTCCGGCTTTGGCAACCCTTTCTTTACTTGGCCTCGTATTCCGGAGACCGTCCTGAGATTTGCACCCTCGAACTTGGCTACTTCCAGTGCGCTCGAAAACATGTCCTTCACGAACGCTGTATTCTTAAAGATCTTGTAGGGAACGCCAGTTAGTTTCAACTTCTTGACTATCTTCACCGATCTATCAATATCTAATACCACTCCGGTCGCGGCTATGCGGAACGCTGATGTACCGTCCTCCAGGGAATTGAACGCGCAGAAACCTGTGTTAGGAGCGGATATGGGTCCGTAGAATGTCGCGTAGCAATGCATATGCTCTGGCGTGTACTTGAGCATACGCATACGAATCGAATGGTCGTCAAGCGAGTAAATGGGAACTGTTTGGAAGCGTCGCCATCCCAAACTCAGGGTGAGAGGGTCATTTGTCTTCAACGTGCGTGCGTGCCAACGATGGCGTTTAATACGCACTTGCACAAAGCCAAATTGCTCTTCTGCTGATAAGAGCCCGCCCACCACCAACGGTCGGGTAGGGTCGAAATGCTCAGACAACTCGCGAGGCACGGAAATGAGTTCGATGCGAACATATGAGCCAGGCTGATAACCCTCCACAAGTACACGGGTGGCAGGGTCGACATCTGCAAATTCGGCGCGGTTCAGAGCTTGCTGGGCAGATATAGCCTCCTTAGCCTCGGTGTAGAAATCTTGTTTAGAAGATTCTGGGTCATCGTACTGCTCGTCGAATTTGCGTTTGAGGGCTTCCTTTTTGGCCATGAGAGCAACAGCTCGGGTATCGTCATCATCGGCTTCTCTCTGGGCAGCTCCATCGTTGTCCGAGTTAGAGCTTTCGTCCTCGTCGATGCCATCGTTGCTCGCAATGGCATTGTGGTCACCGGAATCGTCAGCACCAAAAGTATCATTTCTCCCTGTGATGAACAGATGTCGAATCGTGTCGAGAGTCTCCTCGTTCTCCCACTTTGCAAGCTGGTCCAGGGGTGGCGGTCCTTTCGTGGCGTCCAGAGAGTCGGCATCGGGATCGGTTGTCTTTAACGTGAAGAAATCATCGTCGTCGTCGTCGTTCTGTTCATCCGATACCCGGCCAGCTACGTTTAGCTCTCCTCGCACAATTTGGCGTGGAGATAAGGAAGTGGAGTAGATGAGTGTAGTCCAGTCCTTGCGTTTGTTTCGTTGCGCCTGCTTAAACGACGCGTTCGCTTGGTCGATCATGTTAGATTTCCATTTGGGAGCGGCCTCATCTGCTTCCTCATCGGTGTCAGTTTGTAGGTCGACGTCGCTGTCTCTGGCTAGGTCGATGCGCATGTTTGTGCCCCCGCCACCATCGCCCCCAAGGTCCGAGTCACTCTCTGCATAATCAATGCCTACTCCTTCAGGTCCATGTGTTTCTGATAACCTATCTGCTGAGCGGTGGCCGACTCGGTGGGTTGTGCGCCCTGTGAAATGCCGCCCCACATTTTCATCTTCGCTATATGGAAGCTCGTCGTCGTCGCCGTTACCGTCGAAGTCACTGGCCAGGTCGTCATCCTCTTCGTTGATCCCTTGACTCTCCCCATCGTCTTCCATGGAAGGGACAGCATGTCTACTAGAAGACGGGTGGAGAGAGAGCGACTTGGAGGAGGAGCCAAGGAGACGAATCTGGCTGCGAGCGACGGCACCTTCTAGGGTTTCGTCGACATCTTGCAAATCCATCACCATCTGTTCGCCCTCCCCCTGGGGTACTGATCAAATCGTGTCAATATACCGACAAGAGGGAAACGACACGGAACCTCACCCCCTTTATTTCCACGAGAGAAACTACCCGGAACGTTGACCCACACAGCATCTTTGTCGTACATCACCCCACCAACGTCGCTCATCGGCGCATGGACAAGCAGTTTCTTCTTCTCGCTGAGTTTTCGCCGCTTTTCCGACTCGGCAGTAGGGAATGGACAAGGATCACCAAGAAGTGTGATAGAGTTGATGTCCAAATCTCCGACGCCAGGGATATGGACCTTCGTGCTTTCTCGTAGGTTGGTACCCCGAACGTAACCGTAAAGGGTGACAGTACGGTCACATTTACCATTTGACAAACGTATTTGTTCACGAGAAGTGAGGTCCTCAAAACGGTCCGCAAGGAGGTATGGATGGGCGTTGCGGAAGATGAGTGGGCGGAACTTCATGACAGAGATGAAACGAGATAAGTTGAGGATTTCGGTGTCAGGATAACGTCCATTGAGGACACCGGACAGGTAAAAAAGCTTTGCACCCTGATAAATTTCAGCCCAGAAACGCTTTTTCAAAGCCTTTTTAGTCGCGCGCAGCGTAGCCGCCTTTTTGATGAGGTCGAGGTGGGTGAGAATGCCAATGACTTTTGGAAAGCCATGGGCTTGGAGGATGTTGAGGAACTCAAAGGATTCCTATACGAGAAATGCGTTGCTGCTCTATGAAGAAAAGGGTTGACATGCTCACCATCTCGAAGCCGAATGACGCATCAATCATGAGAAGAACGAGGTCAGCAACTTTGCCAATGTCGATCATGGAGGAGAGGTCATTGTTGCACTCGACAATGGTGAGTCGCCTTCTCTTCCCGCTGATCACTGTCACAGGCCCTCTAATGTCGTTCAGTGTCTGCTTGGTATATCTACGGACAAGGGACTTGACAAGCGTGCTCTTTCCAACGCCTGGTGGACCAACGACGGTTACTATTATCGGCGGAGGGGCGTCATCAGGGGTACGGTCGACGAGGGGTACATGAAGGCGAGTTTGATCTTTCTCTGCTGCGCGACGACCCTGTCTTTCTGCTCTTCGACCTGATCTGGGTGCGAATGCCTGAGGAAGATGTGCATGAGGCATTCGACACACGAAAAAAAAACGAGCAAGTAGCTACTTTATCATTGGAGACATTTCGCCTTTCTTTCCCCTTTGCTTTCTTTTCCGGTTTTTTACTTGACTGGGATGGATGATGGGCTTTGTGTGATCTCTCCTCCCACATTGTGAGTGTATAGTGTATTGATTGTGGGACGGGGCGAGACGCGAACACGTGACTCTACGCGTGTTGAGTTTTCGGTTCGGTGAACCGGAAGGTGGCCATCCCTCACTCTGGACAACTTTCCCTCCCCATATTGTGCTCTACGCTCGTACTTTACTTCGAGCATCGTCGCAAGTTATCATGAGGAGAACACCACTCAGGTTTGATATTAGTATTACAGGAGACGAACTGGAACAGTCTCGCATCCAGCTCGAGAAGAATCTCCTCCACACGGACCTGTCTCTGCATCTCTCCTCTACCCATGATGAATACTCCGTCGAGATTCCCCGTCATCAATCAAGCATACCAGCACCCTTCTCTGCCTTCGACTCTATCGATCGCTCCGGAGATGCACTTGATCTGGATGATGGTCTCAGTCAACTTCAGGCGTGGTCTTATCGCACCGGCGAGGACGACGAAGGAATTCATCCCTTCGTTGGAGCCGAGACATTATCGACGGCCGCTCATCATGCTAGTGCACTCACGCTCAGTGCTGGTCTTGCCGGGAGAGGCGAAAGACGGGATGTCAGCCTCAGTGGTGCTGAGTACGACCCTGAGCGTCCCTTGCAAGACCTCATTGCTGGCATAAGCACTAGGCTCAATTTGTTTGACACTGAGAAAGAGCCATCACGTCCTGTCGTGAGTATTCCCATTTCACCTTTTGCAGTATCCGATGAAAAGCCCGTCTTCTATATACAGTCAAATTCGGTGCCTTTCGATCCCCCCATTGTGGATAGTACAGCAGAGCTCGATCAAATTTTATCCGTGCAGCATGTCAAGGTCGTTTCTCGCCGTGTTCGTTCCCCTTATTCAGAACAATCAGCGTCTTCCTCGTCGGAGCCAGATACTCCGGACCCGACGAGGCCAAAGCTCTCAGACGCCCTCTCGCACCTGACATTCTCCCCAAAGCGCCCACGCTCTCCTGCTTTGCAGCCCCGTTCTGCAGCCCCGGCTCATGTACATGGCCTTATCCACGGAGGGCCGTCCACGTCACACCAGCCTGCACCACAACATCCGCCCCGGCCTCACCGTGAAACTGCACGACCCTCCTCTCTGCGTGTATCGCACGTCGATGTTAGAGAAAGTGAGCCGACGCCACGCCCACGGAAGGTCCATCCGCTACCGCAATCTATCACCTCGGATAACGCACTTCGCCTACCTACGCCCTCTGCTGCTGGCTCGAACTTCACAAGACTGGCAAAGGGACTTGCGCGTGAGATAGAAGCCGAACAAAGTAGATGGCATGCCCCTTTGGAGGTGGAAGATATTCACGTTGCCACGAAGGAGAGCAGGCCGACGCAGAGCATGCGCGAGAAAAAGGCAATCCCGAGTAAGTATATGCCATCACGCCATTACTATGACCCCTTAACTAAGAGATATTGCAAGCAACTACGCGTGTTGGCCCTTCAAACGTGAAGAAGAAACAAGTTCAGCTCCCCGATGTTACTGGACTAACCGTCGCCATTGAGAGTCCCGCCAAAGGACAGCCGCACCAACCCTACGGGGACACGGGTAAAGAATATGGGGACGATGAAGGACGCGGTATGTCTCCTACCTGTTTCTTTGTACCGGAACTCAACAAGCTTCAGCCCGTTTGCAGGTAGCCATGACCCTCCTCCAAAAAAAGATCGCTCATCTGGATGCGGAGAATCATACCTCCAGGAGACGCATGAAGGAGCTTGAACGCGAATTGGATATTTGCAGGCAAGACGTCGAAAGACAGCGCGAGCAGGTCTTGCGGCGTGAGGAGCAATTGGTGAAGCAACAGCGAGCCGATACCATCACTGCTAAATTGAAAGGCAAAGCCCGTGCTGTCGACGACACAAAGGAGGAACAAAACCGATATAAGCAAGCTGTTGAAGAAAAGAAAGGTGCGCCGATATACTCCATCCATCCATCTTGGAATTCATCACATGGATGTAGCCTTGGAATCCCTCATTGCTACTCTCCGATCTCATATGGCCCGACTCACTTCCGAGCTCTCATCACACAAAACACTTCTGGATGAACTTCGCTCTCTCCGAGAAGCGGACAAGATCACTCTTCGACAGAAGGTCCGTGAGGTCGACCTCCTCAGGCGAGAGGTAGAGAAAATTGCTGGAGAAGTGGAGGTACTCAAGGGCGTCGTGGAAGAAGGCCTGCGAGAAAGAAGGGAACGTAGTCTCTCCCACGCCCATGATGAGCCCCAAGGCCATGGCGTGGATGTCGACCAGAGAGAGGACAGTGGTGACGATGTAGCGGAAAGGGATCGGGACGAAGACGAGGACCTCGGTCCCCAACAAGACACCAACGACTACGAGATCGAGGACGTCCAACCTGCTCTCGCACGTCGTGCCCTTCTGGAGCGCATAACACGCACGGACCATGCCGCACTTGGTTCCCCCCCAATCCCAGGCAATGTGGGCAACACACAACGCTATGTCGATGATAGTGAATTAGACCGGATTTCTGTCGAACTTGAGGAACGACGTTCAGAACGGTCGCGGTCATCCTCTAGACTAGGGAGCTCAGTCAGCAGCAACGGATCCTACCGGGCGCCGAGCGTGGCATCCTCAACACGTTCCGCGAGAAATCCTCTGATTTCTGCACCCCATTTACCACGTGCTGCCACCCCTGACAAGCAAAGAAGACGTCAAGCTTCCGGTTCGTCCATGCCTCCCCTCACGCAGGACTCTCGCCCGCCCGCACCGACGCCGGCTCATGCTCGAGAACGACACCACGCAGACGAGGTGCCTTTCCCCCAAATTCGTGGTGCACGGCTCGAGCGGATGTTTTTCTCTGCCCCAGAACATAACAGCAAGACATGCACTGTGTGCAACCGCCGACGATATCGCGAGGCTGCGCCGAGACCGCTGTGGTACCCTGCAAGCAAGGGTCACAACGTCACAGTCGCTGATGTGAACGACGAGGATGAAGGCTTCGGAGAGGGCTCTGTCATAGAGGACGGAGAAGGGCGCAAGACTCTCCATGGATGTGCTGTGAACCTCGATTTCTTGAACGGCGATGCCAAAAACGACCACCTTCCCCCCCAAACCGTGCTCGTGCGCGTGCTAATGGAGTTGGAGGATGATTTTACACACTACAAAGGGTACGTGCTCGTAGGTTTCCCAGGCCTGGGGTTTGCACTGAAGTTTCTGGGGCGTAGGATCTACACCGAGTTAGCTGACCAGTACAAAATCATGGACGCTGCCTCGAACGTTGTGAGACGGAATGTATTGGCGCAACATCTGCGCGAAGTAATTGACGTTCTCGAACAAAGGGTGAGCGGCGCTGGTTTGTTTAATTTGAAACACGGGCTCATCACAAATGCGGTCAAATTCAGGGTGATCAGATCGCGTCTCTCTATGATCTCTTGACTTTTGAGGACAAGCCTGTGGCGCGATCGGTGGTGCCAGAGAAAGATCCCAGGAATGAAGAGCCCGTTGGTTTGGAACGGACTCGGTACGGTGGTTCGAGAAAACGGCGCCTTGCGTTTGCGTAAAAATTCGCATCTATACGTACAATGTAGAATGCATGTATCATTATTGGTTATCCTCCTCCCTTCCACCTCCATCATCACGCTGAACTCAGCCGGGTTGATGAAAATGAAACATTGTTGACATTGACTAACAGACCCGTAGAAGAAATTTTAGTTTTATTTCTTTTAATTGAGTCCACGGTGGTCAGAAAGAAGGTACCGTCCGTGATGATTTTCCGTATATTTCCCGACCCGACCGGGGTACTGTACTTCCTCTGGCCGACTACTTGGGCGGGCTATTTACACCGTGAGAGGTACAGCGCCCATTTTCCATTTTTGAATGGGCAGATTGAGTGGCGATGTAACATTCATTGATCGAAGATTGATCGGAGCGAAATTTACTCAAAATAGGCAAGATAGGCAAAACGTGGGGCGAAATCCGGGAATGCTACTCTAACTTGTTATCCCGTTATGGTCCAAAGTTTAACAAAGCTGCATTATTACGAGAGGGGTTGATGAATTTCAGAGTATTATGATATTACTAAGCGAAGGCGGTGTGCAGGAATGCCTCGATTTCTTTCTTGTGCTGCGCCTGTGAAAGAAATTTGGGTTCGGACAACGGGAGCACGAAATTCGGGAGTGCGACATACCTTGCTTCCTGTGGCAACAGAACCTGTAGGCCCACGGCCAGCATAATAGGGGTATTTGCCCTTGTGATGCTGGGTAGCGTTGGCAGCGGTAAGGATACGTGGCCCAACGTATGTCCAGGCGCCATTGTTGAGGGGTTCCTCCTATACGTTCCGACATGTGAGTCATGGGAATGAGAAAACGTTGCGCATGTCTTTACCTGGCACCAAAGGATATCTGCATTGGGATATGCATCAAGGTGAGGTATAATCTGGGAAACGATCAAAGCCAATCCAGGCTTAGCAGGGAGACGATTTACCAAATCATAAGGGAAAGGAGAAATCTGTTCCACTCGGCTGATTGCTACATCCTTGATGCCTTTTGCCTCACGCTCCTGAAGTAGTGTATAGTAGACTTGGCCTAGGAAGCAACCATGAACGCAAAGTTCCTTGGATGAGATATGTGAACACGCTACCTGAGCAGAGAATGTGGCGCCTTATATTTTCGGGGGGTACGAGCTCTTCGGAGGTCTCCGGCAAATAGCGTTGGAAGTAAGTATCGCCGACCATTTCCGAGAGAGAGGACTTTGCTTTCGGGTGACGAAGTAACGATTTTGAGAAGAAAAGAATGAGCTGGATAACATTTAAGTGGTCAGAGACTCAGACATGAACGAAGCAGGGGCGCACCGGCTTCCGGTAGTCACGGTGAATCTGACGACGGAGTACGTGGAACTAAACATGGGGGGTAAGAACATGATCAGCATGGTACATGATCGACCACTGACATAATTGGCGGGGGTCGAAGGGTACACGATCTGCATGTTACAATCTTGGTGCATGCGCTCGAGCTTTTCAGAGCTGGGGAGGTGATGAGGATGATCGTCACAAAGTTGCAAGAATCGCTCGAGGCGCGCGCTAGAATGTTCGGGTCCTTGACCATCATATCCATGGGGCAAATTCACCACCAAACCGCTCCGCTGCAACCACTTGCGCTCTGCAGATGCGATAAACTGGTCGATGATGACCTGCGCATTGTTGGCAAAGTCACCAAATTGAGCCTCCCATATTGTCAGCGTGTCAGGTGAAACGAGGGAGTAACCAAGCTCAAAGCCCAGCGTTCCATACTCGGATAGAGAAGAGTTGCAAATGACAAAGCGCGCTTGGCCTCCGCCAAGATTTTTCAGAGGGACGTACTGCCGCTCATTTCCTTGGTCGTGGAGGACAGCATGTCGTTGAGAGAATGTGCCGCGCTCGACGTCCTGCCCTGACACGCGCACGTGCTTCTTTTCTAGTGCGAGGGAGCCGAAGGCAAGCGCTTCAGCTGTAGACCAGTCGATGCCCTGGCCATCCTCGACGGCTTTGCCTCGATTTTTGATGATGCGCGCAAGATTTGCGTGGACATCAAACTCTGGGGGATAGGAAGAGACGGCCTTGCCAACGTGCTTGAGGACTGCTTCGTCTACACCAGTTGCACGCACCGGAAGAACCTGTTCCGCGAGTTCCTTCGGTGATGGGAAACCTGGCCATGACGCTGAGAGCCACTCCTTACTAGTCGGGACGTAATCTTTTGCGCCATCGGCAGCGGTCTCGAGCATGCCCCATACCCACTTCTTATGTTCATCGATATCCTTCTCGGTGAACGTCCCACGACCGACAAGGAATTTCGTATATTGTGTCAAGGCAGTTGGCTGCTTTGCGATAGCTTGGTACATCCGCGGCTGCGTGAAGCTTGGCTGGTCGGTTTCGTTATGTCCGTAGCGCCGGTAGCAGACGATATCTATGACGACATCCATCTTGTATTTGGCGCGGTAATCTGCGGCAAGTTGACAAACAAATGTGACAGCTTCTGTGTTGTCACCGTTTACGTGGAAAATTGGGGCATCGATGGATTTAGCGATGTCAGAAGGGTAAGGTGTCGATCGTGCAAAACGTGGGTCGGTGGTGAAGCCGATCTGGTTATTAACCACGAGATGGATCGTTCCACCAGTACCGTAACACGGCAGATTGTGGAAGCCCATGGTTTCGTAAACGATGCCTTGTCCAGCAAATGCGGCATCACCATGGAGCAAAACGCCCATGGCCGCCGAATGCGTAGCTTCATCATTCTCCAAAAGTTGTATCGCGCGAGTTTTGCCGAGGACGACCGGGTCACAAGCCTCTAAATGTGATGGATTGGCAACAAGAGATAGAGAAACTTTCTTCCCGGAAGGTGTGGGACGGACGTAGTTGGCGCCGAGGTGATATTTCACATCACCAGCTGGAAAGTCATCCAAATTTACCGCACCAGAGAATTCATTGAGTATGGCTTCGAGGGGCTTCCGAATGACGTTTGCTAGAACGTTCAAGCGGCCACGATGGGGCATCCCTATGGTGACATACTTGATACCATGGTCCACGGAGCGGTCGATAAGAGCTTTCATTCCAGGAATGAGAGACTCGCAACCTTCAAGGCCAAAGCGCTTCTCGTTGGGATACTTGCTAGCAATGAACTTCTCGAAGGACTCAGACCAGATGAGGCGGTCAAGAATCATCCGTTTTTCCTCCAAGGTGTAGTTCCAAGGTTTGGGCACTTCAATGCGCTCACGGATCCAATCGCACTGGTCCTTGTCTGGGATATGGACGTACTGGATCCCAACAGCGCCACCTAATGCCCGATAAACAAAAGCCGAAAGAAGATGAGGATAGGATGCTCACAATATATGCGCTTAAGGGTTTTGATAATTTCCCCGAGGCTCATAGTCTTTCGGTCCTCGGTGGCAAAGTGGGGCAAGATGCCCGGTCCTAGGGTGATCTGCTTGTCAAGGTCACGCTCCGTGAAGCCGTAGTGGCTCAATTCAAGTTCAGGAGGATGAAAATCCTGAAGATCTGCATCAAGTATGCCGAGAGGGTCAAGCTCTGCGACATGGTGTCCGCGCACTTGGTATGCACGGACTAGCAGTTGCACCTACGTGGGGAATTAGCTTCGACACTAATAATGATAACCCCTCTGGCGCGCACCTTAAGGTGGTCATCGAGTTGAGCGCCACCAGATGCGTGGAGCGCAGGTGCGCCGTCTGCCGGGGCAGGAAGAAACTTCGGGGGAGGTTGGAAAGCGTTAGGACCCAGTCCCTTCTCCAGGCCAGAGAAATAAGCATCCCAGGACGCGTGGACTGAAGCCGGATCTTGCCTCCAATGGCGGTACATCTCCTCTGCGTAGTGAGTGTTGGTGCCATTTGCGAAAGGATCATTAGGTGCTGGAGGGGTGGCTGCGGTAGCGAGTTCGCGGTGAAGTAGAAGAGAGGCCTGCTTAGGGGCGACAGCAAACCTGGACCTGCCAGTTGCACATCGAATACGCCTCAAAGCATGCCTCTGCAACATGGCCAATGCGATGAGGTGGTGAAGTAAGGGAAAAAGGACGGGAGCTGGTGGTTGTTTTGTTTTGGGAGGCCTCGGAGCTAAGGCCAGCACACAAGCCCGGTTTCAACCCGGGTCCGACGGCAAATGCCGAGAGTCGGTATTACGTATTACGTGTAACGTGTATGTGACTCGGCATCTGGTCGCGTAGTGTGATAACCCTACGATAGTCCTAGTCTCATGCCACTAAACTTCGGAGATTCGGCAATGAATGATTTATACACCGCTGATACCCCTCGTGCATAGATATTTGTCGTATATACCTACAAACGCATTTCAGACAAGAACGTTCAAACTCAACATACGAAGACTTACAAGTTCATTGTACATGATGGCCGGCGACCGCCTATCAGTCAGAAACGAGCTCGGGTGAATCTTGACGACCTTTTTTTTGTTTCGGAATTTCAGTAGCTGATGAGGGGTGAATGCTTCAACAAGCGTACCGAGGGGCCCATCACCTGCTTGTAAGTGCCGTCTGGTTGCAGTAATGCCACGTGTTGCAACAAACCCCTCAATAAACTCCGAAGCAGGGGGCTTTCTTCATCTCCGCACGATGAACTCCAGTCAATACCCGTCCTTTCGCAGACACCCCGCAACTGTGTCCGAATGTTTTCTGCCTCACGGAGTGCGCGTTGATTTACGAAATTACGTCTGCACCAGTCTTTACGGCCGCTCTTGCCCTCCGACGCACATACCTCGTCGTACGCACGAAACACGTTCAACGTGGTCCAATGATCACCAGAATTGTGACGAAATTTCATCCGGGCTTCATTCGCTGCGTCACGCTGCGATGAAGAGTCCGGGAACAGGGGGGAAGACGATGATAACAACGCAACGATGGACACGACTTCAGCTGTACAGCGGTGTTTTACTGAGGCAAGAACGGCCGCTGCATATTGGGGTTCTAGAGGAAACATAGCAAGTGACCGCCCAAAGTCCGTCAGACAGCGGGAATCGTCGATAGCGTCCAGAAGCCAGAGTGTCCGTAAGGCCGAACCAACTGATTGTACAGCATCAAACGGCATCCCGTGTCAGTACGACTGACACATACCGGATTCCTGATCTGGCTTATCCATGAAAGGCATTGCGTCCAGATCCTGGCCAATGACTTTTAGCTGCAAAAATGCTGATGTGAGGCTACTACGTTGCACTTCTGGCTCAGCGGATACGGCCATGGAGTTGAACGCATCCTCGGTATAGAGGCGGAAGCATAGACCTGGGCCTTCACGCCCAGCGCGACCGGCACGTTGCATGGCAGAAGACTTTGTAGTATCTATCGTCAGTAGGGTATCAAATCCTACATTCGACTAGTCAGAAACAGTAGAGGAAAAGTATCTTAATTACTCACCACTTCCAGCTATTCTCGCCAGGTACCGCTTCTCTTTCTGCTTCCCGGAGTCAATTACGTATCTCACTCCTGGAATTGTGATGGATGTTTCCGCGATATTCGTAGCCAGGATACACTTGCGAGAATCGGGCGGGGTGGGAAGAAAGACTTTTGTCTGCTGTGCATAAGGAAGGGATGCGTACAGTGGACATATGATCACATCAGGTACGTCCGGGGGAAGTTGCTTGGCATACATGCGCAGGGCACTCTCAAGGTTCTCGATGTCATCCTGGCCTAGATATGATTAAAAACTCGCCACAAAAAGGAAAGAAGGGAATACCTGGGAGAAAAATAAGAATATCTCCAGGGGGCTTATCTATGTGGATCTGGAAAAAAGTACGTAATGCAGCATCCAAATAGTCATTTTGGCTGGCAGAGGTATGAAATATTGACACTGGGTATTGACGACCCTTGACATAGAGCACCGGGGCACTGTCGATTGTTAATCTTAGAGTGATGAGAATTGATAAGAATTCCGGAGGACATACTTCTCGAAAAATTTGCTGAACTTCTCCGCGTCCAGTGTTGCGGACATGATAACAACCTTGAGGGGGTTTGCCTTGCGTTTTCCTTTGTCGCTACGGTCAGCACCACTACCGTTCCGTAGGGCCAGAATGCGTTTTAAACTTGCGAGCACAATGTCCGTGCGCAGCGTGCGCTCATGTGCTTCGTCCACAACAACAACGTCGTAGCACTCGAGAAATGTATCGTTCATCATTTCTCGCACGAGCATCCCATCCGTGAGATACTTGATTCGGGTGCTTGAGCTCACCCGCTCGTCAAAGCGCACCGAATACCCGACCAGCGTGCCGAGAGGTCGCCCTTGCTCAGCGGAGACGCGGGTGGCAAGAGATGTTGCGGCGACGCGACGAGGTTGTGTGACGGCGATCTGACCACGGTAAGAACCGCCTTCGAGTAGATATTGCGGAAGCTCTAAGGCAAAGTGGTGGGTCAGAATGACCCCGGGAAAAGAAAGTGTGAAGGGACGTACGAGTGGTCTTACCCGACCCTGTCTCCCCTAGAATAATAGTCACTTCATTCACTGCGATACTGCGCAGGAGTGACTCGCGCCCTACATAGTGAAATAGAATGGGTAGAAGCCTCGTCATTCTTATGTATATTCGTAAATAAACCTACCTTGCGCAATGGGAAGCCGCGCTCTCTGCTCTTGGAGGTGGTGGAAGATTTTACTACCCCTGGTGGCAGTCGAGACTGCCTCTTCATGTGTATCAATAGTTCGGATCCTGCCGATTTTCTGTCGCTTGTGGCGAATAATGGTGCGATTTGAACAGACTAGGTGATCTTCATCCTCAGATTCCACCATCGCTGTGGCCGGCTGTCGTTTTGCTTGACGAGGTGGTGATTGTGAGACCCCAGGGTTCCGGCATTCTTGAAAATGGGTCTCGGCCAAAGAAAGACGTGGTATGCCTAAAGAAGACGACGAAGCTGTCTTGGATTGAGCCAGCGGACTGGCTGCAACATTGGGCATGGAATCCGGTGCACTGCACGGTGCGAGGTTTGGCACGGTGTGCTCGGTGTTCTGTCTCTGTGTCATCGAGATACTCGTAATAAGGTTATCGTGGTGGCCAGCATTTCGCGATCACGTGTTATGAGAGAGCGCTCGGACACCGCGCATTCTGACATCCTCCAACCCGGAACATCATGGCGCCTCAGCCCGCTTGGCAAACGGACGAACTCAAGGACGAGTGGCCAGACGAAAGCGACGATGTCTCCGAGCCCAACACTCGTTCCATCTCCCTAACTATCCCTGTTGGTTCACTCCATCACAGTGGCACGGGCCTTAGCCAAGATACAGACGTCGCTGATGTCCTTGGTACATTTGTGATCCGCCAAGACGCACTTCCAGCACTTCCACAGAGAAATTTCGCTCAGAGGAAGGGCTTAGTCAAAGATTTTTTCAGCCCCATTGCCCTTGAGCGCATGTTCGACCCCCCTTCTCCCGGAACCTCCGTACAGTCAACACGTAACATTCCCTCCCCCCCATCACAATCGCCTGTTGCACGACTCTCATCCATGACTTCTGTCAAGACTCAGGAAGATCTTGCAGTCCGTCGTCTCGCTGGCGCGGATAATTGGCAACCAGATATGTCTTGCCAATTCACATTCACCGTCCCACGTCCCACAACCTTTACTGACTTCGCATCCCCCAGCCATACCCAATATGAGAATGTTACACGTACTGCTGCTCCTGTCACTCCTATGATGGATCCTCCCCTCCGACTTTTTCAGTTTCAATATGACACCTTTACCCGTGATCACTTATCTGCCATGGTTGACTCTATCGCTATCAATTCACCTTCAGGTAGTAACACGGGAAATCTTGTCGCTAATACATCGTCGCCGTTCGGCCTCCACCCCGTCTCCGAGGCGACGTCACAGTGCAGTTCGATCGAATTGCGAAGTGCCAAGCGGATTAAGCTTAGCCCTGCCAATGACCTTCATGGTCCGAATAACCGCGCCAGCTGCGGCGCAAGGCGACCTGCCTGTAGGAAGGATTATGTCGGAGAATCCAGATGTCTTATGGCCCAGATCAAGAATGCGAGGGATTTCTCTTTCTCCACCCCTGCATCCGCCTCCTCTGTTCCTTCTCCCAACTCAAACGCCATCACGCCCCGTAGAAATGGAGTGCGAGACCGACGTGAGTGAAGCATCGCGTGTGCGCCTTTCATCCCACTGATATTTCAAAAGCCGTGCAAACCTCCAATGATATTGACTCACAAGGGACCACCAAAGATCCAGTCGTAGCTGGGCCAACGGTCACCTCTAAGAGGAAGGGCCATTCTTCCTTGGGGTACAGGCAACAGGCAGAGAACTTGATGGCCCAGCTCAAACAGGATATGAAGGGATCCAAGCGCATCTTTTCTACCGATGCTACAGACATATCTCCTAATGTTGATGATGCTTCTCGGTCTGTCCGACTCCTTCCCATGTCATCCCCTCCCCATCGTTCCCTTCAAAACCTGCGATATCTTCCGCCGACTGTCCAACGGGGCAACTCATCAAGGAATTCTTTCTTGGTATTATTTTTCTGAGTTCGTTGTGATAACGCTGACCACCTGAGGCAGGATACCAGTACAGCCTCCTTAAACACATCACGTATCTATGCACAATTCCCTACACCCCCCATTCTCGTCGCTCCCCCTCCATCTCCACCGCCTCAGCCACCTGGCCCAATTCCACAGCACAATGCCCCCGCACTAGACATTGGCGCGGATACAAATGCTCTCCTCTCCCCAGCGGTTAGGCCGGCGGCCAACCTGTCACCATCCGTTCCGGGGAGACCTAACGAGGATCTCAATCGATTCGTCTCCTCCAGCACGGTATCCGGGACTACCCTAACGACGGGAAGCTCGGGCTCCTTTGTGAAGCACCCGGGGCCAGCGCAAATCACGCGTATCGGGCCTGAAGACGTACCTACTCTACCAGAACGGGTTGGAAGGATGGTGTTTGACAAAGTTATGATGCGATGGGTCAAGGCAACAACGATCGAACCGCTAAGAATCTCGGAAGGCGGAGGTGGAGGAAATGCGGAGATCGATGCGGAGAGCGAAGATCCATTTCGAGATATCGAGAGTCTGCGCGAAGAATCTCTCGTTGGTGACGGTCCTGGAGAGCAAGCGTCCCCATCGACGGACAACAGCGATGTCGACGAAGTAGCTGATGAGGAAGAAATGGAACTCACCTCTTTTTCGTTCGATGGACCCTCCCATGGTCGTACGCGGGCCGCAGGTGTCTCTGGCGAGGACGACACCACAGATTCGGATAGCGACGATGAGGATGTGACCGATATCAGCACTCTATCTGCATCGTTCTCCCTCGAAGGTCGACCTGACGTTGCTTCTGATCAGGGTTCAAGTGATGAAGAAACTCACCAAGAGCACGCCCGTGCCGTAGTCAAAAGCGCCCCCGTTCTGTCTCGTGATGTGTCCGTGCTTACGCCTATTCGTTCCGCGTTAAAGAGCGCAGTTGCCAGCCCTGCCGTATCATTTGTGGATCCAGTCACAAGTAACAATCGGACTCCCACAATCAAGCCTGGCTGCCGACGGTCTGTTAGTTTTTCAGATGGTAAGCGAGAAGGCCCCATCAGGGGCCTTGGACGAAGCACGCATGCGGGTGACAGCGACAGCGAGCCAGTCGGCCAAGTCCTTATTGGGGACTCGTCCTTTGAACCGTCTGCCCGAACAAAGCGGATTGGGGAGATGCTAGATGGTCTCGAGAGTACGAAAAAAATGGGTTTTGAGATATACGAAGGGGCTTAATCCTGTTATCTATAGGTATCGACGATAAGTCGCCGTCAAGACCCAACGATTCCGCAACACCCCTTGCTGGCATCCTAATCACTGACACCAAGCACCCTCAAGGCATCGGTGACATGTCTGGCACCAGGGTTCTGACCTCGGATATTGCCAGGCGGGTGCCTGCACGATCTCAGCACTCGACATCACCCGACGTATCACCAGGAGTGGAGGCACAGCCCAATGCGACTTTCTTGACTGAAGCATCGTTTGGCGTTGCGCATGACAAGCTCGTTCAGGTCATTACTGATGTACAACCGTTCGAACCTCACTGGGAAGAGTTGAGCTGCATCGATTTATCCAACAAGAGCATCGAGAGTGTCGCAAGGCTGAAAGAATTTCTTCCGCGGTTACATACTTTATCGCTGTGTGTCAGATCCGATTCTATATCCCCCGTGATGGTGACTGACGTGTCGGTAGCAATTCCAACCAGCTGGCCTGGCTGAGTGGGGTCCCCACCTCGGTCAGGTCGCTATCAGTTTCGCTTAATAGGTTTGTGTAAACCGCGACCGCGTGATTCAGGCTGATTCCAATAATTGGTTGGCGTCGTGTGACGGTAGCTTAACGAGGGCGACGTCTTTCAGCCATCTCCTCAGCTTGGAGCACCTTGACATTAGTTATAACAACGTCGAAAGCCTGGGCCGTAAGTTTCTATTATGTTACCCCAAACTGATCGAAGCGAACGAAATTACGTCTAGAACTGGAATGCCTCCGGCATCTTCGAGAACTACGTGCAGATGGGAATCACATCAGATCCCTAGAAGGCCTACAGCGCATGGACTGCCTAGTCAAGCTTAGTGTCCAGAGGAATCGCATTACCGACATGGATTTCACACAAGGTTCCTGGTGAGCCTTTCTCCCGTACCGTCCACACTCGGAGAACACCTTGCTAACGCACCGTTTCATGTCCCCGCTGTCACACTCACACTGTCACCCTCACGCCTGTCTTCGGCATGGCTTTGTTCCGTTCTTTCACGTTCCCCCTCCTTCTTTCTCTAGGCCGAGACTCGAGGTGCTCAACGCAAGCCAGAACCGGATCCAGCATGTAGCCGGACTCTCCTTTCTACCATCATTGGTCGTCCTCAATCTTGGTGAGTGCCCTTGTACCCATAAATCCGCTAGTGGGATCGGATGGACGAATCGGCGATGAGATCTCTCCAACACCGACCTTCCCCCACGGCTCCACACGATCTCCTCTTTATGGCAGACTCCGCTGCTATTCCTCACTAGATGATTCCTTTTTCTCATGCATCGCTTGGGCCAATTCGACCACCATTTTTGCTAATTTTCGTGCTTGTTGTCTGATGCAGACAACAACTCCCTTGATGACATCAAACCTCACGGCATTTTGCCCAGATTGCGCATATTGCGTCTGAGCGCCAACCGATTGAAATGTCTCGACGCCGGCCATTTCCCAAACTTGCGGATGCTCTACGTCGACAATAACTCCCTCACAGGGCTCAAGGAAGCGAATAGGCTAAGTAAACTCGAAAACTTGAGTTTACGCAATCAAGGAGGAAGCGGCCTGTGAGTCCCTGTTTCAACCACACGAGCGACCCATTGGTTCAATTCAAATAGGTCACTCTTCATTCGGGACGTACGAGATGCCAAGCGGTTATATTTGTCTGGTTCGTGAATTTGGGTTCCCCTCCGAACGGCGGCGACATATAATGCCAATTGGTTAATTGACGGTACCACAAAACAGGCAACCCCCTGCCAGCGGATTTTCTTTCCGAACCATGCTACAATCTGATCTACCTCGAAATCGCAGCTTGCCGGCTGTCAAAACTCCCCGCAAAATTTTCCGCGCTCGTGCCTAACCTCCGCGTGCTCAACCTCAATTATAACTTTCTCGACGACGTGAAACCACTGGAGGGTCTGCGTAGGCTTAACAAACTCACGATCATCGGGTCAAGACTCAAAGGCACCAAAGGCATCATCAAGGTGTTGAGGGGGTGTCCCGACGTTGAAATGGTTGACTTCAGGTACGTGTCATTCGCTGGCTTATCGTAATCTGCATTTACCCCTACGTCCTTTTATTTGACCCTTGTTCTCAATTCATCCGGGGCGTTCGATCATATACACCGTTCGTCCCGTGGGTAAATGTGTATTTCCTGGTCTTGATTATTTTACTATTTTCGAGGGTAATGTCTGCGGCTTACTGACACGCTTGTCTTTTGTCAAGGATGAACCCATGTACGTTGGGTTGGTATCTGCCACTGCTCGTAAAAGACGTGCCTGGCGCGCTTCAACCATCTGAGGCTGGACTTCGAGTTGGCGGTCCAGGCGCAAGCAAACGCTCGGGTCCGGATTTAGGACAGATAGTTGATCCCGGAATGACCTCCAGGGGTGGGAACAGAGGCAGCTCTCGTGACGGAACAAGCGGTGTCGCGCCGACGCTGGCGTGGCACGAGCTAGATGCAAAATTTCGAAGAGACCTCCCAGATGAGGCCTACATCGGTCGCCTCACGTTTCGCGGGCTGATCATGCGGGCTTGCCCAAGAGTGCGCATGTTAGATGGCGTGGTCGTTAGCCGGAAGGAGCGAGAAAAGGCTGAAAAACTCCTTGAAGGGGTTGCGCTAGCCAAGGGGTAAGGTACGGAAAACGCACGGCTTTGGTGGCTGGGGAGGGTCTGGGCTGTTTGGATAGTCCGTGTTTTCCGGGATGGTGGAGACAAAGGGTTGTTTGTGCGGTTGGTTAAGTGGGGATGATCTACACAGACCATAGTATACCATTTTTGGCAATCTACATTCATGCTGTATGCTTCGAAACGTGATGGTACCCTGGCATGTGGTCATGAGTAAAGCTGAATATGGACACAATGAAGGGAACGAGGTTGCGAAGGGTACGGCATTATCTAAGCGCACAAAAGCAAAATCGTGATGGGAATGATTGCACATTGCACAGCTTGCAGACGGAAAGTGATCATCAACGGTGGGGGGGGAACAAAAAAATTCCTGCGCTCATGGACCTATGGTGGGAGAAAAAGAGGAAGGTCTGATGGGCTGATGGCGGAACGACGACCGAATCTGTGTGTTTACGCCGCAAGTGTGCCACTGTATTACGGCTGGGAACCGGTGATGTAATCCCCGGAATGTGCGCCTTGCCGGCAGAGCTCCGCGACGCCCAGGTTGAGAGTGCCTTGATTTTTTTAATTAAGCTAGGGAATCCACGATTTAGCAGTTATGGAATGTTTAGTGCGACTTCCGTAAGCGAGCACTTTCATGTAGCCAATTTCGGACGGACTCCGCATCCGTTCTCGTTCTTCTTCCTTGCTCCGAGTTGCAATTGCGGTCGCGGTGACCCCCAGGGAACTCGGAGGCAGAAATGCGTATGTACGAGAAGAGAGCCTCAGATGTGTTTCGCCCCTCGGCAGAAGGAGGGAAAGCAAACCGTCATTGTTCTAATCCAGCAGTAGGGACACCCCCGCCACGTCCTTATACAAAATCCCCTTGTCCCGCCTCGAACCTCGATGCGGAAATCGCGTGCGAAAGGTACTCAATCGGTCCCGGGCGCATGGCCAGAGGGCACAGGAAAATAAAGGGATGGCGAGACGGGATAAATGTGAGCGCTCATACTGGTGTTGTGTGCACAAACGCAGGGCGGGAACAGCCTGAGCGCTGTACTGTTGTTTGTTGTTGGGCGCACACCTGACTTGCAGGCAGGATGGAAAAAAAAAGGGGAAAGAGGGAGAGGAAGAGAACCGGGAAAGGGGCGGGGGTAAGTCGTCGCGTAATTATGCCCTCGGGAAGCCGGGATCAATGGAACCTGATTCGAGTCGAGTCGAATCTTGTGCAGGCCAGCTTTCTGGTGTGGAACTCTGAGTTTCCTCGATGGTCTTGCCTTCTATGTGAGCATCGCGGCATCGCCGAGCATCATCTCCGTTCACAAGAAGCATTGGACGCGTATATAAATCACTGAATATCATCCAGGTTCGATCTGCTCACGTTCTTGATCCTCCTTCCTCCGCGCTTCCCTCCTGCCTCCATGATTGAGACCAAGGTCGAGAGCCAGAACTCGTACAACAGCTTAGGACCTCTCCCATTCGAGTATGTCATCAGCGCTATCAATTTTCTATCCTCTTTTTTTTCTTTACCCTCTTTCCCTCCCCACTTTCCCTTTCTTTTCGGCTTCGTGCGACCTGTCACCTGTCAAATGGCCACGAGCGAGGTGTCATCCAATGGCTAGAAGCCACTCTCCGCCCTCGTCCTCTCCGGCTTGGCTTGGATTGGATCGTCCTCCCGCCACGATTCATCAATTCTCCCTTTCCCATGCATTAGATCGGCGTTGATGCCCGTCGTCAACATCATTGCTGATTGACTTTATAGCAAGTTCCCTCACCTCGCCCCCGTGCCAGAGAACAACTCATCCGCTTTTTCTGCATTTGAATCTGCGGTCTCCGCATACCCTCCTTCTGCCTCGGTATCCCCGGCTATCACAAGGTCCGTACCCCCCCTCCTCCCAGGCCCTTCATTCGTGACTTATGACCATTTCTGATCTCCCTCGTCCACAATAGCTCCCCTGAACTTGAGTGTGACTACTTTAACGGCTCGAGCATGTCCTCCGTTACCTCTGCAGAGTCTGATTCCTCCCCCCGCCCTGACAAGCGCCCTGCCTCTCCGGCACAATCTCCGCGACCAAAACGGGCCCGCCCCACCGATCTCGCATTGGATAACTCCACCTGGGAAGGTGACAACGCCCCAACAAGCGCAGGCGGACAACCTTCGATCGTTTCGGGCAGTCCGCGCATCCAGCTGCCTTCAATCTTTTCGACGTTTGAGGACCATTTCCGTGGGGAACCTCGTCGTGCTTCCCTGCCAACCCTTTCCTCGGAGCTCAGCTCACGTAGTCGGCTTCCCTCTGTGACACCAGCTTCACGAGGACTGGCTTCTGTCGTGCACACTCCTTCCTCTCTTTCGTCTTATCAGTTCCCTCCTCAATCATCCGTTGATTCAGACGACAAGTCATCCGCTCGGCCCAAGCTTGCGGCTGACACTCACCTTGGTTTGTCTTTCCCCGACCAGACTTCACTCCCCAGTGCAGCCACACTATCCAGTTCAGGCACGGCTACCTCGTCGTCCACCTCACCCTCGTTCCCCACTTCGAGTTTCGGTTCTCCACTTACAACGGACTACACTGTGTCTCGTGCTCAACTACCGTCACTGCAATTTTCTGATTCAGAGTCCTGGGGCACAGCCACAGGCCCATCTGCATCGCTTCCCGGAATCACACGGCCAAACTCTACTCCGGGGCCTATACCTAGCGGGCACGGTCCTCTAAAGTACGACGACAGCCTTCGTCACTCGTCTTTGGGTAGTTCATACACGTTTCCCCCAACAAACCAAGCCCCCATGTATGGTAACGTCGCCCGTATCTCTGGACAGGCGGAGCGGAGAGCATCCTATACCCAGACTTCCTCCTCGGAGACAGCAAAGGATGAGTGGAGTTTTTCGCCGCCGGACATCTTACTTCCTTCGGCTTCCGCTAATGGAACGGTACAATCGCCCTCCCGAACCCCACCAGCTCCTCCGACCTCTTCATCCCTTGTTGATCGCCCTCAGAAAAAGCGTGGCAAATTACCGAAACCTACTACTGATTTCCTCAAAGACTGGCTACATCGACATTCCGATCACCCGTACCCTAGCGAGGACGAGAAGAAACAACTATGTGCAGCAACTGGTTTGAGCATGAGCCAAGTTTCCAACTGGATGATTAATGTGAGTTCGGCCTCCCACTGTCAAATTGGTCCTCGCTCACGCGTTTGACCTTTACCAGGCTCGCCGACGGATACTCGCACCTGTACATCGACCGTCGTCTGGTCCAGCCACGACCCATCCCCTTGCATCGCAACGTAGTGGAGCAACTCACTCCGGAGTTTCGACTGGCACACTGCTTCGTCGTGCATCCATGCCTACTGACAGTCTGCAACTATATCACCCACTCTCACTACAATCTATCTCACATGCACCGTCTGGTCCAGTCAGTTCTGACTCGTACTACCCACCCTCTGGCCAACGGAACATCCTCGAGAACGGCTACGGTGGTGGGCGCTCATCGTCCATGTTAGGAAACTATCCACAACCGGGCGGACACAGTGCCGGCTACACCTTCCCAACACCTGCGTCCTATGCGATGGGAAACCCGCACGCTCCATCATACATATCGTCGCAAGGGCCATTGCCGGGTAGTGGCGGTCATGGGTACTACCCCCAACAACAACAACAACAACAGCAACAACAACAACATCAGTACTTTTCTGGTAGCCATCAGGACCGAGGTACCTCAACGCAATCCAATGGATCGGGTCCCGGGTACCATCCGCAATGATCCTGTTGCGGCGGCGTTATGAATGTTGGCACCCTTCTTCCATTTCCGCCTAGTCCCATGTATTACGCAACGCTCCCTACCGGGAGTAGGGTGGTCCCAGCACATAATCGGGGGCGATGAGATGCTAGTCGGGGGCGCAAAGGTGCGATGCTCGGCTGAGTGTTCTTGTGGGTTCTCACAAAAATGGACGGCTCATACTTACGTACATATGATAATTTCTCTCCTGGTGGTTCATAAGGTTGTCTCCCACGGACCTTTTGCTCTGTATAGAAGGGTGTTTTTGTTTGCGACGCATCAACTCTTTTTAGTTCCGTGTTGTTATTGTTGTCTCACGTTCTCTCACCACGTTGCGTATCGTACTCTTGCAGCATCGTCACATCCAGTTGGATATATCCTAATTGAATAATTCTAGCACTAATATACCCCACTCTGGCTTTGCGTCTCAAACCGCTTTGCTTCTTAAAGCTTCCATTGAATGGAAGCAGGCTATATTTTCGTGAGTAGTCAATTCGGGTCGGCCTAGTCGGAACGTTGGTTTGGGCGTCAAACATTTTGCGTGAAACCGTGCCAACTCACAAATGCGGCTGGGCTAACAGCATCATACCTACTCCCTTCAAACAAATATGACTTAGCCTCAGATAATGCCGCGAGTGGTGCAAATTTTACCAGCATCAGCTTTTTTTTTGATGGTCAAGAGCGCCCACTCGTGATGCAACAAGTGCCTAGAACGCGCCAATTGTGGGGGCACATCATGCAATGCACGCAGAAATTTCAATATACCATAGTCGTAGTTATTACCCAGTTGACTCAATTTCACCCCTGCAATTGTATCACCGAAGGCATAGTGCATGTACCAACAATACGTCCCAAAGGAAGTTCAACACTCAATTTCAGATTCGAGGAACGCGGCCTTTTGACTAGCGAGAAGTCTGGGGTTCCTACCCGGGCCTTCTTAGTCGGAATTGCCTCGACTTGAATTGAATAAACGGTGGATGTTGAAGAAGGCAATAAATCGGGAACAAGGTTTTGGCGACGCTGGGCTGGGAGGCATGACATCAGCACAACAAAGCCCCAAAAAGACGGTGCCGCGAAGTTGCAATGGTAATTTGCGAGTGCTAGATCCCTACCAATCATCACCTGCTTTGTGATTGTGCAGTCCTCAGCCAAGTTTGGTATCCCAAACCTGCACATATCCCGAATCAGAGTTGAATTCCTTTGAATATTAAATGGTGCATTAGTAAATGACAGGGTTCCGAGTTCTCTTTAGAGAACAAGGTATTATGCCGTTTTTTTGGGGGAACAGTGTGGGAACATTCCGCGCCGACATTGCGGCCGTTGCCGGATCATGTGACTGTGTTTTCAGGCTGCAGATTTGGGTGACCCTCATGTGAAAATTCCGTGCCAATGTTGTGGCCATTGCCAGATCATGTGACTGTGTTTTCAGGCTATGGATTTGGGTGACCTTGTGTGAAAATTCCGCACCAACGTTGTGGCCATTGCCAGCCAGACTCATGTGACTGTGTTTTCTTTTCAGGCTGCTGCAGATTTGGGTGACCCTTGTGTGAAAATTCTGTGCCAACGTTGTGGCCATTGCCAGATCATGTTACCCTCCTTGTAAGGCCAGCACGCGCTGTGACCTTGGAACGGAGCAATTCTGAACACGTGACACCTGCCCGAGCAATGCCACACACCATCATCGCCGCGTTGCACTCGGATGCAATGTCCCCTTCCTATCTATTGTCTCTGGCTGCCAAGTATTGTTTTACATCGCCTTCTCG
>Ga0307510_10000176_pt1 | contig 54337 bp, 49 predicted proteins | sample 12_EM_MG_FD_207224 | JGI IMG/M metagenome (GOLD analysis project Ga0307510, IMG submission 207224) | Populus trichocarpa ectomycorrhiza microbial communities from riparian zone in the Pacific Northwest, United States - 12_EM | ecosystem: Host-associated > Plants > Roots > Unclassified | place... | reverse complement strand
GTGACATGAAGTAGATGCATTTGGAGATGGGATCTTTGGCTATGTCTGCTTTGCGATTCATTAGCATGAACCTATTGAATTGGTTCAAGAATCGTCTGGTCTTGGATCTATCTCCTTCGAATTTGTCCGGGTGGATGCCTTCTAACCGATGTCCTTTATCGTTTGTTCTCTCAGGTTCGTTGAGAAGATCGTCAAGGCCGAATGGATCGTCCCCCGTTCCTTTGGGACGGCGTGGCGGGGGTCTGGATGGTTGTCTAGCCGTACGTGAAGAACGCATTCTCCACGATCCAAACCCTGCGAAAGATTTCTGCTCGGGTTGTTCCTCGGGATCGGGTGAAGAGGACCGACTTGTATTGCTGGCCGGTGCTTCCCTATCTTCGGGGTTAGTTTCATGAAAGACATCCCCGTCATGTGGCGTGACTGCCAATACATCCAGTGGGGCCAGTCGGATTGGAGAAGTTGCCCTGGAAGGAGCTCTAGTGATTGGGAGACTAGTGAGTCTAAGTCGTGCATAGTTGATTCCTTTCATTGGAAAATCCTTTAACTGAAGACTCGGTCGTGCTAAGCAGAAGCATTCATACGTGTTTCCTGCTCGGAGGCGGACTTCGAACCAGACTCCAAAGACGTTTGATAGGGCAAGAAGAGCTCCCTTGTAGCAGGCATAGTAGGCGGTAAAGGGGGCTTTCTTCGAGACCTCTTTTCCATCTACTCTTACGACAATGTCTTGTCCTCCAACCAAGTGGCGAACACGTTCGGAGAATTCCGATGGGACTGTATCTTTGGTTTCGGGTTTTGTTTCAAATGGGAGGTCTAGTACTGCCAAGGATTCTTCTGTTGGTTGATCGATGGCACGTACGCGCCAGTCAGTGGGAATGCCTAGTCCTTCAGGGGTTTTCTGTTTTTCTTTCGATCCAGAGGGAGTCGAAGTCATCGTTGGTTCGTGGTGAGAGAAGCTCGTTCTAATGTCACGGTCAGACCACCGTGTCAGATCGAGTTCAGGGATCTTGGGGTTCGGGGGTCTCGGACGAGATTATGAAGATGGATTTGAGAGAGGGGTCGTTCCCAAAAGGGAAATTGATCACGTGAGGCGTCACGTGACAATGAAGATGACGAGTGAAGATTGCACAAGTCAGACGTGACTTGGAATCGAGCGAGGCACTAACACGTGACCTCAAGACGTATAGAGTCTAAGGCAATTAGCAGCAAGACTGACTAATACAAGAAGAGATCGTTCGATGGAAGCCGCACGCGTTCAAAGGTGAGAAGAGACTATCAAAGTCTGATTGCACAAATAGAACGAGCTTAGGAAAGCCGTTCTATGCTAAGTAGTACAAGTTATATACATACGAGACGGAAGCTACCAGAAAGCAGGAGAAGACCATAGAAGGTCATGGAGCGAGAGAGAAGCGTAAGGAAACGTATGGAAGTCTCTAGAAAACGCGAGATCAGTCCATCGATAAGTAAGCAAGAGTGGGCAAAGCGGCCCAGAGTCACGGACGGAAACAGTACGAGAAAGACGAAATAGGAAGGAGAAAATGAAGTAAGCGGGGCAGTCCGTGACATTACCCCCTTGTTAACGTCTTCTAGACGTCAACACAGTCATCGACAGCAGCGCAATATCCACGCTCGAAGTTGGGGTGAGTGGGATACACCTTGCAGTCCCCGTACTCTAAGCACATGCAGTGGGGGTCCTTGCAATCCACCCCAGTGTGACCGCGGCGTGAACAGTGGCGACAGAGCCCTATACAGTAGCAGTCGTCAATGGTGTGGCCTACCTTGCCGCACCACATGCACTCTTTCGGGTGGCGAGCACGTTCCTCTGTAATTCGATTGCGAATGGAAGCGCGGATTTTCTTGACCCGCGCGGTGGAGAACGAAGGGGCGATGTGGAGGGAAGAATCAATGTGACGCTGGAGGCGTCCGAGGGCGTTAGCACCGGTGAGGCGGGCCGAGCTGCGATAGAGGGCCTGTCTCTCTATCTCTAGTGACTCCCGGAGTTGTCCCATGCGTTTTGCGAGTTTGTCACAAGCCTTCTTGTGAGAGCAGAAGTGTTGGACTTCGCCAGCCAGAGTGGGGTCGTCCTCATAGAGGATAGCCCAGTCAACACCCCTAGTCAGCTCTAAGTCAGGATGAAAGAATAACTCGTTGCGGGGCGACAGTGGGGAGGCACGAGACGTTTGAGGGACTGCATGAAGGGGGCGTGAATGGACAGTGCAGTTACGCCCGTTTGTGGCCAGGAGTTCGGGAAAGGGGTTGCGGAGGTCGTAGCGAATAAAAGGGGCGATTACGTCCTCGTCACCCAGTGGGATGACAAAGAGGTGGCGTGTCCCTGTGGCGTCGAAGTTGTCCTGCCAGCCGGGACCGGGGTGAGTGCTAGGCTGAGGGTCAGTGGGGGATGGCGCCTGGTTCTCCTTGTCCTCCGTCAACTCCTTGATCCTTGCGTCTTGGTCCGAGACCTGTCGATACAGGACCATGGCCAATTCTTCATAGTCCGTCGTATCCTCGATGGGGTGAGGTACTTGACGGATGGGTGTGATGTCGGCAAGGGGAACGCGAGGCGAAGGACGATGGAGTTCCTCCTCATCTTTGAAGAATTGTACGCCATCGGACATGACTACAATCGTGGATGGACGGGCTGGAGGTGAGAAGGAGGCGGAAGGTGGCTCGGAGGGGAAGTCGGGGTCATTGTACTCAGCTAACTCGGTCCCTGGGTACAATCCGACTGGAGACCCTGGGATGTAAGGGGGGGAAGGAGTAGGCGGAATAAAAACGGGTGATGAGGCACGAGGAGGGGGAACGTCAATTGGCAAGAGGGAGCGGTTATCGGGGAAACGTTGGCGAACTTCCTCCACGTCAGCCCCAAGTAAGGTCGCTACATGTTGTAGCATCATTTCGTGCGGCCAAGCCGCTTCGGAGTTAGTGGGGCTGTCCGGGGGAGGAGAATTGACGACGTAGGGAGTACTGCCAGCGCGGTCGCCGACGGGCGAGGCAGAGCGGGAAGGGACAAAAATGGCGGAGGAGGCGTCGGACATGTTGTTGATTGTAGAACAAACTTGGATGAGGTGGTTGAGTGGTTGTCTGGCGAGGTCGTTGTGGTCTCGGCGAATGCTAAAGAGGTTTTGCTGGAAGCGTTCGTCGAAAGTGTGAAAGATGGAATAGGGAGAGGCCAGTTTGGAAGGTGATGGAGGGATGAGAATTATTGGGGATTGTCGAAGGTGTCTTTATACAACTGGTCGTCCAGCCTTAGCGGAGTTGGAGAGATAAAAGTCTGCTAACAAATCTGGGGCGTTGAGGTCTGCGTGGTCGATCCATTGATCATCAGAATGAGGGTACCCTTTCCAGTGCACGAGGTACTGGAGTTTACGTTTCTTGCCGAAGCGCCGTGCATCTAAAATGTTCTCGATCTCATACTCTTCTTCGCTATCGATGATCGGAGGGGGGCGTGTATAGGGCGTGCCATATTGCTCCGTCTCCTTGTATGGAAGGAGAAGGTCCGTGTGAAACACGTTGTGAATCTTCATTGATGGAGGAAGATCGAGTCGCATTGCAACAGGGCTTATCTTTTGCGAAACTTTGAAGGGACCATATCGCTTTGGGGAAAGCTTGCGATTGCCGGCGATAGAGAGATTGCGACCCTCTAGCCAGACTTGGTCACCTTCTTTAATCTCCGTTAGTTTCTTGTTATCCTTGCGACTTTGTACGTTTTGTAGAAGCTTCTGGGCCGACTGTCTAGATTCATCCAGGAGGCAAAGGCGTGTTTCCGCAGCGGGCACCGGTCCTTCTAGATGTTTCAGAATCACCTGTGGTTTGATTCCGATCAGAAGTTCATGTGGGGATTTGCGCGCTACGTCGTGTTTCCAAGAGTTATGCGCAAATTCTGCGATGGGAAGAAGTTGGCTCCAGGCTGAAGGTTTCCCAGATGTCCAGGGTCGTAAGTACTGTTCGATCCAGGCGTTCATGCGTTCTGTCTGTCCATCGGTGCGGGGGTGAAATGCTGTTGATAGATTTTGTTGAATGCCTAACGCCTTACACATTTCCTTTGCAAATGCAGAAGTGAATCGAGGGTCACGGTCTGAGATGATCCGTTTGGGGAGTCCGAACCAAGGTACGAGGTGTTTCAGATATTCGAGCGCTACTCCTGTTCCGTCGATCATTTTGGTACATGGAATGAATTTAGCTGCTTTGGAACACCCCTGGTCTACGATCGTGAGAATGGAGTCGAAGCCTTGTGACTTCGGGAGGTCTGTGATCAAGTCCATTGATACGTATTGGAAGGGTCCTTCCTCGACAGGGGTATCAAAGCGTTGTAGGGGAGCCTTTGATCGATGTACGTTGGTTTTGGACTCTTGGCAGCGCGCACACCCTTTTACGTACTGTTCCACGAATTCTCGGAGTTTGGGGCCTTCGTATTGTTCACGGACAAGTTCCCAAGTGTTCGAAATACCTGGATGTCCAGCAGCGGGAGAATCATGGAGGGTTTGTAGGATGTCACGTCGAAGGTCGGGGTCGTCTTCAAGAAAGATTTTGTGTACCTCGATGGGATTTGTCGGATTTGTCGGAGCGAAGAGGTGATCAGGAAGTAGGATGCGAGGTTCGTTGGAATCCACCCCCTTGTTAAGGTCCTTTCTTCACGACAACAAATCAGCCACGGTATTTGTTGACCCAGGAATGTGCTCGAGAGTGTAGTCGAAGTCCTGTAAGAATTCAATCCACCGGGCTTGACGGCCCGTGATCTTCCGAGGGTCGCGGAAATACTGTAGATTCTTGTGATCGGTGCGGACGCGGACTGCATGGGTGGCGCCGAGGAAGAGGGGGCGACCGCACTTGAACCCAAAGATCACGGCAGCGAGTTCCTTATCATGAGCGTCATAGTTCCTTTCGGCCGGTAGGAGGCTTCTGGAGTGAAAGGCAATAGGATGGATGCCGTCCTCAAACTCTTGTGCAATGACAACGCCAAGGGCATAGCCGGATGCATCGGTTTCCATAACAAACTGTTTGGACCAATCCGGAGTGCGGAGAACTGGGTAGCTGCTACAAATTGCCTTGAGACGGAGGAAGGCATCGTGGCGCTCCTTAGACCAAACGAATTGTTCATTCTTGCGAGTGAGGTCATTAAGGGGGCGCGCAATGTCAGAGAAGTTTTTGATGAACGCCCGATAGAAGTTGCAGAAACCCAGAAAGCTGCGTACGTCCTTGACCGTGAGAGGCACGGGCCACTCCGCAATACCTTGTACCTTAACAGGGTCCATCTTGACGGAGCCGTTGCCAATCAGTACACCAAGATACTCGACTTCGCGTTGATGAAACTTGCATTTTTCCGGTTTAAGGAAGAGGTCAAATTTCTCAAGTTTGTCGAGGATATGATTGACTCTGAGCTCATGGAGAACTTCGTCATCCTCGGTGGCAATGATCATGTCATCCATATAGATGCGAAGCCACCCTTGTGCGACTTCCTCTTGGAAGATGTCGTCCATCATCGTCTGAAAGGTAGCTGGGGAGTTGGTCAATCCGAAAAACATGACCGTTGGTTCAAACAGCCCTTCGCTAGTCTTGAAGGCCGCTTTATACTCATCGCCTTCTTTGATGCGAATGTTGTTGTATCCCCAGCGGATGTCAAACTTGGAAAACAATCGCTTCTCTGCGAGATCGTAGATCAACTCGGAGATTAGGGGAAGTGGGTACTTGTTGGGGATTGTCCATTTGTTCAAGTTTCGATAGTCCTGGACGGGACGAAACTTGCCATCTTTCTTTCGAATGAGGAAAAAGCCACTGGCATAAGGGGATTTTGAGCGGCGAATTCTTTGGAGACGTAGATTTTGAGAAAGGAATTCGCGTTGTTCTTCTTTCTCTTTGGGAGACAGTGGATAGACTCTACAGTTGATAGAGGTTGGTGCATCGTCTTTTAATTCTATGGCATGATCCCAAGGGCGACGGTCAGGAAAGCGTTCGGACGCTTTTTCGGAGAAGACCTTGTCATGACGGTGATACCGCTCAGGAACCAGTTCCTGCCAGGTCCGTTTCGTTTTGTCAGTCGCGGCTTCTGCCAGTTGCTGAGCCACAGTAGTTTTGGCAACCTTAGTCTGTAACCAGATTTCATCGCCTTCTTCCCACCCGGGAATGCATCGTACCCAAGCCGGGGTCGTATCTCGGCGTCTAGTTCCTTTGAGGGGAGGTCGCCAAGTTCCAGCATCTATAGAAGAGATTGTTGTAAATCCTTCTATACGTCCTCCGCTCCAGTCTACATTCGGGTTTGATGCTTCGAAAAACGGATAACCCAAGATAAAGTCGTCTTGTCCTATATTGGCGACGAAGAAGGAGTGAGAGGCTTCCCGTCCATTATTGTTAACTAGGAGATCGACGGCTTCTAAGATTTCTCCAGATTTATTGGGCGAGCCATCGACGTTCTGTACTTTTCGGGGTTTCACCAGTTTTCTAGTTGTAAGTTTGAGGCATTCCACCGTTCTAGGATGGATGAAGCATTCGGTGGCGCCACAATCAAGTAGCGCTTTTTGATCGACTCGTTTCGTTTTGGTTCGTAGCTGAAAGGGGACTTGAATTGCATGATTTTGAGCTATATACATAGAACCAGAACTATTCAGAACTGCCCGAGTAAGAGCCGTAGTACTCAGGCGCCAAGAAAATCCATATCTTCTCCTAGAGAGCGCATTTCATCCATGAACGCTCCCCGATCTTCTTCAGTCAGACGTGCCACTCGCGCTGCGAGGGAAGGGGTTGGGGCGAAGGAAGAATTGTCACTGGAAGCGGTCGACTGATTGTCTTCAATTTGGACAGTACGAGCGCGTGCCGGTTTGCTGGGACAGTCGCGAGCGAGATGTCCTTGTTTTCCGCACTGGAAGCATCGTCCGGTACGACGATATTCTTCCTTTTCTTTGTCCGTCGTGGCTTTACGGATTACGGAGAGATCCATGGCGTCATCGTTTCGCGGAGGGAGGCGAGGGCGAGGGGGCTGTGCCCGATTTCCCTGTCCACGCCAATTCTGGTTGTTGGAGTTTGTATTTCCTCCGGGGCGACGCCAGACCCAACCAGAGTTCTGTTTCTGTTGAGGATTTTGACCGGCGTTTCGAGTGGAATTGCGAGTTCCATACTCAGAGTGTAACGCTTTCTTTTTCAGGTAGATCACCTGCTGTCGTTGAGCTGCAGCTCTCCATTGTGCGTAGGTATCGGGATTCTCCATGGCCAGACAGGCGTCAGCTAACTGTCGGGGAAGTCCTTGGGCAAAGGTACGTAAGTTCGACGGGTCGTCCGGGTTGAGTTCTGCTCGGCTTCCAAGGGTTTCAAAGGCGGCGAGATACTCATCGAGGTTATCGCCAGTCATCCTTAGTTTCCCGAGCTGATCTTGTGCACGCTCCCTTTCCGCGTAGTCGGTGAAAGACACCTTGAACTTTTCCTCCATCATTTTCCAAGGATTGGAGAATCGATCGATAAGACTGGGATCAGCTTCGATTTCTTCCAGCCAGTTGAAGGCCATATCCACCCATCCATTGACCTTCTCTCCGTCAAGGAGTGACATGAAGTAGATGCATTTGGAGATGGGATCTTTGGCTATGTCTGCTTTGCGATTCATTAGCATGAACCTATTGAATTGGTTCAAGAATCGTCTGGTCTTGGATCTATCTCCTTCGAATTTGTCCGGGTGGATGCCTTCTAACCGATGTCCTTTATCGTTTGTTCTCTCAGGTTCGTTGAGAAGATCGTCAAGGCCGAATGGATCGTCCCCCGTTCCTTTGGGACGGCGTGGCGGGGGTCTGGATGGTTGTCTAGCCGTACGTGAAGAACGCATTCTCCACGATCCAAACCCTGCGAAAGATTTCTGCTCGGGTTGTTCCTCGGGATCGGGTGAAGAGGACCGACTTGTATTGCTGGCCGGTGCTTCCCTATCTTCGGGGTTAGTTTCATGAAAGACATCCCCGTCATGTGGCGTGACTGCCAATACATCCAGTGGGGCCAGTCGGATTGGAGAAGTTGCCCTGGAAGGAGCTCTAGTGATTGGGAGACTAGTGAGTCTAAGTCGTGCATAGTTGATTCCTTTCATTGGAAAATCCTTTAACTGAAGACTCGGTCGTGCTAAGCAGAAGCATTCATACGTGTTTCCTGCTCGGAGGCGGACTTCGAACCAGACTCCAAAGACGTTTGATAGGGCAAGAAGAGCTCCCTTGTAGCAGGCATAGTAGGCGGTAAAGGGGGCTTTCTTCGAGACCTCTTTTCCATCTACTCTTACGACAATGTCTTGTCCTCCAACCAAGTGGCGAACACGTTCGGAGAATTCCGATGGGACTGTATCTTTGGTTTCGGGTTTTGTTTCAAATGGGAGGTCTAGTACTGCCAAGGATTCTTCTGTTGGTTGATCGATGGCACGTACGCGCCAGTCAGTGGGAATGCCTAGTCCTTCAGGGGTTTTCTGTTTTTCTTTCGATCCAGAGGGAGTCGAAGTCATCGTTGGTTCGTGGTGAGAGAAGCTCGTTCTAATGTCACGGTCAGACCACCGTGTCAGATCGAGTTCAGGGATCTTGGGGTTCGGGGGTCTCGGACGAGATTATGAAGATGGATTTGAGAGAGGGGTCGTTCCCAAAAGGGAAATTGATCACGTGAGGCGTCACGTGACAATGAAGATGACGAGTGAAGATTGCACAAGTCAGACGTGACTTGGAATCGAGCGAGGCACTAACACGTGACCTCAAGACGTATAGAGTCTAAGGCAATTAGCAGCAAGACTGACTAATACAAGAAGAGATCGTTCGATGGAAGCCGCACGCGTTCAAAGGTGAGAAGAGACTATCAAAGTCTGATTGCACAAATAGAACGAGCTTAGGAAAGCCGTTCTATGCTAAGTAGTACAAGTTATATACATACGAGACGGAAGCTACCAGAAAGCAGGAGAAGACCATAGAAGGTCATGGAGCGAGAGAGAAGCGTAAGGAAACGTATGGAAGTCTCTAGAAAACGCGAGATCAGTCCATCGATAAGTAAGCAAGAGTGGGCAAAGCGGCCCAGAGTCACGGACGGAAACAGTACGAGAAAGACGAAATAGGAAGGAGAAAATGAAGTAAGCGGGGCAGTCCGTGACAGATACTTTGCAGACTGGCGGCGGTGGCGGTACTAAGGTTGGATGTTTTGGAGCAGGTGGCGGCGGCGAGACGTTGCAAGCTGGCGGTAGTGGCGACACTGAAAACGAACGGCGGATCGCAGGCACGGCTGAAGTGGGAGGCGTTGGGGTGGCGAGTGCATGACGAGGACCTTTGGGTCGACCAAGCGATGGCGGCGGGGCCACAAGATCCGAAACTGGTGACGGCGCGGGTGCAGGAGCAGCAGACAGAGCTGGCGCGCTAGCAACGAAGTCAGTGGACGAAGTCGGCGTCTCAGGTGTGGGTGGCGGGGGAGTACGGGCGGGAGATGAAGGTGCTGGCAGAATTTCAGAACTGTGGGCCGCCTGCGGTAGTGGACTCTGTAGGATGTCCCGCATTTCCTGTTTGAAGTCAGGAGGAAACCTGGCACGGACATCGGGGTGAAAGCCTTGCAAGTAAAGCTCTTCGCACTCTCCTAGGGACATGTGGCCTAAGGCGATGAGGGGCTGGCAACAGTACCAGAAAACCGTGGTATATTTTGTGACGTCGTCTTTGTCTTCCATGGGCCATTTTGATGTCTCGTCGACGAAATCGTGAAGCTCTTGCTTGTCAAGTTGGAGCTCAGCAGGAATGATGCTGTGGGACATGGCGGTGTGGTTCCCAGGGGAGTCCCTTTGGAGGCAGTTAGCAGAGGTGAGCGGAGTCGCCAAGGGTGAAGAGTGTTGATCTTGAGATTTGGGGTCAAGGGACGAGACCAACATCTGGGAAGATGCCAGCCTCACTGGGGCAGGCATCTTGAAAAAGACACCTACCCTTGCGGTGGGCTCCAGTTGTAGAGTAGAGTCGGCGTCTACATGTTGAGTTCGAGGATAATCCCCAGGGTGAGATAGAGGGTGAGATGGGGGGAAACGCGACGCAAAACCGGTGGCACTCGTTGCCTACCCAGGAGACACGCGCAGCCTTCTCCTGGCTCACGGTCCTGCGTTCGGATTTATATAAGTTTTCTACCTATTTACAATCTAGCTATGTGTCCTTAACGACAAGAAAAGGGGTGACATGTAAAAATGGAGAGGGCAGCAACATGTGTGCGCTGCCCTGTGGTGTTGGAGGTGTCGGGGGAAGTGTCGGAGGTGTCGGCAATGAGGAAAATAGGCCAGTTGCAAGGCCAGCGCGCACGCAGGCCTTACAGTACCCATCCCCGCCACTACCTGTCCTACCTGGGAGGATTTATTCCCACCTAGACGGGAGTACAACCCAGTCGGGAGCGGGTACGGGAGCCGTTCTAGGTAGCCGCGGGACTACCCTTGCCGTTCCCTAGTTCCAAGCAAGGGGGAAATGGCCGCTTGAAAGAGCGCCACTCCTGGACATCTTTGATGAGGATCTGCTTCATGATCCTGGGGGGATAATGGGTAGGGAGATCTTCAAATTGAAAAGGCATGTTGAGGCCAAGAAAACAATGTAAGGTGGGCACGCACCCTCGGAATTGGCACTTTTCGACCATGTGACGCCTCCCGCCTCCCGAGCCGCCCGAGCCCGCCACGTCTTGCCCTCTCCTCTCCGTTCATATCGTGCTCGCCCCTCTCCTCGCTCCCATTCTCCACCCCTGTGGTCAACGGATCGAAGGTTTTCCTCAAGAAATCAGAGCTGTCCTGCTCGTTGCGCACCAGCCACCTCGGCCGAAGACTTGGATCGCCCACATCGCATCGGCCGACGTCAAGACTTGAACTACTGTTGACCCCCGTTGCACGTGTCTAACGCTGCCCTTGCTGACCGTTCCTCGCTCTGGACTCCTCAAGTTTTGGGAAGGGTTTTAGGATGTATATAGGATCGTTCGGTTTTTTTGTGTACGTTTTCGGCCTTATTTCGATTTAGACTCACTCGCTCTCCAATGTCTCCATTCCACGATTGCCTCTTTTGATCTAGACTTTATCTTCCTATTCGCTGCGTTGTTCCTCACCCTCGTCGCCACTGCACTCAACATCGTACACCTCGCGATGATTCAATCAAAAATATCTCATTGTCGGATACCGTTTTTCATTACATACGATGCGGTGCGGTCTGTCGCCAGCAGTTTCACCTAGAGTTCGTCTTTCCTTTTCCCTACTTGCTTACTTCTGTGCGTAGAAGTACTCGTCTCAGTTTGCATATAAAATCCTGCGCCTGGCTTGTCAAGAGCCAGGCAATTGCAACCCATCTTTCCCCTTCTTGTTTGCGTGCGTTCGGAGGCAACTGCAATGCATTTCCTCTGTGTTGTGTGTGCTTTCGACCGTTTGACAACTTGCGAGCCTGCTGTGCCGCAGCTGTCATCCTGATCTTATCGTCTTCGTCTTCGTCTTCATCTTCTGTCCACGCCTCTGCCTCTCGCTTCTGTCTTCCTTCTCACTGTCGCCATCGCCTATCACCACCATCTACATCTATCGCCATTGCCACTGCCTCGGCTCGTCAACATCTCAAGTCACTTGTCAGTTTCAGCGTCAGCACACCAGGATCCGTGCTTCTCCCGTTTTCATCGTCCTGCACATTCTCGCTAGTTCGGGATTGCGGTCTCTCACACACTCTCATCAAGACTTTCTCGAACTCTGTTTGCTAGGCCTCACGGGTCTCGCTCCTCATAACGAAACGGCAGGCACCAAAAGTCCATCTAAGTTCAGCGGACTTTAAAACAAAATCAGGACAAGGGAGTGACAAGGGCAACTGGACTTATGCCAACTTGAACTTTTCTTTTCACCTCCACTCTCATGAAGTCCACTGCGCCTTGAGTGCGCCTGTTGCTTTCACCTGGTGCCACCTCACCTCTGCTTATGTGAGCTACTACCTGCTTTATCCCTCACTGGTCTGCGCCTGTGCACCTACATTTGTATTTGCTACCTCGTCACCTTTCTGCCACATCACATGTGACTTTGGTCAACAAAGAGACCGTGAACCTGACTTACAAATCATTGTTGTTTACCGGTTACCAGCTGACCGTCATCTTTTCGATGACTCTTAAGGAACCAATGGTGCGCACGATGGTCACATATTACCCTGCATCCCCTACTTACTGACTATCATCCTTCTTGCATCAGGGGCCATATCTTTCGTCCTGGCCTTACTCGAAGCCAAGAAAGATGCCTCACCTTTCGGTGCTTTCGTGAAGCCTGTGGTAATCCTCCTCATCCTCATTACAAACGCCGTGGTTGGTGTTATTCCGGAGAGCAATGCAGGAAAGGTCATTGACGTGCGCTGCATTCCCCCTTGTTGCCAAGACCACGATTGCTGACACGCGATGCATTATCAGGCCTTGATGCAGTGCTCCCCAGATGAGGCCAATGTACTCCGCTCCGGCAAAGTCAACCGCATACCAGCATCACGGATCATTCAGAGTGACATCCGAGTCATTGTCGTGTCCGTCAGTGACAGGATTCCCACAGACTGAAGGCTCTTGTCCATGTCGTCGAGCAGCTTCCGTGTCTATCAGGCGATCCTCACAGGGGAGAGTGAGCAAGCATCAGCAAATCTAAGGATGTCGTGTCGGATGTCAAGGTGGTCAAGCAAGACATGACGAACATGTTATTTACTGTACGTCATCGTTCTCTGCAGCCAGTCGGTCTGCGGCACGCGAATTCATATCCATTGTGAACAGGGTACAACGGTTGTCAACTGTGCACAACAGATGAACTCTGCTTTGAGCTTTTCCCGCATTAGATACTGTACGCCCTACTAGCTGCCAAGGAGCACGCCATCGCAAATGCCATGAAGAAAGTAGGCTTCTGGCATCACAAGATGCGGTTTGTCCTCACGTCTCCCTCTTATCCTCCGCGGAATCGACTGACAGAAAAAAGTAGACCTTAATTATATCCGACCGACTGCCTGTGAGACAACAGTGACAGTACGACTGCTCTGGGGATGGCAGGCACGCAATTTTCCCCAATCAACCTTGATAAAGTTAGATAAGTTCATCTGTGACTGGTTTCAACAACCGGTCAATCAAATCATGGCTACCTGTGAGTTACCTGCCCCCCCTTTTTACTTTCCTTGTTATTTACGCCTGTCAACAGCTCAAAGTTGTACTCGATACCCCATTTCCCGTGCCTGTTGTTGTTTGTCGCTCTGTTTTGCTTGTTGCTGTTCCCTTATCTCTCTTGTTTCCCATCGACACCCTCCTTAGTGTTAGTATGTCGACTGTGTTGGCTTGTCCACCGATATACCATACTGTGTCGCTTGTTGTCGCTCGTTCTTTTGTCAATTTAAAAAAATAAAATAAAATTCCGCTAGGTTAGCGGGCATTAGAGGAAATTATCAAATCGGAAAATTTCTACACTGCAATAATTTAGCGGAGAGTTCATTATCAACGCCCATTGAGCCTGAGTTGCCCTGATTTAGTGGTCGTTAATGGAAATTATGTCTAAATTATCTTGAATTATGGGGGGACAAATTAAGCGATGATAATCACTAACAAGTGTTAAATTATCTTCACTTAACCTCGGTTTACCCCGCTTAAGTACTGAGGTTTTTCCTGATGTATGCGGAGAGCGCAGGCAGGTCGTTGGACCCAGCATAGGGTTAACCCTGTATAACGCTCGATGGATCATTCAGTTCGTCACTGTGTGTAAGAGTGACAGAATGCCTTCTATACCACACGCATCTCCGTCAATATATATATATATATACAATTTGGAAACCAAGCTAGAACAACCATTGATCCAAGATACCAATACTCACATCGACACATTCCACCCACAGTCCCAACACTGTCAGAGATGACTCTGTAGGACGTGAGGTCTGCCAGACACGTTGACCTCAGAGAACATCTGCCAACTCAACTGCGATTACTACCTTGCAGCGGCCAGCCGCGCCCGCTCCAATGCTGACTAGATCAACTTGAGAACCAGGACGGTGCAAGTAACGGAGTGCTAGCTGCCTGAGATTCTCTGCTGACGGTTGATCGGGAGTGGGCATCCGGTGGACAAATGGTTCGGGGAATGTGGTCTGAACATGGAATGGCGGAACATGCTGAGGAGCATAGGCAAAAAAGTCGTGTTGTTGATTTTCCTGCTGCGGAACAGTCAGACATCAACGTAGAAACACGAATTATTGCTTACTGATGTATTGGGTTGGCCTTGACCAGGGATACCTTGAGGTCCTACACCAGGGAATCTTTCTGGGACTACAGGGTCCTATTGCACGAATCATATTAGTCAGTAGAAGACCTAGATGTGAACCACTGACATTTGGTGATAGAAGGCGATAATCTCCCCTGCTATGATTGACCACGTTGACATGGAGCGGGTCTTGTGGCCTTCCTGTCCCAACACCACCCCCGACCGTGTAGGGAATATCCCCCTGATGATCTTCAACTTGACCATCGACGGCAGCTTGGAAGACCTGAAGAAAGATACACACAGTTAGATGAACATCCTGGAGGGGATAATGTCGCTATATGTGAAGGCTCACCGCAGGGTTCTGTAGTGTATAATTATGCGGTTGGAGTAGGGTAGGATGAGGGAACGTGTCTCTAGTGTTCGTGGTTGATGTCAAGGAAGTTGCCACTGAACTACTGAGAGTTGGTGTCAGATAAACGCTCCTGTTGGGGAAAAAGCCATTGCAGATAAGATACTCAACTGGGTTTGAGCAGGTAGCACCATGGAAAGCGTGTTGGATCGCGCGGATGCGACGGGAACGCAGTCCCGGCGATGACGGGGCCAATCCTACGGTAGGATGAGTCCCAAGCAAAGCGCCGGGGGTACGGTAACGTACATCCCGAAGCGAAGGTGTTCAGGAGAACAATACCACGTATTTTGGCATCGACTGCACCACATTGACGTGGATTTATAACATACCGCACATGGGTGGCCGATGTACGCGACAGTGGGATCCATTGTCGATGTCAGGAGGGTGGTAGGCAAGAATTTGGGAATAATCTGAAGGAATGGTATTGAACTTGTTGAAACATGGCCCTTTTATCCAGAGACGAGGATCTAGCGCTGTGGTAACGAAGTACTGATTCATCTTAGTTTGTTACACTTTGCGAAAAGCAGGGGACTACGGAAAGGTAATGTGCGCGGAGCAGGTGGTGATGTCGGACGACCTTAGAGTTAGGAACTTAGTGGTTTACGAAACACTTTCTCTTGATGGGGATTCGGAGAAACGAAAAGACCTGGATCAGTGCCCAGGAGGGCTCGACCTGACGAACAGTGAGACGGATGACACGAAGTGAAAGGAGCATGTGCTGCTGAGTCACCGTCGGAAGGACAACCGCAACCGGAGAAAACGTTTGACGTACAGTAAGCCGCGAGGTCGAAGAATGAGGCCACGCGTTCCAAGGGGTTCAACTGGAGGGTTCATGGAACTGGCAAATTACTGAACCACCACAAATCCAGCAAATTTGATTTAGGGCGGTTGGACAGTCACGCGTCACGGCCCGCCCGGACATCAGACTTAAAATGGTGACTCGGCCCGTGTTTCCTTGATAACTCCGTTGGTGGTTGGAAAATAAATGTGTTTTGTATCACGGCTGACACGGAACGGACCAGCCAACGATTGACGAATTCAAAGATTACTGTCTGAAACCCTCCTTAGCTTGGTAAACCACCATGTCCGGCGAGGAAATGAACATTGATGGGGGTACGTTCATGTATCTCTTTCTCGTCGCCTACTCACCCTTTCTTTTCCTTAGAGTGGCCAACGGAGGTGGTCTCGTCCTGAAAAGAGGTCGTGTTTTTCAGAGTTCAGCAGGTTTGCCTTGTACAGTGCTTTGCGTCCGGGATCATCATTCCAACTCGTATCCCTCAGCTGGCAACGAAAATGGCGTTGGGTCAGAGCAAACTTACGACCGCGTCGAATCGGCGCCTGCGCGAGACTTCGACACCCGAGCGGCATAATGTGAGCGTTGTTGTCTTTCATTTGCTACGTATCTGATTGTGATGCTTATATCAGCGGTCGAAAGATGAACCGTTCTCGTCACCAATGTTCACGAGAAGGCAACAGAGGAGGACGTCACTGAAACGTTCGCTGAATATGGCGAGATCAAAAATCTACATCTCAATCTTGATCGAAGGACGGGCTATGTGAAAGTGAACTTTCAGGCGATCTTTGCTGCTCGTGAACAATATCTGACTTTTCCGCAGGGCCACGCGCTGGTTGAATACGAAACGATGACAGAAGCTCTCACGGCCCATCAGGCCTCAGGCCCCATCCTTTTTCTGCCCGGCCTTGCCCCTCAATGATATGGCTTTCTCGTGCTCACCGTGTCAATCGAGGCGTCATTAACACGGGTTTTGGACGACAGAAATGGCTTTCTCTTTTCAGTCGACTCATCAGGGAATCACAGAAGTGCCTTAGGTATACCCGCCAGTGTAGTTCGCGCCGCCCAACTTGTGGCTCGTTCAGCACACCAATCGATTTATACCTCCTAAAATATCGGTGTCATTGTGAAGAGGGAATTCTTTGTGTTTTCATCATCCTTTCTTCCTCCGTTTCGTGCGAAACCGACACGCATACTGCCCCTTACTAGGTATTAATCCAGTTTATCTCCTGGGATGAGAACTAGCGCCACGTTGTTGCGTAGTCTCGTCTTCCCTCCTTACCCCTCTCACGCCCTTTCTTTCTCTGATACCGGGGATAGACCCACGTTGGCCGCTTGGCCGGGAAGCAGGTCCTCGGGGCCTGATGTTGCATGGGCCGAAATGTCCGGGTCTGACCCGCGCGAGTATTCAGGCCGTCAATAGGTGGACTACCATCCGCGCTGTACTACATTAGTGCAAGTTTCACCATCCACGACGCGCCGTGAATCGAGCTCGGTACGGGCCAGTGGAGGGTGAGCGAGGGCAGGATGACAAATGTCGCATGAGAGTTGGAGACCCCGACTACAGAGGGGTATGTCCTCCGAGGATCCGCATGAACAAGTGTTTAGATCTCATTGTATGTATGAGTCTCAGGTGGATTCGTCTGTAGTCAAATCTGAACCGGCCAGACTTTGTCAGATTATCATGGCCTTGGTCCCTTCGTCTCTTTCCTGTGTCTAAGTTCTGTGGTGATGCGCCCTCCGAATGAATGATAGCCACTCCTAGTTGTGATACACCTTTCGTTTACTGACTGGCCTGCGTTGTTATCAACCCCGGCTCTGCACACTAAACTCCAGTCCAAACCTGTTGAAATAACTCCAGTCATTCTCATTATACACAAAAGTCGTATCAAAACCACGCGTCCGATAGTACGAGTAAGCCTACACTAACATTCCAGTAAAACAGTCCGGCTACGCAGGGAAACGATAGATACAAGACAGGGAACACGAGAATCGGAAACCAGGATAAGCATTGATAAACTACTTATTTTCACGTCTTCATGGTCCACTTTCTATCTCAGACATAATCCTTTAGGAGGTGATGGCTCCAGAGGCCTCGCCTTCAGAGAATATCTACCAATTCGAGGACGATCACCACCTTACAATGGCCGGCCGCACCCGGTTGCATGGAGACCAGATCGATCTGAGAAGCGGGATGATGCACGTAGCGAATGGCCAGACGCCTGAGATTCTCTACCGCCGGTTGGCCAGGAGCAGGGTCCCGATGAGCAACCGGATCATGAAAGGCGGCCTCAGCAAGAAGCGGTGGGATATGCTGAGGAACGTAGTCGAAAAAGTTGTGTCCCTGGTTCTCCTGCGGCAAAACATGCATTAGACATGTGCTTAGGACGACATGAGTTGGTACCCACTAGAGCATTGGGTCGTCCCTGTTCCAGAATGTCTTGGACAACTCGAACATCGGGGTATTCGTATGGGACTGGAGGGTACTATTATATGGCGGATATCGTCAGTAAAACGAGGCTCGATACCAAGTAGACGGAAGTTACTGACATGCAGCGGTTGAGGGTGATGGCCTATCATGTCATAGGCAATGTTGGCGTGCTGCTGGTCATGTAGTCCCTCTGGCCCGGCGACACCCCAGACTGGCTGATCGTGAACCATAGTCTCCAAACGGATTCCAAACTGGCCGTTCGGAGTAGCGGGCGGGACCTGAAGAGGCATGCGCATCGATAGATGAGTACTTGCTTGCGAGAGAGAAGGTCCCAATATCTGAGACTGACACCAAAATTCGGCAGAGCATGATTGAAGGGATGGTGTGAGGCGTGATGAGGAAATCCTTCTGAAGTACGGCGTCGACCTTGATGCAGTTCAGCAGTGGGCATGAAATGGCGCAGGATTGGCGACGTGCGATTGTGAAGAAGAGAAAGAATCCAGAGTCCTTATCACTCTGTGGTCCTGAGTATTTATGCACAGGGGCGCGATTGAAGGAGGAAGGCGATGTGTAGGCACCATCATCCACTAGTCCGTTGAAGGGCCAAATCCATGGGCCATATATGCTATGGTTTCAGCGGCTAGACCTTGTCAGCGTCATACCAGACGTTCATGTGGATCTGTAGTGCCCAGACGAAATTTTCTTGAAAGGGAAAAAACAAGTAGGCCGCGCTAGGCGGGACGCCGGCGTGTTATCATTATCATGTTATCTGTCCAACACGTGTCTCCCACGCCCACGCGGAATACATGTGGGTTCGGCCCGCCTTGAGCTTTTTCGATATGCAGGAAGCCCCTATCCGTCTAGGACGACGTCCCATGCGCACCCTTGAGGGGTTGCGAGCGTAATCGAAATCCTCTTTTGACCTGACACCTCCTGTTCAGTCTGGGCCTATGTGATCATCGATTCATCGCTTCCAATTGTCTATCGCGCTTCATTTGATGAACGTTCAAGTTGTATTAAACTTCTCTGAGTTTTGACCTCATGATCGCGTGCGTATTTGTGATAGTTCCCCAAATCCGGTTCCACACTTACTACTCTTGTTGTCTGATCTTCTTCGTGCCTCTCGGGTCTCTAGCACCTGTGGTCCAGGAGAACTAGATCTTTCGGATATCGTCTGATATCATGGCTGCTCAAGCATTCATCTATCTTGGTCCTGTCCACGCATGCACTCTACCCATCAGTTGTTTTGTTTCTCGCGGACTCGTTTGCTTGCCAAAAACAAGAGCATTGCTGGTTCTGGTAGTTTGATAGGAGGTCTCACCACAGCACAGAGCGCCGCACTATGACGTTAGAGAGACGGTCTGGATCTGCGCGGAGCAGCCGTATATAGCCTACTAGTTTATTGACAGCGGCGTACCCTGAGCCCTACCCCCCACTTACACCCACGCAACCACGTGGCAACGGTGTGTTCACTTCAACTTCAACATTCCCTGACTTCTCAGGTCTGGGCCTCGGGGCGCCCGTGCGAAGCACAGGTGGCCCCTGGTGCCTATTGACTGGTGACTCGTCAGATAAACACAAATTGCAATTGAGTGCATACACGATGACTGATGTGGGTCGTGCTACGTGGTCATTACATGTCGACCATTACACATCGTGGCTCCTCCAGGTTGACCCGCACTATCATCACCCCTATCTTTCCTTGACTGGTCATGAAAATGGGTGGCATAAATCTGATCAAGCCATCATGCATCATCGATGCATCATCTTTATCATTCTCATTCGCACTCTACTCAGATGTTGTATAGGTGATCACCAAGAGTATTCCGTTGGGTCTCAACTTGGAGGGGCATGGCTCAGGGCTGTAGACAGTTTTACCTTCCAAGTTATCAATTTATTCATACGCGCTACCCGGAAGAAATACTCATCTATTTGATATGACCCAGCGAACCCACTCGTGCTGCCATAGGAAGGGGCAGAAGTACGACGACAGAATTGAACAGATAAAGATCCGCTGGTGATTGGGGGTGATCGACCGGTGATCTACTACTGAAATAGCAGTAGTATAGTTGGGCGGGTGGCGCTACTGCACCCAGGACACTTCCAGTGTTTCGAGTCCGCAACTGGCGGCATGCCTCCGGGTTACAGCGCGCGCGTCTAAATCGCCCGCGCTTTCCCGTCACGAATCCCGTGCGAAATTATCACGGTAGTGACCGAGTCGGCGGTCAGGACCAGTCTCCTCAACGCTAACATCTAATTTCCCCCAACTCGAGGAGTACAATTGAACCCACCTTAGCCGGGCCTCAAGCCCTTCTAGTAAATAGTTCCCCACCCCAATGCAAGAACCCTTGCTAGCCGGAATGCGAATCGGAACAACGAGACCTCACATAAGCCACGAAAATTAGCGCAGAGACAACCCGAGAAGGGATTCGTTTACGGAGTACGTTGTCCTTTTCTCTCAGGTTTCTCCCCTTAAATCTGACACTTTTCCCTCACTTCGCGACTTGATACATTTCAATGTTCTCCTCATACGGAGTACGCCCAAGAGGCTGCCCTTGCGTCCATCATTTTCTGCCTTCCCCCACACTTCAAGTTGCCCACTTTCCCGATCCTTTGTATCGCGCTTGTGCCCATCCTTTCTACCCTTGGAACCCCTCTTGCAAGGGCCAACCAAGATGTCGTGAACATGTTCGATAGACCAATGACATGACCATACTCCCTCTTGCTAGCCGACCCAATTGGAAAGCTTAACAAACGTGACATGTCCATCCACGAGAGCAGTTCGTGCCAGTGCCACTCAACCCATTCATATTCCTAAAGTTTCATGCACAACATCCCCATCCTGTCCGTGTCCTTCGACATAGTCGTGAATATGACGGGACAGCATCACACCCGTAGCGTCGCATCCACACCGCACCGCATCACAAGTCGGACTGCGCCTGACTTCGTCATACGAGGCAGCCCACGTCTAGAATGTGTCAAGTTCCGATGTCACCATTTGAAGAGGTGGGAGTTGGTAGGGATCAATAAAGCCCCCTATATATCATCTATAGTTCTCTCAGTCTTCTCTCCCGCTCTCCCGCTCTCCCCGCATTCTCTTGTTTGTTTACCCGGAGCCCCCGCCTCGCCATGACGATTATCAACAAACACATCCCCACCCTCCCGGTAGAGTTGAACTGCCAAATTCTCGAGGAAGCATGGCGCCTTCCTCTCACAACGACCGCGCGTCGCGACCTCCTCGTAGCCCTCCCGCAGGTGTGTACGTCGTTTCGCTGGATAGCTAATCGCCTCTTCCTCCGAGACGTACATGGCGTTTCTCCGGCATATGCGGCGCATTTCCTCCCGCTTCTGCAACGACAACACGACCCCGACGCCTCGCCAGCCTCAAAATGCTACTGTCAGAGTATCACGTTCCACATCTACGATCCAGACTCGCCTTCAAACATTCTGCAAGTCCGCCTCCCATCTTCGATTCCCGCAGCCTGCGCCCTCGAGACGACGCTGCGCACCCTATCCCGCGACGCAGCGCTCGCGCCGGCCCTGCGTCGCGTCGCGTTGCACTACACCGGCTGTTCCTTCACCCACGAGCTCGACGAGGCCCGCCTCGTCCATCTCCCTCCGCACGTGCGCGCACTCGAGCTCCGCTTTGCCACGCCGGCCCCTTTCGTGCAGCGGTTGCGTCAGATCTACCTTCGGCCCTACGTGCTTCCCATGTCGGGCGTGCGCTCGCTCAGGATATACGGCACGTGCCCTGAGTTCGTAGCTGACGTGGCACGTGCTTGTCCTGCGCCAGAACTCTGATAAGCTGTGGACTAGTGAGTACGTCCCTGTAAACGGAAGTACAGCCTAACCTACCAGCATCTTGGTCTTAATTGTGTATCAACGGCCGCCGTGCAGTGAAAGCCAGCAGGATGATGTGACGAAAATGTCTGACTTCTCCCTGCCGACGTTTTGTTCGGAATTCGGCTTGGCGGTGTTATCACAACCACATAATCAATGTGCTCGACACCGGTTCCCGTCACACGCTCTCACTATTGTCCACGGAAGCGCTCGTTACGAGAAACGCTGATATGTCCGACAGATGAATAAACGATACATGCAGAACTCATGCATGAAAGTCCCGATCACCTTCGGATCGTCAACTTTCGCATAAAACTGACCATCCCTTCAGATGATAACTCATATGCACCTTAGGGGTTGTTGAACCAGGTGGCCAGGTCAAAAGGAATATAAACCAAAGGGCGCGCAGTTTACCCCTGGCAACTTTGTCAGTCTAAAACCCACGATTGTCTTTGCAGAAGAATAACATTCCGACGTTGCCCCTCACACGTACCGCCCACGGAATTGTTGTGAGTCCTGTTGTACGTGGATGTAATAACCTAGAGGCGCGCTGCGCCAAAGTTGGTTCTCAGATGCAGGCACGCTTTGATCACGTTATGACAGCCATCTCTGGGCGCTTATGGCGCTTATTCCTCACTCACACGCACATGACTTGGGATCAGCGTTGCACTATTGTCCCCCGTCGAACACCTGCTTTTGGCTATTGTCATGGGAAAACCATTAACGTTGTGCTGTTCCCCATTGTTCCAACATGTCTTGCTCGAAACTTTTCATGAACGCTGGCCTGTCCACTTTGTCATGGTTCTCCAGCTAGGGTTCATCAACCACCTTGCAATATAAAAGAAGAACATAAACTCCTAGCCCAGTAGCTTCAATCGCACCTCACAACTCCGCACGCCTCCTCTCAACCAATCACACATCAATGGATTTCTTTGTTACCCTCTTCTCCGTCACCGCCACCCCAGAGGCTGAGCCCTCGCCCTCCACTCCCATCGAGGCCAATGGCGGAGGCAGTCCCGGCTGCGTCGTCGCCTAGGTGCTTACATTTGACCCTCATATATCGCGACATCCCCGTAATCTCCCGTAAGCTTACCGTCAGCAACTTTTTTGCGCCTATAATCATTTCTAATCCCCATTTCACAGACCAATCCACCCTCCGACTTCGTCCCCCGTCAAGCTTTTTTTCGTTCATCTCGTGTTCCCGCCTTCGCCATGGTGCGGAGGATAATGGGCAACACACTTATCTGTTGTATTGTGTACCACCACCCGAAATTATATTTCCCCCCTCCTCGAGAAAGGAGAGGTAGTCTACGACGATCATGTTTTTTGTTCGACGACTTGTAGTGGTAGACGATCATCTGTAGCATGATATTAACTCATTGTTTAACACACACATGACAGGGTGATACCAGAAAGGGCTTGAGCCTGCAGTTCACGACTAGTCCACCGGGCCCCGAGATAGCATTCAGCATCTCAGATGCCTGGAGCTCTCGAAGACCCATCACCGAAGCACCTGATACAATTGCACGCGCGAAGCATCCGGCGCCTGAGTATCGATCATCGTCCTGTGAATTTTCGGCGTATGGGGCATTATTTTCCCGCCGAGTCGAGCCGCCCGGTGTCAGGCTACTACAACGAAGATGTTTCGGCGGTTGGGGGATACTGAACACTGGCACTACATACAGTATACGGTATGTGTGCTATCTTCAAACTATCGAGAATATTGTTTATGGGCGGCATCGGCTCATTCGCCCTTAATAATGTGAGATGAATCCTGCAGTACCTCATAAGGCGCTGATCCATCGGCTGTGCCTTGACCGATCGACCAATTCAGTCGGCGACTCTCAGGACGACTTTCGCTTTGCCTGTGGAGAGTCAAAACTTCAATGAATACTCAATCTTATACCTTTAATGGGAAAATTAGAGGGATGAAGCACAATTATGCTTGAGTGGGCAAATACTATAAGTCCGTGCGTGCAGTGGACATGTCATGCATATCATGGGAAGGGATGACGGAGAGGCCTAGACACGGTCCGAAACGCAAAAAAACAAAACAAAGATAACAACACATCGGAGTTGGGACTGCTGAAAGTAAACAAACAGAAGGGTCACGTGGTTATCCACCAATGCGGTTCTCTGAGTCTGAATAAAGGCGGTGTTTTGCCGAGTGACCCTAACTTTCGCGCGACGCACAATTATTTTCTGTCCTGTAGAACTAACTTGTCTCTCCATTATTCTATGTTTTATAACGAGAGAACACGCAGGACGCAGGATACGACATTGATATAGCGTTGAGCCAAAGTGTGAAGTAAGCGATACTAACCTCAATCAGAAAGAAAAAAAGACTGAGGTATGCGAAAAGGAGGTTGGCGAGGTGTGAACTTGTCCGATTAGAAGGAAATAATAAGCGATCAGTAGTCCACAAGGGGCACATGCGTGTCAGAGTCCTTATCGATAACCAATCTATACTTTATCTAGGGGGCAGAGAACTCAAGATTCACGCCCCAGCTGGTCCGTTTATTTGGGTATAGCCACAACTCTAACATGATCCACTCAAGCGGGCGGGGTGCCTAAAAATGTACATTAGCCTAAAACTGTGTCACGATGCAAGCAAGTGAATGGTTCGCACCACTGTTGCTGCACCCGGTATTTGGCCACAAACCAACGCCCTCACCGGCCATGCACGACTTGTCCGAAACTTTCTCACCATCACTGCCGGACCACTCGCTGCACGAAACCTCTTCGTGCGTGCCGAGCATCGCAGTCTTGTTGCTATCAGGGAAGAATGCTCCCGGAGCACCCGAATCGGTGCATAGCTCAAAACTGCGATGATTTTTTTTTCTCAGCATACCACAGGTCTTGAAGGATAAGAGGAGGAATGGTATCTACTACGCACTGCATAGGCATATCGTAATGGTTGAGTGGATTGGAGGCGGTCTGGTCGCAGAACTCGTTGTTTGAGGCCGCAGTACACAAATCATTCACCTTGACGACGATGCTGTTCCCAAACGGTCCCGTGGAAGAGGGCGTGTGGGGGTCGGAGGTGGGCGTTATCTTGAAGCAGCGTCCGCAAGCGCCGCCAGTGCCACTGTTGGCACCGTATGCGAGCGCGTTGACCGCAGCAGAGTACCCATTCACTTTCTGGCCGCACGCTGTGGGGAGAACGTTGCGCTCAGTGGGTTCCGAGGTGTGACGTGAGAGTGGGTGCATGACTTACAAGGAGATGAACAACCACTGCGTCCAGTGAACGACGCCTTTCCACTGGGACTCTGTACCCAGCCGCTCGAAGACTTGCCGGAGGTAGCACTGGTGCCAGTTTCCTTAGGCTGCGAATTAGCAGGGGTGCCCCCATTGCCCTTTCCCCCATTGGCAGGAGCTACTGAAGAGGAGGGGCCGTTCCCGCCTGGTTGGTTGGGATTGTAGTTGCCATTGGATTCGCGCACGAACTCATGTTTGGCAGCGGTGAGGACGGAAAGGGAGACGAGGACGAGAGCGAGAGAGAATTTCATCGTTGTGGATAGAAGTAAAGGATTGTAGCGGTGGTCCTTGTAGTTGATCGGCAGAGCGTCGAATGTGTTGACCAGCCCACCCCCTCCCTTGCGCCTTTATATTCGCATCGTGAGTGAACAATTCCCTTTGGTGTTATTATGATTATCGGGGCTGTTGTAACGTCTCCCGTGTGCGGTTGTCGCCAAGAACTCTGGATAAGGCTCAGAAATTGGCCGCAGTACTCGTTGTCGCCGCAGCAGGCTCATGACTCCCGAGTTGTGTTATTTACGGCATGTTTCAAAAAAGATGGCAGTGTTGTAAGGTGCGCTCCTTCGACACGGAGTGGCGCAAATTGTAACGTAATTCAGCCTGAGGGCGCTTGCTAGGCTCGGACGTTCTTGTTGGACATACGCCTAAAAATAAAGACAGTTCCAATCAGCGGCATACATACTACAAGTGGGAGCGGGGAGATAAACACAGTTCAGCATCAGGGTGTTTGATATTTTCGATGATGTTCCCCTGACGTTACATGGTCGCCTTGATTTAGAGCACCCCAAATAATCGAACCAGATCTAGGGAGATGCAGAGACGATGTGACATTGACATGTCAGGATGTGTGGAAAACAGGGGGACGTAGGTGAGGTTGCCTTTCCCTTCATGGCCCTTCATGGTTACAAGTGTGTTCGTGCGAGGCCCTCTTTCGTTGGCCGCTTGGAAGTGGAGAGTACAGTAATGCGCCGATGTTCCAAAGCTCGTGAATGAGCTGAGTTGATCGGAGAACCGCGGTCCGAGGATGTAAATTTATCGCAGTGCCAAGAGAACAACAAGAGTCGTCAGCAGGTGTATATGGCAATAACGAAATCGCATCCAACAATGGAGTTGTTCCCTACCAATTGAGTGACAGAATGGCCTGAACAGACTGGAAGACATACACTACAGTACCGCCTTGCTCGTAAACTTGAGAGAAGCTTAGGTTGATGTAGTATTGCCTTCCGTCGGTTTCGTACTGATGCCGGGAGCTCGCCTCTCACCCATTAGATTCCGCAGCGACTCGGGAATGGGGTACAAAGACTGTTCTGTGTCACCCCTACGCGGGCCGTGAACCGCATAGTTCAACATCGTACGCCCAGCCTTCGGATATCGTCCTTTCCGTACCCTAAGGCGTAGCTTGAATTTGCCTTGGGTACTATGTGGTAGGGCTTTGATGCACCGGCTGTCTACGCGCTCCAGGAAAAATACGACAACCGAGTCCGAGCAAGTCCGAAAGGCCTTCTAACAAGGGCATAGCAAACTAGATATCGTAGGTCCTAAAAATAGTTAGCAAGCAAAGAGGGAAGTGCATGAGGTATGACAAGGGCGATGGTTGCCATGATACCCGGGGATGAGTGGGTTACCAGATAGATTTTACGACTTTAAACTACATAGTTCAAACCCTTAAAAAACTCAAATCCTGCAAAGTGTGCTATAAGCGAGCCGCAGCAGGGAAGGGAAGGAAGAAAATAGGTTTCGCGGTCCATCCGCTTTCGTAGGAAGAGGCGGCCTAGAAACCAACAACACCGGAGGTCCCAAGGGCCCGGAGTACGACGGTTTTTGTTTGCGGATTGGCGAAATGTCGTCAGCGTTAGTAGCTTGGAATTGGCCCCAACCCCCGGTATATGTAACGTGTCCCACAAGCGAGTGGCAGCAAGGAAGAATGGGTTTTACGATTCCTGCCCATTCGCATGGACAGTTTACACGATACCCGAGCCTTGGTACAAAGAGAACCACCACCTGTAGGTTCACAAAGAACTGCTGTCTCTCTAGATACGGATTTTTCGTTTCACCACACAGCCCTTCGCTCTACCACCATACCGAGTGTCTAGGGAACCGGGGAAACTGAATGAAAATATTCGGCACAAATTTGCGTTTAAGGATAGGTTTGGAATGGGACCACGATGGAGAGCGGTATGATAAGCAGTTTGCGTGAGTCGCTTTGAATGAATGTGATAATATGGGTGAGGGAGGGAGAAAGAGCAGTGGTCTCCTCACGTAGGTAGAATGTGACCTCGGATGAGGAGGGTACACCAAGGTGGCCATGGTGATGTCCTACCTGGAAGAGTAGTGCAAGGCGATGCACTAGACGAAGGGTGCAGTGCAGTGTGTGCTTAGCCAATGTTGGTAAGGCCGGTAAGGGTTTGAATACAAGAACGGAAACGCGGATAATTGGGAAAAAAAGTGGTCTCCTTTCGATAGCGATCCGCTATGATTGCCAAAACAAATGAGAGTTGCTGTACTGAAAATAAGATGGGGACGTTTTTCGTGTGAAGGCAGGGATGTCTGTGTTCGGGTTATTCTGTTGAATGTGGCCCGAGGGGCGTAAAATGCGTACGTAATCGATTACGTCTTCACTTGGTACGCACCTGCCTTGTTTTTCTTGGTCTCTTTCCGAGTCGTATCTCCGATGCCCGGGGAACAGGCCCTTACGTGTGCTGGGAGGTGGGTGTTTGTGGCATAAACTTCCAGGGTTCAAGAACGTTCGGGTTTGATGCACGAGTCTTCATACTGTTGGTGGCGGAATAGTAGCATCGTGATATACTGTCTTTAATGTCAGGGATCAGCAAGGGTAACCCTGGGGTGATTCAGGCTCACCCTGACCCTGACCCGACCAAAACCCACACCCACACTCAGGGTAGGGGTTTTTTGGGGTTGGGCTGTGGGTTTTTGGGGTCAGTGGGGTCAGAAAACCCGGTAGGGTATAGATAACGGGTATCACATTGATTCTAGATGTAAAGAATGAGGCATAGAATAGATTTAATAGAACTTATGGAACTACAATACTGGGATGGCATCCCAGTCCACAGGGAGCTCATCCTCCTCCCCAACATCGTCAGCACCAAGAGAAGCCCTGATATCACCATCCTTTACCAAGCCTTGGGAGCTCCAGAGTCCAACACACAGGGACGCATGTGTAGACTGAACTGCAAGCCGGCCATGGACATAAGGCAGAAGGAGATGGCCATGGCTGAAGACGTGTTCAACGTCAACAATTGTGGCTATGGGGCAAACATTTCAGTACCTAAGATAAACACAAGAAGACTAATTACTCACTGGGAATTGAGAGGTAATCGCGGGCCATGCGTGATAGTTGTGGAAATATTGCACGCTTTTCATGCCACTATATTGCAGATGGAAAGTCTGTGCAAGAGTTCAGAAATGAGGAAGGCTATCTGGGCAATATAACCAAGCACGCTCGAATCCGAGAACGTACTGGCACTATGATGAAGCAGGATGGCGGGTGTTAAACCGCTCGACCGCCGGTAACGAATGCGTCACGTCTGAACGACGTGCAAGGAGTCCTAAGCGATTAGCGGGGCAAGAACGTGAGCGTACGTCGTTTGGCTGCGTTAAAGTCGAGGCGAGCATTGAGAGGCCAAAGTCGAAGAGGGAGCACGTGCTACGGAGTGGAAACAAAGCCGAGAGGAGCACACAAGAGACGAGAAGAGAGGGGGCACGATTGCCTGACTTTTGCTTGTCAGACGGCAAGGGTTTTTATATGATTCAGAGGCACTAGGGAACATGGTAGGCTACAAGCAATGGTGAGCGTGAAAGGGGGAAAAAGGGAATGAAAAATAAGAAACGGGCTTGGGTCCTACCAGCGACAAGGAGCACGGCGTCGTAAGCAAGAAAAAGGCAGCAAGGTGATCAAAGATGGCGAATAGGGGATTGAAAGCGCGAAGGTGGGCACAACATTGAAGGGGAAAGGAACAGGGCCGACTCTAGTTGGATTAAGGTAGGAAGTGGACTAGCAGGAGGGGGTGGGGAAGCTAAGATGAAAGAAAAGAGCAAAAACATACGAAAAGAGACGAAAATATTCCATAACCAATTCCTACTCGATCACCTGCTTGGCGTGATCCTGAACGGGTGTCCGACTCTCTCATGGACAAGCTCAATGAGCTGGCACAAGTGCGAAGGTCGAAGGTGGCGTGCGTTTGGTTGCGACAGCCAGCGAGTGTTGACGAATCGAAAGGTGACAGTAGCAATTTTGGGTTTGAGGGACAAGCAGCGTTTGAGGACGGCGATGTGGTGAGAGGTCGAGACAGATGGAAATGGAGAGCGGGCGAGATGGCGATGACAAGGCAGAGGCTGACCAATATGTTTGATGGCGGCTGAAGGATGAACGCGGGTGGCTGAACACTTGGCATCACGCAGTTCTATACAGTTGCATGGGACTTGATGCATCGATAAGATTGGTGGGTTCACCCTCAGCAGATAAAGGCGGTCCCAGTGTCACGTGACTCGTTTCTGAGCTCAGCGTATATGCCATCATTACACCACCACATCAGCCCATCCTTTACATCCTCAATATCTGCTGTGAGGTACCGTTGGAGTTCGTCATTCAATGAGGAGGTAGGGGTGGTGTCCATGAGGCTGTCAAACATATTTGTCGATTCAAAAAATACAGAATCCTGTAAATAGAGTCACTAGTGTATAAGAATTAGTGAAAGAGCAACTTACTGTAACGCTCTGGTCTGCTTGGGTTGTGCTGTTGTCCTCCTTGAGGTCCAACAGCCAGTATGTCCGGTCGAATTCATCTTGAACAATGTCGCGTGCTGCCTCAATTGATGAATCATCCCAATTGTTCCTCTTGAAGTACTCCAGCTTGTGACAAGGGTGAAGGACTAGATGTATTGCAGTCAGAATGTATAGTGTACTTAGAATTAAGGATGGAACATACCCATGGTGATGCGATATACATCAGACTCCTGGGTTTTGTTGTGATACTTATCCAGAGTCTTTTTGCCAATAGTAAGGGCACCACGGATTGCAATGGAGTACTTGGATGATGACAAGGATGATGTAGTCAGGACCTTATCGATGAGATCCATGGCTGGGATGACTGTGGCCAAGTTGGGGGTGTCACAAGAGAAAAACAGGGTCGCATCCTTGAAAACCTGGATGAAATGATGTGAACAAGTCCAAAAAAGGGAGAGGAAGGTTACTCACCTTCAGAACATCTTGAAGTTCTGTAGCAGTATTCCATTCTGTGGGTGCCAATTCATATCTGCAAAGATCAAATCCTTGGACTGCTGTCATTGCGTCAATGGCAACATGGTATTGAATCACAAATTCGAGCATGTCAAAGGTGGAGTTCCACCACATTGATACATCCCGTGGCATCATACATGGAGGAAGGCCATGAGTGGACAATGTTTGATACCATGCTGGCAGGAGAATTGTTGTTGAGTTCTTGAGCCTAAACACGATTTTGTGTAGCTACATGGTATGGTTCTCAGCTTAGTATTCCTGTAGTGTCTGGACACCATTTTTCCATCTTATCGCTATCTCTCACATCACATCACCTGACCGATTACTTAAACTATCACCTGACTCAGGCACCTGACTTAGTGCCACACAACTGGGGAGCACGTGACCACTCCCACAACCACATGACTGATTACCTGATCTTGCCCATAGACTCCTCATGTGACCAGGCATGTGACCTGTCATGTGATAACATGTGACTTATCATGCACCTGACCAGTCAGGTGCCAGACCCAGTGACCGTTCTCTAACATGTGACTCGGCTTACCATATTTAGCCTAACTAACTGCATACGATACTGGTGGCTATAGGCAGCCATGCTGACTCTGACTGACTCCTGCGCGCAGCCTTGACGACTCCTTCTGACTGAGTACTGTACGACTCTTACTAACTCCCTTGGCTGCTTACTGTACAAATGACTGATCGCTTACTGTACTATGACTAGGTCATACAACAACTCATACTGACTAGTACCAGGTAGTATATAAGACCTGTACTTCTGGACAGTCAAGCCTTAAGCTTGACTTGAGTCTTGCAATCCTATCATCATTACCCCAAACTCCCTTGTCTGCGTCTCCCCACTCTAACTTGTGAACCATCTATCTTCGCGTCTCTACCTCCATCCAGGGTAGAGGACAACTCATAGAACTCACATTACAAGACAGACATCTAGGTCGACACACTAAGGGCGTAGCCCAAGTACTTGTGTACCGACACGTGCATGCACCACTCATATCTTACTTGCACGCAACCAGAAGACACACAACCCACCATACCCAACTGACTCAAGGACTGGTAGCTCGGGGCACTGGCCCAACTACCACAGGTGTTACAATCCACCCAGTTTTTCGTTTTACTCCCTACCCCAAGCAACCTCAGCACCCGTCGCACCTCCCGCACCAACCACACAGATCCCTCAGAGCATACCCCAATCAGTAATACCACCAGTGATGCCTCCCAGAGCACGCACGCCCACGCTACCCGCTACCTTCAGCCAAGCAATACCAGCAATCCCGATCATGTGGCCTGTTCATACGCGCCAACATTCCTCCATGGAATACTTCATAGAGCCTACACCAGCGATCGCAGATCCCGCTACAAGAAGTGATGAAGACAGTCCTATGAGGGACTGCAGTCCTAGCCCGCCACACACGCCATACCAGCCCAGACCATCTGGCTCTAACGTCTATGAGTTAGAAGCCAACGAGCAGCCTTCACCGCCATGGAAAGCATGGCTTAGTCAGCCATCCCCGCCTACCAGTATAACCCAGCCCGTCTCCCTGAGCAGCGAGACCTCAGCACCTAAGCGCCAACATCACGATGATGGGACCTACACCCCCATTACATCATCAGCCGCATCCCCGACATCCCTGACAAGCCCTAGCGCCCAAGCCACTCCTGATTACCAAAGCCTGCCAAGTCCCTGGTCTATGGGATCCGATCAAGATCCAAATACGGAGTCACCTCCTATGCTGCTAGAGTAAGCAGACCCTCATCAAAGAGGATTACCAAAAGCAGATACGTATGTGATCCGATACTCGTTCACTTACGCGCCCTTTGTATCGTCATCCCCCGGCCCCCGAATTGGAGCATCTCATCGCACCTACTGTATCTCCGTCCTGACTCATTTCCAGACTCGATATGACTCGTACTTACTGCGCTACTGTGCATTCTCTGACTCCTACTTACTTGACTCATTTCCAAGTAATCCCTGTATTAGTTTCGACTCATACTTAGCTATAGTAAGCGTAGCATAGCCTCAGAGTCCTCATGTATATAAACCAGCCAGTAGTTACAAGTCAAAGCTCTAAGCTTGACTTGGTTTCCAATCCAAACGTCTTGAAAGTCTTCACTCTACTGTTCGACTTCCCTCCCCCCTTCATAAATTCCTCTCAGATCTTTGACGTTGTCAAAGACACTCTAGTCATCGTTACTCGTCACCACCACTTCGTGCAAGTTGCACCTTAAAGGTCCTTGGGCCTTAACAACAGGAGGCTCTATCGCCTCACCAAGGATACGCGCAGAAGCCAGGCAGTGCTATAGCGCATGAAGGTGTTGTGCACCTACAAGCACAACCCGCGGCTGACTAGGAGCCGCCACAATTCCAGACTACAAAATGTGGGCATACCTTCAGCAACATTGTCCTGATGGGTTTAAGAGACTCGTGTCAAGCCCATTGTCCTCCTCTTCATCATTAGATTTGTCTTCATCATCTTCCTCCTTCCCCTCTGAGTCATGTCCTTCAGCCAAGTCAGCAAGGGCATGAGCAACATCATTGAACGATTGAGGTTTCTTTGACTTTTGCGTATCGAATGGCTTCAGTATCGACTTTGCAATGAGATTTACCATGTGCACAAAGTATCAAGTTTGATTGTCAGAACCATGGAAATCATTGAGGGTGTTACCAAGGTACTGGATCATCAAGTCGTTGTTGGACGTGTTGTCCCCAGTAATGCCAAGTATCTGCAATGCATGTGTGATATAAGTGAGGGAGCCCCTCTGATAGTTATTCAACGATCTTACCTTTTCTTCCACACCAAAAGCTTTCAGGACATTCACGAATGCGATGCCCAGATTGACACCTGTATGCGACATTGCTACCTTGACAAGGTCAAGAAGCATTGAGAATGGTTCACCTGTGCGCTCAAGGTGGACAGTTATTGCAACATATGACTTGTGGTTGGGTGATAACCAGCTGTCGGTGGCAAAATTGAGCTTGCCGTTGTATTCCTAATGTACTGGGTGAGTCCTTGAGTCATAATATGAGGATGACACATCTGACCTTCAGTGCCTTAGCAATACGCCCACACACACGAACGAATACATTCTTGACGTCACAAGAAAGTGTATCTGCTGATGGAATATAATACTCAGGCCTCCCTGTCTTCATAAGTGATCGAAATCCACAGTCATTAACAATCTGGAATGGTCGATTGTTTTCTGTGACCCAGCGGACGAATTCAGCACTGTCAAACAGTACCAGTGATGTTTTAGTATCTGTCAGATGAATATATAGAACATGCATACCATGCTTTGGTCTTGGTGTGCTGGCGGTGGTTATACACAACCCTTCCTTGGGCTACCTGCTGAAATGCAACTGTGATCGACCTGTTAGTGGTCTTCAAGTTGTGCACTGCTGCACATGCTGCTTTGATGTCTCGGGTGCCATCTGCTGCCTCAACAGCTTCACTACCCCAGCATATCTTTGCATGATGCCGCAGATTGCTTGTAGACCTGGCATCACTGGTATCAAGGTATCAACGAATCAAGCGTGTCCGGCCAAGACATTGGGTTGCCGCACACCGAAAGACATGCGCCTTCTGGTTGTGGATATACTGAATGGATGGGACGGGCTCAAAAAATACATATATAGGCAAGTCCCAGTCCTTTTGGAGTTGATCTAGTTGACCAGTCAATCAGCGGAAGGAAACAAAGTCAATGGATCACATACCTAATTCAGCATCGTCATCCTCATCGGTGGTCTCTCCCTCAATAGCTTCCCCATCGCTTTTTTCCTCATCGCTATCCTCTACCATAATTGCCTGACCCTCATCTGAGGTTCTGTCGTTGCTACAGTCGCTCTCAGCATGGTTGGTGGTCTGCCCGGGATTTGGTGTGGCATGCATCGGATGAGTTGGTGGTGGCATTGAGTTTGCGTTGTTTCTTGCCTTCTTGCGGACGAGTGGATCCCCATTCTCCAGCAGACATTTGGTGGGACGACGTTTGCGGGGTCCTAGGATGATATTGGGATCAGAGAGGTCGGGGATAGCATCAGATCTCTGAAGCAGCATGGGTGTGACGTCGGTGGGTACTGCAATGTAGAGTCAGATCCTATGTGTGGGTTCCAATACGTCGGAGGGCTTACTGATAGTAACACACGATGTGATCTGCAAAAACAAGATGGCGAGAGAAGTGAAACAGACAGACAAGTGATGGTGTGTTGGCTTGAGTTGTTGGCGGTCAGTCAGGTGAGAGTTGGTTGGCCAGGCAAGAGTTGGTCAGTCAGGTAAGAGTCCATTGGATGGGCGAAGAGTCGAGAGCACACAGAACAAGAGAGTAGAAAATGCACACTATGTCTGCCTTTTGGCAAGGCAAATGGGGGGGTATTTATACACAAGGCTGAGATACGACAGGACAAGTACTCTATGTGCAGTGAGCTAAAGGGGAAATAGTAAATGATGAACTTGAATTGGCACTGCCAGAGAGAGGACCACATGGTGTTGTAGACGGCGAGCACAGGACCACATGGCGTCGTCAATGGCAAGCAGTGGTGTCCGAAAATCTTGAAAATTTACTGAATGGTAGTGTCTTGCATGACATCGGGTGCACAGACAACAGGGGTGAAGAACAGTGCCGTGAGCTTGATGGTAAAGGGCTAAAGTAAAAGAGGAAGGTTGGAATGGAGAGAGAGAGGTCTAAATCGAAAGGGGATAGGAAAAACTTATGAAAGTAACCTGATCAAGTCCATATACAGTAGTCTCCATTCCAAATCACAACAAGATTGAGACCAAGGGGCGGCAGCAAGCAATGTGTGCTATGTGGAGCAGTAGTTGATGGTGCTTTGGACGTCGGCCGATATGATGTGGGTGATCTGTGAGTCTTCAGCTGTAGGAATTGGGGTGCAACAGGCATGTCAGGCAGGGCAATCTGTCTGCAAATGGGATAGTATTGATCAAGCAACAACAAGGGTGGAAGGTGGATGAGGGGCAAGGCAGACAACACAAGGACACAAGGCTGGGCATGCGGCATGCGAAGGCAAGAGCAATGATGAGTGATCATTCATAAACACAACCAACTACGACCAACTTCACTCCAACTTTGCTATGTAATACAACTCATGTGACCCTTGCAGGCAGATGGCATCATGTGTTTCGGGCAGTGCAGCACACGGTGCGAAGCATGCCTCTGGTGAGCTCAAGGCTCTAGGCCAATCAGTACCCGCGATACCCTCGACTGGGGTATGGGTTTGGGTGGGGTAGCTGAATGTCCACCCTGACCCGAACCCCACAAATACCCATCACCAAACCTGGCGGGTCAACGTGACCCCTGCCAATCCCTATTTAATGTAGGTTTCATTGTGGACGCAGCATCAGTTAAGGAGCTCAAAACAAATCCGTGGGAGGTGACGATGCGCCTTGATGGGACGACATAGATTACCTTTCAGTTGACGACTTGACAACAGGAAAACTATGCCCTCTCAGATCTGAAGGACCATCATTTTCGACTTCATTCATTCTTATTTAGATATATGCCTTAGGTTGGATTCACGACTGGAATGAAGAATTATGGGCATTCCCAACTGTGATACACATTTTCGTATACTGATTGAGTTTCTGTATTGACGTGGAATCCGTCTCCTCAACACATGGAGCTAGAGAGCGACACCAATGGACATCTGCTTTCAATATACTGTAACACATAGAGATCACAAATCCGATAAAATAAGTTAGCAGAATACAGGTTAGACAGAAATAAAACAGGACTTGGCATGCTACAAAACAAACAATCATACATCCAATTGATCGTGATACCCACATAGACATGATCTATGCTCACCCTTTTCTCAACACTGTCAGGGATGATCTCCGTGGGGGCAACAGTATCCAGAACGCCGAGCTCAGAAAACATCCACCAATTCAAGTACAATCACCACCTTGCAAAACCCAGCCGCGCCCGGTTCCATGCTGACCAGGTCAACATGGGAATCAGGATGGTGCATGTAGCGAATGGCTAGTTTGCGGAGATTTTCCACTGCTCATTGTTCAGGGGCGGGGATCCAGTGGGCAAATAGATTGGGAAAAGCTGCCGCTGGAAGGAATGGCAGGACATGCTGAGGAGCCTGGCGGAAGCGGTCATGTTCTTGATTCTCCTACGGCGAAGAATGCGGTCAGACATGAGTTTTGGAAAAAATGAATTGGTACCCACTGGACCATTGGGCCGCCCATGTGCTGGGGTTCCTTGAGCAGCCCCGGCGTCTGGGAATATGTATGGGACTGGAGGGTCCTACAATATTATCAGAGGTTGTCAGTTACGACATAGCCTGGAGTGGATATATAGGCGTTACTGACACGAATTGGTAGAGGGCGATAGTCTATCATGCCATGATAGGCGACGTTGGCAGGATCGTGATTGTGTGGTCTGCCAGGCCCAGTAACACCCCCGACTGGCTCACCATGGGCCATATACTCCATATGGCCTTCTAGTTGGCCATTGGTAGCAGCGGGTGGGTTCTGAAGAGGGATACACATGGATAAATACTAAGCACTTGCGAGGGGGATGACTTAATGTGAGGGGCTGACCTCTAGATTCTGCGGTGCGTGATTTTGTGGTTGGTGTGGGACATTGGGAAGAAACCCGTCTCTTCAAAAGTGGTTGCAAGTGGCTTGGTGCAGTTCAAAATTGGCCATCTGAGCAGAGGATGCGAGTTAAATGAGGTGTGAGTGTGCAGACGTCTGCTGAGTTTATCTACCATTGTGGATTTATGGTGTTCGACGGTGCCATGACGTGGGAGAGATGAAGAGTCATGGGAAATATTTTGGTTGCCGTGAGGCTTTGTGCCATTTTGAGAGCGGGCAGTGCGGGCATCAATCACCAGGCTGTGCTGTGTAGGCACTGTAGAGTGTAGACCATCAAACTCGGTACACCGAGTTACCTCACCCGCTATTATCAGGGGGTCGGTCTATGATGGTCGTACATGCATAATGGGACCTTGAGGTTTGCAACCTGCTACATTCTGGTCATTTTTTCACGGAATCCAAACTCATTCAGTTCGTCACTGTTGGTAGGAGTGGCAAAATGCCTTCTACACCAGTGTAGCACCACACGCTTCTCACCCATTTATATATCTACATTCTATGGTAGAAGAAGCAGAAGGTGTTGTACAAAGGTTTTGTGGCGACCTGTAAGGGACCAAGTGGGAAATCCAGAATATCCGAAGTCCGAATGGAGGTACCGTGACCCACCACCTTGATGATGGCCAAGCACAATTAGAGTTGTAATTTGATGTTGTGTTCTGGCTCTGACGGTCATTCGTTGAAGTTGGACTTCGTGCCACAACATCCAATGTTCCGTCATTGGCGGACCACATAACCAGCAATCTAAAGGGCTAATTGATACCAGGTAGAACTCCGAACTCCACCCATTCTCATTGCCAGTGATGCATGTGATGAGTGGGAAAACGAATACTTATTAAAATCAATTTTTTTTAAAAGGGAGAGAGATGAAATGAAGTATGTCCCGCAGGTGATCCAGTGAGACAACAATGCGATAATAATGTGATACACAAAGCACAATGTTGGAGCACCGTCAAGGAAACTCCCGCCGTTCGCCCGACACACCATGAATGTGTGACCACTCTGCAGGGCGCTGGATCACAATAAGGCTCAGCAGGCTGAGGAGACGATTCATTATTCTCGTCCAGCGGTAAGAGGTATGTTGAAGGGGTATGCCACTGGACTCGGAACTCAACTTATCATAATCAATCTGTGCCCAATGCGCGCCTAGCGTGCGGATGTGAAATCTACTTAGTCTCCTTTGTATTCACCATCACCTGATCTTCCTTTTATTACAGTGGCACCCAATGTCAGAGTACACCTTGCAGCAGCAACTCATTCCAGAACTCTGTTTCGCCTTGCAGCTTGGAAGCTGAGTCAGGGTGACTCCAACCTGACTCTTAGTGTCTCAGACGGCCAGAACGTTTTACCTGGAAGTTGATGAGGAACTCAACCTTGTGGATCTCCATTCCAATCTGGCAGAAAAAGTGATTGAAGGTTTCTTCCTCATGTATCATTAGGCACTTTACATTCCGGCCAAACCTTGTTCTTCTTCAAGTTTTGGTACAATATTATTTTTGCATTTTCTTCTCCTGTGAATTGACTGTGGCGTCATCTCTGGTGTGTGTAAATTAGAGGGCTTATACCTAGGTATTTACTAGTGCCAGTATTGATATGAGAGTCCACTTTCGTGTGATTCATGTTGTCCTGCTAACTCAACACCTTGAATCTAAACCAAGATGTGAGCTCACACAGGCCCAGCTTCGAACCGACCACAGTTAGAAGCCTATGGAGTAGACAACGTGTTTGGTCCATGGATCAATTGAAGTGCCGAAGGGTGCAGGGTGCATGCCTGATTTGAAAATCACCACCACGGGTTGTGGCGGAAAAAAGCCTTGGAGTTCAACAGTGGATCATAGAATGATCCAAGGAAAGTGCTCTGTGCTCTGCGACACTGTAGGAAGACCACAAGGGTGAAAGCCAGCATTGAAATATCTGCGTTGCGCACCATCACTATTAATTGAAAAAGAGGGAATTTAGGAACAAAGGACTACAATATCAGCAAGGTGTTGTTTGGCAGAGGTTGCAACCCGCGCGATTGCTGTGTGTCATGAGAGGTACTGGTGTCAACAGTCTGTAAGTTTGTGATGATGAGCACGTGTGTGGAGTTTGGCCATGATTTTCAGCCAGCTGGTGATGGTGGCAGTACGCGGATAGGCCGATAGAAGTTGCGCTGTTTTGGCAGAACATGTCACACCCCAAAAGAGGTAATTCCCCCATAGTTTGGTATCCACTAGTATGGCTGTCAAAAGTTCGTACTCAGCAAAAATAAAAGGATCTTGGAATGATAGATGCGAGTAAAACAAACATAAAGAAAACACGTGCCGCTAAACACGTGCCGGGTCGCTAAGACACCCCGTCGCTAAGCAAGTGGGGGAGCCCAGGGGATACATGGGTGCACGCAAGGGCGTTCCTGGGCATTATTTCAGCCCGGAAATTGTTCCTGGGGGAGCTCCTCACATATACAAACCCTAGACCAGTGGCGGAAGAAGGTGCAAAGGCGAACCCGGGCGGAGCGGAGGAAGGATGCAGAAACGCAGGACCAGGCACTGCGCTTGACGCGCAATGTGCGACTGGGACCGCCGCGGACGGGTTCGCACAAGTGAACGAATGCACAGCGGAGCCGGGCGCTGCGGTGGAAGGGGACGCGCTGGCGGGGGCAAGCATAGCGGAGCGGATGCGCTGGCGGGGGCAAGCATAGCGGAGCAGATGCGCAGGCTGCCCAGTGCCTGGCGATGCCGGGCCCTTCTGCCTTCTCAATGAAAAATCGACTTCAAACAATATTTGGCGTCCGCATATCGGACCGCTTCATGCCACTCATATTATTAATTTTTGCAGCTAACGTGCAGTGGAAATGTCATGTGAATAACGAAAAAAGAATATTGCACCATCACAGAATCAAACCAAGGGACTCACCCTGGCCAGTCAAGCAACTGCAGACATAATAACCGCTACCCCACACACTCTTGCATTATTACTCCTCTCTGTGATATATGACTAGCTATTAATAACAAAGAACCTGGGCACCACCAGGCACCGGGCAAGCCTGCGCATCCACTCCGCTATGCTTGCCCCCGCCAGCGTGTCCCCTTCCGCTGCAGCGCGCAGCTCCGCTGCGCGTTTGTTCACTTGTGTGAACCCGTCCGCAGCGGTCCCAGTCGCACATTGCGCGTCAAGCACAGCGCCCAGTCCCACGTTTCTGTGTCCTTCCGCCGCTCCGCCCGGGTTCGCCTTTGCGCCTTCTTCCGCTGCCGGTCTAGGGTTTATATATGCAAGGAGCTCCCCTGGGAACAATTTCCGGGCTGAAATAATGCCCAGGAACGCCCTCACGCGCGCCCATGTATCCCCCGGGCTCCCCCACTCGCTTAGCGACGGGGTGTCTTAGCGACCCGGCACGTGTTTAGCGGCACATGTTTTCTTTATGTTTGTTTTACTTGCATCTATCATTCCGAGATCTTTTTATCTTTGCTGAGTATGAACTTTTGACAGCCGTACTAGTGGATACCGAACTACAGGGGAATTACCTCTTTTGGGGTGTGACACATTCCGCCAAAACAGCACAACTGCCGATAGAAGTTGCACTGTTTTGGCGGCAGGTGTCACGCCCCAAAAGAAGTAATTCTCCGGTAGTTTGGTTTCCACTAGTACAGCTGTCAAATATTTGTACTCAGCAAAATAAAAAGATCTCGGAATGATAGATGCGAGTAAAACAAACATAAAGAAACACGTGCCGCTAAACACATGTCGGTGTCGCTAAGACACCCCGTCACTAAGCGAGTGGGGGAGCCTGGGGGATAAACGGGCGCGCGCGAGGGCATTCCCAGGCATTATTTCAGCCCGGAAAGTGTCCCCAGGGGAGCTCCTCGCATATACAGACCCTAGACCGGCGGCAGAAGAGGGCGCAAAGGCGAACCCGGGCGGAGCGGCGGAAAGGCGCAGAAACGCAGGACCGAGCACTGCGCTTGACGTGCAATGTGCGACTGGGACCGCTGCGGACGGGTTCGTGCGAGTGAAAGAATGCGCAGCGGAGGCGGCCACTGCGGCGGAAGGGGACGTGCAGGTGGGGGCAAGCACAGCGGAGCGGATGCGCAGGTTGCCCGGTGCCTGGCGATGCTGGGCCCTTCCGCCTTCTCAATGAAAAACCGACTTCAACAAAATATTTGGTGTCCGCATATTGGACCGCTTCACGCCGCTTATATTATTAATTTTTGTGGCTAACGTATAGTGGATAGGTAAATGAAATGTCATGTGAATAACAAAAAAAGAATATTGTCCCATCACGGAATCGAACCAAGGGACCCACCCTGGCCAGTCAAGCAACCGCAAACGTAACAACCGCTACCCCACACACCCTTGCATCACTATTACTCTCCGTGATATATGACTAGCTATTAATAACAAAGAACCCGGGCACCGCCAGGCACCGGGCAAGCCTGCGCATCCGCTCCGCTGTGCTTGCCCCCGCCTGCGCGTCCCCTTCCGCCGCAGCGGCCACCTCTGCTGCGCATTCTTTCACTCGCACGAACCCGTCTGTGGTGGTCCCAGTTGCACATTGCATGTCAAGCGCAGTGCTCGGTCCCGCGTTTCTGCGCCTTTCCGCCGCTCCGCCCGGGTTTGCCTTTGCGCCCTCTTCCGCCGCCGGTCTAGGGTCTGTATATGCGAGGAGCTCCCCTGGGGACACTTTCCGGGCTGAAATAATGCCCGGGAATACCCTCGCACGCGCCCGTTTATCCCCTGGGCTCCCCCACTCGCTTAGCAACGGGGTGTCTTAGTGACACCGACACGTGTTTAGCGGCACATGTTTCTTTATGTTTGTTTTACTTGCATCTATCATTCCGAGATCTTTTTATTTTGCTGAGTATGAATATTTGACAGCTGTACTAGTGGAAACCAAACTACCGGAGAATTACTTCTTTTGGGGCGTGACACCCGCCGCCAAAACAGTGCAACTGCCGATAGATCAGATCTGTCACGGGAGTGTCACGGGCATAAGTAAGGATGGGCCTGAGGGTCACGAGACCTCGGTTGTATGGATTGGGCGCGCGCAACGCAACCAAGTTAAAGCGACTCCGGGTCTGAGTCGTGCCGGATACGTGACGGTGCGCTTGTGCGTCTTCTTTCTTCCTGCTCCTGTGATCTTGATCCATTTTGATCACCTCCATCATACGCTGTAGGCTCAAGATTCTGCCTTTGGCCTCATCGCTTTTCGCCTTCCCCTGGGGACACTGCTAGTGGCGCATGCCAGTGTCCGTCGTTCTCTTCCTCAACCGTCTGGCTCAGTTATACTCACCCTCCCCATCACCTTGACTCCCCGCAGGTGCCGACAAAGGGGTAGGAGCCGCGTATCACAGACCATCGAAATGAGAAAACTTCCCCTTTTCAGCCAACTATGAGCAAGCTCAAGAAGCCTCTCGTGTGCGTCCGCGAGAGTAGTTCATGTCGCCCATCTTCTGTCTCGCTCGACTCATCGATCGATTCATAATTCCTATCACTGGGAAAAACAGTTTTGCTTCTGGACTCCACGTCACGCCTTATATGCACTATGCGTACATCAACATTTTCTTCTGCCGTTTCGTGCCCGGCCTGTGCGCAGATATCCCTACCCCGTCGGCATCCTTTAAGTCACTCCGTAGTACAGGTTTATTCCGCACGGCACATTGCCTCCGACTTTTATCGCGTGAGACCAATCTTTGCGCGACCAGGAATTAGTGTGTCGACCTTTGTGGGACCCACTTTTTTATATTGGTGCGCAGTTTCTCCTTCCCTCGTTTTCTCACAATTTGTCATATCTCTAATACCTGAGAATAGATACACGCACGTGGGTTCGGAAGCGGTCGTTTGAGGTATAATTTCGTATGGCATGACAACACTCGGATTTGGCCCAGGCGAGACTTTAGGCTGTTGATGGCGACACTCGGGCTACATTGTTTAGTGGCGTTGCACCATACACGTCGCGTACAGGGACAAACTCGAGGTGCGTGGCCCCAACGGGACGACAGAGGTCGTATGTGAGTTTAAAACCGCAACAAGAAAGGTTCGTAGTGCGCAGGTTATGACGGCTCTTGCTTTAGTCTTTATTGTATATACACGTCAGGTTACCGTTGTTGGTGAAGTCAACTCCAAGCCAGCCAGACTCGGAAAGGCACAACTCTCATTTGGTCTCATTGCCTCATCTCGTATTCTAAGTTTCGTAGTGATTTACCTGTCAGACTGGGGAATAATGGGCATTCCCAGCTGCAATACAGTCTTCTGTATACTGTCGACAAATTTCAATGAGATAGTAGGAGCCAGCTACTAAGCGAGACAACAATTATAGAACGGAGAACGGGCGAAGTGTGTCAAGTCGGAAACCAAGCTAGGACAACCATTGATCCAAGATACCATTACTCACATCGACAGTCCACTCACAGTCCCAGCACTCTCAGAGGTGGCTCTGTAGGACGCGAGGGTTGCCAGAAACGTTGACCTCAGAGAACGTCTGCTAGCTCAACTACGATCACTACCTTGCAGAGGGCAGCCGGGCCCGCTCCAATGCTGACAAGATCGACCTGAGAATCAGGACGGTGCAAGTAGCGGAGAGCCAGCTGCCTGAGATTCTCTGCTGGCGGTTGATGGGGAGTGGGCAAATGGTGGGCAAATGGTTCGGGAGATGTGGCCTGAGCATGGAACGGTGGAACATGCTGAGGAGCGTTGGCAAAAAAGTCATGTTGATTTCCCTGCTGCGGAACGGTCAGACACCTACGTAGAAACATGAGTTAATGCTTACTGAGGTATTGGGTGGGCCTTGAGCAGGGGTACCTTGAGGTCCTATACCAGGGAATATGTCTGGGACCACAGGGTCCTGCCGCACGAGTCATATTAGTCAGTAGAAGACCTAGATGGAAACCACTGACATTTGATGAGAGAGGGCGATGATCTCCCCTGCCATGATTGGCCACGTTGACATGGAGCAGGTCTTGTGGTCTTCCTGTCCCAGCAACACCCTCGACCGTGTAGGGCATATCCCCCCAATGATCTTCAACTTGACCATCGGCAGCAGCTTGCAGGACCTGAAGAAGGATATACACAGTTAGATGAACACTAGGGAAGAATGTCTCTATGTGTGAAGGCTCACCGCAGTATTCTGTAGCATATAGTTATGCGGTTGGAGTAGGGTAGGGCGGGAGAACGTGTCTCTAATGTTCGTGGCCGATGTCAAGGAGGTAGTTGCCACTGAACTACTGACAGCTGGTGTCAGATATACGCTCCTGTGGGGAAAATGGAACTATAGATATGATACTCAACTGCATTTGAACAGGTAGCGCCGTGGAAAGCGTGTTTGATCGTGCGGATGGGATTGGGCCGCATTCCTGACGATGACGGGGCCAATCCTAGAGCGGGATAAGTCACAAGCAAACCACGGGGGTGTGCTGACGCACACTCTGAAGGTGTCCGGGAGTACAATACCACGCATTTTGGCATCGACTACACCACATTGACGTGGACTTATGACACACCGCACATGGGTGGTTGATGTATGCGACAGCAGGGTCCATCGTCAGTGTCAAGAGGCAGCAGGAAAGACGTTTTCGAAAACACTGAACAAATGGTACTGAACTCGCCGGAACATGTCCCTTTTTATCTCTGAGGGATGAGAGGATCTAGCGCTGCGGTGGCGGATTAGTTTGTTACATTGACATTGTGCGAAAAAGGGGGAGGGGCCTGGAATTGGCAAGTCTAGCAGTTATGAGACACTGTTTCTTGATGGGGACTTTGGGTAAACGGAAAGATCCAGATCAGTGCCCAGAGAGGGAGAGCTCAACATGACGGAGCACTGCGACGGATGATGCTATCTGGGAGTAGGTTCTTTCCCAGGCATATAGTATTGGGGAGCACGCGAAGTGATTCAAGTAAAGTAGCATGTGCTATTGAGTCACCGTTGGAAGGACAACCGGAGAAATCGTTCGAGGTAAGCCACGACGCGCGAGGTCCGATCGCAGAATGAGGCCAAGCGTTCCAAGGGGTCATGGAAGCATTTGAACGACCATAAATCGAGTTGGTCAGGGCAGTCACGGCCCGCCCGGAAATCGGACTCAAAAATGGTAACTCGGCCCGTGTTCTCTCCCGCCAGGCCACAGGAGAACGACTGGATAGATTATCGTCCAAACCCTCACTCCGAACCATCATATCCTATGGGGAAAGGGAAAGGATTGATAGGGTACGTTCACGGGTGTGAGATATTACAGGGAGTATTTCTTTTCGCACAGTTCACCCTATTCTTTTTCTAAGTGGCCAACGGACGCGATCCCGTTCGGAAATACTTTCCAGAGAGTTTGTCACCTCGCCCTGAACTGTACGTGCCAGTTCATCTCTTTAGTCAGGAACGAAGATAGCATTGGGTCGCAGCAACTAATTTGACCATTTTTAGGGAAAAGAAGGTTTACGCTTGCAAGTTGCAATCGTGTCATCGCCACTGGGAGACTCGCACGCCCGAACGGAGATATGAACGACGAACGTTGTCACCTGTCACCTTGATTGGCCACGTATTTGATTATGGTGCTCATAATCCCTACACGGTCATTGTTCCCGTTGCTAATGTCCACGACCCAAAGGTGACAAGGAAGATGTGACTGAAATTTTTGCTCATAATGGCGTGATCAAAAAATCTACATCCCGATCCTGATTGAGGATTGGAGGATCCCTCAGACAATCTTCATCATTCGGGAACGATGTCTGACTTCCTTCCTCTCTGCGAGGCTGATGGGCCATGCCGCGCTGGTGGAATAGGAAACAATGGCAAAAAGCCAGGCGGTGATCGACAGTGTGCTGAGTACCACGCCGTTCCATGTTGACCACAATCGCAAAGGGATCCTCGGGGGGTAAGGACTTGTCTCCTACAGGAGAGACTGAGCGCCAGATGTCGATGTGGCACAGATGACAGATGAAACTCGACAAAGAGGTATAGCCTTGATGATATTGATTCTACAGCAAGTACGTAAAATTGGTTATGAGCAGGAGGAGTGTACAAAAATGATATAGTGTGGGGTCACCGCGACCGTACTTGTCCGGGGCGAAGGCGAAAAGCCGATGGGGCACACCGTGACAAAGGAGGCAAGTTGCAACTGGCAAACGAATCCAAACCTGGTGTTGGAGAGACAGAGCCGTGGGAAACGGTCTTCTCATTATGTACTAGGACCACCCTATCCACATGCAGTCACCACGACATCGTGACACGGCAGAAGTGTCCTACTCCGGGTCAACGAAACTCTGCGATAGGAGTGGTTCGAGGACGATCTAACCTTCGCGCAATCGAATACAGTATCCACCCGGATCAACACGACCACGTTGGACAATCCCGCACGGAACTTCTGTACGTATACCCCCCAAATCCTCACCCCGAGTGTCCCACATTAATATTTCGAGATGACTGTGCGTAACCCTGCCTACGAGTCGTACTTCTTGTCGCTGAGTACGATCCAAGGACCTCACCTTCTGCTACCTGCACATGACCGAAAATGACCTCAAGGTGTTGGACACGATTGGAACGCCAGAGAATTTGAGGGGAAATCTTTCGGACAGCGGTTCGTCCTCGCTGGCATGAAAATCTGTGGCATCTGTACTGAGGTGAGCGCCCACCACAGAGATGGACATCCCGGCGCATATGGTTCCACCGAACCCTGACAATTCAGATAGTTTGTATCATCACCCCTTGTTTCGCAATTTTGTTGAAGCACAGCCCCAAAGTACTTCCTTCCCACATCCATCCCTCTTATCCCTACGGAAATCCGACAAATATCAAACACCCAGCCGCTCGCCCACGTGTGCCTTAGCGACCCAGCCTCGCGTGCTTTGTTTAAAGATATGGGATACGCCGGAGGTGGGGTCAACGCATTGAAGTGGAGAGGTCTCGCGCTCGACATTTTATTACCCGTCGACAAAGAGAAAGAAAGCCGCCCATGCGCGGAAAATGGCCAGCGGCGCGCCGGCGCCACGGCGAACCAGTATCGGCCAAGAAGGGAGTGAGCAAAAGTGGGGTTTTAGCCTGCGGATAAGAATTGGGGGGACTGAAACGAGCTGGCCATTTCTGAGCTAAGGGTGACGCTAAGCACCATTATACATGTCCTACTAGTATCCCGTTTCAGGTTTGAGGCGTTACCTTGCCATACTTGAGTGAGCGTGTATGGAGGGACATGGCGCCACTACGTACGTGCCATGTCCCCTAGAAGAGAAACGGGGCCAAGAGATATTTTCTTGGCACGTGCGGAAGTGAAACGTTCCCCGGGAGAAGTTATTTTCACATTTTCAAAGTCGCTGCCGTCAGACATATAGTCACGGTAGACCACCGACTTCTCGCACACGTTCGCACCCGCATTGAGGCAATTGTCGGAGGAAAGAGTAGACGGAGAAGAGGGGGATATAATTACGTTGCGCCAAAATGGTTTTTCCCAGTTATGCGCGGACCAGTACAAGGCAACTTGTCTAATCAGAGTTTCCGATCCTGAATATATTCCATATGGAAAATTAAAGGCTATTTGTAGGCTTTTAACAGACGAACGACCACTGAAGGGTGAAAGATGAGATATTTTGCCGTTTGCCGCGCGAGCACGTAGAGACCGCTCATGACGAAGGGCGCCACTGCCCGACGATCCGAGTCCATGATCGCTCCTGATACTGTATTAGAAACTCAATCCATGCTCAAGTACATCGTCCGTCCCATACGCATCACATCAAGTCTCCCACAAACCCAGCGTAGACGTGCGCTGTGGGAAAATCTAGCGCTGCAATCGATTGGTTGTCGCTTGCCATTCAAACAGTGAATACGGGAAACGGACCACATTAGCAACTGGGTAAGCAGAATAGATCACTTGCGAGAATACGTTCCATAGGGGTCATCAACGTTGTACTACAGATTGCGTTTAACTGCCCTCAACGTAGGCGTTACAACAGAACAATATTTCAAGTGAAAGAGATATGCAGAGTCATATTAGAGCAGCACGCGGTCGCCAACGGCGACCCGTACTTTGTGTTAAGGAATTCGAACTGAAGATGGATAGCATGGTGCTCCCGCTCGATTCTGAGACGGATAGAGCACTGCGTGATCGCCTCGATACGTTTACTCGTCGGCAAGGAAATATGCGGAGAGCGCAGTCAAGTCGTTGGACCCAACATCGGTATAACCCTGTATAACGTTCGACGGACCATTCGGTACGTCAATGTCCGTAGGAGTGACAAAATGCCTTTTGCACCACACGTTACACGTATCTCCGTCATATATATATATAGTTGGAAAGCAAGCTAGGAAGGACAACCATTGGTCCAAGATACAAATACACACATCGACACATTTCACCCACAGTCCCAACACTCTCAGAGACGACCCTGCAGGACGCGAGGGTTTGCCAGAAACGCTGGCCTCAGAGAACATCTGCCGACTCAACTACGATCACTACCTTGCAGCGGCCAGCCGCGCCCGCTCCAATACTGACCAGATCAACCTGAGAACCAGGACGGTGCAAGTAGCGGAGGGCTAGCTGCCTGAGATTCGCTGCTGACGGTTGATCGGAAGTAGGGATCCGGTGGGCAACTGGTTCGGGAAATGCGGCCTGAACATGGAACGGTGGAACATGCTGAGGAACATGCTGAGCAGCGTAGGCAAAAAAGTCATGTTGTCGATTTTCCTGCTGCGGAACAGTCAGACATCCACGTAGAAACATGAGCCAATGCTTACTGATGTATTGGGTTGGCCTTGAGCAGGGGTACCTTGAGGTCCTATACCAGGGAATATGTCTGGGACCACAGGGTCCTGTTGCACGAGTCATATTAGTCGGTAGAAGGCCTAGATGGGAACGACTGACATTTGACGAGAGAGGGCGATGATCTCCCCTGCCATGACTGGTCACGTTGACATGGAGCAGGTCTTGTGGCCTTCCTGTCCCAACATCACCCCCGACCGGGTAGGGCATATTCCCCCAATGATCTTCAACTTGACCATCGACGGCAGATTGCAGGACCTGAAGAAGGATATACACCCGTTAGATGAACACATGGGGGGGGATAATGTCCTTATATGTGAAGGCTCACCGCAGGATTCTGTAGTGTATAGTCATGCGGTTGGAGTAGGGTAGGATGAGGGAACGTGTCTCTAGTGTTCGTGGTCGATGACAAGGAGGTAGCTGCCACTGAACTACTGAGAGCCGGTGTCAGATAAACGCTCCTGCGGGGGGAAAGGGCATTGCAGCCACGATACTCAACTGGGTTTGAAAAGGTGGCACCGTGGGAGGCGAGTTAGATCGCGCGGATGGGATTATACCACATTCCTGACGATGACGGGGCCAATCCTACAGCGGAATGAGTCCCAAGCAAATTACGGGGGATACGCTGACGCACATTCCGAAGGTGTTCAGCAGAACAATACCACGCATTTTGGCATCGGCTGCACCACATTGATGTGAATTGATAACACACCAGACATGGGTGGTTGATGTATGCAACAGCAGGATCCATTGTCGATGTCAGGAGGGTAGTGGGCAAGAGTTTGCGAAGAAACTGAGCGGATGGTGTTGAACTCGCTGAAACATGGCCCTTTTATCCAGATACGAGGATCTAGCGCTGTGGTAACGAAGTACTAGTTCATCTTAGTTTGTTACACTTTGCGAAAAGCGGGGGACTCGGAAAAGTAAATGTGCGCGGAGCAGGCGGTGATATTGGGTCGGACGACCTTAGAGCTAGGAACTTAGTGGTTTACGAAACACTCTCTCTTGATGGGGAGTTCGGAGCAACGAAAAGATCTGGATCAGTGCCCAGGAGGGCTCGACCTGACGAATAGTAAAACGGATGACCTCCGGGAGCAATTTCATTCCCAGGCACAAATGGGGAGCATGTGATGCTGAGTCACCGTTGGAAGGACAACCGGAGAAAGAAAGAAAACGTTACGTAAGCTGTGAGGTCGCACTGGCAGAATGAGGCCAAGCGTTCCAAGGGGTTCATGGGGGCAATTACTGAACGACCACAAATCCAGCAAATTTGATTTATGGCATTGGACCCTGACAGGGCTCTCAGCTGGCAACGAAGGTGGCGTTGGTTCAGAGCAAACTTACGACCGCGTCGAATCGGCGCCTGCGCGAGACTTGGATACCCAGGGCTCCCCGGCTCTCAGCTGGCAACGAAGGTGGCGTTGGTTCAGAGCAAACTTACGGCCGCGTCGAATCGGCGCCTGCGCGAGACTTGGATACCCAGGGCTCTCAGCTGGCAATGAAGGTGGCGTTGGTTCAGAGCAAACTTACGACCGCGTCGAATCGGCGCCTGCGCGAGACTTGGATACCCGAGCGGCACGATGTGAGTGTTGTTGTTCTTCATTTGCTACGTATCTGCTTATGATTCTTATCTTTCGTACAACAGCGGTCGAAGGGTGGATCGTTCTCGTCATCAATGTTCACGAGGAGGCGAGTCGGGCGACAGGGGAGGATGTCACTGAAAGGTTTGCTGAATATGGCGAAATTAATCTTGACCGGAGAATGGGCTATGTGAAAGCGAACTTCCAGGCGATCTTCGCTGCTCGTGAACAAAGTCTGACTTTTCCACTGGTCCGCAGGGCTACGCGCACTGTACGAAACGATGGCGGCGATCGACGGTCCGTCAGGCACGTGTCATTTTTTGTTGTACAAACGTGAATCTGTCACTGCATTTTGCTTTCACACCTTCGTATGTTGCGAGGCACATATCAACACCAACTCTGGGCGTCACGCCCATATCATACGAGTGAGTGAGTTACATGTTTAGTACGAATTTGGCTGTGTCGACTGCGCCGCTGCGAGTGTCCACCCCCTGGTCACGTGAGGGATCATGTCAGTGAGTCCGAGTCTGGCGGAGATTTTCACCTTTTGCCAGTGTGTCTCACGTCTGCTCGCGTTTCACAAACGCGGCGTGTCTCACGTCCCGCGTATCCAACTCCAGCATACTTGTGCTTATCCTTCAAAGGTCTTAAGGCTTTCACAGTTTATGGCAATAACCAACGATTCCAACGCTGAAGCTCCGCTGCTCCGGGACCCACGGAGGGGAGAGCGTGACGGTCAAAGTGACCAGGATGGTCCGGAAGATGGCGAGGAGGGCGATGTTTATGATATTCAGGCCATTCAAGACCCGAAAAGGGGTGCCACGGGCCTGGCAGTGCGCTGGCGAGACCATTGGTGTATCAATAAGCCCTGGTCTCGGTGTCTCTATTTTTTATTCTGAGGTCTGTGGCGACGTGCCTTTCAGAAGAATGACCGCCATTTCTAGTTGCCATACACCCTTCCACTCCCGGATTGGCTTCTTTGTATTGGCACCGAAGCCGATTCCTCGGCACACGAAACTGTAGCGTGAGTCCAATGCACTGGCCCAGGCGTTAACTATCCTAAGTCTGGACAAGGAACACCCTTTGACGGTACAGTAGGTCTATTCAAGTTGCGTTTGTCTGTCCTCCCGCTACACGGCGCTCATTTCGGGCGCTCCAGCTGACCTTCGTGGTAACTTGAAGAGGGCGTCGAGGATTAAAATGCGTTGTTGGGCAACATCTCGGCTCACGCGCTTCTCACATCACATAACAGTATGCAACAACAGACTGAACATACTGTTGCGTCCAACGAGATATTTCAAGATGGCCATTTACTTTCGATACATGGACGGACCGTGATCAAGTGCGCATGTTCAGTCAGAAGTCCCCAGAATCGTATGATCAAACAACTGCATCGAACCGGTGGTCATACTACGCTATAACATAACGATGCTCACGATTACACCAAGGCACAGCACAGACGTCTGGAAAAATCCGATCTTATGATTCAGCCCTGTTCCGCTCACCCTCCTCCGCACCTTGGCTCGATCTTTCGTCCCTTTTTCTCCCTCTTCCCCACCAAGGGTCCTGATACCAGATTAACAAACAACTCGGCTAGCTAATGGTCCCATGTATGCACCAAAATAGGGAAGCCGCGTTATTCCTCCCCCCCACTCCCGCGCAGGCTGGAGAGTTGCACTCCATCGTCAGGCCAGGTGGTCCAAGACCGGTAGATTTGCCTTAAATCATCTCCGGGCTGCACGCTCTTGAGGACATAGACCTATTCCCACTCACTTTTCACATGATGTCCCGAGTTCATGGTGGCATACAAAGGCGGCACTATGACATGGTGAGCGAAGTAGGGAGCGTATTTGTGGTGATTCCCTTATACGTCAGGTCGAAGTCGAGTATTCTCGTGGACGAAGATGGACGACTCTGATTACAGGCCCCTCCCTGCGAAGTACCTGTGTGCTGATCAATCGCAACTGGAATGAGCTGGCCTATGTTCCCGGGCCTCTTCGTGTCTCTCTGGTCGAGTCTCCGGTCTTTATCCCGCTTCCGAAAACTACATAGGACAGATACCCCAGATGTAATCAATACCGAGGGCCGCAGACTTCTCGTGTGGCGGACACGGAAGACAGCACTCGTGACGCTCGGAAGCCTAATCAACCTCCTCTGCGGCCTCCCTGTACACTCCCTTCCCCTCTTCCGCAGGCTCCCGCTAACGGTACGAAGTACAGCCCGCTCCAGGATGAGTGGCACAAAAAAGCTGGGCTCGCCATTCCCTCGTAGACTGCAATGCACCTGACTACAAGCGGTGACGCGGATTCGATCTATTCCCAGGTGATTGATCTAACAGTGTCTCCCCCCCTCCCCCAAGGCTGAGGGCGCTGGCAGCATGCACAGCATCAAGTCCATCGGATTCCCGCATGACATTCAGCAATTCGAGGTTAGTTAAGAAGTCTCGGCTGTACGCGAAGTTGGTTCAAGTCAGGGAGAAGGACGAGGGCGAGCTTGGCTGGCGTGATAGTAAGTAACTGGTCGCTTTGTGAATAGAACCAGTACAGGAGTTTCAGAAGTCATTTCGAACGTATCAAAGCGTTATGGTATTGAACATTGACGACTTAATAAGTTCCGTAATTCTCATGGCATTTACCACATGGAAACGTTTACCATTCTCACTAGTCATCCGAGTCGCATAATGAAGGATCAGTGTCGATCAGTTCAGAATCACCTCAGGTCAATGCACAAGTGGCATGGATGTGGCACAACGCAAGATGTTGACCATCACTCAGTGTAATGAACGCTTGTCCTTGTTAATGACCGCCCGTCGCGTTGATCTAGCGGGCAAAGGTGCGCACCTCAAACCCCCATGCTGACCAAATGCTAAACAGCCACCACCAGGTGATCGAATCATGAGATAGCTCGGTTTTATGGCATCCACATTGGGCGGTGAACGCGATGACTTTTTTCACCTGGGTAGTACCCCGCACCACTCAGTTGCCACGCGGTCAAGAAACACATTGGGTTGTTGGCCGTCACTTTGACTTTCGGAACCTGGATGTCACGATATAGCCCCTGATTCTAAGATGCCGATACTACTATTGTCAACATTGCTCTCGCTATCCTACCCACAGAGCGCAGTGTAGTAACTTGACATAACCCATAACCCAGATCATATATTAACTGAGTTGAACGGGATTCCATATTCGATATCGATGATGCCGATGGCGATCTCATTCTGGTAGAACACGAATTTGCCAGTGGACCGCACCCGTCATCGGAAATGTGTTCAGGTTTCATCAAGATCTGGCACTATGCCCGTGTCGACGGTGAAACTCATTAGTCCTGAGTCCTGAGTGTCAGCGTGAAACTTATATGCCGCGGCAGTTGAGCAAGTGGGTGGGACTGCAGGTCGTTGGGTTTGGATGGCCTCGCATGGTCCGACAGACGGTGACACGTGACATAGTCAGGCCCCTTCGGCGCCTGCCGAGATTTTCGGAACCGAAACTAAAAAAAACTGGAAGGACTCAGGAGACAAGGACGTAACCCCTTGCGACATCTTACCTCTGGTCCCTGAAAGACTGACAGACAATGCCTGGAAACGATGCTATTTGACCCGGGGGGAACAGAGTGTCTCCTTGTCGCTCCTGCAGTGCTCTTCGTCTCTGCCAGGGGTAGGCTCCGGGTCGAGGGTTGGCAGCCCATGTGTCACGGTCCTGTACGTTGTCCTACTCTCAGACACAAGGTCGGTGCACCTAGAAGCCTAGTGGTCTAGATGCGCATGATGCATGCAGTGGACGACGGGGAGCCCCGGCTCCTGATTCGGTCGCAGAAGTCTGCAACGATGGGCTGGCCGGACTTCGTTCAGGTCTCCACAAGTTCCGGGTTTATGCTGCTGGAGATGGTTTCGTCACATCATACTTGAGGGTTCCGAGTACAGTAGGACGAGTGGGAGAACTCTATTGTTTATCTCCACCCCTGATCAGGCGAACTTACAGTAAGCATACACCAGAACTCTGATAGGCTATTACGCTGTGGGCTAGTAGGTGCGTCCCTGACAACGGAAGGACAAGCTAATCCTATCAGTCCTGGACTCCTGGCGCCTTTAATATTGATTGTGTATCAACGGCCGCCGTAAAAGCCAGCAGGCTGGCGTAATGAAAAGACTCTGACTTGTCCCAGTCGATGTTTTGTTCGGAATTCGGCTTGATAATGTTGTCACAACTACATAATCAATGTGCTCGGCACCGGTCCCCATCACACGCCCCCATTATTGTCCTGCGG
>Ga0307510_10000175_pt1 | contig 54436 bp, 49 predicted proteins | sample 12_EM_MG_FD_207224 | JGI IMG/M metagenome (GOLD analysis project Ga0307510, IMG submission 207224) | Populus trichocarpa ectomycorrhiza microbial communities from riparian zone in the Pacific Northwest, United States - 12_EM | ecosystem: Host-associated > Plants > Roots > Unclassified | place... | reverse complement strand
TGCGGGGCGGTGCTCGCCGTGACATTGACTTCACCACGGGTCATCCAGTGTGGAGACAGGATGACAATGGCATCAGGTCGCGGCAGTTCGCGACCGAGCTCGGCCAGACGCGGACCAGCCAGACCGGGCTCGATGGCAAACAGCGGAGCACCATGAGACACAAACAGCAGGGGGAACGAGGTGTTCATGGTGAAAGCTCCAATGTGATTACTTGTTCAGCCAGACCGGGGCAATCGAGGTGCCCAGACCGGCGCCGTAGCCGAGGTAGATATTCAGGCCGGCGAGTGGCTCCAGGTAACGTGCGTTGATCAGTCCACCGGTGTTCACCGCGTTCCAGCCCAGGCTGTAGGCGAGGGTGATAGCGGTTTGTTTGGCACGCTCACTATCGCTGGCGACGAACACGCTGCCTTTCTGGTTATCCGCGAACGTCGGACCATCGGCGAGTACTTGAGCGAACAAGGTGTTAAAGGCTTTGACGACGTGCGCTTGAGGCACTGCTTTGGCGATTTCTTCGCCGGCGCTGGTCTCGTGACCGATGGTCAGCGACATGTAGTCGGCGCTCAGCGGGTTGGTGATGTCGATGATCACTTTGCCAATCAGATCGCCCAGGCTTTGCAGCGCTGCTACGGCATCGGGGTAGGCGGTGGCAATTACCACGACATCGCTGTCGCCAAGAGCCTCTGCTGCCGGGTAAGCCTGTGCATTTTCAAACTGAGCAGCCAGTGCCTTGGCCTTTTCCATGTCACGGCCAGTGACTCGAACGATGTGTCCGGCGGCGGACAATTGCTTGGTGAACGCCGAACCCATGTTGCCGGTACCCACGACTGTAATTTTCATAGTGACTTCATCTCCGTTGATGTTCGTTTCGATGGGCTCAGTTTATAGGTTGTAAAAATGAGATAAATAAGGCGAAATGTGATTAATAGTTCCACTTAGTGAGACAATGATGGACAGGGCGTTAGAGATGCAGGTGTTCTGCACGGTGGTGGATAAAGGCAGCTTCGTCGGCGCAGCCGAGCCATTGGAGATGTCGAAGGCGGCTATTTCGCGTTACGTCAGTGGGCTTGAAGAACGCCTGGGCGTGCGACTGCTGCATCGCACCACACGCAAGCTTTCATTGACGGAGGAAGGGCGTCAGTTCTATCACCAGGCACGCGATGTACTGACGCTCATGGATCAAGCGGAAGAGGCGGTTTCGTCGTCGGCGCCCGAGCCGAGCGGTGTACTGCGGATCAATGCGCCGGTCAGTTTCGGGGTGCTGCACTTGGCTCCGGTGTGGGCAGACTTCATGAAGGTTTACCCCAACGTTGAACTGGATATCAGCCTGAATGACCGGTTGGTGGATCTGGTGGAGGAGGGCTTTGATGCCGCCGTTCGCATTGCGCGGATGGAAAGTTCTTCTCTGGTGGGGCGACGTCTGGCGGGTACGCGAATGTGCTTGTGCGCTTCGCCCCAGTACCTGGCCAATCACCCTGAGATTCGCTCGCTGTCTGACCTGACTGAGCATGGCGTGATCGCCTACACCAACTTTGCCAGCGGCAATGAGTGGCAGTTCGAAGGGCCTCATGGAAGCGAGACTGTGCGTACGCGCTCGAGTGTGCGCTGCAACAATGGTGATACCTGTCGCAGCATCGCGCTGGCAGGTGGTGGCATTGCCTTGCAGCCCAGTTTCATGGTGGCCGAAGACCTGCGCAATGGGGATCTGGTTGAGATTCTACCAGCGTATCAATCGGTGGAATTGGGCATCTATGTTGTCTATCCCACGCGCAAGCATCTGGCGACCAAAGTCCGCGTGTTGATCAACTTTCTGGCTGAGCGTTTCGCTCACCCGCAATGGGAGCGCTAGAACAGGTTCAGCAAAAAATCCCGGCTGACAACAAGGGGGAGCATTCAGCCGGGCAAAAGGAGCCTGTATCAATTACGACCGTTGCAAGAAGCTGTGCAAATCTGCCGCAAACTTTTCCGGGTGCTTGAATGCCAGGAAGTGATCGCCCTGGTCCGCCTTGCTGTAGACATGCAGAACCGAGTCCGGGATCACGGCGTGCATCCATCGCTGGCTTTCCAGCCAGTCACTGTATTCGCCGGTAAAGATCGCCGTAGGCACGTCAATTTTGGTTTCAATGACATCGCGCCAATCGTTGGTAGCGTGATCGAAAAGTACCAGGCCAGTGAACGCCATGTCGTCCTTCACCACAACCTGTACCAGGCTAATCACATTGTGAAAATAAGGGGAGTCGAGCGCCATCGCCCGCTCGACAACCCGACTGCCAGAAATCAACTGGTTGGTGGGCGTCATGTTGACGTAGGACGCGATCATGCGCTCAGGCGATGTGGTGAATGCGCCGGCCTCCAGTCTCTGCTGTTCCGTCCAGTCAGCGTGGCAGTAGATCGAGGGGGCCTGGTCAATGATGCTAAGGGTGCGAATACCTTGTGTGCCGAAAAGATCAATATAAGCCCACATGATCGAGGCCCCCATCGACCAACCACAATAGTGCGCTTGGGACAGATCCAAATGTTGCGCAAATTCCTTCACGTCCATGGCATAACGCGAGATGCGATTACCCTTTACGGTTTTCTCCGAAAGCCCCTGGTTGCGAACATCAAGCACGTAGACGTGATAATGCTTGCTGAGGATTTGCATAAGGTGGAAATACATCGCGCCGTTCGCCGACCAGCCGGGAATGAAGATCAACGGCTGACCGCTTCCGGCTTCCCAGTACGCCAGGCTCACGCCGTCGCTTGTGGTGAAGCTGCTGATTTTCAGCTCTTCAAAGTCCGCAGCGCGGAACGCCTGGCCAATGATTTCGTGCGGAAAGTAAAAGTCTTCGCCGAGCAATTCGGAGAGCGATTGATTTTTCAGCGGGTATTTCACAGTCCTTCCCATGCCTTTAAAAGTCGTGTCTGAACAGGCGAATGCCTCGCCAGGTGCAGCGATTCGCTGCAACACCACGATAGGCCTTGGACAGTAAGGGAATAAATACTCAAAATGCCCGAACATTAGAAACGGATTGTTGGGAATGGATCGTCTGAGCAGCATGGCGGCATTTGTTAAAGCCGTGGAGATGGGGTCTTTCAGCGCTGCCGGTGACGCGTTGCAAATGTCGGCGCAACTGATTGGCAAACATGTCCATCATTTAGAGCAACACTTGGGCGTTCGGTTGCTCAATCGCACGACTCGACGACAGAGCCTGACTGACTTCGGGCGTGAATTCTATGAGCGTTCCAAATTCATCCTTGCGGAAGTGGAGTCAGCTGAGAACCTGGCGGCGCACACTCAGGCTTTGCCCAGTGGGCGCTTGAGGATCAATGCTCCCGTCAGCTTCGGCATGCAGTCTCTTGCGCCGCGACTGCCTGAGTTCATGGAAGCCAATCCGTTGGTGAGCATCGAGCTTAGCCTCGCCAACCGTGCAATCGACCTCATCGATGAAGGCTTCGACGTGGTATTCAGGGTCGGGCAATTGGCTGACAGCGGCCTGGTTGCCCGAGAATTGGCGCCCTATAAACTCGTGCTCTGCGCTGCACCTTCCTATCTGCAAGGCAAGCCTGCGATCGAAACACCCTGGAACCTTCAGGAACATGAATGCTTGGGTTTCTCGCATACGGAGTTGCGCACACACTGGACATTCAATGGCCCGGAAGGGACGGTGGTTGTTCCGGTTGGCAGCCGCTTCATGGCGGATCACGGCGAACCGCTGTTGTGTGCCGCATTGGCCGGCCAGGGCATATTGCTGCAGCCGGAGGAACTGGTTCGCCAATCACTTGAGAACGGTGAGCTGGTTTCTTTATTGCCCGACTATCCACCGCCGAGTCGCCCCCTGCATGTCTTGTACGCGCCGGATCGCAGGCTGACGCCAAAATTGCGCAGTTTTCTCGACTTCGCTATAGCGGCGTTTGGAGCCGACGCGATCGCGCCCGAGCGCTTTTGAAACAAACTGTTGTAGATCCCCATTCCGAATCGATATTTATCCACGCGAGGGCAGCCCATACAGTGGCAGCTTTGTTTTCTACGCTGACAGTAGAAACAGATGACGGGTAGAAATACCCGCTCATTCTTGACGGAGAAATGATGAATATCCAACTCGATAGCAAACACGCACTGGTCACCGCTTCTACAGGAGGTATTGGTTTCGCCATTGCCAAGGGGCTTGCACAGGCCGGCGCCGCGGTTGTCATAAACGGTCGCAGTGAGCGCTCGGTCAACGACGCGATCGCTCGGTTGCACGCGGCAGTGCCCGGCGCGACCGTCAGTGGTGTGGCTGCGGATCTGAGTTCTGCCGAAGGCGTGGAGGTCTTGCTCGCTGGTGTCAGTGGCATCGACATCCTGGTGAACAATGCAGGCATTTATGAGCCACAGGATTTCTTTGAAACAGACGACAGGGTCTGGAACAACTACTGGCAAACCAACGTGATGTCCGGCGTTCGTCTCAGTCGCGCATTGCTGCCAGCCATGGTTGAGAACGGTTGGGGCCGGGTGGTGTTTGTCGCCTCCGAGTCGGCCCGAAATATTCCCGCGGACATGATCCATTACGGTGTGTCAAAAACGGCGCAGTTGGCGTTGGCTCGTGGCCTCGCAAAACGCGTCGCCGGCAGCGGTGTCACCGTCAACAGCGTCCTGCCTGGGCCGACGCTATCCGATGGCGTGGCAGACATGATGAAGGGTGAAGTCGAGCGCACCGGCAAATCGCTGGAGACGGTCGTCGCTGATTTTGTGATGCAGCATCGCCCGAGCTCGATCATCCAGCGTGCAGCCACTGTGGAGGAGGTGGCCAACATGATCGTTTATGTGTGCTCGCCGCAAGCATCGGCCACTACGGGGGCTTCGCTCAGAGTCGATGGTGGCGTAGTCGACGACATCGTCTGATTCGAAACAATCGGAGACCCATGCCGGCCTGCGTCATGGGTCTTTTTTGTTCTTAGCCTGGAGCCTTTGCGATGATGCTGTATTCAATCGCTGTCGCGGCGACTCTTTTAGTTGGAGTGGTGATGGCAAGTGATCAAAAGGCCCGCGCGTATACAGCGCCCGCTGAATATCAGCTTTCGGGCGTTTCGCTGGTCGAGACGCTTTATCAAGGGCAGCACGCCTTAGCGCTGCAAATGCCCGGTTCCTCCTATCAGGACCCGACCCGGGAACGATTGCTCGATAGAAATTTCATGGCGTGGCTGCCCATGGATTTCGGCGATGGCTCCATCGAAGTCGACGTCGCCAGTGACTTGGCGAAAGACGCCCCTGAATACGCGCGTGGTTTTGTCGGTGTTGCCTTTCGAATAGACGGGGCAGGGCGCTTCGAAAGCATTTACCTGCGACCGACCAACAGTTCGGCGGATGACCAGATACGACGCAATCATTCTGTGCAATACGCCGGTTATCCAGACTTCAGATTTGATCAGCTTCGCAAAGAATCGCCGGAAAAGTACGAGACCTACGCCGACCTCGAGTTGGGTCGATGGATTCATATGAAGTTGGTGATCAAAGGTTCAAACGTTGATCTGTTCCTGGATCACAAGGAGAAACCAGCGTTTATCGTACGGGATCTGAAGTACGGGGCGGCGCAGCGCGGAGGAGTGGGTATCTGGATCGAGTCCGGGACAGTCGCGCACTTCAGAAATCTGCGGATTTCCAGAGACGACAAGGGTTGAACTTCAAAGGCTTGTAATGCCTTTGAATAGATCAATACCCCGGCGAAGTCAGAGATCAATCTGACTTCGCCGGGGCCCGTGTGCTTACACGAATTGCAGAACGTCGTTGACAGCCTTGCGTGGCTTCTGCGGCCAGTTGGTCGCACCCGGGTAGCCAACGGTGACCAGCATGACCGGAATTTCCAGGTCAGACAGACCAAACTCCTTGGCCACCGCCGACTGATCGAAGCCGATCATTGGCGTAGAAACCAAGCCTTGGCCCTTCGCGGCCAGCATCAGTGTCATGGCTGCCAGTGAGCCGGAACGAATCGCCTCATCACGCTGCAGTTGTGGGTTTTCCTTGTACATGCCTTCAGCTGCACCTACCCACATGTCGTAGATGGCCTGATCAATGATGCCGGCGTCCAAGGTAGGTTTAAGCGCCGATGGCAATGTCTCGTGCGGATTGAGTGTGCCGCAGACGATAAATGTCACCGCAGCGTCGACGATCTTCTGCTGCCCCCACGCCAGTGGCAGGAGACGAGCTTTTGCTTCGGCGCTGCGTACGGCGAGGAATTTCCAGTTTTGCAGATTGAACGCGGAAGGCGCGTGGGTAGCCAACTCGATCAGCTCGGCAACCTGTTGATCGCTCAGGCTGCGCTCATTGTCATAGCTGTTGGCGGAAATTCGCGATTTGATAATGTTTGCGATATCGGACATGAGGGTCTCTGTGCGGGAAGACAGTGCGCAGACCCAGTCATTGAAGTGGAGCCTGCGCCGTCTGAAAATTAGCGGCTGAAACCGTCGAATGGGGTCATGTACACAGCCCCGAACGGATCCAGACGTTTACGGATTTCGGCGTCAGGCGTGCCATACACAACCAGGCTGGTGACGGTGCACAGTTCTAGAAAACGCTGACCGAATGGTGCAAACGTGGTGTCGACGTGGCTGACCACAGCACCGACGTTGTAGCGCTCGAGAATGTGAACGACGCTGTTGTCTTCGTTGACACTGTATTCGTAAACCAGTGTGCCCGGCTCAGCGCTGGTGGCTTCGACAATGTTGGCGATCAGCGCTTTGAATTCGGGGAAGTCAGCGGGTTTGACCGCGAGGGAGAACAGGCAGGAGATATGTGGATGCATGGCGGGTTTTTCCTTAGACGCTAGTGAGAATGCATCGCTGACCTAGCCGATGCAGGCGTTAACGATCGGGTCAGGATTTCTCCGGTGCCTCTCCAAACAATTTGCCGGCACCGGCCCAGTCGGAGGCGGCGACGTCTTCAAAAATGACGTAGATGTAGTTCGCATCAGTACCGGTGTGCTTGACGATGCTCGCGGTGATGTCTGCGGCAACAGCGGCTTTCTGCTCGTGTTCTTTACCTTCAAACCAGCTGACTCGTACGACAGGCATGGCAAATTCCTCTTTAGACATTGATCTGGATAATCGGTGTGCTTGCACGCTTGAAGCGCGTTGCACCGATGTTTTTCGAGGCTCAATGCTAATGTCGAATCATCTGGCGATAAATAGCCTGAAACTATAATCTGGGTAGATCCAAACTCTACAATCAGTTGATTCGCATGATTCCTGTCGATTCGTTTCAGGGCGTTATCACCTTCGTGGTCGCCGCCCGATCAACCAGTTTCACTCAGGCCGCAGATCGCCTCGGACTATCCAAATCGGCCGTGGGCAAATCAATTGCGCGGCTTGAGGATCGACTGGGCACACAGCTGTTCCACCGCACCACACGACGAATCTCTCTGACGGCCGACGGCGAAGCGTATTTCACCGCGTGCTCCACAGCGCTCGAGGAAATCGGCGCAGCGGAAAGTGGCCTCGGGCCGGGGGCAGGGGAGCCATCCGGTCGCTTGCGAGTGGACATTCCTGTGGCGTTTGGACGCCGGGTCGTCGCGCCATTGCTGTTCGAGATCGCCAACAAATACCCCGCACTGCAACTGAACATGACGTTTTCCGACCACATTGTTGATCCGTTTGAGGAAGGCATTGATCTCTTGGTGCGCTTCGGTGAGCTGAAGGACACCAGCGGCTTGGTAGCACGCCGGCTTACTCGCCAACGCTGGGCGATTTGTGCGGCGCCCGGGTATCTGCAGCGCTTTGGAGTTCCACAAACACTGGAGGACTTAAGCCATCACCATTGCATCGTCGGGCATCGTCGCGGCCAGCCGTTGTCGTGGCGCGTCAGGCAAGGCGCGGAAACTGTCCGTTATGCGCCACCGTCCACGCATCAAATAGGCGACGGCGAAGCGATGATTCTTGCCGCCGTCGCCGGGACAGGCTTGTGCCAGATGCCGCGCTGCCTGTTCAGAGAAGACCTGGAGGCGGGGAGGCTGGTCGAAGTCCTGAAAGATTACGAGCCTGATCCGGTTGATGTACATGCCGTCTGGCCAAAGGTCTCGCATCTGCGGCCGAAAGTCAGGTACGTGGTCGATGAGTTGGTAAAACTTTGTGAGCATTGGCAGTGACCTGCTGCCATGGCGCCCTTAGCGTCTGAAACTCAATCGCTGAAGAGATCAAACATCAGTTGCCGGAACCATTTGTTGGCCGGATCGCGGTTGTATTTGGTGTGCCAGAACATATTGATCGCAATCTCCGGCAGCGGTAATGGCAACGGCAGGATGGTCAAACCGAACGGTCCGCTACAACTGCTGGCGAAGCGCTCAGGCACGGTCGCGACAAGATCGGTGTTCTGCAAGATATGCCCTACCGCCACAAAGTGCGGCACCTCCAGGCGTATCTGGCGTTGCAGGCCAGCCCGCTGCATGTGCGTGTCGATCTCACCATGTCCGGTACTGGCCGCAACGATTCTCACGTGCCCATATTCACAAAAACGTTCTCGCGTCATGGGTTGTTGTGTCAGCGGATGATCCTGGCGGCACAGGCACACGTATCGATGATGGAACAAACGCCGTTGATAGAAGCCTGCCTGCAAATCGGGCAGTAATCCGACCGCCAGATCCACTTCGCCGCTGGCAAGACTTTCAGACAGTCCCGCATTGCTGCGCAGCGTGCTGACCGAAATTCCGGGGGCCTGCTTGAGCAGGGCCTCAATCAATCGCGGCATGAAGTAAATCTCACCGATGTCGGTCATCGCTACGACAAAGCGTTTCTGGCTGGTGGCCGGATCGAACTCGTCTTGGCGATTGATCGCGCCGTGCAGTAGGTTGATTGCCTGAGACACCGGCTCGGCCATTTGCAACGCGTAGGGCGTTGGTTGCATGCCTTGATGGGTGCGTACAAACAATTCGTCATTGAGTGAGGTACGCAGACGCTTGAGTGCGTTGCTCACGGCCGGCTGAGTGAGGCCAAGCGTTTCAGCCGCACCGGAAACACTGTGGTCGATCAATAGTTGATGAAAGATCACCAGCAGGTTCAGGTCGAGTTCGCGTAGGTGCATTGCAGGCAGCTCGGGAGGAGTGACGAGGCTGCAAGCATACCAGTATTCAGGTTAGTGATAGGTAGTATGGGAGTGAGGCCATTTATCAATGTTTTGTGAATAGTCATGATCGAGCTATTCCAAAAACAACATAAAGGTTTCCCCATGAATAGCCCTAAATCTGTCTTGCAAGTCGCTATCGTTGGCGGTGGTATCGCAGGTGTCGCCCTCGCACTGGATCTGTGCCGTCATCAACATCTGGACGTTCAACTGTTTGAAGCTGCACCGGCATTCGGCGAAGTCGGTGCAGGTGTTTCATTTGGCGCGAACGCGGTAAGGGCCATCGAAGGTCTCGGCATCGGCAAGCCCTACGAGCAAATCGCCGACCGGACTGCTCAGCCCTGGCAGGACATCTGGTTTGAATGGCGTCGGGGTGTCGATGCCGGCTACCTCGGTGCAAGCATTGCTGAAGGTGTCGGTCAGTCTTCAGTACACCGCGCAGACTTTCTCGATGCGCTGGCCAGTCAATTGCCAGAGGGCATCGCCGTTTTCGGTAAACGCGCAGTCAGCGTAGATGAGACGGGTGATCGCGTCAGTGTCCAATTCACCGACGGTACGCACCATCAGTGCGATCTCTTGATTGCAGCAGATGGAATCAAATCCTCCATTCGTGATTACGTACTTCAGGGCTTGGGCCAGCCTTTGGTCGCCCCGCGCTTCAGTGGCACCTGCGCCTACCGCGGAATGATCGACAGCTCGCAACTGCGCGATGCCTATCGTGCGGCGGGCGTCGATGAGCATTTGATCAACGTTCCGCAAATGTATTTGGGCCTCGATGCCCACATCCTGACTTTCCCGGTCAAACAGGGCCGACTGATCAACGTCGTGGCATTTGTTTCGGATCGGACTGACGCCAACCCGGTATGGCCCGCCGACAAACCCTGGGTGAAAAACACCACCCAGGCCGAGATGCTCGAAGCCTTCAGCGAATGGGGAGATGCCGTTCGCGTATTGCTTGAATGCATTCCCAATCCCACCCTTTGGGCACTGCACGAACTGGACGAATTGTCGGGTTACGTCCACGGCCGTGTCGGGCTGATCGGCGACGCGGCGCACGCGATGCTGCCGCATCAAGGCGCCGGAGCCGGACAGGGGCTGGAAGATGCCTGGTTACTGGCACGCCTGCTGGCCGATCCGCGGGTTTTGCAACGTGACGCGAAGCAGGTGCTTGAGGTGTATGACGCCATACGCCGTCCGCGTGCTTGCCGTGTTCAACGCACATCCTGGGAAGCGGGCGAACTTTACGAGTTCCGCGACGCCAAGGTAGCGGACCAGGAGCCACTGCTCTCGACAACGCTGGCCAGTCGCTTTGACTGGTTGTGGAACCACGACATGCAAGCCGACCTGGCTGAGGCGCACACCCGGCTCGGATGGGCACAAGCCGTCTGACTCCCTGCCGGCCGCTCGCCAGTCCGTAGCGACTGGCGTCGTCCGCGTCCAAGAACAAAAGGTGAATCATCATGACCGTCAGCATTTCCCAAACCGCTGAAATCCGCGAATTTTTTCAAGACGCAGCCGGGATGAAAAACCAGGCTGGAGACCCGCGCAGCAAACAGATTGTGCTGCGAATTCTGCAGGAAACTGCGCGACTCATTGAGGAGCTTGAGATCAGCGAAGATGAGTTCTGGGCAGGGGTCGAGTACATCAATCGACTGGGTAAAAACAACGAGGCTGGGCTCTTGATGGCTGGGTTGGGGATCGAGCATTTCCTTGATCTTCTCAACGATGCCAAAGAGGCGGAAGCAGGGCGCAGCGGCGGAACACCGCGCACGATCGAGGGGCCGCTGTATGTGGCCGGCGCGCCGCTTTCTCAGGGATATGCGCGGATGGACGATGGCAGCGAAGACGCTATCGCCACACCGATGTTTCTAGACGGCCAGGTCCTGGACACTCTCGGACAACCGATTGCCGGTGCGCTGGTAGATCTTTGGCAAGCCGACAGTAAGGGCAACTACTCCCACTTCGACAAAAGCCAATCGCCGTTCAATCTGCGTCGGCGCATCGTGACCGACGCGCAAGGGCGTTATCGCGTCAAAAGCATCGTGCCGTCAGGTTATGGCTGTAACCCTCAAGGACCGACTCAAGAGTGCCTCAACCATCTGGGCCGGCATGGCCAGCGCCCGGCGCATATTCATTTCTTCGTCTCGGCTCCGGGTTATGAGCATTTGACCACCCAGATCAACCTTTCCAACGATAAGTATCTCTGGGACGACTTCGCCTATGCCACCCGGGATGGCTTGATTGGCGAGGTGCATTTCGTTGATGACGAAAACCAATCCATCGCTCACGAAGTGTCGGGGCGTTTTGCACAAATGACCTTTGATTTCCAGTTGCGTCACGCTGCCAGCGCTCAGGCGCAACAACGCAGCAATCGCCAGCGTGCTCTGCAAGACGCGTAGGTCGCTGCCGGATAACCCATTCATTATTCAAGAGGATAAGTTCATGTCCCACACCGCGCTCATGCCTATCGAAGTCAAAGTCGCCGTCTTGCGTGAGGCAGGCGGCAAACTTCAGTTTGAACGTGCCGAGTTGGCCGTTCCGCGTCCCGATGAAGTTCGTGTACGCATCGTTGCCACGGGGGTTTGCCACACCGATATGGTCGTACGCGACCAACTTTTTCCGACACCGCTGCCCATCGTTCTGGGCCACGAAGGTGCTGGGATTGTTGAGGCCGTAGGCAATGCTGTGACAACCATCGTTCCTGGCGATCACGTTGTCATGACGTACATGTCCTGCGGCCTTTGTCTGCCATGCGAGACCGGACATCCGGCGCATTGCTCCCATATGCACCCCCTGAATTTCGGTGGCGGTCGCCTCGACGGCAGCACCTCCACCTGCAGTTGCGACAACGCGGCCCCGATACACGATCACTTCTTCGGCCAGTCGTCCTTTTCTACTTACGTGATTGCCAGCGAACGCAACGTGGTCAAAGTATCGAAAAAAGCACCGCTGGAACTGCTTGGCCCTTTGGGGTGCGGCATACAAACAGGCGCTGGTTCTGTGCTCAAGGCCCTACGAGTTGAAGCGGGTAGCAGCTTCGTTGCATTCGGTGCCGGCGCAGTCGGTCTGGCAGCGGTGATGGCCGCCCGGGTTGCCGGCGCGACGACCATTATCGCCGTGGACGTGACGCCGAGTCGCTTGGAACTGGCGCTTGAGGTCGGCGCCACACACGTCATCAACAGCCGGGAAGAAGACCCGGTTGAGCGCATTCGCGAGATTACTGGAGGCGGGGCGAATTACAGCCTGGAATGCTCCGGACGCGCGGAAGTTCTACGTCAGGCCATCGATGCACTCACGACGCTGGGCACCTGTGGCATCGTCGGCGCGACCAAGATGGGCACCGAAGTCGCTTTCAACATCAACGACGTGATGATCCCGGGCAAACGCATCATGGGCATCGTCCAGGGTGACGTGGTCGCCAACGCCTTTATTCCCACGCTTGTCGATCTGCACCTGCAAGGGCGTTTCCCCTTTGACAAGTTGTGCCGGTTCTACACCTTTGAGCAGGTCAACGAAGCGATGGCCGATAGCGAGAGCGGTATCACCATCAAACCGATACTTCGTATGCCGGCAGCTGCCGACCGAGCCTGATTTTTTTTCAAACTCATCAAAGGATTTCAAGATGACTGTTCAACTCGTAATCGACAATATCGCGCAAGCCGCCTCGGACGGTAAAACCTACCAGCGCATCGATCCGGTCAGTGGCAACGTTGTCAGCACCGGCGCGGCGTGCAGTGTGGAAGATGCGCGACGCGTCGCTGCATCGTCCCAGCAAGCATTTAAAACGTGGTCGAAAGTGGGCCCGACCGAGCGTCGTCGGCTACTGCTGGCAGCGGCTGATGCGCTGGAAAGCAAGATGGAGCTTTTCTGCAGTGTCATGGCTGAAGAAATCGGCGCTTCTCGACTCTGGTCGCAGTTCAACGTCGGGGCTTCGGCCAACCTGCTTCGTGAAGCGGCATCGCTGACCACCCAAATCAAGGGTGAAACCCTTGCTACCGATAAGCCCGGAACGTTGTCAGTCACCTTGCGTCAACCCGCCGGCACGGTGTTGAGCATTGCACCTTGGAACGGTCCGGTCATTCTCGGTACGCGATCCATTGCTTACCCATTGGCCTGCGGTAACACGGTTATTTTCAAAGGTTCAGAAAACAGCCCGCGCACTCATGAGCTGCTGGCCCAGGCGTTCTATGACGCAGGGTTCCCGGCTGGCGTGGTGAACTTTATTATTTCGGCGCCAGAAGATGCCGGCGCTGTAACTGAAGTACTGATCGCTCACGATACGGTACGCCGGGTCAATTTCACCGGGTCGACCAACGTCGGCCGGATGATTGCCCAGACCAGCGCGAAGTACCTCAAGCGCTGTTTGCTCGAGCTGGGCGGGAAGGCACCGTTTATTGTGTTAGAGGACGCCGACCTCGAAGGCGCGGTCAACGCTGCCGTGTTTGGCGCATTTCTGTACCAAGGGCAAATCTGTATGTCGACCGAGCGCTTCGTGGTCGATGAGTCTGTCGCTGATGCTTTCGTGGCAAAGTTTGCTCAACGTATTCGAGACCTCGAACAGGGGAACCCGGTGCTTAATCCTGGCAGCGTAATCGGCCCGATGATTTCCCAAGGCTCGGTACAGCGCATCAATCAGTTGCTGGATGACGCCGTAGGGAAGGGGGCCACGATTGTGGTGGGAGGTCTGGCAGAGGAGGCGCAGATGGCGCCGACGCTGGTGGATCGAGTGTCATCGAAAATGGATATCTACGATGAAGAAACCTTTGGGCCCGTCACCACCGTGGTTCGGGTCAAAGGCGCGGAGCAGGCATTGGCAGTTGCTAACGATACGGCGTTCGGTCTGTCGTCAGCCATCTTCAGTCGCAATGTCAGCCTGGCCCTTGATCTGGCTGGCCGACTGGATGCCGGTTGCGTACACATCAACGGGGCAACGGTGCAAAACGAGCCTCAAGCCCCTTACGGTGGTATGAAGAACAGTGGCTACGGTCGATTCGACGGCAGCGCGGTGATAGAGGAATTCACTGAAGTGAAATGGGTCACGGTCGAACCTTCCGACCAGCCTTATCCATTCTGATATCCAGATACGGGAACCGGCTCTGGGGAGCCGGTCTACCCAGAGTATGGATTAATGCCCTGCGGCCTCCGCAAATTTTTTCGGCGCTACAAACGCCGGCGCCAAGGTGGCTGACAGGCGATACTCGATGGTCGTCGCCAGCCACATTGAATAGGCCAACAACTCTACTCCTTCCTCGACCGTCGTCTTGGCCAAGCGCTCGTAACCTTCGCCCAACACAAGATGCCAAAAGCTGCCCATGCCGAAAACGCGTGAAAACAGCAGCACGCCAAAGCCTGTAGCGAATGCGCCAAATGCGCGGGATTGTGTGAACGCAGCGAGGTCGGCCAATGTCTGTTGGCGGTTGGCTTTGCCCAAGGCCACCGTCACGCAGACGGTCGCGATGGCCAGGAACGGCACGCACCAGGCGCTATGACTGATGGGGTCGAACAAGCCATCCAGCTCTCGCATCAACAGGCAGGCAAAGAAACCGCCGGCCAATGATTTGAATCCCGCATGACCTTTGCTCGTCGGTAGCGTCCAGAACAGTACGGCGATAATGAACAGCATCAACTCCTGGCTGATTTCGGTGAACGATATCTCGAGAATCTGAGTGTGAAAAATGGCGATGTCCAGCCAGAGCATCGCCAGTGAAAAGAAGACAAATCCGAATCTCAGCAACAATGAGAAAGAGGCCAGTTTCAACTCATGCAGAATAGGGTGCAAAACAGCTCCAAAGGGTTATGTATTTGAAATGGAAAGGTATTTGACGACAAATCGACGTGCGGAATGTATGGCATTTATGGATGAAGATTATCGATATATTCGATTTAACAGCATTAAGAGCTGCCCGCGATGCCAACGCATTGAGCACCGAAGAGCCTGTATCACTTGAAGGTTTTCTGAATCACGGAAACACCCAGCGCGATGCTGGCGATCACGATAATCACCCAGAAATACTCCATGCACGCGACCAGAGTTGCCTGCTGATGCAGGTTTTGACCCAGCGTCATCACCGATAATTGATTGGCAGGACCAGCGCCCATAGCTGGCGTGAGCGACTGTGCCAGTAACTGCGTGTTCGCCTGGTAAATCGGATCGGATGAACTGAAGTGCCCGTTGAGGTTGCTGTACTGCAGCGTCGTGCGCCATTGCAGAAACAAGGTGGCAACGGTTGTGCCGAGCGCCATGGCGATCTGTCCGAGCATGCTTTTGATCTGATAGGCATGGGCAAACAAAGTGTCGTGATGCGTCACGTCGCGAAATGTCTGCATGGCGGCGGTAGCAAGCACCAACATGACAAAGCAGCCATTGAGTATCAGCGCGGGCAATATGTTCGCCCACATGTTTGCATCAGGAGTGAGCGATGACAAAAGCAGACCAAAGCTGATAAGCGCCGCAAACCCGGCCACAAAGAACTTTTTCGGCCCCGGATGCTTCGGTATGACAAAGGCCATTACGATCCACGTCAACAAAGCACCGGCAAGACCAAACGCTTGGAATGTCCCAATCGTGTCCCACGAGTAGCCGAGGGCGGTTTGCAGGAAGTACGGCAAAATGTAGTTATTACTGCCCAGAACGATGTACGTGAAGCAGAACAAAGAAACGCCGAGGATGTAGCGCGACTGCATCAGGTCTCTGACTTTGAGAAACGGTGTGTGCTTGGCATGCTCGGCATGGAAGAAGATGTAAACACCCAAAGCCGCCAGCAAAGCGAATGCCAGCAGAATCACTGTCTCGTTATAAAAGTCGTAGTAGGAACGCTGCAGCACATACAGCAGGAAGAAGGTGCTGACAGACAGCAGCAAGATGTTTGCTGGACTGGACGGCGAGCGTTCATCCTCTTCGATTGCCGTGTCAGGCAAGAACCTTGTACATAGAAAACCCGCTACCACGGCCCCCGCCATCAGCAGCCAGAAGATGGCGTGCCAGGTATCTTCGACCACCACCAGCGATGACAGAAAAGGCGCCGCAGCCGTACCGCTGGCAAGCCCCGTGGCAAACACTTTGACGCCTACGAATCTCCCTGGTCCGGGAGGTAGAAGATTGACCATCAAGCGAGCGGACGTCATGAAGGACGCCCCTCCCAACGCCATGATCACGCGGCCAACGGTGAACGAAGTCAGATCATCGCTGACGCCGCACACAAAGGCGCCCACCACATAAATGCTGATCGAGCCCAACATGAAATTGCGCCAGCCGAGTCGCTCAACCAACCAGCGCTGTTTTGAAATAACCACCACGGCGATACACGCATAAAGCGCGGCGACCAACGTAAACTCTTCAGGGCTGGCGTCTATTTCGCCGCGAATAGGCGCTGAGGCGAAAGCAATCATGCCGGCCTGAAGATATTCGAGCGCGCATAAAAGGCCGACGGCGACCAGCAAAGCGGCGTTTTTCCGATACATGAGCTGACTCGTCAAGGTTTCAACAGTTGGGAGGAGGGGCCGCGGTCTTCGTTGGCGCTGATTATTTGTTCGACGATGTCATTTGCATCCTTGAGTTCATTCTCAAAAATATCGGTGCTGTAAGCAGGTTGCGCAGGTGTCTTTTTATTGAGTCGCTCGCCGCTGGTATCGGTGGTATCAACCGACACACGCATTGAGAGCCCCAAGCGCAATGGATTCGCGGCGATTTCGTCAGGACGTAGAGCGATACGGACCGGCACGCGCTGAGTGACTTTGATCCAGTTGCCCGTAGCGTTCTGTGCCGGCATCAACGAAAAAGCGCTGCCGGTCCCGGCATCCAGCCCTACGATGGTTCCGTGAAACATCACCTTGCGTGCATAGGCATCGGCGTGCAGTTCCACAGGTTGGCCGATCCGCAAGTCCTCGATCTGCGACTCTTTGAAGTTGGCGTTCACCCACACCTGATCGATTGGAACGACAGACATCAGAGCAACGCCCGGACTGATGCGCTGACCGACCTGCACACTGCGCTTGGTGATCAAGCCACTGACCGGCGAGTTGATCTGCGTGCGATGCAGGGAAATAAACGCATCACGCAGATTGGCCGCGGCCACCAGCACGTCGGGGTGCGTTCTTAGCGTGGTGTTGTCGACCATGGCCAGACGCACTGCCAGGGCATGCCGCGTGCCGTCGAGTCCGGCGAGGGCGTTTTTGAGCACTTCCTCGGCGTGGCTGATCTCTTCCCGAGACACAGCGCCACTTGCGGCGAGTTGACTGCGACGGCGAACGTCATCCCGAGCCTTGCGCACGTCGTTCTGCCGCTGACTGACCTCAGCTTCCAGTTGTTGCACCTGGTAATACTGGGTACGCGCCTGTCGCACGGTTCGGGCCAGGTTCGATTGAGTGCGTTGATACTGGATTTCGGCATCGACTGCATTGAGCGTGACCAACGGAGCGTGGGCATCGATATGGTCGGTGTTATCGGCGCTGATGACGGTCACCGTTCCGCCGACCTGAGAGGTCACCTGCACGATATTACCGTCCACGTAGGCATCATCGGTGGACTCACTGCCAAGCCCCAGAAAATACCAGCTCGCCAGGACGGCCAAGAGCAGCGCGATCGCGACAATCAGCAGCAGTTGCGGACGAAATGACTTGGATGGACGGGAGGCGTCAGAAGAAGAGGGTGTTGGGGAGGTCATGATTTATCAACTACGGTGGAATTTGCAGGGGAGGTGACAGGGAGTTCCGGGCGATAGCCACCGCCCAGTGCTCGGCTCAGGTTCGCTTGCAGCGACAGTGCGCGAGACTCCAGCGTCACCAGTTGGCGCTTCTGGGCCAGGGTCGCATTCTCCGTGGCCAGCACTTGCAGATAGGTTGCCAATCCTGCGCCGTAACGAAGGTTGACCAGATCGGAAGCGGCTTGCGCGGTATTGACCGCGTCCACTTGCTGCGCCATTCGCTCTTTCAGCCAACGAAGCGAAGACAACTGATCGGCAATATCGCGAAGCGCATCGACAACGGTCTGGTTGTAATTTTCAACGGCGAGGTCGTAAGCCGCGTTCTGTGCACTCAAATTGCCGCGCAAACGCCCACCCTCAAAGATGGGCAGACTGATAGCGGGCGACACGCCCAGAATTCGGCTGCTGTGATCGTTGAAAGTGCTGAACGCAAGGCTTTGCAAACCAACGAAGGCTGTCAGATTCACATTGGGATAAAACCGAGCTTTGGCGACTTCAATCTCATGCCCCGACGCCTCTACACGCCAGCGCTGAGCGACAACGTCGGGGCGGTGTCCCACCAGTTCGGCTGGAATGTTGCTGGGCATCACCACGTGATTGCTGGCTAGCATGCGAGGGCGGGTGATCGAGCGACCTCGATCAGGCCCTTGGCCCAACAAAGAGGCAAGCTTGTTCTGGTTCAACTCGATCATTTCCTTCAAGGCCGCGATATTGGCGCGACTGGCGGGAAGCGATGCCTGTGATTGCTTGATATCGATCTGACTACCCAACTCAGCAGTGAATCGTTGTTGAGTGAGTTTTTCGATATCGATTTGCTGGTTCAACAAAGCCTGGGCTACGTCCAACTGCTCGTACGTATCCTGCAGGGCGATATAGGTCTGTACAACGGCCGATGACAAAATCAATGATGCCGCGCGACTATCGACTTCAAGCGCCTTTCTGCGTCCAACAGCGGCTTCAACCGCTTCGCGGTTCTTTCCCCAGAAATCCAATTCGTAACCGACATTCAGCGTTGCCTGATCGACATTTTGCCAGGTGCCTTTAACCGGGGCAGGGGTGGTGCCATTTGAACTAAATCTCTCACGGGTGGTGCTCGCTGATGCTTCGATACGCGGCAACAGCGACGCGCCTTCAATTACTTCCATCGCGTTTGCTTGGCGCACGCGAGCGGCAGCAGAGCGCAACGTCGGGCTTTGTGCCAACGCCTCCTCGACTAGATTATCCAGTTGTTTGTCGTTGAAGCTGCTCCACCAGGTTTGATTTGGCCAAGCAGATGGCGATAGCGTGGCCCCGCTGTCGGCTAAGGTTTCACTAGCGTTTCCGGGTTCTTGCAGGCTTGAGACTGGCTTTAAATCATTGAAGGAGCATCCGCTTAGCAGCACGACCAATGCTGCTACCGAGAATCGAGCGGCAAGGGGAAGCCCATAACGTGGGTGCGCTGACGCCTCGTTTTTACAACTGTTCATTACGTTTGTTCTCTTACGGCAAATAGAAATCAGGCCAAAGATAGGGCAGGATTCAATAAACACTGTCAGTGTCGTTATGGACAAAAAAAAGCGACTTAACGGGCTCTTAGCCCTTTAACGATTACGGAGACCGAATGGTCGATGTCATCCAGGTTATCGAGGTTTGCCGTTACCAAATGAAGCCACGACATACCGGTAAGTAGCGAGACTGCGCTTTCGACGGCTGGACCTTCATCGATGTCGCCCGACTCTACAGCGCGTTCAAAAATCTTTCTTAACGTACGCTCGCGACGTGGCAAAAACTCTTTTCTGAACTCCTCTAGAGCCTGCGGTTCGTGCTGTATCTCGGCAATCAGGCTGCGTAATGTTTCGCCCGCACTTGAGGTCCGCCACCAACTCCAAAGTGAGCGCAGGTGAATGATCAAGTCTTTATTCAAATCTCCAGTGTCCGGCTGCGTCACGAAGGTCAGGGCGGTACGTTCATAAACATCCCTGAGCAACGCGCCCTTGTTTTTCCACCACCGGTAGATCGTAGGCTTGCTCGAACCGGCCCGTTCTACCAACGCATCCATTGTGAATGCTCGATACCCACGCTCCTCGAGAATCGCTGCAGCAGCCTCAAGAATGGCCTCTGTGCTCTGAGGACTGCGAACAGCCCCTATGGAGGATCTGCTACGCAGCTTGGCGGATTTCAGGTGGTTGGGCTTGGATTTCATACAGTGCTCTGATTGATTCTGAGCGTGAAAACGCCAATAGAAACTGTGGGTATTTATAATTCCAAAGACATTTTTGGTCAACAAAAGAGGCTTGAATCAGGCATTCAGAACATGAATAGTGACTATGGCTTTTTGTAATAACTCATTGAGCCTGTGGCTGTTAGAGTGGCTGAATTATTGCTGTCGATATGCCATTTTGTGTCATTTTTATAAATCGGCGGTTACTGCTAGTTAATAGCAAGCTATGTGTGGCCGTTTAGTTTTATTGTAGTTGCAGTGCTTAGGAGGCAGGAGTGCATACGCATTTAATTGACGCGTTTAATATTCTTGAGAGCGTAAACAAAGCGATGGGGCAATGGATAGAGGAGGCCGCGGCCAGCCAAAACCTGACACTCTTGGACTTTCGAATTCTTGATAGCTTGGCGCAGGGTACTGCGCTGACAACGGAGCAATGTAGTCAGCATTTGAATGTCATTTCATCCAAAATCGCACGAAGTATCGATAAACTCGAAAAGTCAGGCTTTGTGCAGCGCCGACGGGAGAAGCCAGATCGGCGCCTAGTTACGCTGCAGTTATCTGATAAAGGCCTTGAGAGTTATGAGGTTGCCTTGGGCTCTCTTATTGAGCGATGGAAAAGTGCATCAAATGGTGTTGGTGCGGAGGTATTGAAGATCACTGCACTTTTTGAGGGTTTGCAAGGAGCACTTATTGCCAAGCTTGTTAAAAGTCTACTGTGAGAAATTCGTTAAGCGTCTTCCTTTCCAGATTGAATTAGAATAACTCTTAAATACCCCTGTACTAGTAAGCCTATCTGCTACAGCCGCCCCTGAAAATATCCATCCGTGAGTACACTACGCAGGTATGAAGCTATCGCCAACTATAAAATCCGAGTCTAGCGACAATGAACGATCGCAAATGCTGGACGGCCTTACTTATTCGCCAAGATTATAATTGATCGCGACTCTGCTAAGGCTATATTTTTCAGACAATTACTTTCGCATTTTTAACCCTTTAACTGATCTGGCCCGCTGTTCATCCAGACTGTTGTAATAGGTGTTTTGCGTGGTGCTGAGACTGTTATGACGCAAGTCCGCTTGGAGATCCTTCATATCGCGAAGCGGCGCATCGAACGTCGCGGCCGTATGTCGTAGCCAATGCAGCGACGCAGAACGGAGATGGTCAATTTCATCCTCAGTCCAATTTTCGCTCTTCATGCGTTGCAAGGCCCTGTCAAACACCGCTTGAAGCAGTGTCCTTACATGCCGATCTGATAATCCACCACGACCCTTAAGCGTACTTATCAGTGGAGTTTGTTCCTGTGGTGAGGGCAGGGGAGAGAGCCTCAGGAACTGGCGATACCGCACGAGATAGCAATTTATGTATTCGTCTCTTACGCTGATCTTGGCAGCTTTGTTGCCCTTACCGACGACGTGGAACCACCAGTTGCCTGTTGTATCCCGTCGCAAATCACCCATTGTTGGCCGCCAGTTTTCACGGCCGACGAGGTCGGAAACTCGAAGGTACATAGCAAAGAGGGTCGCCAGCACAAATAGCGTACGTTCGTAGGCTGGATCTTCGTCAGCCATCTGTTCTGCGGTATCAAGCACGAAACTCCATTGCAATTCCGTTAAGGATCGAGACGCAACCCCCGACGTGTTCCGCTGCTTGTAGACTGATTTCTGCTTGATGGCACGGAACGGATTTGATTCCGTGAGGCCCTCATCCATCGCATGCTGAAAGAAGCTGCCGCAGACAGCAAAGACCTGAGCTACAGATCCTTGGGCCATGTGGTATGCGCCAGTGACAAGATCGTTCATCGTCTCAGTCGCCAGCTTGCGCTCACGTTTAGATACGGTGGTACTGAATGGTCGCCAATCGGGATTTACCACGTATTCGTCTGATTCAAGACGCTTACGACCGCCGATGCGTTTGAATCGAGATTTGATCATGGGGCCGACCCAGCTCACCGGCGGCTTAAGACAGAACTCCATGAATTGCTCTGCATCGGAGCGGCACAAATCTAAGAGTGGTTTACGAGCCACAATCAACGTCCAAAGCAGTAAACGTTCGACGTGAGTTCTGAAGGAGTTGAAGGTTGACTGGTTGCCGGCGTAGGACTTCAAAAAACTCCGTACAACCAGATAGCTGTCAATGGCCCGGCAGCTGTCATCGAAACTTTTGAGATATTCCTGGACAGTAGAACGTTCGTTGCTGAGCTGGAGAAAATTGAGCTCGTGGAAGCACTCGAAGGTGTCGAACAGCGGCTGCGGGAGACGTAACATGCAATGGCCAATACGTTACTGGAGTGGCTCTAGCTTGCGTGTATCGTTACCGTTATGCAACATCCGGGTCTGACAGTTATCGGATATTGCATGACAATTACCCTACTTTTACAATCTTTAAGGCCAAACAACTCAACCCCCTCTATAGATATTATATCTTGCCCGCCAGTCATCAATCGTTACCTTCAAGTTAAAACGAAGGTTTTTTTCTTGTTTTCTCTTTGATTTCTACACCATGGCCCAGCTCATTTTCTGACTCTTTGCAAAAAAGATAATAGCGACCTACAGTATCTAATATGCTGGCATATCGTAAATCCCGCTTAAGATGTACAACATTCCTAACGGGCGCATCAAATGCAGCGCTAGTATTCCGCAACCATCCTGCTGACGCATTCAATGACAAACATTCCTCTTCGGCAACACCATCCATTATCATTTTGAGGCGGGCCCTATCAAATACCTCTTGTACGATTGTTCTTATTTGTCGATCTGTTAATCCAGGACACCCATTTAATTTTGTCAGCAGGGGAGTTTGCTCACCCGGAGCAGGCAAGGAAGGTAAATTTCGACTCTTCCGATAACGTATTAAGTACGGAATAAAGTCTGGACGCACGGATACTTTTGCCATTTGATGATTGCGGTCTGCAATTTCAAACCACCAAACACCACCTTGCTTAACAAACGACCCCATAGTGGGTGTCCAGTTTCCATTTCCAGAGAGCTCCGCACCCCTTAAATAAAACGAAAACATAGCTACAACTATAAATAGCGAACGCTCATACCTAAAATCTGAATTAGCCATATTTTCCGCAGTATTAATAATGTAGACCCACTGCTCGCGGGTCAAGTCTCTAGCTGCTTGATAAGACGACTTGTTAGCTGGCAATATTTTATCTTTGGCTGCCATCGCTGGATTTTCTGTTGTTGCATCAATAGTGATAAGGTATCGATAGAAAGAGCTGCAAATTCTAATTAACTGCCCCATATTTGCCTCAGAGAGAAATTGATAACTCGACAACTGGGCCGTATTGTCCTGAGCGTTTTTTCGACGTCCCAAATACATCGGCCTCCAAGAATGGTTATGAATCAGCCCTAACACTGACTCAAAGAATCGGGGGCGCGCGACGTCACCTATCCAATGTTCAGGTGGGCTCTTATTAAATGAAATGAACTCTATGAACTCTCCACGGGTTACTGAGCTAATCGATTTCGCTTTATATATCCAGCTCCACAAAAGTAAGCGTTCAACGAACGCCCGGTAATTCCCATAAGTTCCGGCAGCCCCATTATGCAAAGCCAAAAACGCACGAGCCCACTCAAAGTCACATTTTATGTTAATGGTCGCTGAAAACTGAGAAAGATATTTTTCTAGAGTGCAATGTTTTTTGAAGTAAAAACCGACAGGAGCAGATATTGATGCTGCATCACCGAAAAGAGGCCTAGGCTGAATGTGATAGCTCATTTGACAGTTCACTCTATGCGTTTATCTCAAATCATCCACTAGCGCTAATCTCTGCCTGCGGGGAGGCGATAGACAGATGATAGATAGCCAATGGCAAGTCGCAACGCAAGTTCGGCGATATCCGATTAGCGGTATTTTCTCACCTAGAGTGATTATCCTAATTAAATACTAGAAAAATTATCCTATTTAAATAACAGATTAGAACTCTCATCACATGAATCCGTGTAAACCACTGATATATCGGTATCATCTTTTAGCAGTGAGTTATCATTTTTAGTCAGCAGTCACATTACTGGTGACAACTGTCGTTGTATGAATCAATTGACATGATTTAACATAATATACATTACACGTAACAAGATGTTTCGAGATTGGCCTCGTTGCCCACGAGATTTCATTCTCCTGAAAGCCTCAAAACGTCTTTCCCTTCAATCTGATAATCCTTTGAATCTGCGTCGCTCAATCCTCATCCCGCGTCAGCTTTTCAATCAACGCTCGATGCTGTGGAAACGCTGTCGTGAGCTTCTGGCGATTCCCCATCTCCATGTCGGCAAAATCAAACCCTGGCGAGACCGCTTCACTGATCAATCCAAATCCGTTTGCGCCATCCAGCAATCGTGATGCTTTCCAGATGCCACCCGGTACGTGCAATTGCAGATGCTGTCCTGCCAGAACATCGTTACCCATGACCACTGTCTGCAATGAACCGTCCGCGTGGATCAGGCTGTATTCGAGCGCGTCGCCCAAGTGGAAATAATGCAGGATGTCGGATTGGTTGAAATGAAACTGGCCCACCGGTGATTGCTCGGTCAGCAGATAGTAGATCGACGTCATCAGGTAACGCGGTCCTGCAGCGGTTTCAAGCCAGTCACGATGGTCCGCCTGATAGGTTCTGCGAAAATAGCCGCCTTCGAGATGAGGTTCGAGATTCAACGCATTGATCACGTCTTGTGCGCTTGCTTTACGTTGAATCATCGCCTGCTCCGTTGATTTGATCTTTTTTGATAGCTCAACTAAACGACCATTTAGTGTAGTTAAGCGCATATCAAAGACGAACGACGAATTTACCAGCTATATCTCGGTCGCGTGCTGACTCACTCCTCACTCGGGTCGTAACTGTTCACATTGGGCACTTGCAGATGCAGGCGCCCAAGCAAATCAATCAACGTGTCGACCTCAGCCGGGGTCAGTCCGCTGAGCAGGCGCGACTCTCGCTCCAATGCAACTTTGAGTACACGGTCATGCAGTTCTTTGCCGCTGGCCGTCAATCGCACGGTGTAACGCCGTGCATCCTTGGGATCCAGCTGACTGGTGATCCGCCCGGCTGCTTCCAGCGTTTGCAATGAACGACTGACAGCGCTCTTGTCGAGACCGATCGCCTGGCAGATTCGATTGGCGGTGATATCGGATTCAACGGCGAGCATTGAAAGCATCCGCCATTCAACCACGCCAATCCCGAAGTGTTTGCGATAGCACTGGGAAGCCCCGGTGGCGAGTTTGTTCGCCAGGAACGTCACCAGGCCAGGTACATAACGCGACAGGTTCAGTTGTGTATCGGTAGCCATCGAGAAAACACCGTAGATCGAAGATCTTGCAATTTGGTTGACACCGCAACTAAATTATCTGAGGATTCACTCAGCCTGGCATTGCGGACGATGCGCCGCATGATACGCCGTAGCACAACCTCAAAAAAATAATTAACAGGTCTTGCTTATGAACTCTCGCCAGCCGTGCCCTTTCGTGGCGCCCATGATTTCCCACCGCTTCTACTTCTTCGCGCCCGGCTGATTCGTCACCCGCTCGCCCCTTTTTTTGCCGTTCGTTTTTCAGCAGCCACTTCAATGTGGAGGGAGAAGTCATGCTTCAAGTCAACGTCACCCGCAAGGTCGTCGAGGCCGAGGGTATTTGCAGTTTCGAGCTGTGCGCAGCGGACGGTCGCCCGTTACCACCATTCAACGCCGGCGCTCACATCGACATCCACATTGCCGGCGGCCTCACTCGGCAATACTCGCTGTGCAATGACTCCAAAGAACGTCACCGCTACGTCATCAGTGTGCTGAAGGATCCCGCCTCCCGCGGCGGTTCCACTGCTATGCACAACACGATCAGCCAGGGACAGATTCTCAGCATCAGCGAACCCCGCAACCTATTCCCACTCGCCGATGCAGCGAAGCGTCACCTGCTGTTTGGCGGCGGTATCGGCATTACGCCGATGTTGGCAATGACTCATGAACTGCATCATCAAGGTGCGGATTTCGAGCTGCATTACTGCTTTCGATCCAGCGAACGTGCCGCGTTTATCCGATGGCTCGGAGAGGCGCCCTTCGCCAGCCACGTGCATTTGCATGACGACAGCGGATCGCCCGAACAGAAACTCGATGCAACCGCCCTCCTCGCCGCGCCAGATACCACGACTCACCTTTACGTGTGCGGCCCCGCCGGTTTCATGAATTTCATCCTCGACACCGCGCAGGCCGCTGGCTGGCCCGAAGATCGTGTGCACAGAGAGTTCTTCGCCGCCGCACCTGTCGATGCAAGCGCTGATTTGCCCTTCGAAGTTCAACTGGCGAGCACAGGGCAGATTTTTTACATCCCCGCCGATCGCACCGTTTTCGAAGTGCTCGATGAGGCCGGGATTGCAATCGAGTCATCGTGCGAGCAAGGCGTCTGCGGCACCTGTGTCACGGGCTTGCTCGAAGGCATTGCCGATCATCGTGATCAGTTCATGACGGCTGCAGAACACGCTGCCAACGACCGTTTCACGCCGTGCTGCTCACGTGCCAAATCGCCCCGCCTGGTATTGGATCTTTGACCTGAACCGAGCATCGAACGCTCGCCGGAGAACATCATGACGACCGCTGCCCAACCTCTTGCACACGAAATTGCCCCGGCCAATGCGCCAAGTTTCCCGCTCGATCAATGGTACGTCGCGGCCCTGAGCAGGGAACTGAAAGACCAACCCCTTGGCCGCACGTTGCTGAATAAACCGGTGGTGCTTTTTCGCACGGCAGATAACCAGGTCGCCGCGCTGGAAGACCGCTGCTGCCATCGCGCACTGCCGCTGTCCGGCGGCACGGTGGAAGCACGCGGATTGCGCTGCGGTTACCACGGTCTGCTATTTGATGAAGGCGGTAAATGCATTGAAATTCCCGGCCAGGACAAGATCCCGAGCAAAGCCAAAGTGCCTGCCTACCCTGTCCGGGAGCAGGATCAGATCATCTGGATCTGGTTCGGCAGCGCCGAGCATCCCGAGCCGACATTCGCGCCACCGGTCTACGACGTGCACAGCAGCGGTAAATACCTGTTCGACGGTGATGTCTATCACTACGACGCGCCCTATCAACTCATCCACGACAACCTGATGGATCTCAGTCATCTTGGCTATGTCCATCTGCACACCATTGGCGGCAACGCCAGCATTCACATGAACGCGAAGATGAGCGTGGACGGTGATGACTCAATGGTTCGCGTGGTTCGACACATGCCCGATTCCTTTCCGCCGCCGACCTACACCGCGGCCTACCCGTTCAAAGGCAACATCGACCGCTGGCAGGAGATCGAATTTCACTTCAATCACCTGCGCATCTGGACCGGCGCGATAGACGCGGGCACGGACGATCTGAACAACCCGGATCGAGGCGGTTTTCATATGCGCGGTTTTCACGGCGTAACGCCGGAAACAGACACCTCAAGCCACTATTTCTGGACCATGGCCACCAACCCTGAACATGATCCCGAGGCCGTCACAGCCAAAGTTCTGCATCAGACGCGATTGACGTTCGACGAAGACAAAGTGGTGATCGAAGCGCAGTACCAGAACATGTGCCGGTTCGGTACACGTCCGATGATTGATATTCATGTCGACGTCGGAGTCAATCGTGCCCGCAGAATCATCGAGCGACTGCGCAATCCGACAAGTTGATGGCCGCAACACAGTGGCGGCGGCAAATGCCGTCCACTGTGTTCAAAGCCTCTGCCGTACTAACGCGGCGGAAAAGCTACGCCGACCCGCTCGGCATACTTGAGCCATGCGGCTTTGAGCCGTTCGACCGTCTGCGGTTGAGCCGCCGCCAGGTCACGGGTTTCACCACGATCCTGGGCAACATCAAACAACTGCCATTGCGGCGGCTGCGTGTTATCGCCGAACCCTGCTTGCGGGCGCATGCCCAACAATTTGAGGTTGCCCTCGCGATAATAAGCATTGCCGAACAACTCTCCGGCCAGACTCTCAGCGTCGTGAGGGCTGCCCTTGCCTTCGAGCATTGGCAGGATGGATCGGCCGGTGATCGGGTGTTTGTCCGCTTCGCTCGGCAAAGTAATGCCCGCCAAATCAAGGAACGTCGGCGCCAGATCATCCACTCGCGCCACGCCCCTTTCTACGCCCTGACGACGCAGTGTCTTGGGCAGTTGAATGATCGCCGGCACACTGATTCCGCCTTCGGCCGTGGTGCCCTTGAACAAGTGAAAAGGCGCGGCGCTGACTTCCGCCCAGCGCAATCCATAGTCGATCTGCGAGCCGCGCTGGCCCAGATTGGCCAGGCTGTTATCGGTGTTCACCCCGGGTGGATAAAACTGCGCGTGGTTTTCCGCCGCTGCGCCGTTGTCGGACATGAACACAATCACCGTGTTGTCGTACTGGCCGCTTTGGCGCAGGTAATCGATAACCCGGCCAATGTTGTGGTCGAGGTTGTCGACCATCGCCGCGTAGATCTCCATTTTCCGCGCTTCGATTTTCTGTTGTTCAGCCGTGAGCTGCTGCCAACCGGGCAGTCTCGGGTTCACGGGCAACGGTTGCGCCGGCTGAAAGTCCTTGTCCAGCAGGCCGAGCTTTTTCAGGCGATCAATGCGCGACGAGCGCACGGTGTCGTAGCCCTGATCGAAGCGGCCGCGGTATTTGTCCAGATATTCCTTGGGCGCTTGCAACGGCCAGTGCGGTGACGTGTAGGCGGCATAGGCAAAAAACGGTTTGCCTTCACGTTGGGTGTTTTGTAGATAGCCAATCAGCTTGTCGGTGTAAAAGTCTGTGGAGTAGAACGTCTCGGGAACCTCTACCGACTGGCCGTTTTCACGGTAATGCACTTGCTCCAATGGCGTCGGTGCAACACTGGCGGGTTTGAAGTGCGTCGCCCCGCCTTCCAGCAGCGCGAACGACTGCTCGAAACCGCGCCGATCCGGGCCTTGATCGGCTGCCAGACCCAAGTGCCATTTGCCGACCATCAGCGTGTTGTAGCCGCCCACTTGGAGCAGTTCGGCAACCGAGTAGGCGCGCCCGTTCAGGAACCCTTCATACCCCGGTTTACCCTGTTGAAACGGTTGCAGTGCTTCGGCCATGGTGCCCAGCCCGACAAGGTGATTGTCAGTGCCGGACAGCAACATCGAGCGGGTGATGGAACAGGTAGGCGCCGCGTACATACTGGTGAATTGCACGCCCTGTTGCGCCAGTTCATCCAGCCTGGGGGTGTGAATCTCGCCGCCATAGCTGCCCAGATCCGAGTACCCGAGATCGTCCGCCACGATCAGTAGAATATTCGGTTGGCTGGCCGCCAGGGCCACGCCGCTGGCCATAGTCAGGGTGCAAAAAAGTGCCGTCAGCGGTAATCGCGATAGAGCCATCGGTTTTCTCTTATTGTCGTTAAAGGAATGCCTCAAATAGCCCGATCACTCTTCGAAAATAGCCACCGCGCGCACAAAACCTGCCGACGCATGGCGGATCTTGTAGGGGAAGCACGACACCGTGAAACCACTTGCTGGCAGGGATTCGAGGTTGGCCAGTTTTTCCATTTGTCCGTAGCCGATATCGCGCCCGGCCTTATGCCCTTCCCAGATGATCGAGGCATCGCCGCTGGCAGCAAAACGCTCACGGGTGTATTTGAACGGTGCGTCCCAGCTCCAGGCGTCAGTGCCGACCACGCGCACGCCGCGCTCCAGCAGATACATCGTCGCTTCGCGCCCCATGCCAATGCCGGCGTCGAGATATCCGGGCTGACCGAACAGCGCACCGGCGCTTGTGTTGACCAGCACGATATCCAGCGGTTGCAACGCGTGTTCGATACGCGCCAACTCCGCTTCGACCTCTTCTGCCGTGACCACGTGACCGTCGGGCAAATGGCGAAAGTCCAGTTTGACCCCCGGCTGCAAGCACCAGTCCAGCGGCAACTCATCAATGCCAAACGCCGGCTCGCCGCCATCGGTGGTCGAGGCGTAATGCCACGGCGCATCCATGTGGGTGCCGCTGTGGGTGGTGATCTGTAAACGCTCGGCGGCCCACGATTCATTGCCGGGCATCTGCTCAAGCTGCAAGCCCGGGAACATCGCCGCCATCTCCGGCCAGCCTTGCTGGTGATCCATGTAATCGATTTTCGGCAACAGCGGTGGCGGGTCTGTGTAAGGGTTGTTATCGAGGGTCACCGAAAGATCGACCAGACGACGTTTACGCTGGATGGGCTGTGACATGAGGCGTATCTCCGTTCAACGGCAGAGGCCGATAAGGGGCTGGGTTGAGGGCGTTGCGAATAAGCGTGGCGACGTTGCCGTCATGGCAGAAACCGGCAGCGCGGGCCTGCGGCGTTTTCAAGGGCGGCATGCGTCCGAACAGGGTTTCGAGCTCAAGGTCAGCGGCGAAACTGATCAGCGCACGGCGTTGCTCGCCGTAAGTTGCCACCAGTGCATCAATGACTTGGGCGATGGACAAATGCAGCACAGGCAGTTGCCAGACCCGCTGTTGCGCGGCGGCGTCATCCAGTTCAGCGGCGTGGATCAGGTTGTTCACGCAACAGCGCACCGACATCCACCACGCCGTCGCTTGCGGCGACACCGGGCAGCAATACTCAGCGCCCTCAGCAAAGGCACGCATCAAGTCGCTCATGAAGGCCGAGCGCAAACCGTTGGGTTCACGCGGGCGCGCGACAATGCCCGGCAGGCGCACCGCGCGGCTGTCGACTTCACCGCGCCGGCCCAGATCGATCAGCGCGCGCTCGACCATCAACTTGTGTGTGCCGTACGACAGTTGCGGGTGCAGTTCAGCCTGCTCGTTCATCTTCGCCGGCAGATCGGCGCCGTACACCGCGACGCTGCTGGCATACACCAACACCGGAGGGCGCGTCTTGTTACGCAGTTGATCGAGCAGTTCGAGGCTGGCCAGCAGGTTGACCTGATAACCCGATTCGTAATGCGCCTCCGCCGCTCCGCCGGGGACGCTGACCAAGTGAAAAACCACGTCGATGCCATCGGCCAGCACACGGCGCATCAACGCCGTATCCGTCACGCTGCCGCTGTGCCGACGCAGGCGCGGATCGTCTGGCAGGCCTTGGACATCAGTGTCGAGCACCAGCAACGAACGAATGACTTGCCCGCGCAAACTGCCGCGCGCGAGCAGACAACGCAGCAGTTCGCGACCGACAAAGCCATTGGCTCCGGTAATCAGTACACGCATGGGCGTTCCTTAGCCGTGGGCCTTAACGACGCGTTGATCGATCGCACCAAACAGTGACTGGCCATCGCTGCCGGTGACGTCCATGCGCACGCGATCACCGAAACGCATAAAGCCTGTCACCGGCGCGCCCTGCTCGATCATCTCAATGGCCCGACGTTCGGCGATGCACGCCGAGCCGACGTCGCGCTCGGCATTCGACACCGTGCCGGAACCGATCAGGGTGCCGGCGCGCAAGCGACGGGTTAAGGCCGCGTGGGCGATCAGTTGGCCAAAGTGAAAGTTCATCTGCGCGCCGTGCGGCTGGCCAAACCACTCGCCGTTCCATTGCACTTGCAGGGGCAGATTGACGCGCCCATCACGCCAGGCTTCGCCGAGTTCATCCGGGGTAATCGCCAACGGGGCAAAACTGGAGGACGGTTTCGCTTGCAGGAAACCGAACCCGGTGCGCATTTCCCGCGGTGCCAGCGCACGCAGGCTGACATCGTTGATCTGCAGGATCAGTTTGACGTGCTGTAACGCGCTTTCGGCCGAACAACCCATCGGCACATCATCGACCAGCACGACAAATTCGCCTTCGAAATCGATGCCCTGGCTTTCGCTCGGCAGTTCGATGTCATCGTGTGCGCCGATGAAGTCATCACCGGCGCCCTGGTACATCAACGGCGTGCGGTCAGCGCCTTCGATCGGCTCAAGATTGAACGCTTTCTGCATCAGTGCACCGTGACTGAGAAACGCCGAGCCATCGCACCATTGATAAGCGCGCGGCAACGGTGCCATCGCCTGCGCGGGGTCGAAGGCAAAGGCCTCGCGGCAATCGTGGTTTTCAAGCTCACGCGCCAAGGCTTGCAAACGCGGCTCGGCTTCAGCCCAGTTTTCGATGGCTTGCTGCAAGGTCGGCGCTACCGAACGGGCGTCAATAGCCCGGGAAAGGTCACGGGAAACCACCACCAATTGGCCGTCACGGGTACCGTTTTTCAGGGTTGCGAGCTTCATGCTTTTTCTCCCGGGCAGTTTTGCAGTTCAGCGGAGAAACGCCCGTCCAGCAGGATAAACACCATGCGCGCCATGGCCTCGGTACGGTTGCTCCACGCGTGATTGGTGCCGCGCTGAACCACCACGTCGCCGCGTTTGAGGTGGACCTCTTCATCGTCGAGCACCAGCCACACTTCGCCTTCGGTGACGATGCCGTAATCGAGGGTTTCGGTGCGGTGCATCAGTTTGTGCCGCGCGCTGGCGTGGCCGGTGCCGGCATGCGCCTGGCCAATCTCGGCAAATGCGGCCGCAGCAGCGGCATCACTGACGTGGTTCTGCACACTGTCTGGCGGAATGTCGACGACGCGAATCACACTGCCCTGCGGGCCGGGGCTCAGTTGTAAGGGTTTGCTGGTCGGATCGTCGGCATTGTCGAGCTGTGCCGGACTGCCGCTGCTGTTCCATATTTCATGAAACACCGTGCCTGGCACCGCTTGCAGTGCGAAGACGTTTGCGGTTGCTCCGAGACTGGCGACGACGGCGCGGCCGTGGGCGTCATGCCCGGTGACCACGCGTTTGAAGGGGGGAAGCGCTTGCATGGAAACTCCTCGTTCAATGGCCATTACTGATGGAGTCGTGCCCGCCGACATTCGTGCGGGTCAACAGTCCACCGAGCCTCGGCACGGACAGACAAAACAGCGCCACGACCAATTGCAGCCAACCGATCATGGCGAGTGCTTGAGGCAACGCCGTGGAAGCCCCGGAAGTGATGGCGAGTACCACCAGCGGGCTAATGAACTCGCCGGCAAAAATTGCGGCGGTGAAACACCCCGCCGCTCGCCCGCGCTGATCAAAGCCGACTTGCGCCATGATCCAGGTGATCAACGTCGGCAACATCAGGCCGATGCCCAGACCGTTGACCAAGACCGCGACCACCACCTGCGCGTGGCTGCCGGCAGCGGCCATCAACAGCCCGCCGATGCCGGCCAGGCCATAGGCAACCAGCAACAGATGCTGGCTGCGCAGACCGCTCAACAGGCGAAAACTCAAGGCCCCGACAAGCACACCGAGTTGATTGGCGCCCATGGTCATGCCGATCTGCTGCGGCGCATCGACGTGCAACAAGTTGAGCAAGTAGCCGGCCTGCACCGGCACGATGAACAGGCTCAGGCCCGCGAGCAGCGACAACGCATACAGGGGCGTCAGTGCCCGCCATGGAAATGCGCGCGGGGCTGACACAGATGCCGTTGCCGCCGGTTGCACACGGGGTTGCGGCTCCCAGAGTTTCCACGCCATCAGCGGCAGGAAAATCAGCCCGACCGCGTACAGCGCAAACGGTGTGCGCCAGTCTTCCTGACCGAGAAAACCACCCAGCGCGATAAACACCGCAGCGGACAGCGACGTCGCGACCATTTGCAGTGCAAACAGGCGTTCACGGCGTGCGCCGCTGTAGTAGTCGCCCATCAACGTGGTGCAGCAGGTCATGATCCCCGCCTCTGCCAGACCGATGCCGGCGCGGCTGGCGACAATGGCCGGCAGCGAATCCAGCCAAAGTGGAAGCACACCGCAGAGCGTGTACAGGGCCATGCTCGCCAACAACAGCGGTTTGCGTCCAAGCCGATCGGCGATGACCCCGGCAAACGGCGCCAGTACTGCAATCATCAATGCCGGCAAGGTCAGCACGATCGGCACCAGCACGGTGCTGCCCGCGACCTCGGCAAAATGTGCCTGCATGCGCGGCAATACCGGTGCGAGCAATACCGCGCCAAGCACTGGCAGACAGCTGCCGAGCAGCAACAGCAACGATTGCGTCAAACCGGCGCGGCGGCCGCTGTTTTCCAATGAAGACTCAACGGCCATGACAGGTCTCCCGATGACGCGATTGATGAACATCTAGCGCGACGGCTCGCGACGGCACGGCCAGATTGATTGCCTCCGCCGGCGTTTCTGCGTCGGTGTTCGTGCGCCGCGCAGGCAGCAGAAAGTACGCCAGCGCTGGCAACAGCAGCAGCGCGCCGACCATGTTCCAGACGAACATGAACGCCAGCAGCACGCCCATGTCGGCCTGGAATTTGATCGGCGAGAAGATCCACGTGGCCACGCCAATGGCGAGCGTGATACCAGTGAGCATCACCACTTTGCCGGTGGACACCAGGGCGCGGTAATAGGCTTCTGACAGGCTCGCGCCCTGGCGCAGATGGCCGAGCAGGATGCTCATCACGTACAACGCATAGTCGACGCCGATGCCGACACCCAACGCGATCACTGGCAACGTCGCGACCTTCACGCCGATGTTCAGCCAGACCATCAATGCTTCGCAGAGGATCGAGGTGACCATCAGTGGAATCACCGCGCACAACGTGGCGCGCCACGAACGGAAGGTGATCAGGCACAGCACGATCACCGCGCCGTAGACCCAGAACAACATCTCGCGATTGGCCTGTTTGACCACGATATTGGTCGCCGCTTCGATGCCGGCATTGCCCGCTGCCAGCAGAAACTGCACATCATCGTTGTTATTGGCCGCGGCGAATTGCTCGACGTGCTCGACCAGCCGCGTCAGCGTTTCAGCTTTGTGATCAGTGAGGTAGGCGTACAGCGTCAACAAGCTGCAATCTTCGTTGTACAAACCACGTGGCGCACTGGCGGTGATCATGTTGAGCATCGCCTGATTGTTCTGCAGCTCATACCACTTTGCGCTGCCTTCGCTGAGACCGACCAGCATGCGCCGATTGAGCAAGGCCAGCGAGTTGGTCGAATCCACCCCCGGCAGCGCCCGCAGTTGCCAGTCCAGCGCATCGACCTTGGCGAGGATGTCGTAACGCGCACATTGCCCGGCCGGGGTCTTGACCATCACTGCGAACAAATCACTGCTGGCGCCGTAATGCCGGGTCAAAAACGCATCGTCCTGGTTGTAGCGCGAGTCGGCCCGCAGCTCCGGCGCGCCGGCATCCAGATCACCGATTTTCAATTGCAGGCTGACCACAAAACCCAATGCCGCCAACGCCAGGCTGATGGCAATGCACAGGCTGGCCCAGCGACGTCGGGTAAACAGATCGAGAAAACGCCAGAAGCCATGACGCCGCGCGCCGGCCTGATCGTTCTGCTCGCTTTTGAGGCTCAATTGCGCCGCACGTGGCGTTACGCCGACGTAGGACAGCAACACCGGCAGCAGAATCAGGTTGGTGAAAATCAGCACCGCCACACCGATACTGGCGATAACGGCCAGATCCTGAATCACCTGGATCTTGATCAGCATCAGCACGGCAAAACCCACTGCATCGCAGAGTAATGCCGTGAGTCCGGCCAGAAACAGCCGTCGAAAGGTGAAGCGCGCGGCCACCACCCGGTGCATGCCGCGACCGATGTCCTGCATGATGCCGTTCATTTTCTGCGCGCCGTGGCTCATGCCGATGGCGAACACCAGAAACGGCACCAGCACCGAATACGGATCCAGTTGATAGTCGAGCAACGGCAACAGACCCAGTTGCCAGACCACCGCCACCAGCGAGCAGAACACCACCAGCACCGTGCTGCGCAGGCAGCGTGTGTACCAGAACAGCACGGCGGTGGTGATCAGGATCGCGACGGCGAAAAACAACAGGATCTGCTTGAGCCCGGCAATCAGGTCGCCGACCTTTTTCGCGAAACCGGTGATGTGAATGTCGATCCTGTCGTTCTGGTACTGGCTGCGCAACGCCTCCAGTTGCTCCGACAGCACCGAGTAATTCAGTGCCTGGCCGTCAGCAGTCGTCGCCAGTAACGGCACGTAAATGATGCTCGAGGTTTGATCGAACGCTACCAGTTGGCCGAGCTCGTTGGAGCGCTGCACGTTGCGGCGCAAGGCCTCGAGACTGGCCGGGGTGCCAGCGTAATCGTCCGGGATCACCGGGCCGCCATCCAGTCCGTCTTCCGTCACTGCGACCCAACGCGTTGCCGGGGTCCACAGCGACTTCATGTAGGCGCGATCGACGCCGGGCAGCAGGTAAAGCTTGTCGCTCAAGGCTTGTAAGGTTTTCAGATACTCAGCGTCGTAGATATCGCCCTGGCGATTGGCGACGACGATGCGCAAGGAGTTGCCGAGACCACTGAGCTGCTTTTGATGTTGCAGATAATTGGCGATGTAAGGTTGCTGCGTGGGAATCATCTTTTCGAAACTGGCGTTCAGCTCGACACGCGTGGCCTGATAGCCCAGGAAAAGCGTGGTCACCAGGCACACCAGCAACACCCACAACCGGTGATTGAACAAAGTGCGTTCCACGACCGAGCCGGAGCGCGGGTCGAAACTCGCCAGGCTGGCCGTGGCGTTGTCGAATGGTTTCATAACCTCACTCCGAAGCTGTAGCAGTGGGCGATGCCAGGCGCGTCACCCCGGTGAAACCGGCCAGCACCAGGCTGCCATCGGCGGCCTGCACGACACTGGAAATCGGTTTGCCCAGCGGTTTGCCGAAAGGCTGCAGGGTGGGTGCGTCGCCCGTGGTGCGAAACATTGCGCCCGCCTGATTGACCAACAACAACTGGCCGTCAGCGCTGCTGATCGAATCACTGAAGGACACCGGCATCGGTACGGGCGCGGGCACGAAGCTGTTGCCGCCGTCGGTGGAAATGAACGCGTTGCCTTTCAGACCTGCCGCCAGCAGCGTGCCGTCATCGCGCACTTGCAGGGCGAAGAAGCTGCCGCTGTAAGGGCTGTCGAGTGCGACGAAGGATTTTCCACCGTCCTCGGAACGCGCCACATAGCCTTGCTCGCCGGCGATGAACCAACGCTCGCCGTGTTGCGCGATGGCATACAGATGCGCGCCCATCGGATTGTCGATTTGGCCCATCAGCGACTGCCAGCTCACGCCGCCGTCCTCGGTGGTAAACGCGAGGCCATAGGCGCCGACGATCAGGCCGTGACGCGCATCGCTGAACTTGAGGCTCAGAAACGGTTTGTCCGCGCCTTCGCTGACCATCCGTTCGGCGGTTTGCACACGTGCCGCCGCTGCATCGGGGTCAGTCGCTGTCGGCAATTGCTCTTGTGCGGCGTCCAACTCCAGTTGCGCAGCGCGGTTGCCATCCAATTGCAAAACCCAGTTTTCGCCACCGTCGTGGGAGACCAGCACCGCACCGGCGTGACCGACCGCCCAGCCCGTATTGGCATCGACAAATTGCACCGCCGTAAGGCTGACGGAGACCGGCACCTGCGCCTGCCGCCAATTGATACCGTTGTCATCGGAGAGCAAGACGATGCCGCGTTCGCCGACCGCCACCAACCGCGCACCTGCCCGCGCCAGATCAAGCAAGACCGCTTGCCGGGCCTGCGGCGCGCGCATCGCCGGGGTGTGCAATACATCGCCGACGGCAGCGGCCTGAGCCTGGCTTACGGGTAATACGCAAGGCAGCGCCAGTAACGCTAACAACCGCCCGAGCACCTGACAGATTCTGTTCATACCGACCTCGAAACCACCTGTGAAACCGGATCGCCACACCTGTCGCGATCCGGCCCGATTCAACGAACCCCGGCACCCGCCATCGCCGCCGGCGAGAATTCCGACGCCTTGTAGCGATCGACCACGCCGTACTGCTCAGGCAGGCCGGTGTAGACGTTCTGGATAAACCAGGCGCCGGAGGTCAGGTCGTAGAAACCCGAAGACAGCTGCGCCTGCGCTGGCAGATCCGGCAGCACGGCGGGCAGCGACCACAAGGTTTTGGCGAGTTGGCCGTTGGCGTCCCAGCGATCGCCGAGCATCGCTTGCCAAGTGTCTTCGTCGAGGTAGTAGCGGCCCTTCGGCAGTTGGTGACGCTTGCCCGGCGCGAGTTCGGCGTCTACCACCCACACGCGGTGCAACTCCCAGCGCACGTAATCAGGATTCATGTGATGGGCCAGAAACAGGTCTTCCGGTTTGCCGGCGGTCAGGACTTTGTTGGTGTTGTAGGGGATATACATTTCCTGCTTGCCGACCAGTTTCCAGTCGAAGCGATCAATGCGCCCCTGGAACACGCTCAACTCATCGAACGACATCACCCCGGCGGTTGCCGGCGTCGGTGTGTCGCAGCAGGCATTCGGCAACTTGCGCACGCGGCGCTGGCCGGTCAGATAGACGTGGGCCTGGGACTTGTCGCCATTGATATTGGTGCGCCCCATGATTTGCTCACCGGCACGCAATGGCGGGCCGACGTTAAGCAGGCGGAACAGCCAGTAATCACCGGCGAAGCTTTCCGGCGTGCCGTCCTGGTAGTAATACGGCATGTCCTGAATCGCCTGGCCGTCGGTGGTCATTACCTGTTTGCCATCTGCGGTCATCAGATAATGGCGAAAGTGCATGGCCAGTGACGTGCCGCGCCAGTTGAGGATGTGATTCCACATGGCTTCGGCGCCGTTATGCGGAATCGGGAATGGAATCCCACCAAACGCACCTTCGGGCACAGGTCCCGCGCTGCTGTCGACCAGCTTGGCGCGGGTCGCGTTTTTTAGGGTGTTGTCGTACACCCATTGCGGTGCGGCGGCCGAGCGACGGGTCGGATAGACATCGATGCGATAGGTGTCAGGAAAACGCTTGAACATTTCCTTGGTGCCATCGCTGAGCTTGCCAGCGTATTGCGCCAGGTTTTTCGAGGTGATGCTGAACAGCGGCTTGTCGGCCGCAAACGGATCGCTGCGTTTGCCGCCCGGTTTGTACGCCGGGTCGACCTTGGTGTAACCGCCCTGCCAGGCCGGAATGCTGCCGTCGGCATTGCCTGCGCGCTCGGCACCCATTGGCGTGAGACTGCTCGACAGTTTGGCCGCCTCTTCTGCGGTGGCCGCCGTTGCAACCTGACTCAGGACGGTCAGCGTTCCGAGCAAGGCAAAGCACAGGGCCTTCAGCCGTGGGAAGCGATTATGGTGGTGAGAAGTCATGCGCAAGTCCTCTTAAAACGTGGTCTTGACGGAGAAGGCGAGGTAATCCCGATCCTTCAGCGATTGCTTGTAATTGAACTGGCTGAGGCCGTTGAGGTTGGTGTCCTCGGCGCCGTAGTAATGCGTGTAGGTCAGGCCGGCCGTGACGCGATCGAGGTAAGTGGCGGTGATGCCGATGTTGATGTCGCCACCGTTGTCCGGGCCGAACGAACTGACCACCGCTGATTTGCCCAGCGGGAAATAACTGACGCCAACGGGAATGCTGATATCGATGCCGGAGAAGAACTGGCGGTAGGTCGGCGTGTAGACGACTTTGAAACCGAGGCCATCATCGGTGGCGTTCGGGTCCAGCGCGGCGCGATTTTTGGTGACGCTGAGCAGGCGGTTCCACGCCACTTCGCCAACCAGTCCGGACTCGCGGGCGATGAAGTTGGGGCCAAACGATGCCAACACGTTCAAGTTGACGTGAGCGGTGCGACCGACGGCGTACAGCGCGTCATCATCGTTGTCGGCAATGACGCCGGGCAGCACGGTCTGACCGTTCGAAACCAGTGGCATGTTCCAGCGCATCGACGCTTCACCGGCGAAGCTGTACTCGTCCACGGTGGTGGAAAAACTCGCGCCCAGCGCGCGAATGTCTTCGGGGTAAACCCAGTAGTACTCGCCGATCTGTCCGGTGCTGAAGTTCGGCGCTGCCGTCGACGGTTTCAGATACAGCTTCGGCGTCTTGTCGTGATACTGGATGGCGTAGAGGCCGTACTCGACGGTCTCAGCGCTGTATTTCAGTTGCAAACCGCCCTGCCCCGAACTGCGTGCTTCCTTATCATTACCGTGGAAAAACGCCGCGGGACTGGCCGGGTTGCCGCCGAGGAATGCCGGAAACGGCGCACCGACGATCAAGCGCTCATTGCCTTCGCCAATGGTGTCGCTGGTGGAGAAATAACTGCCGGCGGCGGGCAGTCGGGTTTCTTCCCATTCGAGTTGGTAGTAGGCCCCGAGCGATACGTCGTCAGTCAGTTGAAACGTGCCCGACAGTTGATTGACCGGACGGGTGATTTCCTTGAACTGCGTGTTCGGCACCGACTGCGCCTTGACCACGTCAACCGGGGCCATGCCACCGGCAATGCCGTTGGCGCCGAAGAACAGGCTTTCGCCCCAGATCAGGCCATGACGGCCGGCGCGCACTGACGTTGCGCGGTCGGCCAGTTCACCGTTCCAGTAGACGAACGCGTCGAGGATTTCACCGTCACCACCGTGCAAATGACGGGTGTCATCGGTGAACTCGTCGTAGCCGACCGACCGTGCGTTGGCGCGGCTCGGATCGTTATTGTCGTTGTTGCCCTGGTACTCGCTGTCGTACCACGCTGCGCCGCTCAAACGTGCGCCGAAATCCTGAAACGACAGATCCAGCTCCGAGAGGATGTCGGTGCGATTGGAGATCAGGCCCTTTTTAAAGGCACGATCGCCATCGTCCTGATTGAGCGCAACCTGCCCCTCGGTCAACTTGCTGCTCGGATTCTGCGTACGCCAGGCAGCGCTGTACTTGATCGTGTTGTCCCAGCGCAGCTTGAAATCCGGGTTGCCGGTATCGATGTCGAAAGCGTGAGCGGTCTGGCTGCACAGCACCAGCAGCGCAGCAACGCTCAAACCAAAGGGTGCAGACGAGCAGACCGCGCGACGCGCGAGCGCCGCAGTCGTAGAACTAACCATCGCGTTAACCTCTTGTTTTTATAGTGGTAACTGCTGTGGATGCGTCGCAGGTGGGGCTTAGATTGGCTCGGCAGTGCGCGCGAGCATTTGCTTGACCAGGCCAATGCGATCGAAGGCGCGGTCGTGTTGCATTTCCTTGTCGCCGGCCAGCACCGAGCTTTCGCTGATGTATTTGCAACGTTCGAAGCGCCGCGCCATGAAGCGCTCCAGCTGCTGTTCGACGCTGGTGGCGGCGGACTGCTCGCGAGTGAGTTCTTCGCTGAGCACAATCGCGTCTTCGATGGCCATGCCGGCGCCTTGACCGAGATGCGGCGTGGTGGCGTGGGCCGCATCGCCAATCAGCAGGACGCGTCCGCGATGCCACGGCTCATCGACGAACACCACTTCCATCGGCTTGTAGACGACCTGGCTGTTGTCGGTGATTTGCTCGCGCAGCTCGCCGATCAGCCCGGTAAAACCTTGCAGGCGCTGGCGCATCTGCGCAGCCAGATCGGCAGGATCCATCCACGGATTGGACGGTTCGTGGGAGGTCAGAAACAGGTACATCAAGTTACCGGCCAGCGGCACCAGCCCGGCGTTGCCGTCAGCGCTTTGATAGTTGGCCAAATGATCGATCTGTGGCGCGCGGGGAAAGTTGTAGCGCCACACCGACTGACCAGTGAAACGCGGGGTGTAGGCATCGCCGAAGACCAGGCTGCGCACTTTCGAGAACAGTCCATCTGCACCGACCACCAGGTCGTAGTGGCCGCGATTGCCGTCGGTAAACAACACATCGACCTCTGTGCCGTTGTCGTCCAGCGCTTCCACACTCAGGCCCAAACGCACGTTGGCACCGAGTTGCAGAGCGGTTTCGCTGAGAACTTTATGCAGCGCCAGGCGGGAAATGCCGACGTTGGCGGGATACTGCGGGCCGGCCAGTCGCTGACCCGGAATGCGCGCCAGTTGTTGCCCGCCGGGGCCGTAGATGGCGACGTCTTCGAAGGCATAAGCGGCATCGAGATAGCCGTCGAGAACGCCCAGCTTGGCCATTTCACGGACGACGTTGCTCTGCTGAATAATCCCGACGCCGTAGACTGTCCATTCGGACTTGAGCTCGATCAGGTCGACCTCGATACCTTTACGCCGCAAGGCGATGGCCGCACACAAGCCGCCGATACCACCGCCCACGATCAGAACGTTGTTCACTGCACTCATGGTGTTCTCTCTTTTTATTCTTGTGATCGATGCAGCGTCGGGCACGGCATCGTTGGATGAAGCTTCCCGGCAAAGCAGGGATTTGACTAATCGCGAGTAAGGATGCGATGTATCGCCGTACGCGATACCTCGATTTATCCCGGCAGCGGCAACTCTTCAGGCATTCGCACCAGCAGCCAGCCATCCTTCTCGCAGAACGGCAGCGCCTCCAGCCTCTGGCCCAGGCACGGGCCGTAGATGCACTCGCCCGTCGCCGGCAGAAATTGCGCACCGTGCGCGTAGCAGACGATCAACTGGCCATCGGCGGACAGGAACTTGTCCTTGCGATACTCAAGGCGCACGTCCAGATGCGGACAACGGTTGCGATAGACCCGCACCTGATGGTCATGACGCAGGGCAAACACGCTGTCGCGGCCCTGCGCCAACGGATCGAACCCGCGCGCCCGGCCCTCCTCCAGTTCGTCCAGCCGACACAGTGGCTGCGCAATAGCGCTCATGATCAGCGCCGGCCTCAACCGAGTTTCGGTGGCGGCCCACCGGGAGCCCATTTTTCTTTGGCGCTGAACAGGAACAGCTGCGAGTTATCCGCCGACAGTGGCGCGCGACGGGCCTCCCAGGCGTCATCGTGCTTGTCCATGTCGGCGTCGTATTCAATGTGGCAGCCCAGCGGACTGTTGAAATACCAGAACCAGTTGGAGCCAAACAGGTGACGGCCCGGCCCCCAGAAACTGGTCCAGCCTTTTTGCTCGAAACGCGTCCCGGCCAGCAGCACTTCGGTGCCACTGCCCATGTGGAAGGTGAAGTGTTCGCAGCCTTTCATGTGCGGCGGGGTCTGGATCATGAACAGGCAATGGTGATCGTCAGAGCCTGCCGGGCGCATGAACGGCCCGGCGCCAATGAAGGTGTCGGTGGTGCGAAAACCCAGACGCTCGGCGTAGAAAGCTTCTGCTTTCGCTGCGTCGGGGACGAAATACACCACGTGCGACAAAGTGCGCGGCACAGCACCCATATCGAGCGTAATACCCGGCTGGTTAAGCGGCCGCTGTGGCGCATGGCCGGCGGCGTTGGTCAGGTCATCCGGTGCGCTGTAAGGCTTGCGTACAGTGACCTGAAAAGCGATGGCGAAACCCATGTCGTCAACGCTGTGCAGCACGCCGTGTTGATCACGACGGACGATACGATCACGGGCCAGCTCATCTTCGATGGCATCCAGATCGCTGATCGCAGCGACCCCGTAGACCGTCTCGCGAATCGACGGCGCCGGGCCGATTGCCGCCGGCAAGTCAGGATCGTCAGCTCGGCGGATAACCACGGCGGTGCCGTCCAGCGCTTCGAAACGCCCGCCGTTGCTGTCAACGCCGACCGGCGCAAGGCCGTAGTCGCGCAGGCAATCGGTGCAGGCTTGAATGTCATCGACGCCAAAAATCAGGGCATCAAGGCCAATGATGTTCATGGCTTACCACTCCATTGAAATTATGATCCGGTGACTGTCGCCATGGACGCCTTGCAGCGCGCCGGGCCTGACTGGAAACCGGTGGTGGTGTCGGCTGCAGGGCCGACTGCGGCGAAGATTGGCGTACGGGCTGAGCGCTGACTAATCGCGAGTCGGGATGCGACCTATCGGCAAACGCGATACCTGCGACGAAGGTTGACGCGCCGATGGATTCGTTCGAATGTATTGCGAAAATAAATACAAGAACGGACCTGCCCATGCGTTTCAACCATCTGGATCTGAACCTGCTGGTCGCGCTCGATGTATTGCTCGAAGAGCAGAACATCACCCGCGCTGCCGAACGCCTGCACATGACCCAATCCGCCACCAGCGGCGTGCTCGCGCGTTTGCGTACCTACTTTGAGGATGAGTTGCTGGTCCAGGTCGGACGCAAGATGCAGCCCACGCCCTACGCCACGGAATTGGCCAAACCGGTGCGTGAAGTGCTGCTGACGATCCAATCCTCGATTACCGCCAAACCGGTGTTCGACCCGGCCACCAGCAAGCGACATTTTCGCTTGGTGACCTCGGACTATCTGATCAGCGTGCTGTTCGCCCAAGTGATCCAGAACATTCATCAGCAAGCGCCCAACATCACTTTCGAAATGCTGGGCCCCAGCGACAATTCCGGCGAGTTGCTGGTACGCGGCGAGGTCGACCTGATGATTGTTCCCGAGCGCTACATCATTGAAGGCCACCCTTCGCGCCTGCTGTTCGAGGAAGAACACGTGTGCGTGGTGTGGCAAGGCAATACGCAAGTCGGCGACACCCTGACCCTTGAGCAGTACATGGAGATGGGCCATGTCTCGGTGGGCTTTGGCCGTACCCGACACATGAGCATCGAAGAGTGGTTCATGAATCAATACGGCTTCAATCGGCGCATTGAAGTGATCACCAGCGACTTCAATACCCTGCCGCAACTGATTGTCGGCACGCAGCGCATCGCCACGATGCACCAGCGTCTGGCGAACCTCTACGCGCACTATCTGCCGCTGCGCATCCTGCCGCCACCGGTGAAAATCCCGGTCATGCGCGAGTACATGCTGTGGCACCGCAGCGTTGACGGCGACCCGATGCACCGCTGGCTGCGCGAACGTATCAGCGAATCCATCCAGCATCTGCAACACGTGCCCATCGTATCTCGCGATACCTCGTATCCGCCGTCACGATTGGCCAATTAGTCGGGTGATCCTTAACGTGCCTTGGGAATGCCAAGGCAACCATAAGGACAACAATAATCATGTTTCGCTATTTCCCGACCAACTACGTTTGGAATCTCTCTGTCGACCTGGCCATTGAAATGGGCGCCCGCATGGGCGAAATCGAAGAGATGTGCGCCCCGCTGCAAGAGGCAGCCAAGCAGCCGGACGCGGCCGGCACCCGCGCCTTTCGCGAAACCTGGGCGAAAATGGCTGACAAGCTCTGCGGTTTGGCCGAAGAAGACGAAGGCAATGGCCGGATGCTCTCGGCTGGCGAAAAATACAACCGCGCCGCCACCTATTATCTGACCTGCGAGCGCCTGCAAGCCCACGGCGCACCGGGGCGTACCGAGCTCTATCAACGCTTCCTGCAAACCTTCAAGCGCGGCGTCGAACTGTCGCGTGAAAACTGTGAACGGGTGGAAATCCCGTACGAGGGCAAACATCTTTTCGGCTTGCTCGTGCGCGCCGAAGGCGTCGAGGGGCCGGCACCGATACTGGTGCAGGTCAACGGTCTGGACTCGACCAAGGAAATGAAATATCGCGTGGGCCTGCCAGCCTGGCTGGCGAAACGCGGCATCTCTTCGCTGATCATCGACCAGCCCGGCACCGGCGAAGCGCTGCGCCTGCATGGCCTGACCGCACGATTCGACAGTGAACACTGGGCCAGTCGCGTGGTGGATTGGCTGGAAACCCGAAGCGACGTTGATGCTGCACGCATTGGACTCGAAGGTGTCTCGTTGGGCGGCTATTACTGCCCGCGAGCGGTTGCATTCGAACCACGCTTCGCCTGCGGCGTAGTCTGGGGCGCCAACCATGACTGGCGTGATGTGCAAAAGCGTCGACTGGAAAAGGAAGGCAGCTTCCCGGTGCCGCACTACTGGGCGCATGTCTGCTGGGTGTGGGGCGCCAAGGACGTCGAAGAGTTCATGACCATCGCCGAAGACGTCCACCTCGATGGCGTGCTCGACCGGATCAAGGTGCCGTTCCTGGTGACCCATGGTGAGCAGGATTCGCAGATTCCATTGAAGTGGGCGCATCGCACCTACGAACAACTGGTCAACAGTCCAAAATGTGAACTGAAAATCTTCACCGAACGTGAAGGTGGTGTGCAGCATTCGAGCTTCGACAACAGCATCAATGCCGGGCATTACATTGCCGACTGGATTGCTGAAACTCTGGGTGGTCGCACCGCTTGATCTACTGAAAGATACGCACAAAAAAACGCCGGACAATCCCACGATTGTCCGGCGTTTTCGTTGGTGGCTTCAGCCCGGCGCAGCTATTGACGCGATCAATGCGCAGCCATCGATGCAATCTGCTGGTCGTCCCCTCGCCTGCTCTCTAGCCTCTCTTGGCATAACAATCACATAGCGAAGACGCCATGACTGCCCTGCACCTGAAATGCCAGACCCTGTTTGACGGCACCGGACTGCAAACCCGCCAACAACAGACATTGATCGTCGAAAACGGCTTGCTCAGTTACGTCGGACCCACCGCGCTGGCACCTGCTCCCAAACCCGGCGATACCCAAGTGGATGCAGGGGATGATTTCGTGATGCCAGGGCTGGTGGATGTGCACACGCATCTGGCCTTCGGCAACGCGCAAAGCGAAGAAGACATTGATCTATGGACCAGCGACGAATTTCGCGCGTTGCGCGGGATGTTCTTCGCGCAACACGTGCTGGCCGCCGGCGTCACCAGCATGGTCTGCCCCGGCGACAGCGGCCAGCTCAGCATTGCCGTGCGCAATGCGGTGACCGCTGGTTTATTTGAAGGCCCGCGCATCGCGGCCAGCAGCCGCGTCATCACCAATCGGCAGAGTCTGAATGACTGGTTCCCGAGTCGGGTGGGCGCCCCGGAATACTTCACGGCGCAGTTGGTGACCAGCCGTAGCGATGCGCTCGCAGAAATTCGCAAGCAGGCCAAGGACGGCGTTGACCTGATCAAGATCGCCATGGACGGCACGCACCGCCGCCCCAACGGCGAAATCATTGCGGCCTTCACCGCCGACGAAACCTTCGAAATGGTTGAGGAAGCGCATCGTCTGGGCTGCAAGGTCGCCACGCATGCCTACGGTCGCGAAGCCGTGATGTACGCGGCGCGCGCCGGCGTTGATCTGGTTTTCCATGCCTTTTACATGGACGACGCGTGCATCGAAGCGTTGCTTGAGGCCGGCAGCATTCTTGCCCCGACCATGACGTTCCCGCAGAACACCGTGGATTTCTGTCAGCCCCACGATCCGGCGATCAGCACGGGTTATGCCGGTTATTGTGCTCGCACATTGGAGGTCGGTTCGGCGGTACTCAAACGCGCCAAAGCGGCCGGCGTACCGTTCGCCTGCGGGAGTGACAGCGGTTTTGCGGTGACGCCCTATGGCGAATGGCATGCGCGCGAACTGGAGCTGTTGGTCACGCGCCTGGGATTCACTCCGGCCGAAGCGTTATACGCAGCGACGGCTGTCGGTGCGCGCTGTATGCCGCGCGGTGAAACCCTCGGCTCGCTGCAAGTGGGCAAGCAGGCAGACTTCCTCGTGCTTGGTGGTTCACCACTGGATGACATCCGCGTCCTTCAGGATCGTTCGCGCCTGAAGGCCGTTTACAAGGCCGGCCAACCGGTACGCATGGATCGCAGCCCCTACAACCCCAAGCAAGTGTCCGATTTCAACTCGCTGAAATGGACGGATCTTTACACCCGCGACCGCGTGGCCCAATTGGGCAAGTGGTCCGTATGAGGACAGAGGCCATGCAACGACTGGATCTGCTGACTGCGACGAACATGGCCAGCGATGCCATTCGCATTGCTCGGGAAACCGGGATCAAACCACTGGGCGTCGCGGTACTGGATGCCGCCGCCCATCCGTTGGCGGTTCTGCGCGACGAACACGCCAGCTTCCTGCGCCCGCAAATCGCCACCGGCAAGGCACGTGGCTGCCTGGGTATGGGTTTTGGTGGGCGTGAACTGGCGCGGCGCGCGCAGGCAATGCCAGCGTTTTTTGACGCTATCAACAGTTTGACCGGCGGTGAGGTGATTCCGGTGGCGGGCGGCGTGCTGATTCGAAATGCCGAGGGCATGGTGCTCGGGGCCATCGGCATCAGCGGCGATACCTCGGACAACGACGAGCGCTGCGCATTGCTGGCCATCGCCAAGGCCGGATTGGTCGCCGACAGCGGCGATCAGGCAGAGGGTTGATCGAGTAACGCGGCCTGTTCCAGCAGCAGGCCGCGAAACCATTGCATTGCCGGGTCATGCTCTTGATAGGGATGCCATTGCAAGACTTGAACGGCCTCGGGAAAAGCCAACGGCGCCGGGTGGACGCGCAACGGATAACGCTGAGCGAAGCGTTGCGCCTGTCGTCGAAACACCGTGGCAATGCGTGCGGTACCGACAATGAATTGCGGCATCAGCACAAAGCTTTCAACGGTCACGGCCACTTGTCGCTCAATGCCGAGTTCATGCAGGTGCATGGCATCCATCGCCAGGTTGTGCCCGTCGGCAAACTCGCGCACCACATGCGCTGCGGCGCGATAGTCGGCCATGCTCAGTTGCTCGGTAAACTCTGGCTGCTGGGCGCAGACGATACAACAGAGCTGGTCCGTCATGAGCGGCACATGGGGATAGGCCGGGTTCAACCGTCGCTGCGGCACGATTACGCAATCACTGCGCCGATAATCGAGCGCTTCGCTGACGACATCACCGTCGCGCGGGACAGGCATGTCGCGCAGGCTCAAGCGAATACCCGGAGCGATACGCGCCAATACACGGCTGACGGTTGGAAGCAGCACATCGGCGACGTAATCGGAGGCCACCAGAGTGATGTGTCGGTCGCAGTTCGCCGGATCAAAATTCAGCGGCGCGTCAACGATCTCCCGGGTCAGTGCCAACGCAGCACGTACCTTTGGCAGCAATTCCAGACCCAGCGCTGTGGGTTCCAGGCGGCGCCCGACTTGCACCAGTAACGGGTCGTTGAAATGTTCACGCAAGCGGCCCAGTGCCGAACTGGCAGCTGACTGCCCCAGGCACAGACGCTCGGCCGCCCGGCTGACGCTGCATTCGCTCAGCAAAGCATCCAGCGCAACCAATAGATTAAGGTCGAGGCGTCGATATCGCATGTCGGTCCGCTGAAGAAAGGTCAGTTGTGTGCCCGGAATGGCGGGCAGGGTCCACACCCAATCATGACCTTAACCAGCGGCTTACCGATGTACCAATCGCATGTATCGCTGGCAGGTATCGTCAACAACGATACCAGGCACCAGCGAGGAGTGACTCAGGTTGGCAACTCCCTTCACCCTGGCTCAGCGGCGCAGCAGTCGATTGACCAAGAGCAGGACGGCCGCGCCAATGGCGAGTGCGGCGACAGGTTTCTCTTTGACGAACGTCGAGACGCTGTCGAGTGTGTCGCCGTAGGTTTTGGTCAGTTGGCCAGCCGCTTGACGACCAGCACCTTCAGCCTCCATTGCCGAGTCACCCATCAGTCTGCCGACTGCGCTCTGCGCCTTGCCGGCCAGCTTTTCTGCTACACCTTCTACCTGTTCGCTCTTCATGATTGATCAACCCTGCGTGCATGAGTGGGGAATGCCGACAGCCCTACCCGAGTGGCTATCAGCACGACATTAGGGGCGCACGCCGGATGATTAGTTCAAAGATGATGAGTCCATTCAGTCAGAAATCCACTGTCGCTGAAAGCAGATAGGTTCTCGGCGTCGACAACGTCAACCCCGGCTCACTGTCATCCGAAGCCCCTGCCGAACTCCAATAACGCTTGTCCAGCACGTTCTCGATATTCCCGCGCAAGGTGATGGTTTTGTCGTCAACCTTGAACGCGTAGCGCGTGCCCACATCGAAGCGCTCCCACGAGTCGATCTCCTTCTGGTTGGACTGATCCAGATACTGCGAACTCGAATAGATGCCCCGCGTTGTCAGCGTCAGCCCCTGCACCGTCGGCACGTCCCACTCGGCGCCCAGATTGACGTTGTATTTCGGCGTCGCCGGCGCACGGTTGCCATCGAAGGTACCGTTCGTGGTCTTGGTCAACTCGCTGTCGATGTACATCACGCCGCCAAGCAAACGGAAACCTTTGAGCGGTTCGCCGAACACGCTCAGCTCCACGCCATTGTTCTCGCGCTTGCCATTGGGGCCGAAGACTCGGGTGGTGGCGTTGGTTTCGTACGCCGGTTGCTTGATGCGAAACACCGCAGCGGTCAGCGCGTAGGCGCCGGCATCGTACTTGGCACCGACTTCAACCTGACGGCTGATAAACGGCGGGAAGATTTCGTCTTCGTTGATGGAAGTCGACGGCGCGATTTTGCCCTGGCTCAGGCCTTCCATGTAGTTGGCGTACAGCGACAGCTTGTCAGTCGCCTTGAACAGAATGCCGCCCGATGGCGAAATCTTTTCCTCGTCGTAAGCGGTGTCGCCTTTGATGTCATCGCTCCAGTCATCGACTTTTACCCGCTGCCAGCGAGCGCCGAGGGTCAGCAACAGTCGATCGTCGAAAAAGCCCAGGGTGTCGGACAGTGCCACGCCGCTGAAGCGGTTTTCCGTGTAGACCTTGGCGTCATTGCGTGTCGGCGTGCCGGGTTTCGCCGTTTCCACCGGGTCATACAGGTTGCTGCGCCCTGCCGCGTAACGCGCGCCGCCGTTCTCGAAATCCATGTAGAAGTAGCTGGCCGCGAGATTGACCTCATGGCTCACAGGCCCGGTATGGAACCAGTTGCGCACGCCTGCCGTGGCGGTCCGGACATTCTCGTCACGGGTGAAATCACGCGGTTGCACGCTGAAATCACCGGCATCGTTGGTCACGGAAACGGCGTGGCGCAAGAAGTCATGATTACTTTTCCGCGCGCCGACGCCGCCGTACAGCATCACCGAATCATTGACGTCGAACTCGGCGTTGAGCGTGCCGAAGGTGTCCTCGGTTTTCGCCTGAGTCCACGGTTGCGCGTAATTGCGATGCACGCTATTCGCGCTCGGAACCTTGGCATTGGCCGCGACCTGCACGCGCTCCTGCGGCGCGTCGGTATCGCGCTCGGTATGGCCGATATCGGTCGAAAGTCGCAAGCGCTCACCGCGAAAATCCAGGCCGAGCACGGCCATGTCACGGTCGACACTTTGATGATCCCACTCGGTATCACCGGACTGTTTGACGCCGTTGAAACGCAGGCCGAACTGATTGTCCTCGCCAAACCGCCGGCCGACATCCACTGCGCCGCCGACCTGATTGTTCGACGCATAATTAGCCGTCAGCGAAGTGATCGGTTTGTCGGTGGCACGCTTAGGCACCACATTGATGCCTCCGCCCACGCTACCCCGTGGCGAGATGCCGTTAATGAGTTGGCTCGGGCCTTTGAGGATGTCGACGCGATCGGCCATTTCCATGTCAATGGTGTACGTCGGCAGCACGCCATAGAGCCCGTTGTACGCCACGTCGCTGTTGAACAGGCTGAAACCACGGATGGTGAACTGCTCGTAGCGGCCACCGGCCGGGTTGGTTGCACGCACAGAAGGGTCGCTGGCGATCAGATCGCCCAGCGTGCGTGCCTGCTGGTTTTTCACGGCTTCGCTGGTGTAGGTGGTCATGCTGAATGGGGTTTCCATGAAGTCTTTCGACCCCAGCAAACCCTGTGAGCCACGTCGCGCGACCTGGCCGCCGGCAAACACATCGGCATCGCTGGAACCAGTGGCACCGAGAATCGACGTCGGCGCCAGTTGCAGGCTGCTGCCCTCGGCGGCTGGAATCAGTGTGTAGGCCTGCTCGCCCAGCGGTTGCAGTTGCAGACCGGAACCCAGTAACAAACGAGCGAACCCCTCCTCCACGCCAAACTCGCCGGACAAACCATTACTGTTGCGCCCGCTGACCAGCGCCGGATCGACCGACAGATTGACTCCGGCCAAACCGGCAAATCTTGTCAACGCGGCACTGAGGCTGCCGGCCGGCACCTGATAACTGCGCCGAGCGGCGTCTTCGGCCCAACTGGACTGGATCAACACCGGGCTGGCACTCAGGCTCAGCAGGAGGCTCAACTGCAACAACGGACGCAAACGACTTGGGAATACTGCGGGCATTGGAAGAAGCTCTCGATTTTGTTCACTTACCTGCAATGACCGGTGAGGCGAAAAAAAGGGACAGGCTTCAGACGATATTTTTTCGCGGCGCCAGCGTTACCCAGAAACGCGTGCGCGAATGGACCTCCAATGGCAGGCTCGCCGCCAGCAGCGCCAGCACTTTATCGGTGTCGTCGAGACGGAAACTGCCGGTGACACGCAGACTTTCAAGTGCTGGCTCCCAGCGCAGAAGCCCCGAGCGATATCGGCTCAACTCGCGCAGGAAGTCCCCCAACGGCTGGTTTTGCGCCATCAACACACCGTCACGCCAGCCGGGCATTTTGGCGTCGAACAACGTGACCGGTCCGGCGCCGGAGGTCTGCAAATTGACCAGTTGCCCGGCGTTCAACTGCAGCGCCGGCCCGCGCAACGGCTGCAATTGCACCGAACCACTGACCACCGACACGGTGCAATCACGTTCGTTGAGGCGCACGCAGACTTCGCTGCGGCTGACAATGATCCGACCGTACGGCGCGTTGACCGTCAATGCCGTGCTACCCGGAACGTTGAGCGCCATTTCGCCGCGCACCAACGTCAACTGACGGCTGGCCAGAACGACGTTCACCGCGCTGGCGGTGTTCAGCTGCAAGGTGCTGCCGTCGGCTAGCCGTGTTCGCGTGTGCTCTCCGGTGGAAGTCTGCAAATCCGCGCGCCAGACGTCGAGCGGCAACTGGCGACTGATCAGCCACGCCGCAGGCACCAAAGCCGCCAGCCCCAGCGCCCTTTTCAATGCTGCACGCCGCGCCAGATCCGGGCGATCGAGTGTGGCCATGGCCAATTCTGTCGGCAGACTGGAAAAGCGCTGGCGCAGCAATTGAATCTTCTGCCAGGCGTTTTCATGGCGGCTATCGCTGTCGCGCCAGTGCTTCAGTCGCACGTGATCGGCTTCACTGGCCTCGCCGGATTCGAGCAATGCCAACCACTGTGCGGCGGCTCGCGCCACTTCACGCGCTTCGGTGTTGGGTGCGACGCGCATCATAGATCCAACATCAAACAATGCTCGTAAGCCATTGCCATGTAACGTTTTATACTGCGTTCAGAAACCTGCAAACGTTCGGCGATTTCACGGTAACCGAGGCCTTCGAGCTGACTCAGGAGAAAGGCCCGACGCACCGCTCGCGGCAAACCATCGAGTAACTCGTCCAGCGCTTGCAAGGTTTCCAGCAGCAGCCAACGCTGCTCGGGCGACGGCACGCACTCCTCCGGCAATTGCGCGAGAGCTTCGAGGTAGGCTTTTTCCAGACTGCGGCGGATGTAGAAATTGCTCAGCAGGCGTTTGCCCACGGTCAGCAGATACGCGCGCGGCTCGCGCATGTCGGCGATCGGTTGCGCACTGCAGAGTACGCGCAGGAAGGTGTCCTGACTCAGGTCCGCCGCATCCCACGCGTTGCCCATGCGCCGCCGCAGCCAGGTTTCCAGCCAGCCGCGATGATCCCGGTACAACTCGTGCAGGCTCTGCTCCGATGGCGCCGTTGCTTCAGTCATCTCAAGAGGCCCTGCGCGAAGTAAGAATTCAAATGAGACTGATTCTATTTAACTTCGCTTGGGACACAAAGATCTTTTTGCCGGTTAGCGCAATACCGAGCGTTTCAGCGTCTCGCTCGGCAACTCCTTGAACAACGCCCGGTAACTGCTGGAAAACCTTCCCAAATGCCAGAACGACCAGTGCATCGCCACCTCGGCAACCGTAGTTTCCGTGGGCCGGCGCTTGAGCAATTCACGGTGTGCACTGTTCAAACGGCGCAGGCGCAACCAATGGCTAGGGGTCATCCCGGTGTAGGCCTTGAACGCCTGCTGCAATTGCCGCAACGGCACTCCGGCCACATGGGAAAGTTCGAGCAGATTGACGGTGTCTTCCGGCGAATCCGCCGCCCATTCCCCTACACGCTTCATGATCATCCGCTCTTCGGTACGACGCTGTAAGCCGCCGCGATCGAGACTTGTGTGAGCGTTGTCGAGGATGAACAAACAGTCTTCGAGAAGCTGCTTTGCCAGCGCATCTTTATCAAGCGGATCAATAGCTTGCGACAACTTTGTGAGAATCGAGCTTAACCAGCGACTGAACAAGGCGTTCTGCCCGCAATTGAGTTGCGTCATGAACAAGCCTTCGAGCTTCGCCACATTCAGACCGTGCTGACGGACAAACTCCGGGCCGAACACCACGGCGATTTCCTGATAGTTCTCCGGGGTGATCCAGATGTTGCGGCTGTCTTCATTGAGCAGGTACAGCGCGTTGTCACTGCGATCAAAACAGAACGCCAGAGCACCCGATGGCGCGCTGAAATTCTGCTCGACGCGGGTGTTCATCTGCTCTTCGTAGACCTCGACGCCCTGCAGATCCAGATAGCGGATCTGCCCGGCGAAATGACCCGGCGACATCTGTTGGTAATGCTGGACCCAGCCCGGTGTGGCGCGGACTTGCTCAGCCACATCGGCGGTGTTGAATGCTTGAACCTGGAGCGGATTGCACGTTGTCATGGGGTGACCTTGCGCACTCTTTTGGTGCGCTTTGGTGCTGCTTAAAGTGGATAGATGGAACTGCAAGGCTCGCCCAAGATAGTCGTCAACGCGCCACAGGGGAAGGGGCGGAAGATGAAACCCGCCCTCCCCGGCGTCTATAAAACCAATAACGAGGTCTTTATGAATGCCCCTTTCGATCAGCTGTTCACGTGGCTGAAAGATCACAAGATTACCGAAGTCGAATGTGTGGTCAGCGACTTGACCGGCATTGCCCGCGGCAAGATCGCACCGACCAACA
>Ga0307510_10000174_pt1 | contig 54680 bp, 64 predicted proteins | sample 12_EM_MG_FD_207224 | JGI IMG/M metagenome (GOLD analysis project Ga0307510, IMG submission 207224) | Populus trichocarpa ectomycorrhiza microbial communities from riparian zone in the Pacific Northwest, United States - 12_EM | ecosystem: Host-associated > Plants > Roots > Unclassified | place... | reverse complement strand
ACTGGTGCACTCTCGAAGAACAATCCGACAGGCTCCAGTGCGGACACTAACCCCAGGCCTCCTACCGCAGTGGGCAACTCCCAAATTCGTGCTGTACCATCCTTTTCCCGAACTATGTCTTCCCGTGTGTCTGCACCAATCGCCCCAATAACCTCTCAAGAGGCCCAAAAGGAGGGAGAGACGCGTCCTGGTCCCATCCTTCCGTCAAAATCCGTCGGGCGGCCTTCGCCCGCAACAGTACCTCTCGTACCACAAAAGGGACCTCATACTGGATCACCGCGAAAGGGCAGCAATGATACTTCCTCAAGACCTCCGGAAGATCGTCACCACGGGGAGACGCATGCGCCATCTGTTACACAAGTGGACTCGCCTCAAGGAGCGGTTGGGAATAAACCCCAAGTGAAGCTCAGCGATGGCGTTGGTTTTTCCCAACCGTCAGGTGCGTCATCCTTCGTTTTTTGATCGACTTTGTCGTTCATATTTTGTCTATTACCCTATAGCGCGCACGGAGCCGTCAATGATCAATGTATCACCTAACATGAGGGAGGCACGTGGGTCACAGGCACAGCCTGGTCACTCTATTTCGCAACAACACTCTCAGCCTGAAAGCAGAGTGCCCCCAAATGAGCAATATCGCGTGGACCCCTTGATAGCGAGGCAAACTGGAATACCCTCGGGACCTGCCGCTCCCATTAGCGTGCCATCTTCTCAATACAAATTTGTGCCAGTCGTAACATACGTTCCGGTACCCGTAGGCGACTCTCCGTCGCTCCCTCCATACGAACGCAGTGCGCCACTAGGAGGGGCCCCAGTCTCCCAAGGCGGTGCCCCATCAACATCAGGAGCCGGAATTTCCAGTGAGACCCGCGATGAGTCAAACAAGTCGTCAGGTAAAAAAGTATCCGATCCTCTGTTCGCCACTTTTGAGCTCACGGGCCTCTTTGTTCTATCACCCACAGCATCACTCGCTCCAGCGGTACCGAACGATTCGCCGAATCTGAAGGGCAAAACCCGCAAAAATCCTTTTGGTGAATCCGTGGCATCGGAATCGCCACGTCATCCCGACGGCCAAAGTCAGATGGACCGTTCTGGAGAAATAAAACGGCTACTTGTCCCCTCTAAAGAGGAGGCTACTGCGGCAGTATGTCCTCCTCCAGACGACTCCCAGTCCGTCGCAGTGTATTACAACTATGAGCGTGCCCGACCGGTGGCACAAACAATCTCCGAGTCGAGCTCCGAGTTCCAGAATCCCTGGCGAGGAAACCCTTCAGACTCAAGAATAGAGCTCTTGTCAGATCCCGCCAGTGAGAGACCCACAAACCAGTCCACCTCATCTCACCTTGCAAATTCCAATGTGAGCGTAACTAGTGAGTTGCCCCTTCTCCCCCGGAGCACGGTGTGTTGACGTTTAACAAGGGGCTAAGTTTAATAAAAAAAGACTGGATCATTCTATGCTCCATGGGGGACGGGAGCGGGACCAAGAACGAGAACGAGAAGAGTGGGAACGAGAACGAGAACGGGAACGGGAACGAGAACGGGAACGGGAACGGGAACGGGAACGGGAACGAGAACGAGAACGGGAACGAGAACGAGAACGGGAACGAGAACGGGAACGGGAACGAGAACGAGAAGAACAAGAACGACAGCGGGAACAGGAGCGGGAACGGGAGCGGGTACGGGAACAGGAGCGGGTACGGGAACAGGAGCGGGCACGGGAACGAGAACGAGAGCGGGAACCAGAACCAGAACGACGACAACAACAGACTCGAGATCTTGATCGAGAACGAAAGGAACAAGAAGATGAGCGACAACGACAACGACGGGCTCGCGAACGAGAACAGGAGCGAGAGCAACGAGAGCGAGAAGAAGAAGAACGACGACAGCGAGAGCAACGAGAAGAAGAAGAACGACGACGGCGACAAAGTTGGTGGAGACGTTACTTGTGCTGTTGCTTGTCCTGAGACATCCGTTGCTCTATCTGTTTTATGCCCCACTTTCGTGATTTGAGTTTCTTGCCATGGTGCACAGTCGGACTGACCAGTGGCTACAACATGTTTCGATCGCCTCCATGTTGCAAAGCACATGATGGTTAACGTTGAACGTTGAAGCTTGAAGCTTTGAAGACTGCCATTGTTCGATTCGCGTACGCCACGGCCAAAAGTGACCCTCACGTGACAACGTAGGTTTACCCACAACCACGGTGACGTAATTATTCGCTTACCTGAGCGTTCTTTGATCTTTGACCGGCCCCGGCCGAATGTTACTCTCTTCGTCGCTGCGCTTGCGAGGGCCGAGGAGGGTATCCAAAGTCAGAGCCATATCTTACATGCTTCCATTCCCCTTCAACGCCCCCTTTTACACTTCCACAAAGGACAATTGCAAACAGATGTCATGACCTGAACCATAACTCCAGTTGCTCGCTTAACATATAATATAGTACATCAATCATCTTTCGATCGCCATGTCCCATTCCCACCCGAGTCAATTTCGGAGGGGTAATACCCTCCCGCCCTTCCTATCTCGACGCCATCGAAGTGTTCCAGGTTCCACTAGACAAGAGAGAGGCTCCGTTTTGTGAAGCGCCGTGATATTTTCGAGGACAAGGCTACTGAGAGTCAGGTCATCCTTGTAGGAAGGGAGGGGGGGAGGAGGCGATAGGATGGGTTCGAGTACCGGTAGAACCTCTGCGGGCTCTGCATCTGGACGGCGCAGCCTTCTTGCTCCCTCGAGACGATACACTTGTGCCTTGGCAAGCTCCCTCGAAGCAATTCCCTAGCCACATGTCATAACCATCACCACCCTCCTCACCCTGTCTGTCGATGATGACGACCACTCCGTGAGGTGCAACAGTCCATGACTCGCATAGACCACATACTTATGGTGACTTTGACATGTCAACGACGTGTTCGTTGGTCCTCTGGCCATTACAATTGCGTTCAATATAAGCGTCGATATACAGATGCTTTGCCATCCGAGATGATGTGCCCTGGTACGTTGCTTTTAATTTTCGGACGAGGTCATCCCCCGCCTGCTTCCATGTCTGAGAATCGTCTTGGTTTGTGCACTGGTCTTTGATCTAAGCGATGGCGACAGCCCTAGCCTTCTGCAATTGGGGTGCCCCACTGCAAAACAAAGCTCTTGGTAGTATTTATCCACTCGGCGTAGACGGTAATCACCAACATATATTACAGTCAACCTGCGCCCGGGTTTCAGATGCAGAGACAACATGCTTGGAAGAGTTCTAAGTGGCCCGTTTCAGGTCTTTAGCCCCATATGGAACTAATGGAAGTAAACTCCGAGCCTTTGAGCGTCCGCATGTTCTGTACCTGCCACAGGGCGTGACTTGATGTTCCGGCCTTGTATTTGTTCTGGACTATTCGGTGTACTGACTCGAAACAAAGTTACTTGGTGCATTTCCACATGCTTTCCGCCTAGGAGTACTTAAAGAGTATGTGCGAGACCTCCCAAGTCGTGCTTTCCCTGTCATTTCATTCACCCATTCCTGCCTTGGCTCACTTCTCAGGCTAATTTTTCCATCTCGATCTACATCATCGCAGTCGCTCAATTGGCCACCAATGACACTCCACACGATTTCGAAGCAGTCAGAGACACACCAAGTGAAGTTACTTCTTTTGGGCGCTGCGTCCGTGGGAAAGAGTAGTCTGTTGCTTCGCTTTACGGACCAACAGTGGTTACCAGAAAGTGAAGTGCGGCCAACCATCGGGGTTGATACTTGGGTCCGTACACGCAGACATGCTCTCGTCTCAGTTGACCAAACTTCTGTCACAGAACCATAAGCTCGATGTGAAAGGGAAGCACGTAATCCTGAGCATCTGGGTAAGTGTGAAGCCGCGCAATGTAAATGGAGAGCCCTGAAAGATTCTGCAATAGGATACTGCTGGAGAAGCGCGCTTTCGCGCGATCACGTCGTCTTACTACCGTGGAACACAGGCGATTATCCTAGGTCGGTCCATTTGCAATAGCCCGAGGCGCAGAATAAAATTTCGCTGACGTACATGTGGTCAATAGTGTACGACATATCGAACCGCGCGTCCTTCGAAGAGCTAGAGTGGTGGTTTTCGGAGCGCAGCAGATTTGCCCCCGAGTCTGCAGTGAGAGTCATAGTTGGGAACAAGGCAGATAAGGTAAGGATTCCTCACCCTTTCCAATGTCGTTGTACATGTTCAAAGTGGGGCCCACAGGAAGATATACGGCAAGTGACGACCAAGGAGGCTGCTGCGTACGCAGCTCGCAAGGGTGCTCTGTTCGTAGAGGCGTCAGCCAAGACTGCCGTGGGCTTACGCGAGGTCTTCCGCGACACCGTCGAACATGTCTTGGAAGCACCCATCCCCGCTTAGCCCCACATCCAAACCCGCATATTTTGCTTCTCTTACCCACGCCACATAGTGATCCGAAGACCTAGAGCGCTCATGATCAACGCTTAGCACTCGAGGCCGTCCGATGTATTTTCACCCACTTCCACTCCAGGATTCCTCACCTTTCATTCGCTATGAGTAAACACAATACCTAGTCTTCCAAATCACCCGCTCTTATCAAAGCAGATTTATAGTTGCCACGTATAATGTGTACCAAATATAATTGTTCAATGCACTCGATGCCAGTCACAGTGACCGGAGTTTACCGGTTTACCGGCCGAACATGCCATGAATAGCTTGGCACTTGGCGGGCAGGGCGCGGTCGTCTGTTCGCTGTGTCCAACTCCAACAACACTGTGGCAATACTGTAAGCATGCAGCACGCTACGAGAAATCACTCCAGTATATCCGCACCGATACTCAAGTTAGTGATGCTCTTCCACGCGGTCAGTCGCCGGCCACGTCCATTACTTTCGACTCAGTGCATGACACGCCAAAGATTGTTTGTGTTCAGGGTTGACAGAACTTCGAAAATTGCGTTCAACAGGGTGAGTTTTAACACTTTGCCCCTGGAGAATGTCCGTTACGTTTGTGGTTCACTGTACAGCTACCACTACCACGGAAAAAAGTCTTGATTTGTACTCTTTGCACGATCAAAATCAAAACCATCATTACATGAGACCAGGTTCCCAGAGTATCTACGTTCGCCCAGGAAAAGAAGACACAAATTCTATACCAAGTAATTCCCGCACGAAGCATGAGGAGAAGCCCGACATCAGATGGACGTGCGACACTGAGCCTCAATGGAAGCCACGAAGCGGCTACGGTGCGCCCACTACCCCTCTGGTATTCTTTCCACATTGGCCTGGATATGCGTTTCAAACACATTATCGATGTACCTGAAACGGCGTTGGACGTCACTATATTCTCCACGGCTTGGCCTGCCAGTGTCAATCGTTCTGCTGGTATCATCGTCGGTCGAGGCCACGCTAGTACCCCTGCGTGCAGTGCTTTCGATATAATACTTCGTATCGAGGCCCTTGCGTGCGGTTAGCATATCAAATGGTTCCACCTACTGTATATCCTTCCGTAAGGGGCAAACCCCTCGAGCGGTGTTGCCACCTCAATCGCCGATGTCCTTTGACAGCGGGGCTTTTGATGGCTGCAACTAAATAGGGGTGACAACACTTGTGCGGGCGTTCAATTTCAATGGTCTCGCCCAGCGGTTCAAATCTGTGCAACAAAAACAAAGAAGCCGCGGCCGACTCTAGAGTCGCACCATGGCCCCATGAACAAGAAAATTCCATCAATCACTCGTGTTTCTTTCGGACGCCAACCTCTGGAGCACCTATTTTTATATCAGTATGTTCTGTGATCATCAGATTGTCCACGCAGCAGGGGTGCGCAAGCTGACGCTCAAGGCTCGTGATTAATGTGATTCCACCAGGCCACTTGAAACATTCACGTGATTCGACCTTTCCCCATTCCGTCGTGCTGCACAGCCTATACCTAGTGCCAGTGTGGATTGCCCTCCTTCGACGTACCCTGCCATGAACCGGGTCCTTGAAATCCTTCATTTCGGCCGGGTCTCAGAATTCGTCTTACCATTTTCTATCTAATTTCAACCCCTGGGAACCAAGGATAGCCTGACCCCCAAGCTCTCTCGTTTCGTTGCTCTCTGATGAATGGATATACTTGTACCGGAGGTTTCCAGGTGCTGTTTCAAGATCGTGTCACCAGGTTCCAGGCGAAGCAGAACGCCATCCTCGAAACGTTTTTCGTGCTCGATGTGACCTTTCCTTGGAACTTGGGACTTGCCATCGCCCCTCTTCGCAAAGTCCGACGCATTCCATGCCGAAAGGGGACACGTTTGTCATATAATTAAACTTTGGTGGGGGATCATGACAGCCTTTGGGACTATGCGATTGGTAATGGCGTCGTTTGTGTGCCTTGCACGGCCATCCTGCGTGTGTCGTGTGCGATTAATTCGCGTTTCACCAGGTTCCTTCGAGCACGTACTGGACCTGAGTCATGGAAACTCGATCATGCTTTACTGGTGCCACGCGGCAGCAATCCTCTGTCTATATAATCTGCGTCTGAGTCTTTCGTCCAACATTGGAAACAACACACCTATACTTTCATTCGTTTGATACGACACTTTCACACTCACCTTCCCCTTCTTCATCATGCATATGTCTGCACACGCGCAACAGAACGAAGCACACTGCATCAAACTGATAGTACTCGGAATAGCATCAGTGGGGAAAAGCAGCCTGTTACTCCGCTTCACGGACCAGCAGTGGCTCCCTGAAGAAGAGAGGATCCCGACGATTGGCGTGGACACCTTAGTAAGCCCTTTTCGCCCTTGCGTTAATTGTTCAGGGTGGTATGACCCTTACGCTTTTCTCCTTCCAAGGTGCACAAATTAGACGTGAAAGGAAAAAGGGTCGTTCTCAATATCTGGGTGAGTGGGTCACCATTTCATGCGTGTTTCTCGACACAACGGGACTCACTGGGCGAACGACGATGTCATAGGACACAGCTGGAGACGAGCGCCTCCGTGCCATCACCTCGTCCTACTATCGCGGCACACAAGGTATCATCCTCGGTGCGTAAACAAAATGAAAAGAAACCGGTTCGCTAATATGCCCTGTTCAATTACCAGTCTACGACGTGACAAATCGCAAATCCTTCGACGCCATCGCGTGGTGGTTCGAAGAGCGCAGCAAGCACGCTCCCGCGTTTGCCGTAAAGATGATCGTGGGAAATAAATCCGACAAGGTGGGTCCTCCTTCCCCTCACCGTTTGGATGCCTGGCACGGTGTGCTCATGGGTCCTTGATCATCATTTTCGGTTTTCCGTGTAGGGCCATATGCGGCAGATCTCTGAGGCAGAGGGCGCGGCGTTCGCGGCGAGAATGGGGTGTATGTTTGTCGAGTCGTCCGCAAAGACGGCCGTTGGCGTGCGCGAGACGTTCCGCGACGTCGTCGAGCACATCGTCAACACCTCTGCGTTATGAAAAGTTCGTGTAGGCTTGAGCCCAGGAGGGGGAATGTTCGCTCGAACACCACCAGCCTGAGTACAGCGTACGTACAAGGTCATTCGTGGTTAGATAGGATGTCATTTTTTATTCTATGATTACGTTACAGTAAGATTGCATGTACTTTTATCGTTTCCAAAAATGAAAAGGGGATGGTTATTTTGTTTACAGGTTCAAGTTGTCCTGCTGGATTACTTACTCCTGCTGCAGATCCTCCTCCCCACCTTGTAGCGAATTGAGCGCGCGGAGCAGATCGATTAGATGTCCATGCACATTGACCAGCCCGAGCACCGTACATTCCTTACTAGCCTGACAGGAGTTTACCAGCACAGTCGTTTAAGATCAGCACCCTAGAACTTTATTGCTCGTTTATACACCGTGGTTAGCTTGGTTTTGTACCCTCAGTTCCTGTGTCTGACTCGCACGCGTTCTGAGGCCCGACGCGGCGACGCGAGCCCGGCCGCCGCCGCCCCGGCGGAACTCAACTTTTAGCACCCACGTTTTCAACACACCTACCTACCAATCAGCAATCAGCCACTTATCAATCAGTTACTGAATGGGCTTTGGGCTAAGCTGCTTATCTATGAATGTTGCACGCGCTGGCGATTCGGAAGCAGCATCACAGATGAGAGACAGCCAGCGCTGCAGGCGGCGGCCCGGCAATTTAACTTTGTTCCGGTATCATCATCAGTGGCGTCTCCAAGGGGGGTTCATACAGCAACCAACACCAAGTTGAAAAAAAATAACACACCACTCATCGAGTCGAGATGAAATCGCTGGTAGTAGTCTTAATGAACATGCAGATTGGAAGTGACATGAACAAATTAGAACATGCTGCTGCTACGAGATGATATACGAAGACAGGGAGGGCGTCCGAAGAGAGGGAAAAAAATAAGATCACGAGATGAACTGTGCAGAGAGGGTGAGTGTGAGAGAGGAGGGAGAACACCATAAATACACGAGTTGGGTGGTATATCTACTATGACTTATATATAATGTGTGTCGTTTGCCCTCACGGGCTAGCCCCAACAGCCACTGGCTAACGAGGGCCATGATTACCGCCCGTCGCGCTCTGAGCGTGTTGGCGTTGGCGGGAAGACGAACGTGCCTGTGCCGATTGGGCTCCACCCGTCCTCGACGCGGTCGTCGGCGCGAATGAGACTCGCGATACTGGCCGTGTGCTTGTGACTGCGGCGCGACTGCTTCGTGGAGGCATGAATGAGCGGCATCGCCGACGTCGGCGTGTCCCTGCCGGCAGAACCGTTTATGGACGCTGCGAGTCCAGGAGAGCGATACGCGATGTCCGTTTGTTCCTCGTCGTCGCTTGCCGCATCGCTGGAGAGCTCGTACGATAGGCCGTCGCCGTCTAAGTGAGGCTCTTCGAGGTCGTAAATCTCGTACTTTGAACGCCCGTTGCCGTGGCCGTTGCAGTGTGCGACGCCGTTGGCGAGCGCGCCGGTCGGTGAAGCGGTCGCGAGTGGGCCCTTTAGGTCATCGGGGAGGAAGAGGTAGAAGAAGGCGATGGCGAGACAGGAACCGCCGACGACGTCGATGAGGTAATGGTGGGTGAGATACATTGTTGCCCAATAAAGAACGGCGGCGTAGCCCCAAGCGTAGGTCGCCACCTGTGGGAAGAAGTGTGCGAGGAAGAGAGCTTCCATTGTGGCGCAAGCAGAGTGGAGCGAAGGGAAGGCACCAAATACAACTGGTGAGTTGCTGAAGGCGACGGTGTAGCCGTGGCTGTGTAAGAGGTTGTCGATGCGTAGCAGCCCGCCGGGGGAACCCTTCATGGAGTAATCGGCGGGGGTGAGGCCGAAGATGACTTCATACCATGGTGCGGAGCATGGGAAAATGATTTGTGTCACCACGCCGATGAAGTTCATCCAACCAAACGCGCGGCCCCAAAGGTGAAGTACTTGTCTCGGGCGGAACAACCAGAGAAAGATGGCGACGATGAATGGAAGGGTGAAGTGACCGACGCCATAAGGTAACCATGCAATCACATCCAGGATGGGATGGGTGTATCGAGTGAGGAGATCCGAGATATTGGCACCGAAAAGGACCGACTCGAGAGTTGGCAGTACAGAGACGTATATATTGGGTCGGTGATTGTTTGGGATGAATTGGGAGGAATAGAACGTGATGAGATAGGTCGTGACGGGTAACGCGGGGAGGAAGAATTGGGATGTGAACGGTACGAGGAGGAGGCCAATGTGAAGAACCGGGATGATAAGCTTGATCGGAAACCCAGGTACGCGCATAATCACGAGCCAGAATGCTGAATTGATGATGTGGACGAGGTAGATGAGATCAGAGAGGGTAAAGACGTGGTTTCGTAACCGCCAAATGGTGTCTCGTGGATTCAGGGACTTGTCCATACGAGCAACGGCGGTTTGGAAGGCAGCGTATATGTGGTTGCATGCAAGAACAAGACTCGATCTAGGTTGCATGATGGGTAAAATGTATTATTTGGAGCGACGTAAAACCTTGGGGGTTGAAAGTCGGTTTGGGGCAGGGCGACGACTAGGTATAATTTTCAGCACACGACAAGCAGAGAAGACTGGGTACGCACCTGGGGCGTACTGCCACAGGGAGTCAGACCTGATCGACCCAAGTGGTGTTTTGGGGTCAATGTGGGGTGAAACGAGGGTTCTCAGGGTTGAAAGTGCCTCTTGGTCAGCTCGTTGAGAAGTACGTGCTGAAGTTGGTAACGATGCTGGTCAGGAGGGAGACATCTGATAAGAAGTGATGGGAGCATACATTACAATTGGGTATTAGTGACAAGGGAAGGACGAGCAGAGAAAGAGAGCAAGTCGTTAAAGGGTGACTCAGACTGAACGGCTCCTCTTTGCAGGCATCAAGGGATCCGTGGGCGTGGGAAGGTCCGTCCGTGGGAAGTTTCGGGTTGAGTTGGTCCGGATAAGTACCGTTCCGACCCATTACTGCTTCCCTTTGATTGTCCTTGTCCTTTTATTTAACCACCTTCGTTGGTGGCGAGCTTATCGGGACCCCCCTCCCTTCATTATGCCCTCTCCAAAGATATCTCTGGCCCTTCTCGGCCTTGTGGGTTCTGTTCTCGCCCATCAGAGCCCCGTCTCGCGTCGCAAGACAATGGGTTTCGGTCCCGTGCACCCTCACTCCAAGTTCTACACCCGTCCTATCCCTTTTGCGAAGGCTTCTCTCTTCGCTCCATACCCCTATGATGTCGCTGGGAGCTTTGTTACGGCTATCCTTCAAGGCCAACTCGCTGAAGAGAACAATTTTGTTTTGCGCAAGGACTCTTACACCGACAAGGCCACCGGTGTTACCCACGTCTTCTTCCGCCAGATGATAAATGGTCTAGAAGTCGCAGACGGTGACATTAATGTCAACGTAAAGGACGGCGCTGTCATTTCGTATGGTGACTCGGTGAGCTTTCCCGTCAGACAATTGCCGCCGCTGGCAGAGCGCTTATTTTACAACCCCAGTTTTACCGCGGTTCGGCGCCAAGCACCGCCCTTATTGATGAGCCGATCACTCCTGACCCTCATGCCGAATTTTGCGACCTTTTGCAAGACCAACTGGTCGAGCCCGTCGTCAGTCTTGTCCATCAGGAATCCGTTGCCGCCGATCAGATCCCCATGTCTGGGATGCTCCCCAACGATGAGCCGCTCAAACAACACATGCATCGCCTTCATCGCTGGAACTGCGAGCACACCTGCACACCTTACAAGTTCGCAGAGAGGGGATTCGCCAAGCCCGAGGATACCGTTGACCCACGCAATGCCCTTCTTCAGTTTATGATTGCTGCCACACCGAACGACGCTGTTGTAGCAGACATCGTCAACAACCACGATGAGATAATCGAAGATATGACGTCCTGGTTTGAGCATCAGTTCATCGGTCATGAGACCGCCACCCTCGTCGAGATGATTGATAATGTCCCCGACACTGTCTCTCCTGTGAAGGCAAAGCCTGTCTATATCCAGCTCCCTGACGGTGACAAGACCGTGCTCATACAGGCCTGGAGGGTGAGCGCTCCGAATTTTGTTTCCTCTACAAGTGTCTGAGTTATTTGTAGTTCGAGGTTGAGATGCAGGACAATTGGTACGAAGCTGTCGTGTCGCGCCAGGCGCCTCATCGCATCCTATCCGTCGTCGATTGGGCATCGGATGCTCCTCCCCCGAAGAAGGAGCCTACACAGCGTCCACCTGCTACGTACAACATCTTCCCATTCGGCATCAATGATCCGTCGGAGGGCAACCGTTCCTTCGGCAAAGAGTTGTTCGATCCTCTGGCTAGCCCCCTCGGGTGGCACGTTTTACCCGTTGCCAACGACCCTCTTTTGTCCAACCTCAAGAAGAAGGGCCGATACTCGAACTATACCACTACATTTGGCAACAATGTCCGTGTTTCCGTGATTGCCCTTCAAAAGTGTTACTCAATCGTCCACAGGTGTTCGCTCATGAGAACTGGGAAGGCCAGAATGGCTGGCTCTACAATTACCGGCCTGATGGAGGCGAAGAGATGATCTTCGACTATACCTATGACCCTAAGCCTACCAATTCATCGGACTCGCTGGACGAGGCAAAGAAGTATATCAACAATACCGTCACGCAACTCTTTTATACCGCCAACCTAGTGCACGATCTCTACTACCGGTATGTCTTATCTTTGGCCACATGTCCGTCGATGTGATTAAAGGGGTTTGTTCTTGCCAGTTATGGCTTTGACGAAGTTTCCGGCAACTTCCAGCAACATAACTTTGGTCGTGGTGGCGAGGAAGGAGATGCCGTTATCGCAAACGCTCAGGACGGATCCGGATACAACAATGCCAACTTCATGACCCCCCCAGACGGGCAGAACGGCCGGTGCAGAATGTACCTCTGGAACACCGCGAACCCTTACCGCGATGGCGATCTCGAGGCCGGCATCGTTATTCACGAGTTATCCCATGGTCTCAGCATCCGCTTGACTGGCGGTCCCGCAAACTCGGGGTGTCTTGGATGGGGCGAAAGCGGCGGAATGGGTGAGGGTTGGGGAGGTGAGTATTCCCTTGTCCAGCGTGAAGCCTAAACTGACATCCTCACGCAGATTTCCTGGCCACTACCATTCGCAGCAAGGCTCTTTACTCTGATTACCCTATGGGTGCTTGGGCTGCCAACCAAGATCGAGGCATCAGGAAATACCCTTACTCTCTTGTATGACGCATATCTATATGCTTCTGCTGCATACAGTGTTGACCGTTTTATAGAACGAAACCATCAACCCATCCACTTACAAGACCCTTGACAAGCCCGGGTACTGGGGTGTTCACGCGATTGGCGAGGTCTGGGCAGAGATACTTTGGGTCGTTGCTCAGCGGCTGATCGTGAAGCACGGCTTTATTGAGTCACTCTTCCCGCCCCTTCCTCTCGAAGATGGCACGATTCCCGTCGGCGACTTCTACCGCGAACCAGAGTCTCCTTCAACGGATGGGCCAAAGCCACTTGTGCCGAAGCACGGCAACTCCTTGATCGTTCAGCTCGTGCTGAATGCCATGAAGCTGCAGCAATGCCGCCCTGGTTTCATCGAAGCCCGTGATGCGGTCATCCAGGCCGACCATGTCCTGACAGGTGGAGAGAACTTCTGTGATTTATGGTTGGGCTTTGCGGAGAAGGGCTTGGGGATGGACGCGACGGTTCAGGGACGTACTCCGTGGGGAGGAGGAATCCGCACAGACGTGAGTACTACTTAACCATGTGGCACCTTAGCGCACACCATTTGACGTCTTATGCCGCAGGGTTTCGAAGTCCCGGCTGTTTGCCGTCCTTATGAGCCCGAGCCCGAGCCACAGCCAGGGCCCGAACCCGAACCAGGTGAACCCGATGAACCTGAGGACGACTTCCCATGGGTGATCTAGACGCGGAGAGAAACTATATCTAAGTCGCATCTACAATTATATCTTTACCAACACCACCCTCTTTTTATCGGAGGTAGTGCGTAATGAGGGGTTTAGTATACCCTCCTGTGTTTGTAATTCTTGTTCCTAGCAATCGTGAGACCATAAAGCAATACGTGCTTTAGCCAGTGTGATGATCGACGTGTTATTACGATTGGTGGTGTGGGGACGGTGGTGGCCGAGTTGGCTTGGCAGGCTGCAAGTCGGTGGATTGATTCTTTTGGGCCCCGTGGGCTCCACGCCTCTCAACTCCTTTCTTTCTTCACCCACCCACACGGTCCCCTACAATTCCTGACTGTCACCATACGAGTCACGCCAACACTCAGAAAGAATTACTGATATAGTACTGATACCATAATCGCACGGACTTTGACCCTTCGCCAACACACGACCCACGTCCAACTGTCGGCTCCACGAACGAACCAACGCCAACGCAATATTGCTCCTATACAATACCGCTCCGCTAACAAAAACCACCCACGACGCGCACATTCACTCACTCGCTGACCACAACGATGGCACCGACGCCAAAGTCGCATTCACAAGAGCTCATCAACGTCAAGCTGCTCCTCATCGGCAACTCGTCCGTAGGGAAGAGCAGCCTCTTACTCCGTTTCTCCGACCAGCAGTGGTTACCCGAGGACGAAGCGAGCGCGACGATCGGCGTCGACTTTCGGGTGCGTGTTGCGGCTGCTGCACTGCACAAACATCCATATACCCTACCCCTCCCCCCTCTTCGCTCCTTTTTTTGTTTCATTTTTCATGTTTTTTGCGGGGAAATTGACGACAAACGTTGGCACTGTTGCGCTTGGGATATGTTAGGTGCATAAGATGGATGTCAACGGGCGGAAAGTCAAGATGAGCATATGGGTGCGTTTCTCTCCTTGGATGGAAGAGTATGTATAGATGGCTGAGATTCCCCGCCTCCCTCTTGCGGTCGTCGATGAACGTGTGCGCCGTGCTGCACGCACGTGTAGGACACAGCAGGCCAAGAACGCTTCCGCACCATCACGGCGTCGTACTACCGCGGCGCGCAAGGCGTCATCCTCGGTACGGCCATTTTCTCCCTCTCTCTCTCCACACCCTCGCCTCACGCGCTCTCTTCTCGCAACTCGGCTCATTCGGCGTGTGGTGTTATCTGGGCGGACGACATGTATGGGTGTGGGTTGTGGTAATACGACATATAGTGTACGACGTGTCGAGTCGCGAGTCGTTCGAGGCGCTCCCGCGATGGCTGGAAGAACTCGAGAGCTACGTCCCCCCCGAAGTCGTCAAGATCGTTGTCGGGAACAAGCTAGACAAGGTAAAGCAAACGATGACCCCCCCCCTCCACCTCCAACCATTCATCTGGCCGTTTCCTTTCCTCCTCTCGCCTCGCCCTTGCCTCACTCTCATACACGCGACGCGCTCTCCTCCTTTCTAGGAATACTCCCGCCAGGTGCCGACGTCAGAAGCCGCGGCGTTCGCGGGGCGCGCGGGATGTCTCTTTCTCGAGGCATCCGCTAAGACGGCCGTGGGCGTGACCGAGGCATTCAACGACGTCGTCACGCGCATCATCGATACGCCCTCGCTGTGGAGCGAGGAGAAGGCCACCAAGACCAAGACGAGCAGCGCCCCGGCGCCCCGGCCCGCTGCAAATGCCACGACCACCGCTCACGCGAACATGCCGGGAAACATCGACCTGTCACAGTCGCAGGACGAGGAGGCGTCGGCCGGTTGTTCGTGTTAGCAGCACGCTTTTTTTCTTTTTTTGGTTGTCGTTTGTGGGCCCCGGATATACACTGTCAGGGTGTGGCGGTGTTTCATTGGGGACGGGTTTTTTTGCCTTGCCTTGCCTTGATCATCATCATCTTTACGATATTGACCATGCTCGTTTTGGCTTGTACCATACCCTCACGTCGTGTCACTTTTATTAGAGGATATGATAACGTTATTACAAGATAGTCAAAGATTCAGTCCTCTCGTGGGACGGGGGGGTTATTGTCATCCTTCTTCGTCTTAATCAGCTATACGTCAACATGGTCCTGTTTGCGGCGTCCAGCTCAGGAACTATCTAACTCTGAAGGTAAAATAGTCTCCGGTCTCATGGTAGCATCATAAGGTGGTCGCCCCAGTTTCAAAAGTGCCTCATCTAAATTTTTGTTGATGGCATCATACTTTCGATCTTCTCTTCGTATCGATCGAGGGTCAGTCCGAGTCCAATATACCCGTTCAGGGAGCCGTGGCCAAGCTATAGACTCCCAGTTTCGCCGATTCTTGCTTTGGATCACCTATGAGAAGCCACGTACCAGGCTCGTTGCGGAGAGTAATTTTATGAGGATGCTCCAGTGATGTAAGGAGAAGAAACAGCCCGAGAAAAACCCAAGGATACACGGACTCGGGTTACACGTGAAAGATACGTTCGTTTTTGCACCTGTCTCAGCAGAAAATACTTTTTGGGGATGAGGACGAAAACCAAGGGAACGAGGGCACTTGCCCATGGTCTTACTTAACAGCTGTTTTCGAAAGCCTCCGCCGAGTCTGAGGAAGATTGCTAGAGATGTAGAATTGCCAAATTCACTTTCACAAAGTGGCTCTGTGTGGGACGCAGGGAGCCGGAGCCGGGGAGGGGGGGTCACTGGCAATGATCGTTATCCGGCGCTGTTGTTCTGAGTAGCTTCGCGGGTAGGCACTGGCACCATCGGCCGGTATCGGCGGGTTGAATGGCAAAGGCGGTGCAATTGAACGTTTGCAGCCCTGGTCCTTCTGCACGGATACGTTGATATGGGCGCCGCTTTTCTCGAGAAAGATACGGTGCCACCGCGACACCCGAGAACATAAGGGCATCCCAGAACCGTGCGACTCAAAAGAGAGTTGACATGCCGCGCGATTCACGCCGGCTCAGGTATGAAGAGAGAGTCAGACATCCCAAAAATTTCGACCAAGGCGGTAGTACTCACCAGTACTAGTCCCGATTACGATTACAATCCACTCGCCTCATTGATGACTACCGTGATACGTGGTGGGCGCCTCTTTCGCCCCATTTGCGTAGTGCATCGAAACACCCCATAAGCCCGCATGCCCGCATGGACTTTGGAGTGGGGCTCAATGGCAGTTGCCGGCTGAAAGCTTTCCCACCGACAAGTCACACAGGAAGGAGTGTCATTTTGTATTTTGATCCCCCCGTCATTTCAGCCTTTTTTGTCCTCCTGAAACTCAAAGCGTACTGCGTACTGCATTCAAGTTACTGCTACGTTCAAACGGCTTCATCGGTTTGCCGCCACGTTTTGCCGCCGTTGCGACGCCTGTACCAAACAATGTCACGGCGGTCCTCTTTGTTTCTGTGGTGCTGCTTGAGCACTCGACCGCATTATCACATTCACTGAAGGCTACTGCAGTCTGCATGATGTATGGGTCGGAACTAGGTACAACTCTTTCCAGCGCCTGCCAATGTCCCTAAAAGGCTTATTCGGAACTACCTACCAAGACAAAGTAGGGAAACCTTTGTTGACGGCGTCTGGAAATTTCCAACACTAAGGTAACGTTGTTCTAACCCAAAAAACCCAAAAAGACGAATTCCAAGGCATCAATCAATCTCACCACTATGAACTTGATTCTTTTCAGACCATCACTGTATCACGACCGACCGACGGTTGCATGAGGTATTCCTGGTCTTCCATAGACACCATTGAGGTGCGCTATCCACTCGAAACTCCAGTCATTGGCCCCGTGGTCAACAGCCTCGTCACCCAATCTGGGCTGCGTGGTTGGGATAGACGAGCGTTTCTACTCCTACCCCTGATTGTCTCTGGGATCTGGGAGCTTATGTCAGCCCGACGAGGAACATGGACGGAGGGCTATCCGTTTCGCTGGACCCGTACTACCGATTCGGAAGTGTTGTACGCACACAACCTCACGCTATGAGTGCTTACACTCTAAAATTCCATGGTGCATATTTATCTTGCGCCAGTTTCCCATCTCACAATTCCAGCTTCATCATCATATCCCCACACCCACAAGGCACTTCTCCCTTTACGTCGCACATACACCTCGATGATGTCACCTTCGCCGGAGCTACACGTCAAGGTTCTCATGATTGGCAACTCATCCGTAGGGAAGAGCAGTCTTCTCATGTGCTGGTCAGAGAATCAATGGCTTCCAGAGGACGAAGCCAGTGCAACGATCGGTGTCGAGGTTAAGGTATGCGCAATTGCTCACACTTATCGAGACGTCACGATATCTGATCGAACTGTTAGAGACGAAAACTCGACGTGAGAGGAGAAAACGTGAATTTGGCTGTATGGGTAAGTTCCACCGTCCTCGAATTATGGAGACCTAAGGCTGACGTTGGGCCATCGGATTAGGATACAGCAGGTGAAGAGCTGTTCCGCACTATGCAGCCAGCACAATACAAGGGTGTACAGGGAATCCTCCTTGGTATGTTGATCTAGACTTCGAACATCTCCACAAACACTGACTTGATCGTCCCTGAAGTATATGACACGTCATGTCGTCAGTCCTTTGTGGGGCTCACGCGCTGGTTTGCCGAGATATCAACTTATGTCCGTGGACCAGTCGTCAAAGCTATTGTGGGCAACAAGGCAGACAAGGTACGGCGCCTCTCACGTTCGACATTGGTGTTATCGTGCTTATATATCTCTGCTCAGGAATACCAACGTCAAGTGCCCACCGCAGAGGCGGCGGCGTTTGCAGAGAAAATGGGTTGCCACTTCGTCGAGACATCAGCGAAGACGGCTGTTGGCGTGCGGAAAGCATTCCGGGACATTGTCGAACGTATCCTAGAAAACCCAGAGCTTCGCGTCGTCTTCAAGCGTAGCCCACCCCAGGCGTCCTTTGCACGGCCCCAACCCCTACATTTCCTTAGCTATTGATTACCGCATGTAACCGACAATTTCTTCTCTCGGAGTCATTTCATTTTTTATTGTATCTATGTTGGGTATCTTCTATCCTATGTACCTTCACTAAGCGAGAACCACGACCAGAGTCTGTTCTTTTGGAGGTGCAGTCGCACAGAACACGTTGCCAGTGGGAATTGTAACCGCTATGGGTATTGAAACTTACCGGCGGCACACCCGTCTGTTTTTTGGGATTACGACTCGATTGTGCCTTGGACACGGCATGCACGTTTCACCTCAATTTTCCACCTATGGACATACCCATAGTACGGCACCCTACCTCACCTCCTCTGACAAAAACTGAAGTCCTCGTTACATCGTATGGGTGTATCATGGAAGCTTTAATCGGCGACCGACCTTCATGTGTTTCATGAATCGAGTCTGTTGTATCACAAGTGAACGTGATCCCTCTTGTATTTTTGCATCATGGAATCCCGATATAGATAGATCTAACGTTCTGTCTTCGAAATTAATGAAAGTATTTTTCTGTCCTGGGTCCCCAGAGATGGCCCGTGGCCTGTCTCGATTAGTTGAACGGTGTATTTCCATACAGACCATGTCATACACCGTAATTTATACGATCCCCATATGGCACTGCCAAAATCAACAAGAAGCGATGCGCTGATGCCGGAAGCAGCGAAGCATCTCACATAGCGCACTGATCAGATACACGCAGACCAAGATATGATATTCAAAGCTCGGCGCTCAACGACTGAGGGTAGAACAGGTGTCCTGTCTTTGCGATACCACTGTCCAAGTCTCTGGCTACCCAAGGCGTCAAAAGAATTTAAGTTATCTCTGCGCCCGGTTTGGGGATCGCATATCGTCTTCACAGTTTGAGATCTTGCAAGTCATCTGTGTACTGCATTGATTCTCTTTCTCCCAGAACATGCTATTTATTACCTTCAGATCTGTCAGTACAATGAGCTCTGGCGAAACGTTAGTGGAATTGGAACTTGATGTGCCAATGCTAGACTGAGCATGTTCGTGTTGTGGGTGAAGTGTGGATATTATGTAATAAGTCCCAATCGTTTACACGATTGTCAGTCATGTGACAGAACTGTTTCACGTTTGCTTCCGCCCCATCTCTCTCCTCCCGGCATATACCCTACGTTTCTTCTCTCCTCTCCCCTTATGGGCAATGGATTTCGAAGAGCTAGAGACGCTTCTTCGAAAACCAGATCATACTGAAGAGGAATGCTCGAAGATCCTACGTTAGTGCAGTTTCACCCATGTATCAACAGAAGGCTTCTCAATCACGTTTCGAAGGTCAGACCTCATTGACCTCAGAGTCCCGCCAGGCTCCGTAGACGCTGAGCCCCCCTTGATCGTACTACTATATGCGGCCCAGGGGATACTTCATCCGCCACTATCCTTCAATCACATTCCGGACCTGCTCGACATCTTATCGCAGGTCGAACGCGCTCGCGAGTTTTCACGGGAGCATGCAAAATGGGCGTTGATCTGGCAACGATTCTATGAAACACGTCCCAACCCAAACATACGCGTTTTGCAGAAATCGGATAAGGCCATACTCAGGAGGCTTCTCAACCCAGAACGTCTCGACGCGACGCGACGCATTTTCGTATGTATTGTCGAGCAAATCATTCGCCTGGTACGTTCACTTGTCTCTTCTCGATTCGTATGGAACCATCATTCTGAACTGAGGTAGCACGTGCTTTATTTGTGGACGCACGCCGAAGACGCATATCTCTTGCACCACTACCTTCGAATATACTTCCCTTGGGCCCATGGGAAGCCTGAAAAGCAAAGATTATATCATGCATCGTTGATGGCAGAAGAACAAGCGCGTCTCGTTGATACTGCGATGTCATGCTTTCGTTTTATGAATGACGCGAAGCTATGGGAGGAACGCCGTCTTCGCGAACTCAATGTCGCAATGTATGTTTCTAATAGCGCAGTTGGTGCTCGCGGGCTGACGTGGTTACCATAACTAGTCTCCCCAATTCGTATTATGACGGCGACGAAAGTTTCCAAGCTTTGAAGTTCGCATTTATAGGGAATATCGAGATTTCAGATGTCACGGAGTCCATCACGTTGTACCTCAAAAAGGTGCAAGGGATGGAGCAAAAACTTCAGCGCATTCTGGCCCATCACGTGCCTTGATTGCCACAACGGTCTAGAGGTTTCTCGGCTCATCAGACATATCTGGAAGACACGAATCTCACGCAGCACAAAGCCATGGGCGGCGTGATTGCGGCTTTGGCAGGTAGGGATGTCGAAAGTGAAGATGTCCCTCGCTTTTATCGTCATCATCATCTCTTGCCTTTCGGTCACGGTCTACATTTCATGCATCAGGCACTGTTTGGGCGCTCCGTGTACTTTGCTTATTTTGTGGACCCGTTTTCCTTATTCGAACAATGATGACGTTATCATTCGTGCTATGACCATTGTCAAACGCATGACAGGTTTGTTTGTCCTGCCCCGAGTAACTTTGGAGATGGAATCCACCCTGGTTTCCGCGGCGGCGGCAAGCGGAGTACTTGGCAGGGATGCTGGCCGCCTTTTATGTGCCATATCGCCTCAAATTTGCTCCGCGTGATACTCCAGGATTATGGCAGGGCATAAATGGCGCATGAAGAGACCGTTTTGTACCGTGAGGCCTTTCGCTACAAACTCCGAACCTCTTCTGAAACTCCTTTTCATATATCTAGGATTCCTACTCAAGCCCTGGGACAGCAATCGATGTCCTAGTACTCGGGTGATGTCGCGTCGGGAGGACCAGTTTGTGGTCGAGCAAAGTAATGTGTCCTGCGCCTTCATCTCACGAGCCACTTGTGATTTCATGTTAGGCTTCCGTCACCAATGATTGTTTTAATTGTCTCGACACACGTGATTCACAGGCTCATTCACAGGCTCTACAAATGTCAGGGGACGAATGAAACTTCTGACATCGAACTGCCGATATAATTGTGCCGCTATATGACTTCTTTTCTTATGCCACGCGAGGAATTTGCCCTACACCATTCGGTGCCGCCGTTTCTTCCCGAAGACTAACCAGAGTTCTGCGTCAGCCTCATGTTGTATCCCACAAACTGTGAACACAAAGGTCATTTCCCTACAATGGTTTTCATTTGATCTGCGAACAGTCGAGCTAACGTTGTCCGATGTCCGCAGCACACCCTGATCAAACAACAATGGAAGCAAATCATTACGGACCCGTGACCCTGACCTAACCTCATGCGCATATTTCTCCACGGGCGCTTGAAGTGCTGCTGTGTTCCCCTGCTCCACTTTCCTTCTCTGTGGGGACGTACCGTACAGTGTTCGATGCTGCAAAAGTCCGAGTCCAGAATTATCCGCCAATACGCTGGCCATGTTAATCCCCCACGTGCTGTGCGTCGATATGTTTCACTGCTCCTGAAGCTGCCGATTCGGAGATGCATACTTCTTGGACGCTCATGTTTTCCGTCGATTCTTACTAGTATCACTTTGCTATTTAACCTGCGTTGGATCTCCCTTCCCTTCAAGCAACCGGAAACCCCTCGATCTACTCGCACTCACACTGCAAGCCACCCCCAATATGTCACTGGAATTGCCCACGAATCAAAATATGCTAATCAATGTCAAGATTTTGATGGTCGGTCTTTCTTCTGTAGGGAAGACGAGCCTTCTCTTGCGCTTCACGGACCATCAGTGGCTTCCAGAACATGCGGTTGTCGCAACAGTTGGTGTTGATACTTGGGTAGCTATCAGATAAGTATCAAAGCTACTTTGCGAGGCTGATTTGTTTCTCAGTCGGACAAATTGGATGTGAAGGGAAAGAGGGTGAATCTCACAATCTGGGTACGTTGCTTGAAGTTGTTATCTAAGTCCTAACGGTTGGCTAACAATTTTTGTGGTCAGGACACCGCCGGCGAGGAGCGCTTCCGCGCAATTACTTCCTCTTATTATCGCGGGACACAAGGGATACTTTTAGGTTGGTCATATATCATAAAGAAAATTTGTCTCCGGTAGCGCCCAACTCATCATATGCTGTCACTGCAGTTTACGATATCACAGATCGCGAGTCGTACGAGACGATCCCGTGGTGGTTCACGGAGCGGAGCAAATACGTTCCTGAGTCTACGGTAAAGATTATGGTGGGCAATAAGGCAGACAAGGTGCGTCTTTGAGTGTTCCGGCGTGGCAGATCCGTCGGCACCACTTCGAATCTGACTATCCAGTCCAACACAGGAGCATGCACGTCAGGTATCGACAGAAGAAGCTGCGGCGTACGCCGCGCGTATGGGGTGCTTGTTTGTTGAGACGTCAGCAAAGACCGCGATGGGCGTATCCCGAGCATTTCGCGACGTCGTGGAACGCGTTGCTGAAACGCCGGAGCTGTGGGTCGTGCAGGAGCCGCGCAAGGCGTCACGAGCTTCACATCCCGAGTCGCCGAATCCATCATCATCTGAACCAGTAGTCCCAGCCCCGACGCAAGTGGAGAGCAACCGAAGGGTCATAGGAGGCCTTGTCCTCACTCAGAATACGATTCGGTTTGGAGGACATTATTCTGGTTCGTGATGGTTATCAGTTATCGCCGCCCGGTTTAATTTCGCTACGATATAAGTTCGGAGCTCGCGTAATGAGTGGCTCATGAGTACGTGGCCTTGTACTTTGCTGTAGTACTATACCGTAATTTTGGAGTTTCTATAACATATGATTTTGTCATGATTTCCTCGTCAGGAATCCCAACGCTTGAGGACTCTTACCTAAGCAAGTCAAGGGCAAGCCTGAGTCGGGACACGTCAGCGAATCAATTAATCAATATTTAATCAATTGTTGTCCCTGGCATCACCATGTCTACGTGCTGCCCCTCATTCACTAACAGGAGGGCTCACAATGGCTTGAGGAAACCCGGACTTGGTCAAACCGTATTGGTGAAATGATGAAATCTGAGGGTAATGAGGAGTAGAGGTGGGCGCGCAGACGCGCTCAGACTGGGGGATAACGCATTGTGGCCCCTCGTCTCACTTTCATCTTCTAACGCCACTGGCACATTCTCTTTTGAATCATTTGATATAGTGCATTTGCAATTCACTCCGAATAAGGGACGGTGCCGCGTGTAAACCCAGGTGTCACCTCAACCCCCTTTTCCTTCGCGCAGACAACGCGCCCTCGAGCATCGGCCCCCGGCCGCAGTCAAGACAGCAATGCGGCGTTCCGCTCTCGGTCGGGGGTTACACCCCTATATCCCACTTTGTGGCATCCCGACGCCATGTTCTCTCAACTCAATTCGTACGATCAACATTCGTTTTCATCTCATGCATGGAGTCACTTGATAGTGCTCCATGACGCTTTTATTTGGTTCTAGGACTATAAGTACGCCTCCTCTGAGGGGCGGTAATGCTATCTGCATTCTCTCTGTCTTTCCCCGCATGCCCGTCTGAGCTTCCTCCCACTCGTGTGCCCTCTTCGTGCTGTCGCCACTTCGCTCACTGCTTCACTCGTTCGATCACCCTTACCTCCTTTAGTCCATAGCCTCTTTAGGTTATGGGCCCTGCCTCTGGCGACACAATGCATACAGAAGACAAGGCAAACGTACCAAAGCTCACTCACGACGGATCAAACTGAGTCGACTATCGTGACCGCGTCCTGTGGCTCCTGGAGTCGCAGAACATCGACGCACACATCACCGACGACACTATGCCCACATCGTACACCACGGATGGCAAGGTCGGCGGCCTCGAACCCAAGGATCGCTGGAAAAAGGAAGAGACGGTGATCAGGCAGGTCATCGGTCCCAGCATCCCAAGTGCCGCCTTGACCGTCTTTTGACTCTTGATGCGAGCGAAGGCAGCGCTTGGGACGCTAGGGCCGATGACCTGCCTGATTACCACGTATTTTGCTAATTATAACACGAAGGCAAGGCGTTCATGTGATTGACGAAACCGTGATCACCTTTCTGGGACTACTGGCGACTCGGACAGACTTCCTGGTGCTTCACAATGCGGGGATTTTCCAGAACAAGGCGACTAAGACAATCGTTACTATGAATCATTGGGAGTAAGACTCGATCCAACGGTGACCGGTGCTGCCAGCCGGCGTTTGATATGGATTATTACCTATTGCAAGTATTAGGATCGCATGTTTCTCCTACATCCTCCAGACATATGGTATCATGCGATGCCTAGCAATTCTAATGGAGCATGGCAATGACTTCCGACTCGGGGTTCAAGCTCCGGCAGTGCTCCGGCGGGCCATCCATAATTAATGACCTCGTGGTCGGCTACACTACCATTCTGTAGCATCATAATTGGTCCAATCCAGGGATTCGTGTTAAGCCATTGGCCGACGGTATTGTTTCTGCGGAAAGGACTTGCCCGGAGACTCGATAATCACCGTACCCAATGATGGGGGACATGAGGCCTGAGGCCTGAGGAACTGGACAGATACCCACCACGTGATCACTTCGCGTCCTTTGTTTGGTTGTTTGGAGGGTGCGTTGTTCACAGTTAGCGCACTGCATACCTTTTCGAACTGATGCCTCTAACACGCTCAAAGAACAAGAACACTTCCCGCTCTTCTGGTATCTCATCTGCTAACTACTTCCAATCGAGTTCCACCCCCAAGGGTTTTCTCCCACCATCCTATTATGCCGCTGCCGCAGGCTTGACGCACCCACATCCCGATGATGACAGGCCTGCGGAAGCAGCAATCCGTCATGCTACCACCTCGGACCAACCCCCAGTAGAATTCGATGATTCATTGGTCCATGCACACATGCCAACAGCCCAACTCCCAACTTCGTCGTCAGCGTCTTCGACAGAACCCAGCCTCGTCTCGCGGATGTCCTTTCTGAATAGAAGGCTTTTAAAAGCGAGCGGAGTGAGTAGCAAGTCTCTGTCAAAACGCAAGAGCCAGCTAGCGGACTTGCCTCTTGTCGAAGCACAGTTAGTTCCGTCTCTACGCGACACCATCGACAGGATGACGAACTCTCCTAACACTCCCAAAAGCGAAGCGCAAACTCCAGTAAATTTCCCCTATACGACTTCTCAGCAAAACTCCCATGACCCTTCGACCTCTTCCTCCCAGCATCCACCGTATCCATCTATGCCGCAGGCCCGTCAACACCCACAGGCTAGCCCAGCCAAAACTATCCCCACAACTCCAACGTCTATCCCGAGGTTTACAAATGTGCTAGAAGGTAGCCGTATTCCAACCACAGTGGCGGCAGCTAAAACGAAGCCAAACCTGAAACCCGCGCTCAAGAATGCCGTTGCGTCCACCTCTTCGAACGCTGGGCAAGGAAACCAATTATCTCCCACTAAGGCATCTCCTTCAAGATCACTCAGATCTGTTAAAGGTATCCTTGGACGGAAAGCACCACAGATTCCTTCCGAACAAACACCCCCAGATATCACCAGTGTTCAAACAGGGAATGTAAGTACATCTCCGATCGTCTTGTACCGTGACTCAGGTGGCACGTAGATGACTACTTCAGTGATCGGTTCTGGCCGTTTGGCCCGTGAGCGCTCTCACACGGACCCGGGTCATGTTTCCAGGATTCCCTCTCGGTCACCCCATGTTCCGGCTACTCCTCGGGTTCCCCCACCAATTTCCACGTTTTCCACACCGAGACGAGACTCACGGGTCATCCCTCCCAACCGTAGATATGCAGCTACCACAGAGAGCTCTGGATCAGAGTTAAGTCTACATGGTGATCGCGGGAGGGCACTGTTCGTCACCAACGCAGTGATCGTGCCGTCAAGTTCGAGCTCTAGTGAAGAGGCCGAGACATCTCAATTCAGTCCTTATGTCCGAGTCAATTCTCCAGCCTGGTCCCCGCACATGGCACAGCGAAATCAGCCGTTCGGCGGGAGATCTGCGCAGACAGGACTCGGTCTGGGCCCCGATACACCGGGTAAAATGGGGAACGGGCAATCTCATACGACCCCTCTTGTTGACAGCAGTATGCCAGACGGCGATATCGAGAGCGAATACAATTCCGATGCAGAAGATGAAGACGCAGATTCGGGCGCATCGTCTGCCCACCTCCGTTCCCTCGTGTTGGACCGCCAAATGTTCCGCCCATCACAACTAAACAGAAATGGCAGTGCCACTTCGGGGGACGCGCTCCCAAATCCCTGGGAGTCCACCGATGTCAAGCCAAGCGAAGGCGATCAGCGGAGGCGCGAATTGATCGAGCTTGTCAATGGGATGGACAACGGTTCCTTGGGTTCTGCGCAGGCTTACGAGCATGGTGACAACTTATCAGATGATGAGTACACCGGGGAACAAGGCCTTGCTATCAGCCCTTCCGACTACTTCGACAACAATATGGATGTGACGATAAAACCAAGGGACGAGAACGCGAACTTTGTTAGGCATCGACCACCTAGCAGCGGTCAGGCAACTCCGAGGCGACCACCTAGTGCACCCGCATTAATGGGTTTTTCGGGGGACCGTCCCGAATATTCTTCGCCAAAAACATTTCCCGGTATCATGGCGACGGACCAGAGGACAGAAGCGCACAGAAACATAGGAAACGAATTTTCGCCATTATCCGAATATTCCGGTGACGAGGACGCACACCACGCCCAAAATAGAGTCCCATCTCCTCCGTCGCAAAGGGCCCGCCGAAGTCCCTTGACAAAGGACCGTCCTTCGTTTAGAGGTCTTCTTGAAAGAGATCGTCCCTCGTCATCACGCGACTCATCCGGTAGAGCTCCTGTTGTTGGTGCCGCCCTTCCCCCGTCAACGCGCCCCCGCGGCTCCGGCTCTAAGGGGCCACCGGGAAGTACGCATCGGACGAGCCGTGAAATGCTCGCAACCGGCTCTCTCAGGTCAAATTCCGATGGGGCGCATAGTACAAGCGGAACGCGGAGTATTGATCGGGGTCGAGAGCCCAAAGGGAAGAACGCTTCGCCGGCTCCCGTGCGTGATATCCCCCTCCCCCACTCCGATAGTTCGTCTTCAATTGAAAGTTTTCGCTGGCATCACGAAGACCAAGACATCAGCGTAGATGCAGAAGCAATTTTCGAACAACTCGACACGGGACGTCTACCTCGTGCGACTGAGACTTCTTCAGCTCACCCACAGCGCCAAGGAAAAGGTTGGAAATTCCAAACGAGCTACCCTCCCGAATTCTCCTCGTCTAGGGAAACTCCCAACTCATTTTCCCAACCAACGACTAAATTTCCCAATAGCCGCGATGCTCCTGGAGCTCACGAGGGAACAAATACGATGCAAACGCCAAGACGCACCGATCGCGAGCGACGCTCGGCGGCATCCGACATTGAGCAGCGTACATGGCTCTCCACGACATCCTCTTCAGCCTATCATTCATTACTGGACCGCTATGGTGAAGTCGAGATTAAGCGACAACAAATTATTTGGGATCTCTGTGAGTCCGAGAGAGCCTTCGTGAAGCGGTTACAGACTTTCGTGCGGCTCTTCATTCGCCCGTTGCGGATGAAAGATAGCGTGACATGGCTCGCTGGTGTACCGATAGAGGTTGCACGGCTATTCGACTGGCTTGAAGATATCATCAACCTACACGCGCAGATATCATCAGCTTTGCGTGCTATTGTTTCGGAACAGTACCCCATCGTAATGCGCGTCGCAGGGAGAGTAAGAAGCTTCGTGTCGCGCCTGGAGGTTCATCAGCCATACGTTGTCCGGTTGGAATCTACTACGTTATTGATCAAGCGTCTAAGTGGAGAAACTGGTAGCGACTTTGGCGAGTTTATCAGAATCCAACAGGAGCAAGACGATTGTCACGGGTGGAGCGTCGAAGCCTTCTTGGTCGAGCCAGTCAACAGACTCGTTGACTACCCAATCCATTTCAAGGTACGGTTCACAACTCGCACTTCTCCGTTTATCCCAACAATCATATGCCATCACACAGCGCCTCTTGGATGTTACGCCCCAAGGCCACCCAGATTACCTGGCCACTTTCTCCCTCTTCCATTGCACCGAAACTGTCATTCGTGTGATGCGCGAAGTGAAGCTCCAGGAGGAAGAGTACGTGTTAGTAAAGGACCGACTCGGGCGCATCAAAGGCCTGCCTGCCAATTTTCAGCTGGCTCACCGATCGCGGAGGCTTCTTGCCAGAGGGAGATTAGATCTCGACGACTCTCGTTCTAAAGCTCGCACCTCTATGATCGGCGGAGAAGCTCCAAGGCCCGGGCGTTCTCAGCAAGCCGCTGGGGTTAGACAGTCGAGGCTCATCACCGCCATTCAATCAAGGGCGATCCGCTCAGATTCGATAAGGACGACGTCAGAGTCGAGCACTTCGGTGGAGTCGCACTTTTCCGATGGTATACTGATCAATCCTTACCCATCGAACTTTGTTGAACGCTCTACATCTGGCTCGTCGTTGGCGCATCAAAGGTTATGGGAGCGCCAGTGCATCGTTCCGAGAAATGCGCATCAGATCATAGAATCGCGCGAAAAGACACTTTATACCTTAGTTTTCAACGACCTCGTCCTCTTGGCGTCGCCTGCCCTTGACACGAGCAGCCAACACGATCGGTCAATACAGATGGATTCATGGGCCCTATTAGAGGGAATAGGTATATCCCGTATTTTACAAGTCAAAGAAGATTCTGGTCAAATCGTCCTGGATCTGCTCCCAGTGGACTCAGCAGAGAACATAGCGACAGGGAGAATACATGACAGCGGGCAAGTCATCATGCTTACCCTCTCCGTCCCTTTAGTGTCATCCTCGGGGATGCAGCTTGATATACCTAGCCTTTCTCGTCTCCGCCACAACTGGGTATCTGCGTTTCAGGAGTGCGCAGAGCATACAATCCGCGCCCTGTCTTTCCCCACGCAGTCAGGAAAGCTAGCTGTGCCGATACCGGGTCTTGCTTGTGATCGCGACCCACAGTCTTCTGCAGCTTCGATTCTCGAGAGCGGTCTTCCTTTGCCGAAGAGTCCCTCCCAGCAAATGGCAGAGAACACCGCCGATGCTGCGCAGCAGGAGAGAGAAGCCCGCGGATGGTGGGCCTTGCGTTTCCAGCAGGTCCTCCGTGGGATGCAACGCGGTTCTACCGGCTCGCTAACCACACCTTCGCCCAGCATATCCCCTGATAGTGGGGACACCGCTGGCAAACGACATGCATCGCAGCCGCGTGTGCTCAAGCTTTCCTCTCTTTCTTCATGTGAATCAATACCCACCCGCCTGCCCTGACCTGGGCCTAAAGTGTGCCGGTTTGTTACCTATTTTTGTGTTGTTATCTTAGTACTGTTTTTCGCGATTCAATTGTTGTCACCAATCAATACTTCTTCGATTTCGGAAAAGATTGATCCTCTGATAGAGCCAGTTCCACGGAGAATGCCCAATACAGCCATACGCTACTCAATACCTCTTCAGAGGATGGTTCTGTACTATCATGATGCACAGGCATCGCAAAGTGGATAAGCACAAGCACGAACCTTAAGGCAGAGGAGGATAGAGAAACGGAAGGACTCGGACGAAGTAGGCCAGGCGTTGAGGTTTCCTTTCCGGTAAGAAGTGGAAGCGCCCTCCATACGAGTTCGGGCCCCTGAGTTGTGATTTGCTCAAACAGTTGGTACTTTCCCAGATACACGGCAGAACGGTCCTCATGCTACGGTACCACAACATGCCGCAAACGTGAGGCGTTGTCCGGGGGTCTCGAGCGGTTCTAGAAGACGTAAGAAACGACTCGGATGCTGTGGCACGAGTCTTTCCTCAACTTACGGGAGGATTTGCTCTCCCGGCGCATGGCGGAAAAGAGGCATGTCGACTCGGACCGTGCTGTTGGATCGATGGATGATGCCGGACGTTGCATCGGTAGTACCGATGCATCTGAGGTCATGGCCTGGGGCAACTGCCAGTGGGAGCCTCGGAGCCTCGGACCTTCCCCGTTTTACACTACCCACCAAGCCGCCTCCACCCTTCTTTCAGGATCTTTCTCCACATTTGCGCCGCGGTAGTATTAGATGGTACCAGTAAGCTGACCTATAGCAGGCTCTGGTGAGTGGGCTACCCATACAAATATGATGCAATGCTCCAGTGCCCTCAAATCTGATGACGGACCGAACACGTCATGGCCGCAATTATGGAAGCGAGCTCGGCATATTAGACGCTGATTAGATGGCCCCACCACATCGAAAAAGTACCGTAACGTAAAGCTAACGCACCAGTAATGAACCTCGTTAACTGTTCAGGCGCCCAGGGACCCAATCCCCCGCGCGCGTGCTCGGCGCTTTGATTTGGCATTTGTAAGCTTTGTGGCTCGTTTCTGTTTCTTATCTGAAGGTAGAACGGGTCTGGAATTCGACGCCGCTTCCAGGGAGGGAACAGGTTGACACGTTATGCACTATCCCTAACTTAAGTCCGAGTTTATTCTATAAGCTGATTGGCCCGGACTGGCAGACGCCGAATGACATGTACCGAAGGACCACAAGGGGCGTCAATTGGTCACTCGTCAGGGCGCGCCTTACCGGAAGTGCCATTTAGACCACATCCCCGTGAACTCGTGGCGCATCATGATAACGATAAGACAAGTAGTAAAACGACGGGGTTGGGAAGATTATAAACTGGGCGCACCGGCCACTTTGATGGTGAGGAATGAGGATTAGGGGGAGGACATATTCTCGCTAACGTATTCGGTTCTGTTTTGGGTGGATGGTCGTATTTGAGCCCTTTGGGACGATCATGCAGTTGCGCACTGATACGGTTCATCATCGCATCATCGTTTAGACCTTAGACGCCGGTGTGTAGGGAACCCACGTGTAATGACTACGCCACCCGACGGCACCCGTCGCACTACAGGAGCCTCTGAGAACGAGTCCCAAGGCCCGGGCACACCATATGTACCGCGATTCATTTTCGAGTGGTGTTAATACGGATCACACCCAGCTGGCGCATGCCATCTGACCTACGAACCAGTGACCGCATCTACGCCCCCCCACATTCCACTATATTACTTATTGATTCCGGAGCCAGCCAACACCACAAGCACGTGGGGAGCGCCAGCGCCAAGAGACGCAAGCTTTAGTTCTCACACCCTCAGATCATCGTGAGAAATTGTCAGTCAGGCACGACGACGGCGACTCGGTGAGTTGCTCGGAACGATCGTCCTCGTTACCGGACATGACAACTCTTGTAACAAGCGAGATAACCCTCGTTGTGAAATGGACCAGACAACCGGGTATGTATGTTTTCTGCTCGCGGGCTGCTGTCGACTGTAGTCCGAGCGAGGCAAGGGATACTAAATGCACTCGATAGAATTGCCCGGTGATCTGACGTCCATCAAGCCACTGTCAAGAGAAAATGAAAACGTTTACAATTTACAGTGACACATGGGGTGAAAGGACAAGCACATCATCGACTCAAGGACAGGCGTGACAGCTTTTGTAGTCAGTCGATAGAAGATGCGATGATGATGTCTGTCTAAACCTCATGCATGAAGATCAGATGATCATGACGCCCTGCCCGTGATCGCGTGATCTCCTGCGTCACGGGTCCGGGCCTGGCTCCGCTGGCGGTCATACTCGGTCATACCGTTTGCAGTTAAACTACTCTGCGGTTTAGTGCACACAACGACATATTTCGTAATCGATTATTCTTGCTTTTGTCCCTTCTACGTACCAACCACTCTACGTTCCGAGCTAAAACGTTCACACACAATCAATGCTTACTGTATCACAGTTGAGTCCCACACGCCCACTCTCGGAGAGTCGGAGTTCGGACCACGTTGTGATTCTGTTAGCACACGACCGGGTTCAAGTTCGTGTGCCCCTTCCATTCCCTCGCGTGTCCATCAACCTGTCCAAAATATCTCATTTTGGATTGTGCGAAGAGCGTTGCGCGGTATACGGGCTCCCTGGGAACTCAGAGTACCCACATAAACGACGCCAGGCAAATGCCGCGAGCGACAACTGACGGCCTCTCAAGTGGCGATCATCAGCGTCATCGCATGATACACCTTCTGTGCATCCTTTCCTTTCCGTCAGATCCTGTACAGTGCGCAGGATGATATAAAGCCGTAGTTGGAGAATACCCCAAGGGACAACAAGAACGGTACGAAAGCCTCACTCCACCCAGATAGAGAGCCAAATTTCCTTAAGGTTTGTTTTTGCGTCGGATCCAAAGAAAGGAAGCAAGGAGAGATGGCGGCATTTGGGTGGGCCCAAACAGTTACAAGGTGCCAGGGCGACAGGGAAGTGATGAGCATACGTCGTGTGGGGGAACGGAATTCCTCGCCTATCGCATTGGGAGAGACCCGCAAGCGTAAGCCACACGACGCAATCGACACGGCAATCATCAATCAACTATTGCCCCGGATAGCGGGAGAGATAAAGACGCCACCCGGGCTTCCGCAATGCCGAGCCATCATGGCGCCATGGCATGCCGTACTACTAATGCTTCCCCCGAGTGTGTAAGACGATTTGATAGAGTGTATGCAGCGCGTCCTTTGCGGATCAGATGGATAGCAGGTAAGGAGAGCGTCGCCCATGTATCCTTGTGCGAGGGTCTTCTAGCCCAGCACAAAGATACGTGAGCAATCCAGGGACCCCACTCGCCTACAGTATTTTGGTCCACGGAACAAGTCTTTCGATGGAGTAAGACAGGGAAAATGCAAGAGCGAGCTGGTAGATCCAAGAGAGCAGACACAATTGGTGGAAGATGACGAGAAACGGAGTTGAGCAACGACCCGATTCGTAGTAGAGCAACACCACAAGAGATGGCCGATTATCTTGGTCCCACTCCCACTCTCCTCCTGGCGTGAGTAATCACTAGATGAAACGTGTGCCAAGGCTCATAGGCTCATACTAGACTGCACCAGCCGCGCGCAGACAGTGCGGAGTTCAGGACCGGCACCCCGGAGAGGAGACGCGGTAATTAATTTTAGGACTTTTGTTGTTCGCTCTAAAGCTGTCACTTTCACCTCGCGGGCGCAGGCACGGGCGCAGCGGGAGAGCTTTAATGCCAGCGAACTGAACGCCCGTCCCGAAGCGCGTCACTCACAGAGGAAATTTTCGGACGGCGATCCCGTGGGGTAGTATAATATCCCACACCCACCTTCATCATCGTCTAAACACTCAGTTGTCATTGAGAAACGCGCGCGCATCTCCATGCGGAAGAGTTATGTGCCTCCCCCCTCCAGATTGCCCCGCGGACATCAAAGAGGTCATGACGGTCGCTTCCATTCTACCCCGGCTTTTTAGGCCCGATTCGCCGAGCTGTCCGTGTGCGCGCGTTCGCGCGGCGCGGAGGGGGATAGGATGAGATGAGATAGATGATTGGAGTGGACTGGGACTGGACTGGACTGGATCTTGGATTTTTGACGCTGTCACATCGCAAAAGCCCCATCGCCATCATCAAACCAGACGTCCGACGACAACCGCATTATTGATTCGATAAAGGGTATGAAGAAAATCGCGTGGTCATTTTGCGCGCGACGCGGTGCCCGTGCGGGGGCCGTCGTCTCGCATGCGAAACGGCGCTAATCCGCACTCTTCTTCTTCTTCCTTCTATATCATCGGCACGCTCGCGCGGAACAAGGTCCGGGTTTTTCATGACGCATGGTGTGTGACGAAGCGCGGTGCACGTGGGATGTGTGTGGGGGAGAGGGAAGTCGTGGGGAAGGGACGGGGTATGTGAGGGAAGTTTGAAGAAGCATGACGATCATGATCATGATCATTATCATCGAATTCGTCATACCGTAAAAATGGTGGGAACGAGCGGAAACACACAGTACGTTAAGAGTTAGTTGCTGCGGATGGGATGCCCGGCTCGAACGTGATCGCTGTTGCTGTACCCGGGCACAGGCGATCCGTGCGCGTGGACTGATGATAGGAGGCGAAGGCGTGTGGCGTGACCCCGTTCCTAGCGTACAAGGTTGCGGGTGGAGCGAGTCGGAAGAAGAAAGAAACGGGATGGTCTAAGGAAAGGCTTACGATATGGAGTGTGTGTGTGTGTGCAGTGGGTGGGAGGGCGGCGTGTGTGTATGCGCGGCGGAGTGTTGAGTTTAGAGGATGCGTGCGGCGGGCAGACGGGGCAGGCCTTCGATATATACTGTGTGGGATGACTACGTCGCGAGGGGGGGGAAAAGGCTGGAAACGGGGTGGAGCATTGTTGCCTGGCCGTTCGCGTTCGCGATCCTCCCCCCCGGTTCCTATGTCAGGCAGACGCACCTGTGACCTGGCCCGCGCGGAGGCGCAAAGTGGTGGCGAATTGTGGAGCCTTCATTTTGTTTTGCGTCGAGCGCGACGCGACGCGAGGGTGTTCCTTTGAGCTGGTTTTAGTTGAGAACCGCGAGCGGGTGGTGAAATGAAAAATGAAAAGGGAGTGGGAGTGTGGGAAAAGAGTCGGAAAGGAAGAGGAAGGGGATTATTTGCCTCGAGGAGCGGAGAGCTTGATTCGGGTTTCTCTTTCGTGATACGTGGCGGCGAAGTGGCGGCGATCGGCCTCTGTGGTTTTGGAGTGGGAAAGAGTGTGGATGCCTGAGAGGGAGAGGGTGCGATTTGCCTACTGTATACTGCACTGCACAATGGGTAGATTGCTATCTTTATCTTCGCAGGACCCTGAGGCCTGCCAGTGAGGCTTGAAGCGCATACGCTAACCGAAATTTCAAAGCCGCTGCAAGCTTGAGGGCAGCCCAAAACGAGTGGGTGAATAAAGAAAAGGAAAGACGATAAATTAGAGAGGTACAGTGAGTATCATGTACGACGTGATATCGCCACATCAAGAAAATGTACACAGAGTTACAATTTTGAGAGACAACCGAGTGTGGAGAAAAAAGCGGCCAAATGACACACCGCGGGGGAGGGGAATGCGCCGAACGGGTAGAGTACGCACGTGGCCCCAACGAACCCTCCCATAAACGACGACAAGGGGGAAAGTAAGTACTACTGTAGCTATCATCAGAATCATCCGGTAAGCGGGTATCACACCGGAGAAGGGCGGGGTTGCCTTTGGAGGCTTATCTCTCTCGAACTCAAACTCGCACCCCCATTCCTATATAAGGCGTTGGCAAATTCAGATACGGACTGAATAATGCGACGCGGTAGGACACGGGGGGGACGGGGGAACGCATGTTGCAGGAACAGGGGGTGTGTGCAAAGGGCCCATATGGGTGGGCCGCGGTCTTAGCACCCGCTAAGCTCTCGGCGCAACGCCTCGGCCCAGGCCATCGCAAAGTAGCACACGCCCATCGGGACGCCGCACTTGACCATCACTTCGTTCCAGTCCCACCGCCGCCCACCCCAGCGCCCGCCCAGTTTGAGTCGCCAACCCTCGCCGCCTCCGCCACTCGTTTCCCACCATAGGTTGCTCGTCACCCATAATTGGACGGCCCGGGAGCAGCACGTGAAGCTGCCGATTGCGGCCCAACAAATCACGGGACGCTCTTCGTGCCCGATCAGGGTCAGGCTGAAATGCGTCGCGGGCCAACAGATGGCTTGGAGCGCGAGTAGACGAATTAAGGTAGATAATGGAGGATAGTACATTTTCCATCGTTGGAACAGGCCAGTGGTCAGGCGGAGGCATTGATACCCGGTGAGCGCGGCCTAGTGTAGTGTGCGGACGGATATAATAGCGTTTATGAGGCGTGTCCAAAGCTTATCACAAAAATGACGTACCCATAAGGCAGAGACGACGTAATCTATTGGCACGATTTTTCCATTGATGGGACCGTGCCAAGCATTGTATAGGTTGTACAACACGCCAAATACTGCCGGTACGATGGAGAGCAGGCGGGAGGCTTCAAATAAGAGTGGCGTGATGGCTTGCTCGAGAGTGTTTGGCGGTACGAGTGGACCGGAAACTGGTACGATCCGCGCTGTGGGTAGATGCCTCGGCTAGGTAACCCATGAAACGGGTTAAAATTCGATCAGGAACGTGGAGGGAGATGGGTTTTCTCACTGGCTCATCTGCCTCAGTTTCCGTCTCGCCTGCGCCGAGTTGACCGGGAGCGGTCGTGATGCCCTTGGAATGTCGTGGAAAGATGCGCGAGCGAAAGGTGGCACCGTAGTGTCCGTGTTCGTGTCCGGCTTGCTTCGCCGTGTAGATCATCATCCCGTCTTCGTCTTCGTCGAGGGGGTCTGGCTCGGACTCGCTGTCCGAGCCCGCGCCCTGCGTGAACCGCATGCGAGGGGGTGTGTACTGCGCGAGGAATGTCGCGGTCGAGATGGTCTGCGAGAGGTGCGAGGAGGAGCGCGACTTTGCCGTGAGTGGGAACGGCGTGTAAGGGGGTGGAGGACCCAGTGCGGTCGTGGTAGCGTTGCGCGGACCCACGATGGGCGGGCTGGAGGGCGTGAAGAGGAAAGGTCGGTTCGGAAAAGACGCGGCTGTGGCGGAAGACGCGCGCTTGCGAGTCTCGGTACTGCTTTTGCCTGACGAACACGTGCGCTTGCTGAGCGTCCGGGGGGTGGCACTCGAGTTTGGCACTGTAGGCGAAGAAGATGAAGTGCCGCTTCGAGGGTAAGAGATAGCAGCGGTGAATGTGAATTCGGTGCTAGGGCCCTGTTGCGGATGGGTATAGCTCTTGGTCCTTGTTCGCCTGGAGCACGACATGGTTCGTGGTGTTCGGGTGAGAAGCGAAAAGTAGAGACAGAAATAAATGAGAAAGGCGGGGTTTATCGCACCTTTAGAGGTATTGCTTTTGGAAGGGCTTATAAAGAGATGAGAGAGATTGCAGCAAAGCACGTTTCGCCAATTGCGATATCCTCTCTCTGACCCGCCAATTCGGCGTCCTTGACTTGACACACACTCTCGGCTCGGCAATTCCCATTTTATTGGTAATTTATAATTATACGTTCAGTCAGGTCCAGGCCACCGTCTCACTGATTGCAACAATCCTACCCTACTACTCGAACGTCCTTACCTCTTTAGTACTACCATCGCCACCGCCCTCTCTTTACATCCTTCGACTAGGGAAAGCAAACCTTGTGAATTACCCGCGGGCTCTCACGCACAACAAACCATATCATCACGATGATGGCTTCCTCATCGGCCCAACGGTGATTCAAAATCGAAGACTTCTCGCACCGCTGGTCCGAATTGGCTGTCCCACGGAACATTTCCCCCCCTGTATGACCGGCGCAGCGAATCTCGGCATCGTACCTACGCGCTCGTCGTTCAGTAACACCGTGCGGCGCCCAAGGTCCAAGCCATGATGCCGCAGCGTTTAATCAACGCGTCTACTATATTACCATTACAGTATCGACGAAGGGGACGGACAAGGGCCATGCGCGTCAGCGAAACGCTTTCCCCGCTTGTTCTCTTGCCCGCCGAGAAATTAAAAAAAGATCTCGATTTCTCGCTTGCTCGCGCTGTCGTACTACTGGTACCTCAATCCTCCGAGACGCTGAGGGGCGTGTGTGCATTGGAATCTTCTTGGGATCCTGTCGTCCCTCTTTCTTCTAAAGGGTTGTCGAAGGAGCCAACGCCCCCCGTTCTTGGTGTCTGAATCGCTGGGATGGTCGAGGCCGATCCTTCGCTTAAGCTGCATTGCATTGCATTTGCTTCTACGCTCTCGTGCTCTTCCACTCCATTATCAAGATCTAGATTGGCTTCTTCTCTTAGGGTTCTCCCCTTCATTACAGTGACATCGGCGTATCTTCCTCCGTCTACCCTTCACCACAAAAATAACGTTAACCCTGCAACGGCTCTCTGGACCGGGCCCCCACCCCTAGCGCTCTTCCCAAACGGCGCTTCATCGGACCGACCAGCGAGCATCCGGAGCCCACTGGGGAAAGCCAAAGTCCGAGGTGGCGTGGTATGTCCCCCAATTGGCAACGCAACGTACTTTGTTTCGTTGATACTTTGCCGGCATCCCTCCACAAACCGTCGTCTGGCGGCTATCAAGTCTGTCATTTTATTTTCGCTCCTGCGAACTCCTTGGCCTATCTATATCCAGGGGACAACATATCGGCATCATGGAAGTCTGGGCTGCAAAACAATAGATCATAAGCGTTTTTTTTGCGTGAGTATGTGCGACAAACGCCGGAAATGGCGTCAAACGTCGGTCAGAGAGAAGCAAGCGCGATGAGAGAAAATGACCATTCGGTGTTGTTGCTTCTATATGTTACGAACGAATTGCCGATCATGGAGCGGGGCATCATCATGAGTGTTAACACATCGTCTTTCATCATGGACAGAGGACCCGATGGAGATTATCCAACGACCCAGAATCCCCCCCCCCCCATATTCCCCCTTCCCTCCATCCACCCGACCAATGACACCAATGAATGTGCAACCAATGTATCAGTACGTATGCGGGGGAGCCTCTTATGTTCAGATCATAGATCACGTTGTTATCGATCACTTGTACAAGGGAAGGGCGTTTACTCCGGCTTCAGAATCTCGGTCGTACTTGGCTGGCTGCCAGTGCGTATACAGTTTAGCCATCCGGATTTCGGTTGTCGACGACAATGGAGGTCCTTTCCTTTGTTTACTTCGCATCGCGCACATCGCAGCCGATGGTCGGCCTGAGAGGATGACGCCTTTTCTCCCATGGGAATAGGTGACAAAAGGATGCAGTCATTCGTTCGGGAAATGTGGGGTCCTTTGGGAAAGCTGGGCGTGTCATCGTCGTTTTCTCCGAACTGGTCGTTCGCCGATTCATTTCCTTTACATGGCGTACTTCAAAGTCTTTGTACCACAAACCTTTTTCATTTTACATCAGCGAGTCACGTCGAAGGCAAGGGATCGACGAGGCGGGGGCGGATCAACGCGCTATATTTCATTCATTTCCTAAGACGCTCTCCACAAAGTCATGTATACAGTGGAGAAGAAGATAAGAAGTACAGATATAAATAAACACGGGGACGGAGAGAGGGAAGTGACCGGCGACAATAAAGAACCGCGATAGCGCGGATAACGTTGCGAAACGAGAGAAGAAGAGAATAGAGAAAGAAGAAAGGATGGACGCTGGCCGGGGGCTACACAACAAACACGTCACAGATCACATGCTTCGCGGCAAACAAACGACAAAAAAAATAACACATAAATGGGAGCAAGCAAAGCGTTCAAGAGAAGAAACTCGGACGCAAAACAAAAACTTTAGAGATAAAACATCGCATCTTGCAGATGCACGTGGAGCCCGCTCCCCCACATCCGTTGCGCAGCATCAAAAACGCGCTGTTCGGCCGCCTCGCGCGCCCTACGCATGGCGGTGCTCGCCGTGCTACTACCCGGGGGACCACCGCCGGGAGCGTGAGCAGCACCTCCACCTCCACCTTCACCACCACCCACGCTGGACGCCGAGTCGCTCCCGCCGCCCTGGTTGAGAAAGCCGTGTATCCAAAAGCGGGCCTGCTCGCACACGATGTCCGCGTAATACGCGGGCGGGACGAGGCTGACCGCCTTGGTCGCGCGCGCGTACAGGTAGCTCGCGGCGTGCACGCCCTGTTGTACCATGTCCGCCGTCAGCTGGCTCTCGTCGTAGATCACGACGTAATGCGTCGGTTTGACCGTCCCCTGCAGGCCCGCGTGCGCCTGCAGGTAGAAATCAAAGTCGAGCACCGACGTCACGCCCTTGTCGACGACCGTGCCCGGCCGCGTGTTCCCGTTTCGGTCGGCGAATTCAGAGTCGGTCGGGTAGAAGCGCGCGTTGTGGCGCTTGCCGCAGATGACGACGCTCAGCGTCGGGTGGTACCGCGGGTTCTTGGCGTCGATGCGCTTGAACGCCTCGAATATCTGGGGCAGCTCTTCTTTGATCACTTTGTCGTATTGGCCCTGCGTGCGTGTCAGTGGGGATGGTTATTGTAAACGGGGGGGATCGGAGAACGTTACCTCTGATACACCATCACGGAAGATGATCATGCGTTTGGGAAGTACGTTCGAGCGACGGCGGAAGGCCTGTAGTCGCTCGATGATCATATCGGCGAGCTCCGCGATGCCCTGTTGGAGTGATATATCAGCTATGTTGTATGAGCGAAAACAAAACGAGGGCTGACCTCCTGTTTACTCTTCTGGAGCCTCAAGCTCGCGGGGAACTGCACAAAGTCCTTGTCGACGCTAGCGACGACGCCCGCGATGGACGGCGTGCCGGGTACGCTGCTCGGGCCCGGATGTGTCACGTCGATACCAACGAGGATGGTGGGCTCCTGAGTGAGCCAACCGAGAGCGTCGCCGGCAAGCTTGTGGTTGATCCCACCGAGCTTGGTGTTCACCTTGAGAGCGACGTTGGACAGATACTGGTCCTGCTTGCCCTCGTTGAGCGCTTTTTCGAGGAGCAGGCACTGCGAGCGAATGCCGAATTTCACCGCGCACAGCCGCTTGATGCCCGGGTAGATGAAATCGTCCTTCTTCTGCAGCAGGAAGAGTATGAAGCTGATGTTCTTCGCCTCGCCGAACGCCTCGATCGTCCGCGAGATGTTCTCGAGCGCGCGGCGCCGCCCAGGGTCGTCCCTGACCGACGGCAGCTGGTCCGTGGGGCGGATCGCCGGCGGCTCGTTGCCGACGTCCATCCCGCTGTTCTTGCACTTGTTGTTGAACGCCTTGATAAATTTGATCAGACGCTCGTCCTGCGGGCCCTTGAAGCTCAGCGCCTCCACGCCGTCGCGCACGACGAGGACCTTCCAATTCCGCATCCGCGCGCCGACGTGGAACTTGACGTCGAGGATGTTCCAGCTCCCGTTCTGCACGCGCGGCACGCCCCTGCCGTACGTCACGCTCGGCGGGGGCAGCTCGCGCCCGGGGACGATGACCATCTGGCGGGCGACGCGGATGCTGAACGAGTTGAGCACCGCCGTGGCGGGGTTGTAGCCCAGGCGTTGCATCGCGCTCTCCATGATGATCGCCTGGTTATCGGCCGGCTTGCGACTCGCGACCCTGAGCATCTCCGAAGTTTCCTTTGGACCCAACTTGCCAAGGTGGGGCTCGCCGGGCTCTATATCGCATAGCTCTGCAGGGATGTAGCTTGGTCGGCCTGGGCCGCCCACGTCGATGATGGGCAAGTCGTCCCCGTGTTGCAAATGGATGTTGTATTCTACACCCAAAGTTAGAAACACTCTTGCAGATAATAGAACGGAAACTGTGACGCACTCTTAAAGTAGTATTCCCTGATGGATGTCATGCCCCCGAACTCCTCACACGGGAACATCTGCCGGTTGGCGGAAATGCCGACGACGCGTTGGATCGTCATGATGCGCTTGTAACCGAGGTATCGGGTGGACACCTTGACCTTCCTCATGAACTCCCGCGGGATCGCGTCGATCGAGGTCACGCTAAAGGCGCGCAACGCATCGGAGAGCTTTCCAGGCTCGCAAAAGGCAGACATGCAATTGTTGACGTTGACCAGAGTGAGTTTGTTTCCGAGCCTGACGGACGAGTAGAAGCCCATGAGGGCCCATATGCGCGTGCCTATGAGCGACTTTTGTTTATCGTTGAAGAAATAACGGTTCCTCCCGAACCGCCACCCCAGCTGCGACGCCTGGCGCTGCATGACCAGATTGACGGCGGCAATGACGGGATCTACGTCCTCGACCTTGTTGATGTTGGCCATATCGCCGGTGAGGAACCTGAAAAGATACGCCGCACGGCGGTTTCACTACCCCGCATGCAACGCAACACCACGTCGAGATAACGAACTGACCTTTTCAACGGCTCAGTCGAAAGCTCCTTGAAGAACGAGACCTCGACCGTGTACTTGTCCGCATCGCGCGGTGGTCGCGCGTCGCCCTCCTCACAAAATACGACGATGCCATGGAGCGGCTCGGGCAACGGTTTCGATGCGACGAGGCGCTGCGCGCCGTCATGAGCGATGTCGTTGACAAAGGGACGGAGATCGGGCAGCTGCTCGAAGAGCGCGAGCACGCGGCGCTTCACGCGAGGCTTCTGGGACTTGGGCTCGGGCGTGATCTGGACGACGTACTCGTAGATCGTCTCGGGCAGGTGCTCGAGCGCGAAAAAGTTGGCCCGCAGCGCGACGACGCGCCCGGCGGTGCCGTAGCCTGGGCGTGCGGGGCGGTCCGGGCCCGGGTTGGCGGTGCGCAGTCGCTGGATGAGCTCCGTCGAAGCGCTCACGTTCGGGTCGAGCTGAACGGGCTGGCCCGTGTTGTAGATAAGTGCCCCAGGGGGACCGCCGCGACCAGCACCACCGCGAAAGGGTGCGCCAGTGCCGCGGCCACGGGGTCCACCGCCCATTCCAGGGCCGCCTCTTCCACGTCCTCTTGGTTGACTCATCGGTGTAGATGTATGTGTTTGGCGTAGTTTATGATGAGATGCGAATGTAAGGGGTTGCTGGTGAGCTGTGATGCGGTGTATTAGGACGCCAGGAGTTATATACTGGGCGCCTCGATACCACCGCTTCGAGAATGGAACAACCCGGTTCCCTTTGAGAGATACAATGACGGCGGCTTCCGCAGGAACACCTGATGCGCAGTACAGCTGCGGTTGCGCGTTGCGAATTGGCGATGTTATGAAAGGGAAACGGAATGTGAACGGGATAAAGTCGTTCGCGGAAGGGGCCGATAAGGAGTCATTGTTGAACGAAAATGGTAAGTAACATCACGCGTGACATTACAAAGGTGCCACAATTAGATAGTACACCAACTCAACCTCGGGCTGGGCACTCCATCAGACCCAGTCCCAGTTAGTTATTCGAGTCCCAATTCCGTTTTCTATCGCTCGTTCCATCACCGCCGTCGAAATCGCTACGTCTTGCGCCCCTACACCTACAGACTTGAACATCGTCACGTCCCTCCCACTCAACACTTCCGCAACCCTGGCTGTGTTGACCTCCGCAGTCCATTTCCCATTCTGCGCACTGCGCAAGAGCAGTTCGCCGACCTCTATCATGTCACCTGGGGCGAGGCCGGCATCTATAAGCTCGCCAGCCTCGAGGCCACACGCGCTGCGTGAGTCAACGAGAACCCGCGCACGGCGGACGAGCGTCGAGTCAACCTCGGCCATCTCCGGTTTGTAGCTTCCCACTAAGATGACGTGGGTTCCGGACCGGACCCACTCAGAGGGAAAAAGGGGTGCTGTAGATGGCGTCGCGCAGCACAGGAAATCAGCCCCACGGACAACTGCCTCGACTTGCCCCTCGGGACCATCAATGTTGGATATGGCGAGGAAGCGCGCCGTGGGGTGGCTAGCACGCAGACTGTCAACGAGAGCAGTGACACGGTCATTGATGGTGCGATTGACGATGGTGATTCGATTGATAGAGGGGTACGTGGCTAAGAGCTGTGAGACGTGGGACTTTATTTGAGCCCCCGCACCGAAGGCGACGAGAGACGAGACATTGGTGGTCGCTGGTGGGTACAAGAGTGTAGTCGCTAGAACTGATCCTAGAGGGGGAGAAAATCGAGTGATCCTCGAGGATCCGCGCCACAACCGGCCAGAAAAAAAAGAATGCAGTTAAGACGTACCAGCTGCCGTACGAAGCGCTGTTAAGGAGCGTGCATTGATGACGGCCTTGGCGGCACCCGTGTTCTCGTCAAGGACGAGGGTCGTCGCGGGAAGACCGCGAGTATCGCCCGACACCGATGGGACAGAAACGACTTTGATTGAGGTGCCAATGTCGGCGATGCGGGCGGGCATGAAGAGGGCACGATGGGACAGCATATCGAGTGCCGTTCGATGGGGTGGCGCTACGCCCGTTTTGGGATCGGTGACGTGTGAAATGGTGTAGAACACGTGGGCCATGATGGACTGGAGGTCTTGCGGGGAAAGCGAGGCTGAGATGGTGTCGACATCGCTAGAGGATAGAATGAGAATTGAATTGCTCATGCGGGAGAGAGTTGAGGGACCAATTGAATCACAGCGTTACAAATTCGAGACTGGTGAGGTACTCACGTGGGAGTTGACATTAACCTCGGACTTACCCACTGTGGGTAGTCCTTGCCCACCCCATCAATCCCCTCCGCTGTCTTCTTGCCAAAATGCTCCCTATCGATTTGCCGCCGTTGTATCCATCGTCATCATTTCATATGCGGCAAAACACTGTCAACGACGTATTCTCACCCTTGGAATCGACCCGCACACAACCATCCACAAGACTTGCCGTGATGGTGTTGATTTTCTGCGTCTCCCTCTCCGGTGCGTCCTTGTCCCTTAGAGTTGCGTTTGCTGCCCCTCTAATTTCCCATTATCGTCCCGCAAGCCGTCTCATTCCCTGCAATCTCGGAAAAGTTTCGCTATCTAAAGATCCCCCCGATTGTCTTCTTTGTTGGAAAGCACTTTGGCACTGGTCAGTCCATCCTATGATTATTCCTCTTGACGTTGTCATATTTACCTACTCATTCATAGGAGTCATCCTTTCGACAGCGTTTGTCCACCTATTACAAGATGCCTTTGATCGTCTCCAGGATCCTCAAGTTAAACAGTATACAGACATCGGTCGCTGGACGGGCCTTATTGTGTAAGTGTGATCAGCTATCGGTTTGACGGATACGCCCATATTGTTCCACAGCCTTTGCTCCTTGCTTGTCATTTTCCTCGTCGAGTGTATGTCTGGCTGCTCTGCACTTTATCGCATATCCCTTAACCATGTGGTATGCACAGACATTTCGACCGCCTACGTGGATAACCTCCAGTCCTACCCCTCCGCACCTTCTACGCCAAAGGTCAAGCGTGAGTCTATCAGACCTTTCCTTTCTGGTCATAGCTCGATCATCTCTCCATTCCTATGATAGCTGTCCAACTTCCTCTCCCATCATCGCATCCGGTTTCGCCTAATCAGCAAGTGGTAGTTAACGAAGCCACCCCGCTTCTAGGCTCTCGTCCCTCGGAGCTTACCGCTCCGCCACGCCGCCACTCGGTTGCGGGTGTGCATAACCACGGCCTCATGTTGGGTCACCACCGACATGAGCCACCACAACAACACGAGCGACACCACACTGACCATCCGCGCTGCGGATTTATTCAATACCTTGGCCCCGAGGATAGAGAGGAAGAGTCGTCACCTACTAGTTACCACCATGTGGCCGATCACCGGCAGTCCCGGCATCGTCATTCACACGCGCTCGGACATGCACAGCATAGAGGTGATATAGAGTGTCTAGTTGACAGATCAGATTCGGACGCAGAGATAGACTCGACGGCCGATGACGCTGAGTTAAAGATAGGGAGAAAGAGACAGATAATTGGAATCCTGGTACGACTCACGGTTTCACCCTTGATCACATGATTAATCTCTGCACATCGCAGGTTCTACAACTGGGCATCATGCTTCATTCACTCGTCATTGGGTTCACCCTCGCGCTCGCCTCGGGCCCCGACTTTGAATCTCTCGTAACAGCGATATCGTTCCACCAGCTTTTCGAGGGCCTCTCGCTCGGCATCCGAATAGCTGCCCTTCCCGCACCTACGGGCGCACAACAATCCAGCCTCGGGTGGCTCCGCCCGATTCTCGCGCTCCTCTTCGCCCTCACGACACCCGCGGGTATCTTCTCCGGCCTCATCGTGTTCGGCAGCGGCGGACACAGAGGAGGGGGCGCAAGTGGGGCAGCGGTCGGCGCCAAGGTCGCCGAGGGGGTGTTGTGCGCCGTCAGCGCGGGCATGTTGATTTATGCCGCGTGCGTGGAGATGCTCGCGGCGGATTTCGTCCTTGATCCGACGTTGTGGCGAGCGAGCAAAGGACGACAGTTGTTGGCGCTGGCCAGCGTCGCGATGGGTGCCATGGGTATGGTGCTTCTTGAGTGAGTTTACTAGTTGTTACTTCGTGATGGAAGATACAGGGACTAATCGGATATTTTCGTATGACTAGGATGTAAGTCTTTCATCATTCTATTGGGCACCTCGTCGGCGGCGATACACCTCATGCTGACCGGTCTCGTTTTGTCTTGTAGCATGGGCTAAATTCGTCAAACCTTGTATGAGGGGAGGGATCACGGATCATCCGCGGACCACTTCCCTTGCTATCTTTTTTTGGGTCGTCGTATTGTCATCGTCCCAAGCCATTTGATCAACGTTTCTGGGGTCCACATCTTATCTACTTTCTAGACTACTATCCACGCCACCACCGCGCCACCACGACCACCATCGACCAGCCATGATTCTGTACTACATCTCCCTCATGTACAATTACAATGACAACACCGTGCATTTTCGTAGATGGGCAGTGGCAAGTCAACAATCGGATTCTGTACTAGTACGAGGACGGGTACAATTGCGTCTGACCTCTAGCGGGGAAGTTTCGGGCAAGTCGCGTGCATCTATCCATCATGTTATTGTACTGTCAGCGAAATGTTCCGAGCCTTAACTTTGAATGGCATTTATCAATCTAAATCCCCCAGACCGTTCGGTCGAAGCTGCATTCCGAAGAGTAGTGTTGTTTGGTTTAGTGTGGCTCTGAACCAAATGCGGTAACACCTAGACTGGCCGTGGTCCGGTTCGCGAACATGTTGGACCAGGTTTCGCACATGAACCGGATCCGATGTTCGGGTTCAGGTTCGTGTTTCTGGCCGGACTGAACCTCAACTGGGGTCCGGGTTCGATACCTTGGGTGAACCTGAACCTGAGGTCCGAACCTGAACCTCGGGGGTCTACGTAGGCAATCGATAATCTCCTCACGGCGAAATGAAACAGCTGCCGCTTTTCAAGCCCACGTTTCTTCGCCACCCGTGGTGCGGGCAACAAGCCAGGGATTGCCACATTTTCGAGGGCATTTCGAGCGCTGCCACACAGGACTACGAAAACAAAACGGACACAACGTTACTGACCAAACTCAACATGCGCCGAGCAGCTCGAGATATTCCAACTCGATTGAATCCGTCTTAGCCGTCCTCGAAAATTGAAGGACTGTGCTTGTTTTGAAGAACAAGCGCTAGCCTTCGATTCATTTCAAGGAGGCGATGGCTGGATTCCGAAGTTACTTAGGTGTGCCGTCTCCGTCCTGCATACGCTCAGTTCTCTACCAGGATTAGCCCCTTGGAGAGACTGTCGGTCTGGTGCGTCGAAGGTCATTGATGGGGTTTCCGGATCACTGGATACTTGTCCTATTTCCTTGCCCCTGGCGATAATATCATCCGTCAGCTTCGCCATCCCCTCGCGGTATGTGTCTTCGATTTCTAGTGTGTATTCTTGTAACCTTTGAGCGTATCAGAGACGTTATCGCAAGTTATTGTGCACTAGGTAACCTCTCGAGTCTGCGCTGAGGTTCTCCGAGACCCACCTTGAGTGAGTCCCTTCAGCCTCCGAGTCTGAGTATCCACCCCGTCACCATTCCCTTCTAAAGTTCTCCCAGTAAATTTCCCTTCGTTGCGTTGGGTCTACCGAAGTATGGGCGAGGGAGAACTCCGTCAATTGGTTCTGTCTGATCTGTCCAGTTAACAGGGAAAGCGTGGGAAAAGGCGCCACCAAAATGACTTCTGCAACGGCTCCTGCCCGTGGTGGGGAGGCTCTAGTATAGGTACGAAGGCAATTGAGAACGTGTTCGGAATATCGGATTGGTCGTGGATACTAAGCAACCCCAGTATGCCCATCACCCTATGTGTGTTGAACATCCTTCCCTTTAGATAGCAAGACATCGGCAGATCGTATCTGGGGTGTCCTCGGTGCGTTTGGCTTGCAACAATAAGCCAGTAACTGATCCGAGTCGGAGATCAGGACTCGTAAAGCAAATGGCGATGACGAGGGAGGATTTAAAAGTCGAAGCGGCCACTGCCTTCGTTTGTCGACAGTGGTGGTGTGTTCGGGACCGTCACAGCCATGCGAGGCCTGGAGATAGACGCCCGAAGCGCGGTCAGATACGATACTCATCTGGGAACCGGCCCTTGCCCCCCAAGGCCGTTCTCTTGTCAGTACCATCGCAGAAGACACACTGGCCCTGCCGTCTGAACAGGAAGTGTGTCTCCCTCAGAGTGCCGCAGATGTCGGTCTTGGACTTTTGGAGGTAACGCATGTACCCAACACCTAACGCATTGCCAAAGGGAGAGATGCTCCTTAAAAGAAGTTCAAACCTTTATATGTTCGAGGCGATCGTTAAGTGCCGTGCACTTGAACATAAATCACAAGTGTACACACAAAGCAAGTTCTATTGTATCCTTCTTAATGCTTCTCACTGTACGCGTTCTCGCCATCGGTTTTTTTAGGGGATGCCGCCTTTCCTAGTCGTCTACCAATATCGTTTGACGGCATGATTAACCCCTATCATTACCTGGGCTATATCGTTACGGGTAGGGGTATGATTCCACAACGGGTCATCAGGTGCCCAAGCGCTGCAGATATCCCACTGCTTATGCTTTTGCCATCGGCGTTCGAGGATATCAGGATTCACATCAATTACCACTTTCCAAACGTCTACTCATTCTAACATCCGAAGCTGGCACTACTAACTGACCCAGTGCCCTCCCACTCCACCCCTTGAGTTCCAACAGCTCACCTCTGATTTCGTAGGCATGAGATACGTCAACACCGCTGGTCAGGAGAAAACGAATATCCACTCTCCTAAAATATACATCGTCCTTTTCAAAGACATTTTTCCAACGTTTGACCATCAACGCGTTCGTACCCTTTCTGCTTTGCGAACGGGTGCATGCCAGCAACGCAGAATATTGTCGAATTGGGCGTCAATCGGCGTCACCGTTTGCAAGGGCGGTATTCTACGTTTAGACCGGACACACGCAGTAAGAGAAGGAGAGAAGAGAACGACGCACCAAACAACTAAATGAGCCCGTTCATTTGATGAGGGGTTGTGGTGGCATTCCCCTCGAGTTCCCTTCCTCTAAGTAGAGAACGTAGACCCTCAGCTTATCGGGGCAACCCACCAGTATCTCCCATGGATCAGCGACGGAGATACTGTACTGGAAGTCTATTAGAAGCGCTATGTTGGCGCCAACGAAGACGAAGGGGCCGTGTTGCTGGGTGGAAACGACGGGGAATAGCTACTCCTAGGGCAAGTCATGGAGGACTGTGACTGGTCCCAGTGAGTGTTGCCAGATAACCGAGGAAGAAGGCGGGTGGGGTACAGACACAGTCAGTTACTTGTGCACCTTGTGCGAAACAGTACAGTAGTACGAGTACTACAATTGTTTCATTCGCTGGAGGCTGGGAAGGCTGGGAGACGTACTGGGCCCTGGGCCAGACCTTGCAGCCTCGATCGCTGACATAATGCCCGTCATTTTTTTCCCCCAGCCCAGCCCCACGCCTTCATCACAGTAGCAAACAGCAATCAACCACTCACTAGTCTGTGTATGGCCCCTCGCTTTCTCTCTGAACACGATTACCCATCAACGCCCGCCTCATCACAACAAGGTGCAATGTTCGAGCCACATGCAAGCATCCCGTTCCTCCCACTCTCTGAGCTGTCAACAGACCCTAGGCACTCTCGTGTCCGTTTTGTTCGATACACTTGTACTGCGGTATCCCACGAAATACGCCCCACTGCCTAAGGCTCGACAAGACATTGCGAATGAGGCGGTTATGAGGGAGTCTGAGGGAGGAGGTTCGGTCGATTATTTGGTTGGTACGTCTTTCGCGGCGTAAGGTTTGTACATGCATTATTGCGACAGTCAGTGAGTCACCGCCCCGCGCCTGTGTCAACCTGCCAATACGTTACGGTGTGCCCCATTTCGTCTCTGGACCTCTTCGTTCTCATCATCACTGTGATTCCCCCACAAATCCGATATTGGGGGTTCTTCATGAATTGTGATGTGTGTGTGTGATGGCAGGCGTTTCGAAAACGTGCAGCGCCCATAGAAAGACGAAGAAAATTCGATGGGGTCGCAATTTTAGGCGCGTGGTAGTAGTGGTACATGAGGAGGACGTCCACTCACCCCGATTTACACAGGCGTGTTCAACGTTCAACACGCGCGCTCCGCCGATCATCGCAACATATGCGTCATTGGTTCCTCCCTCTCACTGATCCCAACGAGAGATCTACCCATCGATTCATCGTACCCTATGTCGATTTCAGCTGTCTGCCAATCTACTGTAACACATCAGGACTTTTGACATGGGAAGTGGGCCAAGGTCTAGCAACACCTTGGTGGCGTCGGAGTCCGTGCGGCGTCTTGGCATTCGCTCGTTCCTCTCAACTCAAACGATTGTGATGTGTTCCCAAGGTCTGATTCCGGGTTGGGTATTCCTGATATCTAGATGTCTGGATATCTGAAAAACCATGCGATGCGTGACGACTTCTTGCCAAAAGTCGTTAATCGATGGCACGGAACGAGGTGTGAAGCATGTGATGTGAAGCCGTGAAGAGGTGCACGTTGATTGATCTAATTAGGACAACTCGTCCCCACTTTTCTCTTACTTCTATGATTCAGATTAGTATTAGCATTGGTTCTAGTTCTAGTTCTAGTTCTCGTACTAGTACTCTCTTAGTATTAGTATAGGAGGAAACCTGTCCTATTTTAATATATGGAAGCGCTGTGTCACGAGTTCTGCAACGCTTGCGTGGTTATATACGACCGTCCGAGTCGTCGCTGTTCCATATCTCTCATCAATCCTCTCTTGTCTCAAGGCCGAAAAACATGCCAGTGACCACATCGCCATGGATACCGCATTGTTACCCCCCTACCCGTCGCTCTGATCATATCGATGTGTATCGGAGCGAAGCCAAAGGTGAAGTAAAGGTCCCAAACCCGTATGCATGGCTCGAAAAAGACGGGGAAGAAAGGCAGAAATGGCTCGCTTCTCAGGAGGCTCTTGCGCGTAATTTTTTAGACCCACACCCTGATCGCATGAAGTTGGAAGAAGAAATCAGGGCTAGTACCGACTATGAAAGAGTAAGCTTTCTGGTTTTGTGAACACGCAAAGATGTAGCATATAACAGTTCAATACAGTTCGGTTCACCTACATTGCGGGACGACGGTAGATGGTATTGGTCATATAACAGCGGCCTCCAAGCACAATCTGGTTCTGAGTTTATCATTTTTGATTGTATCATGTGACTCATGTCCACTGAATTGTCGAAACAGTCTATTATCGCTCGAAAGATTCGGAGCTCCCCGATTGTGTTTCTGGACCCGGAGGTGAAGTATTTTTTGACGTACGTACCGAAGTATCTTCCGTCGTTATAAACATCCAACCGTCGATCATCAGCCAAACGTACTTTCAAGCGACGGTACTGTCTCTCTGAGTACCGCATCCTATTCACGTGATGGCAAATGGTTTGCATATGCTTTGTCTCGTTCCGTGCGTCACTTTGTTGTGGAGACTCTGCAATGCAAATACCTTTTCAACAGGGGAGCGATTCCGCCAACTTCTACATCCGCTCGACCGAGCATCCACTGATCAGCGCTGAGAATGACTTGCGCCTCCCTGATGAGTTACGATTTGTGAAGTTTTCTTCCATCGCTTGGACGCACGATGGCAAAGGCTTCTTCTATCAGGTTAGATTTCTACCCTTCGTATTCTCCTGTGTCACTAAACTCGCGTAGAGGTTTCCCGATCGCTCGACGAATGGTATTACGGATTCCGACAAAGCTAGCGCGGCGGTTGCAAGCGACAAAGACGCCCAGCTTTTTTACCACAGAGTGGGCACCGACCAATGTATGCCCCATTATATGCCTTACGTCTTACTTGATTGATGATCTGATGTAGCTGAGGACATATTGGTGATGGAGAGTCCCGATCAACGAGAATGGAGGTGGAGTGCCGCGGTATCGGAGGTCGATGGACGTTGGCTTGAACTCTATGTTTCCCGGGATACGTCGCATGTATGGTCCTCGATCCTTCTCATTGGCACCCGATGAACCGGAAGTAGAAATACTTGTTGTGGCTTGCAGACCTTGAGAAGCAACCCATAGGGCCAAACTTCGATTGGATCAAGCTCGTCGACGACTTCCAGGCTGATTATACCGTGTACGCCCTCAATTATACTGATCTAACTCTCGGCCCTCACGTTAACACAGTATCGGAAATGACGGAACCAAGTTTTATCTTCATACTAATTTTGAAGCTCCGAGGTACAAGGTCATCACCGTCGACGTTGAAGCTTTCAGTCGTGCCTCAGAGTCGGGCAAAGCTCATATCAAGGACTTCAGCAAGGACCTCATTCCCGAAGACAAAGAAGCACAACTGGAGGACGTGTCGATCCAAGGTCACGATCGGTTGGTGACCACCTACAAGCGCAACGTCAAAGATGAACTCTACATCTACGATCTCAGCGGCAGACAACTGAAGCGTCTGGCACCGGACCACGTTGGTACCCTTGCCGCGTACGGGCGGCGCAAGCAACAATTTTTCTTTGTATCGTTGACCGGTTTTGACACTCCCGGCGTTGTCGCGCGTTATGACTTTTCTTCTAAGGCGAATGAGGGGAAAGCGGACGGAACATGGAAGGTTTGGCGCGAGACTAAGGTAGCGGGCCTTGCAGGAAGTGGTGGATTTTTGACGGATCAGGTATGGTACCAGAGCAAAGACGGCACCAAAATCCCCATGTTCGTGGTTCATCACAAAGATACCCCTCTCGACGGCACGGCACCCGCCATCCAGTACGGTGCGTGCGCCAATTCCGATCTTTCCTGAGATGGGGCTAACCTTTCAGGAAGGTTACGGCGGGTTTTCCCACTCGATTGGGCCATTCTTCAATGCGCCTATCCTAACGGCTATGCGCGCATATGGCTTCGTGTTCGCTGTGCCAAATATTCGTGGTGGTGGAGAGTTCGGCGAAGAATGGCACCTTGCAGGGACACGCGAACGCAAAGTGTGTAATTTGGCATTTGAAAATGGCAATTGACGACCTCATACCGGTAGGTGAATTGCTTCGACGACTTCATCGCCGCTTCGTGAGTTTGCTCTCGACCCACCAAACCTAGCTGAGACTTATACAACCCTAGGGAGTGGTTGGTTGAAAACAAATATGCGGCGAGGGGAAAAATCGCCATCAATGGTAGCTCGAATGGTGGTATGTGCCCCATTCAGCAAGCCTTCCTTCAATTGAGACTCACAAGTCAACCCCACGATAATAGGTCTTCTCGTCTCGGCCTGTGTGAACCGTGCTCCTCAGGGTCTTCTCGGAGCTGCTGTCGCGGGGGTTGGCGTCAACGACCTCCTGAAGGTGCATAGTCCCATCGCTTAATCCCACTCCCTGCTCCTACTGTGTCTTCCATCCCGCAGTTTGCAGATTTTACTATCGGCCATGCGTGGACGTCCGACTATGGAAATCCGCATGATCCCCACGACTTCGACTTCATCTATCCGATTTCACCAGTGCACAACGTACCAACTAATAAAACACTTCCACCAACACTGTTACTCACTGCTGATCGTGCGTAACCCTCATTCTAACAGCAGTCATTATCCTCAGTTTTGAGATGATGGTAGACGACGACCGAGTTGTTCCTATGCATTCTTTCAAGCTCGCGGCCACACTCCAACATGTCGCCAGCGGCAATCCGCATCCTCTGCTTCTGAGGCTTCAACTGAAAGCAGGACATGGCGCAGGCAAGCCAACAGAAGTCAAGTGAGTGGTTTGAGGCCCGATAGGTCGTGCTCAATGTTGACTTGGTTCAAAGAATTAAGGAGGATGCGGATAAATGGAGTTTTGTTGCCCAAACCATGGGACTTGAGTGGCACACAGATGGTACAAGGATAAAAATGTAGGGAAATCACGCGCAACAGTCATTCATGACAAAGACATGTAGGATAAGGTGACACCCGATCACGTGTGTCGGGGAGTTGGTTCTCAGGATGGAGTATCGGTTTTGAGCACACGATTCGTCTTCGATCTTGGTGTTGGAGCTGGTTCTGAGGTGTAGGTAGATAGAGAATGGTGATATCCAAGAGTACGTACCATTCGTGTTTTCTGTAACATAGCGCCATGATTGCTTCCTTGCGGCAATATCTGTCTGTTGCCTCAAAATGGATGTTTTGGATGAGTAAGACTGCAGAAGTTACTGTAATCCGAGAGTGATCTTCGTACAAACTCATCGATATCGATATACCTCTTGTTAAACCCTAGGACGCTTCCGCACCCCCCAAACCGTTCATTCCCGTAGCCGTAGAATACTCGTTTGATACCTATCTGGCGGAGTGCGGAGGCACACATGATACACTTGTGCTAGTGGGCCACTACTTTGTATGGCATATCCAAGTTCTCTCAGATGTATTGTACCACCACCCACTGATTCTGAAGCTGCTAGTATGCAGTGCTTGGCAGCCATCAATGCAGGGACGCCAGCCATCCCAGAACCAGAAGACCATGGTGTGGATTTGGGCCTGCTGCACAACACGCTGCCACCAAACAAGGTTGCAGAACCCCATATTCACTAGCTGCCCAAGCAGATCCAAGCCCCCACTGAAGCTGGAGGGCAGTTGGAGTCGTTCTGGGGCAAGCAGATGCGGCATGCAACAGACTATATGGGCCTGGCATTGGTGCATGCACCAGAGGGCAAGACGCCCATTGGATAGGCACTTGTGTTAGTGGGCCACTACTTTGTATGGCATATCCGAGTTCTCAGATGTAGTGATCAGGGCCCAGTGTTACCATAGCTAAGGAAGGCTACAAGCCAGCTTCAAGCCATAACCGAGATTGGCTTTAACTGAAATTGCCAAGTCAAGGGAGTCGGAGTCAAAGCTGCAACTTTGCTGAGCCACGACTTCAACTATAAGTCAGTCAACTTGAA
>Ga0307510_10000173_pt1 | contig 54722 bp, 28 predicted proteins | sample 12_EM_MG_FD_207224 | JGI IMG/M metagenome (GOLD analysis project Ga0307510, IMG submission 207224) | Populus trichocarpa ectomycorrhiza microbial communities from riparian zone in the Pacific Northwest, United States - 12_EM | ecosystem: Host-associated > Plants > Roots > Unclassified | place... | reverse complement strand
TTGTCTGGTTGGTATTTTGGAGTAAATTGATGACCGGAATAGTAAAATCAGAGAGAAGAACGGTGGTGGAAAGTGTCGTAACCTGAAGACTCAATAGTTTATAGACTATGATCAAGAGAGAAGAAAGAACTATAAAACACAAATCAAAACAGCCAATAATTTAGAGGTTCTCTGTACATTTTAGCCGAGGATTTTGCAAAGTGTTCTAGTTGAATCATATAAGTGATATATTGCTTTAGGGTTATGGATCATTGAAAAAAACTCTCCCGTAATGAATGAGCTACGGAAGGGAAACAGGAACATTCGGTCTCTGATTTGATGCTGGGAAGGTCCGCAAGAGATTCTGGGTGTCACATTTGGAGGATAAAACACTACTTACATATTAAATGAGAAATAACATAATTTTTTTTTTTATATAGATTTCATATAATATGAAATTTCTATCAAAATTTCAGTAGAGTCTTTTCTATACTAGAAGGTTCCAAGTTATCGACATATAACTTGTTTATATTTCTAATATCTCACATCTTATAACTCAGTCACAACCATAATATTTATAATGTACATTAAACAATAAATATCATTATAGAAAAATAAATAAGATAAACACGCGTACATGGAACATGATCATTTGAAATTCAAAGTTAAATTCAACTATTCCAGTTTAAGTTATATAGATGTTTGAATATTATAAAATATAAGGATATGCTTTCTAGAACTATATAACAAAAAGTGAACAAAAGCTAGGAACAACTCATGTCGTGCATGCAATGGTCCCGAAACAAAATTCATATTATTGAAACATGAATATAACAATAAGTATAATAACATAAATATCCAATAATTTAAAAAGATAAACATGCATTCATATTCTATCCACAACCCTAAACACACATATATTCATGTAATAACAATAAACTTGTAATCAAAATGATTAGCATAGTTTAAATCAATAATATTTTTTTGTTAGTTATCTTGCATGTGTTGTTTTTCCACTAAACCTCTAAATTATCAACGGGGACACCATTGATGGTATCTTCACTATCATAATTGTCATTGTATATGACATCACTATAAACATAATTATCATTATAAATTGATAGAGAATATTAATCCATGTCTATCTCATCACATGTAGGATCACCAAAATCTCCATAATACTCATCTTGATAAAAAAGATGTTTGTTATGCTTGTACCTCAAAATAGATTCTCAAAAGCGGTTATGAATTTGTGATCACTTTTTTCATGCTTCTCCAATTTTCTCTTTTTCATTTCTATCAATTTACGAGATAATACTTTAACTTGCCTCCATGACATCATTTCTAATCGACGACTCAATTATGCAATTTATTTTTGTATGTCTTATATCACAAATTCTTGCACGTCTCTTTACCGTTAAAGAAACACTCTGCAATCACTAAAAATCATTGACTTTTGATACCATATGACACAAAGCTCTGATATCAATCAATGTAGATGAAGAGAGTGTTTGAGAGTGTGGTTGCGGTTGTTTTTTAAATGCTTTTCACTCGGAAATGTATCAAAATAATATATATTTTTTATTTTTTTAAATCATTTTTGATATCAACACATCAAAATAATCTAAAAACACTAAAAAAATATTAATTTTATACAAAAAAATAATTGTTTTTTGAAAATTGAGGGAACACCGTTTGCACCGCGTTTCCAAACGGTGCTGAAAACCATATAAGAAAGATAACAAGCATAATAATACAATTTTTTCCGAAAAAACAAATCATACAAAAACATTAATTTATAATTTTATTATTTAATATTTATTTTCAAGTAGCTTTTCTATCTAAGAACTTTACAGCTCTTTAAACAAACAAGAAAACAATCTAAACAAACTAAAAAAAATGAAAATAAAAGAAAAATAATAAAAATTCTAAACAATTAGAAAAAAATAAAATAATTATATATAATATCTAATTTTCTAAACTAAATAAAATATAAAGAAAAAAATAAAGAAAAAAATAACTTTCTTTAGAAACCTTGGTAAGATTAAAAAATAAATTAGTAAAACTACACGGGTAGCATTAAAAAATATTAAAATATGAAATAGAAGTGTATCATCTATCAATTCATGTATAAGGCCAAGACTACACTTTTTCTATTAGTTTCGGGGTGCTCCGATTATTATTATTATTATTATAATTTTGCTAGACTTCCACTGATTAATTAATTTATCATGTTAATCAAATACATTATGAAATAAAATCCGGATGGCAATGACAAAATCAATAATCAAGCCATTTCCATAAAAACCAGCATCACAAAGTAAAGAGAATTATCGAAATCAATTTTTTACCATAATTAAATTTAATTACAATATTAAATTTAAATTTAATTAATAAATAAATTGAATTTAAAAATTACAAAAAAATAAAATTTAATTCATTTTATTTTTTATATTACTATCATTATCATCATTTTATTTTTTTAAGATTTTTTTTTAAAAAATAGATAAGTATTTTTTAAAAAATAATTTTATTTTAAATTATAAATAAAAAAATTGAACTCTAATTTATTTTTATAATTTTTTAAGATAAAATTCATTTATTTTAAAATTCAATTCTTAACCATCAACATATCTTATTTTATTAAAACATTTTACTTGAATCCAATTAGAAAAAGTCACATACATGCTGTTAACCAGCTTATGATTCCATATCTCAATACAAAAATCCAACCACCAGGCTGTTCCAATCTCATCTCTACCCTTTGCCCATCTCTAACTTCTACTGCCCCACTCACGATAAAATCAGAAGCCCATGGAGACCACTCTGCTCCATCTCTACAACAATGGCCTTTTCACTCTGCTCTACAAAGACCCTCCTCTTTCTCTTGCTCATCTCAGCCATTCCTATTGCCTTTATTATCTCCATGGAGCTCGCCAAGCCGCCAACCCACGTGTACCACTACCACAGCTCAGGGTTCTTCCGCGAGAGCGCCAAGTGGGATGATCTAAACCGTCGATTCCTCGTCTCCTTCATGGAAGGTGGCATCGGCGAGATCGCCGTCCCCGAAGATCATGGATCGTCATTGGAAGAGGCTGTTTTAAAGGAAGTCACGGTGGTTAAAGACCCTGACTTGACCGGGAACTCTTCTCTTGGTATCGTGGTTGACCGGCCGAGGAATCGCCTTCTGGTGGCGATTAGTGATGTATTAGGGAACAACTACAACGCCCTCGCTGCTTATGATTTGTCCACGTGGGATCGTTTGTTTCTTACCAAACTTGGTGGCTCAGGCACGTTATTTTCCTTATTCTTCTGCTCTTTTGGTTCCTTTCCTTTTGTTTTTTTGGCTAATCACTGTTCCTGTCCGAGTTGAATTCGATACAATTTTTTATTAATGCCATAGACGACACGCAGTCCAGTTTCTCGAGGGATGTTAGGGCAATTTCGTAATTAAAGAGAAAATATAATAAGGTTGCTTCTTTCAAGAAGGCTCAGGCGTGTTTGGTTAAGGTGTATTTTTTTATAAAAATCAAAATTATTATTTTATTATTTTATTTTTTTAATGTTTTAGATTGGTTTAACCGGAGTAAATTTTAAAAATAAAAAACGTTATTTTAATATATTTAAAATAAAAATATTGTAAAAAGCAATGATATCTGACTTTAATTTAGAAGGAAAAACGGATGATATTATATAAAATAAGACATGTATTACCCCATCTTTGACGAAACTTGTCGAATTATATTGATTAAGGAGAGTCACTGAAAGGAAGTCTTGGTCATGCATGGAATATTTGTTCATGGTAGGTTTGTTTCTAGAAGCAGAGAAAAAGGACTCTAGCAAGTTGCGACTCTGAATTGAGGGTAGTTTTTCATGACTCTACCTGCTAATAAGTTATGGTGGTTGAACCACGACGCGACACATTCTCCGAAGACAATTTTACCCCTCTGGCAAGACACAACAAATTCCACCAGGGTGGTTGGCCCTCCCAGTGATTGTACCATGCGGCTGGGTGTCCATTATTCAATTAAAAATATTAAATGATCTGGGGGACAAGGTAGGTACTAGCTAGTGGCTGTGAGGGGCATGCCACCCCTAAAGTCTTAGAAAGATTCCAGCTTGTTCATTAGATTTTTTATTTTTTCTTCATGGTTAAGCATTTGGCGTTCCCAAAAATTTCATATTTCCTCTTCCATCTTTGATTCTTCTAAGGGTTGTTTGTGAGTGAGTGTGGTTGAGATTATCTTAAAACTAAAAAAAAATTAAATATTTTTAAAAACATCATAATGCCAAACAAAACTTAAATTTACAGGGAGGTTTCTTTCATATCGAAACTAATCCGTCTAAATTCAACTCATTTTGAAATCATCCTGCTAGTTTCTCTTTTTTTTTACACCCCCCTTATGAAATTCTAGTTCCTTCCTCATCTATAGTGAGTTAATAGAATGTGTATCCTCCCAATGGTCGAACGCACCTTATGACATTTGCCATCTAGGTTTCTTACTAATTGATAATAAAATGATGACCTGAAGCATGCTTTATGACTTTTAGTTGATTCTGCCTAATTCGTTGCATTCAATCTTGTAGACAATGAGAAATCCTTTGCCGATGACGTAGCAGTTGATGCAGAAGGTAATGCCTATGTTACTGATGCCAAATCCAATAAGATTTGGAAGGTTGGGGCGGATGGGAAGTTCGTATCCTCTATCAGAAATCCACTCTTCATTGCGAAAGTGTGGTACAAGAACCTGATTGGGCTAAATGGGATTGTTTACCACCCAGATGGGTTCTTGATTGTCATCCATACCTTTAGTGGCATGTTATATAAGATTGACATAGCCAAGGAAGATCATGAAGTCAAGTTAATTAAAGTAGCCGGAGGTTCACTTGCATTTGGAGATGGTCTAGAACTCTTGTCTCCAACTAAACTTGTAGTTGCCGGAAATCCTTCCGGGAGATTGGTGGAGAGCTCCGATAGGTGGGAGACGGCGTCTGTTGTGGCAAAGTTTAAGGGGCCTGCGCATAGGTTGGCAACAGCAGCAACTGTCAAGGACGGGAGGGTTTATCTTAACCACATGCTTGGTATGGGATACCCTAAAAAGAAGCATGCTCTTGTCGAGGCTGTTTTTTCTATTTGAGAGGAGGGCAATTTGAGTTGTTGGTTATATGATCCGATTGAAGTTTCATGTAGCAAAACTGGCTCCTTGCTGGATTTGGATCTGTAATATTGTATCGCTACAGGGTACAGACTACAGAACATTTCAGTTCACTGGTGAAGCATTCTGTTCTCCAAGCCTGGCCTCAACTTCCCCGGGAGAATCCTCGGGACAGATCAGGATTGTGTATTGAAAATATTATTTTTTTCTCGTGTTATTTTAATTACTTGCTCACCAAGGAGGACTGGGTTTTAAAAGTGATATAACATTATGATTTTAATACATGGTGGCAGAGTTTACACTTTACAATAGAATGGTTGGTGGGGTTGGTCCCTCGAATCAAACAGATCAGAATGCGACGACTTTGTTTACCACGTACATCAATCTATTGATTATTCCACGTCATTGTCCCATCCAGCTGTGCCTCCCATTCTTGCATTTTCCCGGTTACAGACGGTACACTGTTAGAGGTATTTTTTTTTTTGAAATACTAGAATAATATGTTTTTGTTAAAAATATTTTTAACATAGCATAGCATATTAAAAAAATAAAAATAAAATAAAAATAAAAAAATATATTTGACTAACTTCTCGCATGCAACTCGGTTAAGTTGTTTAAAACAAAAAGGGACAGGAAGCTGAGATGTGAGGGTTTGCGGTAGAATGATTATTATTGTTTTTTTTAAGTGATTTTTGTTTGGAAATATATTAAAATAATAATTTTATATATAAAAAATTAATTTAAAGCAAAAAAAATTAATTTTTTTGTAAAATATTTTTAAAATATAAAAATAAAACTGCATTTTCTTATTTATTATTCAGGTTATTCTCCTGAGAGAACGACAAAGAAGAATAAAAAAAAGAAGAAAAAAACATAGATACCTAACACGAGGATTACCTTTTCTTTTCTTTCTGAAAAGTTATATGTTAGTTTATCTACCCCCACCACACACACCAAAAAAAAGGTTCGATATGCTCGATGATCGAGCCATTAAAGCACCTAAAACACTTTGAATTTATCAATCTCGATTTTTTTTTCATGTTCGTCTAATTTCTAAACCTTTTGGATTAAAAAAAATAAAAGTAAGAACGAGCAAATTTACAGTTGATACGCAATAGCAAATCTCTACATAATTTGGAGGAGTTTTTTTTTCCCTCCCCTCGCTAGTGCATGATAACATTTGAAAGAATAGTAATAATTATTTTTTAAAATATTTTTTATTTTAAAATATATTAAAATAATATTTTTTTATTTTTTAAAAATTATTTTTTATATCAACACATCAAAATAATCTGAAAATATTAAAAAAATATTAATTTAAAATAAAAATATAAAAAAATTTATCTTTTTTAAATATTTTTAAAACACAAAAACAAATAATAAAAAATAACATATTTACCCTTAATGTCCTTTCATTTGATTGTGTTGGAAATGGGAGATTGGATGAAGATTACATGAGGTGGGGATGGCAACCTCAAGACTGCAACATTCCAAGGTCCATCAATAACATCATACAGTCTTTCTTTCCTTTTATTTTGAAAAACCAGGGACTTAACGGATTTAATTGAGAGTATAGTTGGTGGAAAGGACAAACGTGCAATGTTGAGAATTCTCTTCTTTTCGTGGGGGGTTGTTCAATTCCACAGATTCAAGGCGACAGAAATGCTGGATTTGATTAGAGGGAAGAGGCTAGTTTTTGTTGGCGATTCAATTAACAGGGATCGATGGGAATCGGTGCTGTGTATGTTAATGGGAGCTGTTAAAGATTCGAATAAGGTTTACGAGACCCATAGGAGGAAAATCACCATGGAGAAAGGGAATTATAGCTTCAAGTTTGTGGTGAGATCTGATCTTGCAATACTAACAAGTTACTTTGTGTCTCCTCCTGTTGGATTTGTAGCTGTTTACTGAGTTTGGTTTTGCAGGACTATAAATGTACAGTTGAATACCGATAAACTTAAATTTAACAGTTTTAAAAAATTATGAGAATTATCCTTTCTTGAATTCAGCAGGAAATAACCCTCTTTCTTTGGCAAGACCAATAGAATGAGTATCCTATATAATCATTAACGATAATTGTGTATTTTAGTTACGAAAAGAAAAGAAAAGAAACAAAAAAAATTGATCACCGGTAGCAATACAACCATTATAAGCATACACGCATCACATCATATGGAAGAGAGCACGGTTATGCATCTAAGGAGACAGTGGATGACCAGATTTGACCACCGAGCGGTGTCACATGCACCATTTGCATGGCGAGAACACCCCCACCAAGGTTGTTAAAATCGAGATTTTAACACGGCATGGAAACTACAATACAAACTCGGATCGTAAAATCGTAAGGAATTTTAAAATACATTAACAAAAAATTCATGCTTCAAATAAAAATTCATACATAGTTCAAGCACCTTAAAAATTCATACATAGTTCAACAATTTTCAGTCGAATTTTCACCTCATTAATTCAATCCAATAAATTCAGTCCTATAATACTGAAATGGCATTAAATTCAGTCCAATTCAAAACTTTTCAGTCCAATTTTCACCCCATTAATTTAATTCAATTCAATCCAATTAATTCAGTCCTATAATACTGAAATGACATTCAATTTAGTCCAATTCAACATTGTTCAGTCCAATTTTCACCCGATTTATACTATTAATTCAGTCAAGATATATACGGTGGCAATGTGACATTCAATTCAATAATTTTCTCATCTAATCTATTCAATCCATCCAATTTTCTATTCAGTCCATCCATTCCATTCAATTCAATTCAACATTATACATATACAATTTACAGGACCGGGCAAAATCAAAATCTATTACATGGGTAACATACTAACAGTTAACAAGGCAAAATAAAAATCTATTACATGGGCAAATTCAACTACTGTAGTGATGATGATGAAGGCAAAATGAACTTACGGTGAAGAGCCGTTGATGATGATGGCTGAACGGCTGCTACTGTTGAAGATGGAAAAGAGAAGGCGTGAAGACTAGATCGGCTGCAAGAGATCGTTGTCGGCGTGCCGCTGTTAATGAAGATTGAAGAGGAAGCCCGAAGTCGTGAGTTGTTGAGGAGATCGTCGTCGCTGTTAAAATCATCGCCGTGAAGATTGGATCGTGAGCACTAAGGAAAGAGAAGGCGTGAAGACTGGATCGTGACCGCTTTTATGGAGAATGGAGATCGTCGCCGCCGCTTTTGTGGTTGCCGACTTGCCGGTGCCCAGTTGGTTAATTAGATAAGGGGATTATGGATTAGCCGATTAGGGATTTGTTCGGTTGGAAAATAGAAATACTATTTTGTGAATTGTGATTTGTGAAGACTGAATTGAAGAGAAGACAGTCGTGTGACTGTGCATTTCCACAGCCAATAGACGCCTGGCAGCTGGACTGGGGGGGGAATTTGTTTCAGCGCATCATTTTGGCACAATTGCAAAATCGGTCCTGAAATCGCGATTTTGCGCGATTTCATCTAATTTTGGCGATTTCACCCCGATTCAACCCGATTTCACCCATTTTCGATTTTTTCAAGCGATTTAACACGTAAAAGAATAATCTCACGGTAGATATCTATAATAATTTGTGTGTAGAGCTATAGTGAAATCCCCATGCGGTTTAACTTTTGTTAATATCTTTTCTTCTTTGTGTCTATACTGTGTCGTTTATAACATCTGCTGACCTTGAAACAGGATCAACTATTACCAGGAAGGTAACCAAGTTCATCCCCAGCTTGATGTGTCTATAGCTTTCAGAAGAGCTCCGATGACTTGGGCATCGTGGGTTGATAGACACATTAATCCGAGAAAGACTGAAAGTTTTCTTTCGAAGTTTGGCGCCTTCACATTTCAGGTTTGTTTAGTGCTGTCATGATCAATGCTTTAAACTCCACGTATCAAATTGTTGAGTGGTTTTGGATGCGTCAGACAGGGGCGGACAATGGAATTCGGGTGGGCATTGCAAGGAAGCTACTCAACCTCTTAATGAAACTTCAAGTATGGGCTACCGTGAAAAGAATTCCGTTGTAGAAGAGATTATCGAGCACATGAAAACTCCAGTAACTTTCTTAAATATAACCATTTTCTCTGGATTTTGGATAGATTGTCATCCATCCATATATGCTGGTAAGCGCTCGAGCATTCAAGATTGCAGGCACCGGTGTCTTCCTGGCGTTCCAGATACGTGGAATGAATTTTTGTATTTTCACCTGCTATCTAAACGAGGGGTTACATCTTAGCTTGTACATTCTTTTAGTTTTTTCTGCATCTTAAACTTGTAGGCGGGCATGTAGCGTCTCAGAAACACAGGGAAATTCTCGTTTTCTTTCTCTTGCGAAGGAGGCTGAGGTGTTTGGTTGAGATTCAATTTAATGGAAACTGAAAGAAATTCATCATTCTGGAATCACCAAACCTCTCACACACACGCCTGTGCGCACCGCGCACAAATAATGCACATAGATGCTTCAAAGCTTAAGGTTAAAGTCAAAACAATTGCTAAACCATCTCAAAAGAAAGAAACAAAGAAAGCAGGAAAGAATATTGTCTTCTTAACATGGCAATTATAAATGGAAAACAGCATATTTCATCCTATATTGTTGCCTTCTACAGGAAACTGAAAGATCAGTTTCAATCTCAATATCTATAATAATGTTTGACCTTTGCTAGCCTGTCTTATTGAAAAAGTCAAATTCACAGGAAGCACGCGCGTGCATATGTACAAGTAAATGCCAGGCATAGCTCAGTATATGCTTATGTTCATTATGACAAGTGACTGGTAAAATACACCCTACAATTACAGAAACATGCTCCATAACATCAAGCCATGCCAATAATCAATCAGTGAGATTGGTGTTTCTTTGCTCTACCTTGGGAAACTGTGGAATCATCTCTTTTGGAACCTTCAGGTTTTCGAGCCCATGCAGGTGTCTGGTCTGGCCCATAACGATAATCATAGAATAGCTCCTCGCTAGCTTCTATACGCTCGTTTGCAAAGATGCCTACTCGATGGTCTCCTACTACCAGCATTACCTAAATAATTCAACATATTAGCTTAGTCAATGTCGAGGAATGAAAAACTAACATGTCGAAACTTGAATACCTTTGCATAGCAATTAGGATTTGATGAATGGTTCGCAAATTTCAGCTTATCCCCCTTCCGGTAAGCATCAAGGACAAACTGATAAAAATAAAAATAGCAAGCCACATTAATTCACGAGGATGGCCACGAAAACAGATTCAGAAAATCACATTGAAAATAGATCCTGTAATATATATATATATATATTGATGCTGCAAATTGCATTGAACTTCCAAAACTCTAAACCAATTTAGTCCTCCATGTTAGATATCATCACTCCAATGCTCAGTTGTCAAAGAGCAGTCATTTTGAACATGAGGTGAATTTGATCTCAAAGGATGACATTATTATTATGTTCTTACACATGGAATTATCTATTTTGTAACAATTAACTATCACTTGCCTGATCATTCAAGTCAAAAAGGAATGATGAATTGGCACGGTCGTAAATCTTCCCACGCTTATCTGCTTCTCGATGAGAGATCAATTCACCAGTATATTCTCCAAGATAATCATTTTTGTTGACGGGTTTCTGAAATCACATCATCAAATTCATTGCACAGAACTAGCACACAGGTAATGAAGAACATGGAAACAGATGCAGGCAGTAATACCTTTAAAAAGGCTCCCCATCCAGCAACATCAGATTTTGCCAAGAGGATCTGAAGAATGAAACATAAAGAATGGGAAAACAGAAAATTTCTTTCAGAACATATCTATAATATTAGTACAAATAACAGTAAGTTTTTCGGAATGACTCACCCTCTGCTGCTGCCTTAGAAGAAGCCTCATGTTTCCACATTGGCCATCTCCTCGTTTCGGAGGCTCTCCTAATGAACCATCTCCACAGCTGCATAAAAACAAAACAAATTTGAAAAAATAAACAAAAAATAAAGGAAGTGGCAGTTAATGGGATGAAAAGTCAGCAATCATAGCCATCGATAGATGCCCAGGATTAATTAACTCAAATCAGAGATCAAATTGTAAAGGCTACCAGATCATGGATCAAATAGTTCAATTAATCAGATCCATGACACTGAATAAGAGTGCATACTAACTCAGGACAGAAAGGTTTCCATGACTGACATAATTAGTCAAACAACTAACGCTTTACTTTCTTTTTTTGATATGTAAAATCCCTCAACCGTCACTAGTACCAGATAGCTCCAAAACTGGAGACTTTGAAATAAAGACCTGGACTGATGCATTGTTCAAATGTTTGTTTGCTTGGCTCCAGTTCAGGATACAAAACACTACTTAAGCCCAAGAACTCAAAATTCTTACGACTTGATAAAATGAGATCAATTTCCGAGACCACTAATCTTCAGTTGTGAACCATCTTTTTCAGCGCTAATCTTTTAACCGATGACCTACCCAACCCCTGCCCAACCATCTAATCACTTGAGACAGCCTATGGGCCTAATATCCAGTCATCTTATGGTGACAGTCTTTGAAAGGCTTCAAATAGTTTCATACCAGCTGTTTAGACCACCATGTAAATGTTCCTATAGTTTGGAAGGCATGTACTGGTCAGGCCAAAAAAAAGGGCATCTCATCAAACTTTGTTCTGGAGGCAACATGGACTTCAATCTGCCACTCCTGATGGACACTAAGGTCTTATAGTATGGTGTGCATGCAGCATAAACTATCATTCTCAAAAATTTTGAGGATACAGAGATTGCGTTAATGCCAAAAGGTGATGTGTAGGCATGAGAAACTTGACAATTTGATGACATAATTTTTAACAGAAGCACACTCATATAAGAACAGAAAAGCAATATAGGTATGGATATTCCCATATGAAACAATGCTTATCAAGTATGATCATATAAAATTCTTTACCTAACCCAACAATTCCTACAAATATCCGGGTCACATTCGCGTCCAGCAGCAAAACATGGGCATTGTCGACTTCTGCATTGGCTCTTTGCACAGTGGCATCCTCTGAAGCGATTTTTGCAACTTTTCGAGCACCTGAAGAATTTAAAGTAGACTGGTAATAAACGCTGTCCTAATTCAAATACTACTCATAAAGATGCTGTTTAGTACAAGTGCACAAGAAACTATTCTACATGATATACATGTTGCATGAACGTCTGTAGTAAGTAGTAACCTTATGGAAAGATACTTAAAACATACCCGCAATATTTCTCACAGCAAGTTCCATTATGCAGACAAGGGCACTGTTTTCCACACATTGACTGGCATCCACAAGGTGTATACTGCTTACAGGACTGATTTTTGCAATCAGCAATTCTTTTCCAAAATGATGGATGACCAGCAGACTTCCAAGAATATTTAAGTTTCCGTGCTCTTCCCCTCCTACGAAGTAAACGTGATCTTGTTGGCATATCTTGCTCCTACAGGAAACAAAAGGTAAGAAAGAGATGGGTTTATAATGCAGAACCAACTCGTATGGATGAAAGGTCAGAAACCTACAGGAAAAGAAAATGGATAGTGATAGACCCCTATGGAACTGGAAGGAAAGAAGACAGAGAGAGGAGAATGGAAAGTAGTAAAGTATGACAATATATTTAAAAGAAACTGCTAAATAATGTTGGAAGTTAATGTTACTATTCTGACAAATATATGAACATGATTCTCTACCACCCTTCTTTGTCAAGGGAAGCATATCTTTTCCTGAAAAATCGTTGGCAAGACTCCAAGAAAGACAGGAAACTAGAGATAGTTGAGACACTTGGTGTCCTTTAGAAAAGCAAACTTGAGAATACAGTAGTATAATCCTTCCTGAAATATCATAAATAATAATGCATACCGCATAATCTATATCAATCTTCCCACTGTCTTCTAGAAATGATCTTGGTGCAACAGATCTATGAGGCATCATAGCTCCACTTTCACGCATGTAACTGGACACCTCTATACAAGTCTTTAAGCCTGAAAGTAAGTTCCTTGCAATAAGACAACTGCAAAGCACAAATCATACTTTGAGTGCAACATGAAACATAAACACATAAAAGTTTTGTTCTGTACAAAAGAAAAGTGTAGTTATATTGAATTTTTCAATTCCAGTAAGTTAATTAGAAGAGGGATGAAAATTGCTGCTCTTTTGGAACTAACATAATCATATTATATAACACTTGGTTAATAACGTGAATTTATAGGGTACATCCAGATTCCTAATAACTGAACATGGATTGCTCTTTCCTATTAAACAATTTTCAGTCATTTGACACCTACCAATGAGAAAGGCATCTCAAGACACATATAATTGTTACCTGCCTGCATGCATGCATGAAATGTTATTTATATAGGCAACCCCATACCTGTTTTTCCCGAATATCTCCACTCCCTTTAGATAAAGTTCTTTTTCAATAGGCTTCCACTCAGACTTTTTTAAAACCCCTTCCACTTGTCTTTCTACTGAGGATGACCGTTTTGGTTCAGGCACTTCAAAGACATCCTTTGATCCATCCCCAATGTTCTCCTCAGTGCCAGAAGAAGCAATTTCAAAGGAAACATTGGTAGTCTTTTTTGTGGTCATCTGAAATTCAATTTGATCAGTTGCTTTTTTAGCAGTTGACCCGCAATCAGGACTTGATATATCTTCAGCAGCGACATCCAAATGCAATAATCTTTTCTGTTTCTTACTAAAATCCTGCGTATCTTCAGGAAACTTTGACGAGTCATCTGATGCTATATCTGTACATTGTGACACTTTGCGCTTTCGCATGTATTCTTGGTTATGTATCACCATAGCAGAAATATCCAAATTCAGAGCTCCAGAAGCAGGTTCCAAGTTACCAACAGCTTCTGAAATAACATTTATTTCTTTCTCTGAAATATGTCTTTCATCTATCATGAGGTCAACACTGCTTGGCTCTTCAGCATCTGAGGCTGCTGCAGTCTTTTTTTCCTCTGCTGAAGTTGCAGTTTCTGTCCTATGCAAGGGACTATTAACAGAACCTTCAGGCAAGTCTTTGAGAACTCTTAGCTGAAAGGCATTTATATTAATGTCAGACTCTAAATTTTCCAAGCAGAAAGCAAGAACTCCAGATGAAAACTATAACAGAATATGCAGCAGAAAAGATATATTAGAAGTCATTGGTAACCACATGATCAGCCAAGTCCCTGGGGAGTGAATGAATTTTCAATAAATAAGAGTGTGTGCATACAGACACAATAGCACAAATAATCTATAAAGAATAATAAGTACTTAAAACAGAATATGGTACAACTTTCCTGCAGGAGCAGCACAGACACAACAAACAAGTTAATTTGGAATAAAAGAGTAACTTTGAGTGGCTTGTTTACATGAGCAGTACAGACAGCACAATTAGTTACCAGCTCCATATATGTAAATAGCAGTCTCATATTTCAGTAATCATGAAAAAAGATTAAAAGAAAAGGCAAAGGAGAGCATAGAATCATATACCACAGAAAGTTGACCTCTCCTATTCCTATTCCCTCTTATCTGCAGTTATAATAATTTTTGGCACGTATAAGACTTCATCTGGCCTACTGTTTTTAATTTAAAGCTCCAATCAGTTAAACACAGATCTTGTTGACCAGAAAAGCATCACACTATTTTTGCAGAAAGTTTAAAACGTTGAAGAGAAATTTTTCACCCAAAAAGCTCAGATAAAAAAAAACACCTGAAGGCTACATTGATCACTGCAAGGTTTCCTGTCATCTTCATATTCAGACCAGCATGACTGCTTTTCACTCTGCCAAGCAAAGCCTCCTATTAGATATAAAAGAACCTAGTGTGTGTGTGTGTGTGTGTGTGTGTGTGTGTTACACACACACACACACACACACACAGCGCATATATAATGGAGGTTTCTACTCACAGGATTGATCAAAGTTTGGGAACAGCCATGGAGGCGGCAGTCAAATAGCTGTTCAATAGATGCAAGATGAAAAACATCAAGGTTGATGTAATTCAAGAATCATTTCAGTAAAATTCACCTCATGATTAAGGCCAGAAATGAGTACCAAGCAACGGCGACAGAATAGGTTATCAAAAGAATCTAAAGCAGCACTAAGGCTCTTTTCCAGAGATATGCCCCTCTCAGATACTGAATCAATAGAATCTTTGACATTTTGATCAATAGAATCTTTGACATTTTGGTCATTGCTATATTTTTCGGCGAGCATCCTACAACGCTCCTACAATATCAAACTCAGTAAGCCACAGGAAACCATTCTCAATAACCTCAAAGTAATAGAAGAAAGGAATGCTGGAAGCAGTTCAAAACACAAAGTTGTTGATATAAATTCTTTAATACTACCTGGATTTCTGAAGTGCCAACTCCAATAAACTGGCTAACAATATTCAGCACCTCCTCAGCTAGTCCAAGTTCCTGAAAGACCATCCTGCCAAATTCGACAGACACATTGTGAAGTACTTCGACTGGTGGTAAGTAATTGTTAATTGATTACAATTGGTGGTGTCATCAAGATCAGACAGATAGCATATTTTATGTATTTCTTCCTCTGGTTTAAGCACTAAAAGCAACAAGTTTGATGATATGAAGAACTACTATTACCACAGCCTAGAAGACTAAGAGCGACAATAAGAATCAAATGAACAAGAGTCTTATGGCTTTCAAACTGATCTTCCTTAATTTTAATTTGGAAGACTAAGAACGACAATAAGAATCAAATCTAAGAGTCTTACAGCTTTCAAACTGATCTGCCTTATTTTTTATTTGGGTCTTAATTTTTGTTCTTGACATATTCTCGTGTGAAAGTTAATTTGATTTTGTTCAACAGCATAGGTTGCTAGTTTAGTGAAAAAAATGGAAAGAGAGCAGCACAGTTCATTATTAAGAATGTAATCATGCTATCCTGAATTTTAAATGGCAGATATTGCATTCAAAATATATGTACCAAAATCAAATCAATCAGATTACCACAAAAAGCGATCTTCGCCCTCAGAAAATTCATGTTTCTCTTCCTCTGGTTCTATGTCATCTTCGCTGTCACTACAAATCAGAGCTTCACTGCCATGTCGATCATAGTATATGCGTCTCCTGCCAACCACTGACTGGTCTTCAGCCATCCTCTGATTCCTGTGCTGCATAAATGCATACTTGAGATATAACAGAAAAAATAAAATCTGCATATGTACAACTAAATGAGAGAGCCAACATAAACATTAAATGCTTTGCATTATTTTCCCTAACACATTGCAGGTTAAATTTCTCCAAGTTAAAAAAAGAGAGGAATCGACACCAAACAAGAACACTCAACAGGTAAATTCAACTGACATATTGTTTGTTTGCTTATTTATTCATCACTGGGTAAAATATGTTAAAATTGAGTATGTACTATCTGACATACTTGTCCAAAAATATCCAGGTAGTATACGGAGGTATCTTCTCTACAAACGGAAGCTTGGTACTTGTTGAGACTGCTACTTCATGACCATTGATAAGATCTCTATCACCCGATCCTTGAGCGAATCCACCATACTTACAAAGAGGAGCTCCGATCCTCAAAGAAATCATTTTAGAAACTCCATTCTGCCCCACAAACGTTCTTGAAGTTGCTAATCTTAGCTGAGAAACATCAGCTACAAGTTTCCTTCTGTTTCTCTCAACTTTATCCTGTACAAAAATCAAACATGAATTGCTTTGCAGTATATGATTATCGACCTAGTCATACACTCTTGAATATGATAAAACTTCACCAACTTACCTTTATCGAAACAACCCTTTCCGCTTGAATTTGTTTTTTAAGCTGATTCATCTTGTATGTCAGGTTTCCAATACCGTTATTTGACGGTTCTCCATCTGATTTCTGCCCATACATATCAGCAATTTGTAAAAATAATAATCAAGAACGAAAAAAAGTAGTAATTGAATATATAATCAAGGAAGAAAAAATCAGAGCATAAAAGCAAGCAATTATATAATAGAATCACAACTGTAATTAATGGATTTTGTATATATCATTATCAGCAGCTGGACAGGGCACACATTCAATAGATTAAAAAATATTAGGAGATTATCAGATGCTCCAAAAATAAAAACTGATAAGATTGATAGCTTCAACTAATTTTCATTATTTTTTCTATGTGAAAGTGTGGATCATCATAATTATGTTAATTCTGGTCAATCAATAAATGACCTTATCACACAAGGATCACGTAAAGGAAACCTGAAAACAGTCTTACAGATATCAGAGAAATGAATATAGTGAGGAAACTGACTCTGAATTTAGAGGCAGAGTCGCTTGATTTTGACACCATCGCTGCTCTGCAACTCTCCACCGAGAAAGTGAGTGGCAGAGAGAGTGGAAAAAGTAAAAAAAAAGGTCACATAAGAGATCGACACGTGTTATGTGGTATGACGTGGCTTAGTTTGTATTAATAATTGAAATCCCCAAGGGCTAAGTTCGTATGGTGAGGACTAGTAGTACCTTAACGTTTTGATTTTTTAGAACAAAACATTGGTACATGCAAACTTATTTTGCCCAAGTAAGTTTAAGATAACCTATTTTTTAATTTTAATTTAGTGTATTTAGGAGAATAAATCCAGTTTAATGTTTAATCCAAAATTTCAAACTGAAAAGGTTAGAATTAACTTAGGAAAGTTATAGTAGTTGTTTTTGAATTAAAAAAAACATTATATATTTTATTTATTTATTTATTTTTAATATCAGTATATTAAAATGATTTAAAAATATCAAAATAATTAATTTTAAAAAATTAAATTTTAATAAAAATATAGATTAAAACTAACTCTCAAGTCTCAATCTATACGTTAATCAGGAGACCCTACTATTTTGTTTTTCCTTTAATAATAATAATTAAAAAAAAACTAAATTGTATAAGAATTCTTTGAACTATTAATCAAAGCATCATTGATGAACTAAATATTTTATATCAACAATTCTTGTAAATCAGTGAGAATTAGGTTTCCCTTCAAATCATTTTGTCAATTTTTTTTTTTCATTTTATTTGGAAAAAAATAAAAATTATATGTTAAGGTGTTTTTCTACTAGGTCATGTGATTTTCACACGCGAATTCCTTAACCGTTTGAAATTTTCATTAACATGGATTAAATTAGATCAAATAATTAATACAAGGACTATTAGCATAGATTTTATTTTTAGATTAACGTGGGTGTTTGAGTCAACTTGCGCGTGCCTCGACTAATTTCACGGGCCCTGAAATTAACAACCATTTAAGCCTCCAGTGACCTTGAGGTTTGTGGGACTCGAACCGGTAACTTCCGGGGAGCAAACCTAGAACCTGACCAGTTGATTTACACCTCTCAAGATTAACATAAATTTTTTAATCAAAGTTCAGCAGGTTTGTTTAATTTAGCTTATGATAAAAGATTTTTTTCTCCTCTATGTTTAGCTCCTACTTATTTATATTTTGACTCAAGAGAACAATTAAAAGCATTAAATTGGTGTTTTGGTTAGAGACATTTTGATTCCTTTGTTTATCGTAAATTTAGCTTTAGACTTAAAAGGAAAATAATTAAAATTATTAAATTGGTTTTGATTAGTGACATTTTAATTCCTTTAATTTTTTTTTAAAAAAGATGATATAAAATTAGACTCAGTAATGAGTTCAAGTTTAGCCAGTTTAGGTTAGATTGTCGTGATTTTATGATTTGAATTGCAGATTTAACATATTAATTCAGATTAATTCTGTTATTTTATTTTTTTTAATTGAATATTTTATTAATTGGGGATTTTTTTTAATTTTTTTCTATGGTATTATCTTGATCACATGACTCGGATCGCAGGTTTGGCAGGTAGATCCAGGTTTACTCGGTTCATTTTCTTGGGTACCTTTTTAATTGAATATATTTGTTTTTTAATTTCACCTCCAACAACTCAATCTTTTTTTATTTATTTATTTTACAATTTTATTCTTCAATATTAGATTATTTGATAATTGGGCTTCACATTTTTTTTCAATTTGCATGCTATGGAGTTATCTGGATCTCATGAATTTAGTTTTTTTTTTCTCAATTTCAACTTTTAATATTTGATCTATTGAAAATAAAGCTTCGTATTTTTTTTTATTTTTTATTTATAAAGTTAATCTATTTACATGACTTAAGTCGTCGGTTTAATAGGTTAACTCAAGTTGATTTGGATTATTTTTTTAGATCTTTTTTTAATTGATTTTTTTATTTCATTCTTCAATGTTGAGTTGGTTGAAGATTGGACTTCATATTTATTATTTATCTTTTGACCCGGATCACGGGCTTAACAGATTAACCTAGATTTATCCTAGTAGTTTTTTTTATCATTAATTTAATATATATCTTTTTTGAATTTCATCAATTAATATTGAATTGATTAGAAATTGATATTTATAAATTATTTTAATTTACTTTTTATAGGGTTACTATGATCTCATAACCCTGATCACAAATATGACCGGTATATATCTATTACCAATCACCTAAAACCGACATCTAATAGAGTAATTTTTTTATCAAATGATTTTTGAATATCAACTTTGAGTTTTCAAGACATTTTGATACTCTCTGTAAGAAACTACATCAAATTTAAAATAAATTTAATTTTATGAAGTATAATAAAATAATTTATCTTAAAATATAATTACAATTTTATTTTATTTTATTTTGCTAAAAGGAACAAACCTCCTAAGAACTTTTGGACAAGCCGAATTATAGCCCTTGAGCTAAGGGATTGTATTATATGAAAACCAGGGATTTGCAGCTGATCAAGAGTATAATACTCCCGTTTTCGTTTTCAATCTCTCTGTCAATAACCCCAGAGCAATCTTGCCTGATGTGAGTAATCCTGAACAGACACAACACGTTCCTTACATATGTGGGCAAAGACAAACCTTGTAAATAAATCTTAAAATAATTTCCATCTAAGAAATAGAAAACCATTTTATTCAGTTCAATTATACAGTTGAAATTAATAACCTTCAATCTAAGAGTGCAAGTAGCCACTACAAGCAGTTTCAGAATTTATAATTTACAAGGACCTCCACAGTCTCTCTCTGGAGAACTTCCAAGCTGAAAGGGAATGCAATGGTGTTCCTTCCCACCCAATAATTAGGCACTTACCATTCTTTTCAAGAGTGCATGAATCGCCATAAGGAAATTGCTTTGGAATCAAGCTAGCTTGGTATAGGGACGATTCACTAAATCCTACTTCCACCATTCTAAATCTTGAAAAGAATGCCCTCCATACATCTATTTTCACGTTTCTAGCAATCCTGTCGGTGCCTTCCATAGCCACCATATTTTCTATCCCGTTAGAGAAGATTGCTTCAGTTATCGTTCTGTGCTCAGTGTTCTGTTCCAGGCAGGTCTCAATACAATCGAAATATGCACCATAAAAGAACAATGCTTCAATGAAACGGTTCACAAATTTTGGTGAATTGTGATTTGCTTCAACTTCGCCGACGATCATTAATGAAGGATTAAGATTTTTAATCACTTCCATCAAATTTTCCAAGCAAGCTGGCCTTGAGAGCATTGTCCTGAGTATCATGTTAGAGACAACAACCACGGTTTCATCAGCTGCTGTTTCAAATAGTTCCTCCTTGATTTCAGACATGCTAGATACCTGAATTGGTTTGAACGTGAATGGGAGGTTCATGGACTTAGCAAAGGTTTCTAACCTCTTACCAGTCTCCTCTATCTTTTGTATGCCTCTCAAGCCAACAGCAGTTATCTTAAGATGGTCAAGCCGGCGTTGACGATCTGCAAGAGCTTGCATCAAGGCCGTCCATTGAACTCCACTCCTGATTTCTAGGTCAATTAAATGGATCTTTCTTGCTGATCCAACATTTTCATTTATTGCTTGGATCGCTGTGAGTTGCATTACCTGATTAATAGGAACTTTCTGGTGGACGCTAAGGTGAGCTAGATGTGTACTTAAACCATGAGGAGTTACACATTTTGGTTTTCCCTTCATTTCTGTTGGAGGGAATCTTCCTGTTGCCTTATCAATCCTCCATCGAAGAGCTTCTGCGAAGTGGTACACAACCCTCTGGAGTGGATTGGATCTCTCAGATGCAACCCGTTCACCACGGCTCAGCAATCTGCTTGCACGATCAAATTGTCGGTAGCCTACCTTCTCTGCTGCTGCTAGCAGAAGGTGAGTGAGTTCCACATCCCTTTTTTCTTCCTCGGATAGGCCTGAGAGGGCATAACCAAAAGGGTGCATGAGCATGGAGAAATCATCATATCTTTGATCAGAGAATTGTATGAACATTGATCCAGCTACTCTTATGATCTCCTCAGTTGACAGTTTCTTTCGACTCCCGAAGCAAGTTTCATTGCTAGCACTGCCGGGCTGGTTCGCATTCAACTTCTTGATCCCACTTCCATAATTGTGAAGGAGTTGTAAAGATGATGATAGTGCAGGTGTATATTGCATCTCTTTACTATGTTCGACAATGTTCTCAATCTTTCTGATTTCCTGCGTTGGTTGCGCTGGTGCTGGGAAACAATAACCAAGTAAGTCATCCAATGCCAAATAATTTGTATTGGGTGGCGATTGTTGTTGTTGTGGCTGCTGCTGGTGCTGATCTCTAAAGAAATTGAGCTCCTTGTTCTCTGTGTTATCTTGATAAGCACCATATTCAGAACATATAGGATAAACCTGCCCCAAGTCTTCCATGGAAAACATTCGGTCTTGCTTTCCTTTGATCACCAATTCCTCTTTCTCATAATCTTCATTATGACTATAACCACTCTGTATTCCATTGAAGTCGAATGGATCGAAAGAGAACGAAGCATTCGCCATCTCAGATTAAAAGCTAATCGGCAAATTCACAATATGGTTATCTAATCTAATGAAGCATAAACACGATAATATTTGACAGGGAATGTCAAAATTAATATAACAAAATAATTAAGAAATTTATTTATTTAAAATAAAAAATATTATACTATTCTATATTTAAATACTAAATAATAATAAAATTTTAAATATCTTGCAGGTGCCGAGCCCATGCTCGCCTCCCCCTAGTTCCGTCCCTGCAAAGGAGGTCTCCTTTTTTTCTCTTAAAGGTTGAAAAGCTACAAAATGCTGGCCGATTGCAGGTGAAAAGCATCGAAAAGAAAAGCCAGGTGTCGCTAAGATATAAGGTGAGGTGAAAAGAAAAGGCATCAGCAGCTCTCTTAATCAATATTGTGAAGTCCGAAGGATGCAATGCAAGAAATGCGTCATTGATTGGGAATAGATGGTGATATTTTGAACACGGCCTGCATATATTAAAATAGAATAAGATTATAATAATTATTTTTTTTATAAAATTAGTCGATCCAGATATCCTAAGAAGTTCAGGCAAGCAAGAGTGGACGGCAGTAGCAAGGGCGGGAAAGAACACCAATCACGGGCATGGAAGACAAATGAAAGAATCATCAATAAAATACAAAGTGCTGCTATCAGAAGTTTAATTTTGGGGCCAATATGTTTTATGGAACAGGGGTACCCTTGCCAGCTGCCGAGCTCGATATAATAATTGCCGATTCGTCCATAAATTATCACAATTCACAAATACTCTAAACCCATGCATTCATGCATTCCAATGGTAACCATGAGGGTGCTAATAATTGATTTTTAAAATATATTTTATTTGAAAATATATTAAAATAATATATTTTTTTTTTATTTTTTAAAAATAATTTTTGATATCAGTATATTAAAATGATTCAAAAATATAAAAAATATTAATTTGAAACAAACAAAAATTAAACTTTTTCAAAAACATTTTTGAAACGCAAAGACAAATAAACTTATAGTCCATCTCACAATTTTACTGTAAGATTAAAAGATATGAAATCAAAATAAAAAATATAGAGAAATAGATGGTTTTAGATAAATTTAGATAAAACGTTCATTTTAGTTCCCACACTTTCTCAATTATAATTATTTGGTTTAAAAAATTAAGAATAAAGTCAATTTTGGTCTTCAACTTCATTTGTTTATTATTTTTTGGTCTTCGGTTTGAGGAGGTGGCTGAATTCCAAAGATAGAGAGAAAAAAAATTATCGTTTACACCAATTAAGATCATGAAAAAAAATTATTTTGGTGTCAATGAATTCTTATCTATGTGTAGAGTTTATCCTAGGTGTTTTTTCCCTTGAACTTGTCCTATATGGTAGATCCAAACCTACAAAAAATTTTGGTTTCGAGTTCATTGTGGATTTTCAAGCTATTTTTTAAGTTGTTTAAGACCATAAATATATTTTACAAGGTGTTTATGGTTTTTTTTTTTGTCAAAATATGATTGAAAATGACTTTTTTTTGTTAGTTTTTAATTTTATAGGTGTTTATGTTAGATAAAAAAAATTATCTTAGCCTAGTGAAGTCAATAATCTGAGTCACAGATTTGGTTGGTTAACTTCAATTAATTAGAAATTAAGTTTCATAATTTTTTTCAGTTACATAAATTATTATCAATTTATTTAATTAAATACATACATGAACCTTTTGATTTGTATTTTTGAATTTTTTTTATATTAAAAAACATGTAGAAAATGCTATTGTGCTGGGAAAAAAATATCCTAAAGAAATATTTATAAAGGCTTGTATTAAAAAAAACATCAATAAAATTTTATCGAAATATGACATGTGTCAATTTTTAACACCGATAATGAAAATAGTTGACCGTAATACGTGATGAAAATATGATATATAAAAAATATATTAAGATAAAAATAGTAGAATGACCTCTTAAATGTATAAAAAGGTAGAGGAGTGTAGGAAAATATTAACCCATTTATCATAATATAATATTGATGAAAGTTGACTTCTTAATATTTTTTATATTTTACTTTTTTATGATTTCTAACATTTTACAAGGAAAAATCTACAACTCATGTATTATGTAATGGAAAAATAAATGGGATGCGGAAGAAAAAATCACCATAACACTTTCATAGTTCGGTTTGAATTTAGAATAAAAAAATGTCAATAAAAAAAGACTCGTAATTTAAGGAATTCTTAAACGAATTATAAACAACTCATGTATTATTCAACGGGAATATAAAAGGATTGTGACAAAAAAGAAAAAAGAAAAAAAGATGTTCATCGGAACACTTCATAGCTCAGGGACCTAGCCTAGGTCCTCTCTCGACCTATGCTTGAAACTGAAATCAAAAGCTAACCAAATGCGCCATGACTGGTTGATACGTGTATCGCACCTAAGAATATAATTTGTTTGTGTCCGTTTCTAATTAAGTGACATTTGAGTACTTTTGACGTCAAGCGCCACCCTTCTCTCTTTATATAATTAAAATAAAAATAAAAATTCTCTTTTTTTTTTCTTCGAAAACTAGATTTACACAAACAAAATACTCTCCACGACGACGAAGATGCAAAATAATAATAATAATTTCTTTTTTTTAAGGTGCAGCTTAATAGGTTAGTTTCGAGTTTGTTTTTTAAAAGTTATCAGTTCGAGTGCTATAAATTTCAGTGTCATTAAAGATTTATTTAATTATTAATTTTAGAGTCTCAAAGAATTAGTTGAGATATATAAAGTTAGCTCGGATATCTACCTAAAAAAAAGTAGAAAAGATAGAGAAAAAAAAGGTGAGTTTTGTTTTTTTTATGAAAAGTTCTTTTTATGTTTTCAGTTTCCTTATGATAGATGCGTGGCCAGCATGATAATTAAATCCATGGAAATCATGTGAACCTTTATTAATAATTTATTTTGATTGTTTCAATTATTGGTGGAACTTTATTAGATTCTTGATGTTTAATTCATGTTTATCAGATTCTTGATGTTTAATTCATGTTGATTAAAGGGCTATGATATTTCAAGAAGCACGGGCTAATAAAGGATAAAGAAGAAAAAATCGACAAGATCATTCAAGTACAAAAGCCAAACAAAGGTTGAGTCAAAGAGAAGAAGCTCAGAATTGTTGAGTTTTTTTCTTTTAATTTTAAAGGTCTATTGGAATGGGGTTTTATAATTTCTTTTTATATAAATTTATCTTGATTTTATTACTTAGGTTCTAAGTTTAATAGGTTAACTTGAGTTGATTCGAGTCAGTTTTTTTGAGCTGTTTCTTGTAATTGATTTTTTTAAAATTTCATCATTCAACACTGAGTTAGTTGGGAATTGAGCTTCATAATCTTTTTTTTTATTTGTTTTTTATGAGGTTATCTTGGTTTAATGACTTTGATCGCGGGTTTGACATGTTGACCTGAGCTCTATGTTCATTTTTTGTTACCTTTTTTACATGAATATTTTTTTTTGTTGGCATTGTAATTTTTTTATTTTCATTCTATGAGGTTATCTCTGTCTTATAATCTAGGTCATCTATTTGATAGGTAGATTCAATTTATTTTTTGGGTCCTTTTCTAATGAAATATTTCTTTTAATTTCACCCTCCAAGAACTTAATTTTTTTTGTTTTCTTTTTAATTTTATCTTTCAATATTAGGTTGTTTGAGAATTGGGTTTCGTAATTTTTTTTTTCAATTTTTTTTTTCTGTGGAGTTATTTTGGTCTTATGGATTTAGTTTTTTTTTCTTTTGAATTTCAACCTTTAATATTGGATATGTTGGAAATGGAGCTTCATAATTTTTTAAATTTTTTTATGAAGTTATCCCGGTCTCATGACTCAGCTTACGAGTTTAACAGGTTAACATGAATTGACTTGGGTTATTTTTTTTGATGATTTTTCTAATTGACTTTTTTTTAATTTTATCCTTCTACATGGGTTGGTTGGAAATTGAGCTTCGTATTTTTTTTATAGGTTGGTCTAGGTTGACTCGGTTCATTTTTCCAGATCCTTTTTAATTGATTCTATTTTTTAATTTCACTCTCCTACAACTCAATTTTATTTTTTGTAGTTTATTTTTTTTAATTTCATCCTTTAATATTAGGTTTGAGAATTAGACTTCGTGATTTTTCTCAATTAGCTCTCTATGAAGGTATTTTAGTCTCATGAATTTTGTTTTGTTTTCTCTTGGTTTAAATCTTCAACACTGGATTTGTTGGAGGAGGAGCTTTGTAATTTTATTTATTTATTTTTATTAAGTTATTTTGATCTGACGATCCAGGTTGCGAGTTTAATAGGTTAACCTAAGTTGACCGTGGTTGTTTTTTTGTCATCTTTTTAATTGATTTTTTTTTAATTTTATCATTCAATATGAGGTTCGTTGGAAATTGGGCTTCATATTTTTTTATTTGCTTTATATGAAGTTATTCTGATCTTATAATTCAGATTGTGGGTTTGACAAGTTAACACGAGTTGACTCAGATAGTTTTTTTTATCCTTTTTTTTAATAGATTCTTTTTTTAATTTCACCCTTTAACATTGAATTGATTAGGAATGACCTTTATAATTTATTTTAATTTACTTTCTATAGAATTATCACGGTCTCATGACATGAGTTATAAATTTGACAGGTTAATTCGGGTCGATTTAATATGTCATTATTCCAATATTTTTAAATATGACATCTAATATGTCAATGTATCAATAAAAAATATATTATTCAATATATATTATATTTTGAATTTATGACTAAGCTTTTTTTTATTAGAAAACAAGTTTTCAATGCTTAAATATTTTTTACATTGAAAAAATTGATTTTATCCACGGTGAAATGCGGGACAATTACTATTGTGACAACAACTATACAATTATCAAAACCACAGGTAAAATCAGGATGATATTTTGAAATGTTTTTTATTTAGAATATTTTTGATATTGTGATAACGTTTATAACTGTGATTTGAAAATTTACTTCTTGAAACGGACAATTTCCAAGCTTCTCAAGGCTGGTGACCTATTTTTTTTTAGAATAAAAAAAGTGACCAGTTGGGTGGGTCTATACGTAGCTTTCACCATACTCTCTATCACAGCTTTCTTCACCCATCAGCGAAGTGGCAAGCACGTGTCAAAAAAATCACATGCCAAGCGTATCCTGTTGACATGGTTGGAGCGATTGATAAATAAGAGAATTCCAGATGTTTTGACTAATTTCAGAGCTTTATTTTCCTCTCAGCGGGAATATAAATTTACAGCTAAAAATGAATAATCCTACAATTTTTGGTACAATATCACAACAACTCATTAAGAAAGGAATGCGACATATAATATCACAGAGCAATTGCCCTGCAGAATGAAAAATAAGAACATACTATTAAAAAAGAAAAGGTCGATTTCAGACCTTGTCTAATTCATCCAGCTCACAAGTTTCAGCAGAATTCCTTCTTCTTACCCTCTTACAAAGCAAGATCACCCCAACCCAGATAAGACCCTTCACAAGTCTTACCATTCCAATTGTTACCGTCAGGTAATACAGCCACCAACCAACCATGTCAGCCACTGCTAAATCCATCAGCAGCTCTATCTTTGCCTCTGCCACAAAAACCAAAGACTCAACTTCATTCCTTAACCTCCACCACCACAAAGTACCACAGCTCAAAGCTACAGCCACCCTTTGTTCCCACTTCTCGTCTCTAGCCGCACCAAAAATTGTGTCATCGACCACTGGCTTAACAACAGTCCTGGACCAATGGATCATGGTCTCATGCAACCCCAAGAAAAATATAACTCTGCCTAATAAACTTCTTTGAATATCAAAAGTACCAGAACCATCGAACAATATCCCAGCAGATACGCTCCCTTGAGCGCCCAAGCCAACACAAATCTGTAGCGTACATAACATAATCCATGCAGTGTACAATCCGGGTCGGTAAGTTGCGCCTGTTGACTCACTTAGAAGGGTGATTTTTCCTGTCAAGCCATGAATAAGAGTGGCTATGCTAACAATTGAAACAAGAAAATACAGAACTGCTGTGTTGATTGACAGGAATAAAGATGTGATGAAAGAAGATGGTGGTTGTTGTACAGGATCAGACGTGATGGTCAGCAGATAGTTATAACTAGAGAGCCGGGTCAGGAGGAGAAATGAGAGAGGCAGCAAGAGACTGAGGAGGGTAATGATCAAGATGTGGAAGGGTTCTATGAAGATGGCGCAGCCCAAGAGCTTTCTTGCCTTCTTTTGCCACCCCATGGTTTTGTCCTGAAGCAAATATGACTTGGTTACATGACAAGAAACATAAAATGAGGTCTAAATTTATGTGACAGATCAAAGTGGTTATCACGTCCATGGTTTAAATTAGTTGAGACAGGGCACTGTCCTAGCCCATGCCCTTATTATTATTATTTTTTTAATGGCCTGATCATGGAAAACGCTGATAGGATGTCCCCTTCAGCGGTTGAGGCTATTTTTTTTATGTTACTCTTTGTTAGTTTGGTGGTTACCATTTTAAAATTATTTTGCTGCTAATTGTTTTTGGATTATAGGTAGGGGTAGGTCTAACTTGTTGTTTATGGTTGGATTTTGTTTTTCACAAAAAAATAATAATTAAATATGTAGGTTTTTTTACATAATTTTTTTTATATAAAAAATCTCAAATGTAAATTAAAAACCTTATACACGCATCTAATTGAAAAAATTAAGAATTATCTGTGTAAATAAATAAATAAAAAATCATCATCAATAATTAAAAAAAAAACTGGAAAACCCGAGAGATAAAAATAGACCGAGATATTTGATATTGCAACACGGATCATTTACCCAATTGTTTTTAATGAATTCGTATATTAAAATTTATTTTTTATTCCATTAAATGATAATAAAAATAGATAAAAATATAAAATTGATTGAATAAAGTAAATGAGAAAAAACTATTATGCAATGCTTTATGTATTAGAAATGTTATCCAAAAATAAATATTTTTTTTTATTTTTAAAAATAAAGTTCATCTATATAAAACATCAAAAAAAATTATAAATGACTTAGAATAATCTTTTCAAAAATTAAATATATATATAAAATAATTAAAAAAACAGCTACTATTTAAAAAATGCTAAATAAGCAAAATAAAAAATATATAGAATGGTATTAATTGAAATATAAATTTAAAAACTATTACAAAAACCACAAAAAAAAGTCAAAATCAACTTAAAACAAAAATCTTCTCGAGCTCATAATTCAGCGATAATTTGTTGACACCTAAGTGAAATTCTCCTTACCGAATGAAACTTACTGAAACCAATATCAACTATTTTGGTGGTCGGAATCGGTGTCAATGATAATTTTAAGTGATCAAAATAAAATATTCACTGCTCCAAGCCACAATAAAATATGATAGAGAGCGGAGCATAGTAAAAACTTAAATTAATAGGAACTGGTTTTCAAGATAGCGCTATGTTGTAACTTAAATAAATAAAAATAAAGTGAAAAAAATTCAAGCCGAAAAGAACTATTTGACATTATCATTAAATTTAGCCCAACAAGTCAGCCTTGAAACCTCTTAACTCGACTCCTTACCTGGTCCATGTTTAAAATTTAGGGGTCTAAAGGCAACTCAGACAACAGATAAAAGATATAATTTGGATTTAAAAGAAAATCAAGATGATCTTTTTTTTTTGTAATATTGAGATAGTGACATATTGGATCGACTCGAGCGAGCTTTGTGACTTAACCGGCCAAATCCACAATCTGGGTGATGGACTTCATTGGATTTAAGAATTTTGCTTTTTAAAAAAAAAAAACGATTTTTTACTTAATTAAACGATAAAAAAAAATATTAGTAAAATCGAGCATAAATAAAATGTTAAAATGTTTATTTCATATTGGGATAATTTTGCAGAAATCAAACTAAAATAATTTATGAAGATAAATTTATAATCAAACGAATAATAAAATTAGAAAAAAATAAAAAAGAAAAAGAAAAAGAAAAGAAGAGGAGAAATGCGAAAAAAAAGAGGGATAAAATGCGGGGGGGAAAGCAGCCAACTCATATCCAAAATTCCTCGTCTCTCCCTATTAAACTAGCTGCAATAAATACTACCTAAAAACTTTGTGTTATGCACCGGCAAATATTAAAAAACAGAGAAATTCTCTAAAACGTTGTGTTTCAAAAGAAAAGTTCATGATCATTTTATCCCATTGTTTTTTTTTTTTTTAGAGGCATGCATTAACCCATTACATTAATCATTAATAAATTATCTATTAGTGTAGTCAACGGAATAGATAGACGAGTAGAGAGAACGTGTGCCAATCATTCTTCTTTTGTGTTATATTTTGAGTGGAGGAGTATATCGACGTTGTTAATTTTCTATGGGTTGTTATTTATTTATATTTCCTGATATATATTTAGTTGGAGTTAGTAGAATATTTCATTATTGTATTAGTAATTGATGCCCTATAATTTCTTACAAATTATATCGTGTGATGAACTTGGCAGATTTTGACCAGTTCCCTCAACATGCTTGTCTCCATGACGTCTACCACCAGTCTTCCAATCAATTTCCTGATATATATTTACTGTTGAATGTAGTTGGGGCATGTAGGCGAGCTGATTTCCACTCGTTTAAATAATATTTATTTCTATTTTGAGATAAAAAAAAATAAAAATAAAAAAAGTATAACTATTTTTAGTTGAAAATATAAAAATAAATAAATAAATATTATTGGACAGTTTTGAATTTAATTTATATATTTTCAAAACAAGAGATACGGAGAAAACATGTATTCAGATACAATATTTATTATTTTTTATCCCTAATAAATCTCTGTAAAAATAAAATTAATTTCAAAATTATCCAACCAATGCATTTAAGGCTAAAAAAAATTATTATCATAATTTTAAAACTTGATCCAAGAATCAACTCGAGATAAAAGTCTGGGTCATGGGATTTAAAGAGTGAACAAGTTGACTAGAATCAACTCGTGTTAACTCAGATTCTTTTTTAAAAGGATCAAGTTGTTTTGACAATAAAAAAGTCAACGGGTTTTTTACCCAAGTTTAATTCCGGATCAACTCGGTTTTTATCGGATCAGATCAGATCAATCTTTTCTCTATTTTTTCTTAAACTCAGGTTAGTTGGGTCCTAGATCTCAGGTCAACCCCCAAGCCAATTTGAGTTTTTATATGTATTAAGTAAGGTTGTTAATTCCGTTATGGTTGGAGTGGTCAGTATATCTCGTTCCAGTTCAAAAAACATAAACAATCTCATCCCACTCATAATCTCGGCCTGTTCTAAAAATTCCAGCCAAATTCTAACCAAAATGTTTTGGTTTCGTTCTGACCATTCTATTTTTGCCAAATAGTGTTTTTTTTTTCTTAATGAAAAAAATGAAATGCCAACCGGAATGGGATTGACAATCTTGGTATTAAGAGTAAAATATTTTTTTTTATGTTTTGTCTACTATCAACCAAACAAGATACAAAGATAATAGTTGTATCTTCTATACCACTACCAAACATAATTTTGACAGTAATACATATTAAGGGTAAAATATATTTTTTTCATGTTTTATTATGTTTTGTCTATCATCAACCAAACAGAATACAAAGACAATCACCATGTCTTGTAAACCAATACAAAACACAATTTTAATTTGTCTTTTATTTTGTCTTGTCTTCTATGTCTCCATTGTCTTTTCTCCTATGTTTCAATTGTCTTTGTCTCTTCTGTCCTAGGACAGTAATAAAGTGCTACCTTAGTTAGCGTTTGGTTATTGCTTCGGGACAGAAAAGACAATGATAGTAGAGACAAAAAGACAAGTAGAAAAAAGACAGAGATAAAATTATGTTTGGTGGTGATGTACAAAATAAAATGATTGTTTTTGTATCATATTTGGTTATGGTGAATAAGACAAAATAAAAAATATATAAAAAATCTATTTTACCTTTAATATGTATTGTTGTCAAACTTACATATTTTAAAAAATAATTAGTTTTTTTTTACTTTAGTTTATATTGTGTGTTGAGATTAAAAATATTATAATAACCCTAGTTATAAAACCAAAACCGATTTGACGGGTTGACCCTCTCAACCCGTCATCTGAACCTTGCATCGGGTCAACTCTCAAGTCGAGTTTTAAAACTATGATAATAATTATTGTTATCCATACGTTAAATCGGGTCAATCCATATTGACCCTCCCAACCTATGACCTGGGCCTTGCCCTGATTGACCATCGAGTTGGATTTTAAAATTATAATAATAACAATTGTTATCCTTAAATTGCTCTGAGTCAACCCAAGTTGACCCTCTTAATCTGTGACCCGGGCCTTGCCCTAGGTTGATCTCTGTATCAAATAGTAAAACTATAATAATAATCACTTTTATTTTGTGTTGACCCTTCTGACACGTGATCAAGCCTTACCCTAGGTTAACCCTCGAGTCAGGTTTTAAAACTACAATAATAACCACTTTTATCCTTATGTTGACTCGGGTCAACATTCAACCCCACTCGTGACCCGAGCATTGCCTCGGGTAGATCCCCGAATCAAATTTTAAAATTATAATAATAACCACTTTTATTCTTACACTAACTTGGGTCAACTTGAGTTAACCCGACTCATGACACAGGCTTTGCCCTGAATTGATTCTCGAGTTTGATTTTAAAACTAGAATAATAACCATTTTTTATCTTTATATGTTTTAGTTGAACAATTTTGGAATTGAAAGTTTTTTACAGATATATTAAGGAATAAAAAATAATAAATATTGTCTCTTGAGACATGTCCCCTATATACCTCATATTTTGAAAGTATAAAAATTCAGTCCAAAATTATCCCGGAGATAAATTTACTTTTATATCTGTGTTTTTGTCTCTTCAACCAAATATATTTCTCTCTTTGTTCCTTTTGTCCTAGGATAGTAATAAAATGATACTCAGGGACGAGGATGGTTGTTTACAATAATAGTTTTTAATACGTGTGTATATATATATATAAAACTGATAATGTCCCGAAAATCCAAGTAGCCTAAGAATAAGGTTCTCGAGTTGGATAATCGGTTAATCAATTGGTCTTAGTAATAACATCAATTATCCCTACCTAAGGTGGTTGATAGCTTACACTCGGTGCTTGGTATGCCAATGTGGCTTGTGGCCAGTACCTACAAAAGGTCTCTTTTGGTGGAGGTGGAAACTCTATAATACTTAAAATAAGTATGTTTTTAGAGAGAGAAAATACAATAATATTCTAGAAAGTGATGCTCTGAAAATATATATGTAGTAGAGAATAAAGATTGTGAACCTTTATTCTGAAGGTCTCATGGTGTATTTATACTCCATGAGTCTTGTTTTTTTTGCGAAAAGGAGGGTTTAGAGTATAATTTTACCTTTATGATATTTTAAGTTGTATTTTACTCAAAATAATACGTATTGGATCAATATAAAATATTGAGAGACCCACATGACGAGTGTTGGGCTCAGGCAAGGTGCCCAAGCCCATTAGAGGTGAAAGTAGGTATGAGTGCGCTGCCTGGACCCAAACACGCTAGGCTCGTGCATCATAACTTGAGGCCATAAGAGATGAAAGTGGGTTCGGGTATGCTGCCAGGACCCAAACACGTTGGGCTCGGGTGTGACAGTTTGAGCCCATGAGAGGTGAAAGTGGGTTTAGGTGCGCTGCTAGGACCCAAACACGCTGAGCTCAAGCATATTAGAGGTAAGAAATGGGTTCAAACGTGCTGCTTAGACCCAAGCATGTTGGGCTCAGGGCGCACTCTCGAGTCTGGGCACATGAGGCTTGGGCGTAGAAGCCCTAGCCCATGGTGATGCCAGGTATATCATGCCCATACTAGGTGTACTCCTTGCATGGGCTCGGGCTTCTTGCTCAAGCTCATGCTTTCTAGGGAGTTGGGTTCTAGCGACCATACCCGAGCCCACTTTCCATGGGCCCCTGTTGTACTTTGAGCTCGAGATACCTAGCTCGAGCCTAAAAGGTGTTCTTGATAGGCCTATTTTGAGGGATTTTTCTGGTCTATTTTGAGAGGGAGGGGTTTGGGTCCATTTTACATGTACAACCATTAATTATAACAGTTTGTTATCTAAATTTCAAGCATTTTGGATAATCGTGACCGAGAAAATAAACTGCATTAAAATTACTAATAGCAAGAAGCCCTACCAACCAGAAGTTTGAGGGCATCAACCTCAAACTACTTGTTCCATGCAAAATAATTTGGAGTCCTAACCAACCAAAAGAAGACTCGGCTCAAAATTTAGAAGATCAATCACTTTCCATGTCTTCCTTAATAACATCAATTCCACAAATGTCTCGAGGATGCTTTCAAAATTATTTACCTCTCATGGTGCGGATTTCTAAACTACAATGGAACTATGGTGTTGTGGTTGAATGACTGCAATCTGACTATGCACTCCTTTTCTTAACTAATTTCACACTACTTTGTTTGTTTCTCATTGTATTTGGCTAAATGTCACGTTGCTTGAGATGTTTATTTTAGATGTAGTTTCTTTTTTCAATAATAAAAGTATTATATGTGTGTCAATTAAAACTAAATTTTTTAAATGATAAAAAAAGTTAAAGAATAGAAGAAACCTCTTTAACTACCAAGCTAATCTATTAAACATCCATCCACTTATTTTTTAAGAGAGTGATTGAAGGTTTTTATAGATGATGCAACCCATGTTTCATAATTTTTTAATTTTAAATTAATATTTTTGGATTGTTTTGTGTTTATTTTAAAAATAATTTTAAAAAATAAAAAAATATTATTTTAATAATTTTCAAGTAAAAACATTTTAAAAAATAATTACTTTCACCAAACACCCACCCCATATGGCCATTGCTGCTAATACAATTAAATCAGGGTAATTATATATTTTTAGTTTTTTTTTTTTTTGGGGGGGGGGATTTGTTTTCTTTTCTTGGCTTTTTTTTTATATTATTTGTAGGAGAGAGCACACAAATTTAAAAGGTTGTTTTCTTTTCTTTTTGAAGACTCTTTTTTAACTAAAATTGAAGAGAGAGAAGCTTTCAAAAATAATTCACAGTGCATTTGGAAAATTCTGAAATATTACTTTTTTTTAATGTCCTTTTGAAATTGTTTTTTTTTTATTTAATAGATTTGTTATGTTTTGGATCAATTTAGCTGAGATACTAACACGTCAAATGAGAGTGATTCCACATCATGACTGTGTTTAATAGATACTCAAGCAGACCGTACGACTCGAAGTGGTGTCTTCGAAGCCCTGTACTCTTAAGACAAATTTTATAGTTAAAATGTGATTCTACCACAAAATAGAGATGTTCTCTTTGTTTTCTTGTTGCTTTTCAGATCGCCTTGTGTGTCCACCTGTCCTCAAAAGTGCTGCTCCTTTTTATCTTATTTTTAGATCTTTTGATCCATGGATTGGCTAGTTAACTGGCGGCCGGGCGGCCGGGCGGCAGCCGGTGCTATGCATGATGCTTCAACTTTATAATTTTTATTTTATTTGCGAGAGAAAGAAAAACAAAGAAAAGGAACAAAACATTAATTACGTCGTTATCCTTATCTCAGTGGTTAAAGTTTCTACATCAGCGCCACCCAGTGAAATCAGAACAATTTTTAATGACAGGCCGCTTGTGCTTGCTTTTATCTGAACTAGTTTCCCAGTTCCCGGCCCACACGGGTAGGAGAGTGTCATGTCCTGCAGCCGGCAGCTTTTTTTTTATAATTAATATTGATGTTTGAATTAACTATTAATTTTATATATTTTACAATTAACAACCATAAAAATATTACATGATTCTGAAATTTTTAAAACTCAAACTAATAATTTTTAAAAACAAATTTAAAGTTTAACCAGTTGAATTACACTCCTCTAAATTACCATCAACTATTTTAAAGAAAACTCGAGAGTGTGGTAAATTTGTTTTTGAAAATGTTTTTTTTATATATATTAAATACTATTTTTTATTTTAAAAATTTATTTTTAATGTTAATATATTAAAATAATTCAAAAATACTATAGATCAAAAGATGTAAAAATATTTAAAAAATTAATTTAAAATAAAAATAAATAGATTTTATCTTTAACAACATCTTTTGCAGCTCAGTTCTACCTACCTATCTATCTGCATTAAGTTTGCCCTTCACCTCATCTCATAGGTTATCAGAAAGAGGGCATAGGGCAGCCCTGCTTGGGCAAAATTAGGAAAACCTCTCTTAATTAAACTTGTCCTGTTACATTTTATGGTTCATCCCAGGAAGGTTGCTTGTTGCTAATATGTGCAATGACATTGTCACCTCACCAAATCCAGCAGTAACCAAATGCAATGCATCTTTTTATGCTTGGCATGTTCCCGAATGTGTCTGCACCCACAATAGAAGAAGAAGAAGAAGAAGAAGAAGAATTATTTCTTACATGGCATGCTGACCATGATAATAAGTTCCACATGGCAAATCCAAAATGTGCATGGACATAGAGATGGTCTCGCTCTTCTTTCAGCCAATCAAGTGGAGGGAGGAAGGGGGCCATCATGTTTTTCCCATATGAAACAAATATCTTGACATTTATGTGCAACTGTGGGGGTGGGTTTATTTTATAGCAAGGTGGGGGTGGTGCTGATATATACATGGTTGTTCATTGCTTTAATATATTATAAATGCGTGAAAAGAAAAATGAGAGAAAGCAAATTGAGGTTCCTGTCATCTATTGCCTAACTTCCTTCTTTCCTTGCCCTTTTCTCTCTCTTAATCAATTTGATACGAGTATGATCCCAATCCTCTTCTTTCCTCTTTCACTGACTTCCCCTAGTTAATATTCAGAGCAATTCTGTGTTTCTTCAAAGCATTTTCGGGCATAAGTTAGTAAGAAGCGGCATAGCAGCAAAAAGTGTGTCATGGATAGTTCTCCCTCTAGAAAATTGGACTCTAATGTTTCCGAACTCACCCCAGAAACTCAGACATCTAAAAGAAGGTGGGTTGGTGCTCTTCTTTCTTGCTTTTGTTTTCTTTTATATTCTCGCCAAGTATAATTTCATTTTGAAAAGCTTGTTGATTTTGATGCATGTTTCTGCCCAGGGCTTATTCTATACTTTATACCCCTGATTTATTTGAGAATATTGTGCTTGCTTTGTAGGAAGATGGTTGAGAAGATTGTTGTTAGAGTGAGGATTGGAGAAAATGCTGTGAAATTAAAGAACGAAGGGCCACCTTCTGATTTCTGGTCATGGAGGAAATATGGGCAAAAACCTATTAAAGGATCTCCTTATCCAAGGTTTACCATCTTCTTTCATTAATTTTTGGATCAAGTCTCTTCTCTCTTCACTATATATGTCTTTATGGTCTAATATGTTTTTTTTTCTTCTTAATTACAGTAGATCAACGCAACTCATACTTTTTGCTAATGTTGATTTAGTAGCTTACATTTCAGAGTTAAAAAGTGAAAATCTTCTCTCTATCCTTTGGATTTTGCCAAAATGTTCCAAATACTACTTTTGTCCATCATTGTTTCTCCATGATGGTTTTTCCTACACAAAGCAAGAGTACTTGTCACTGGTTTTCATGCTTCTCTCTGCATGCAGGGGCTATTACAGGTGCAGTACATCGAAGGGCTGTTCAGCCAAGAAACAAGTGGAAAGATGCAGGACAGATGCTTCGGTACTCATCGTTACTTACACCTCAAATCACAACCATCCAGGTCCTGATCTCCATGACTCTAACGTGAACCAACAACCAAGAGATCCCGAAACCCCACCGACTGATCTTGTAGATCATCCCATAACTCCCAAACAAGAGAAACCAGAAGAAGAAACAGGAGAAAGGCACGATAATCCCATCATGCCAAGCACTGATGAAGATGTCAGTGAAGGTCACAATTTCCACTACTTAGAATCCCCAATAAGAATTCCTCAAGATATCATGATTAGCCAGGACTACCCTTTCACTGAGAACTCGGAGAAAAGTCATGACACATTGGGTATTGTCTTCGACGAAGAGCCCATCTGTTGCTCCAGACTGATGACATTTTCAGCACCCAAATCAGAAGAGAACAATGACTTCTTTGATGAACTAGAAGAGCTACCCACATCTTCATCTTTCACTAGCTTCGTGAGGGGCAATTTTTTCGATGAAAGGATTCCTGTTGTCCCTTCTTGATTCTAGTTATTTTTTTATATTTTTTTTCGCCTTTTGGGGCTTCCTGCCTTTGAAAAATGTAGTTAAAAATGTCCATGTATAATATAGGGCACTTCTAGTGGTAGTTGTTTTCTTCGAAGTGAGTAAAGTAGTAATAAAGTTGCACACTAACACAGAAGGTAGTGGAGTAATATATCATCTTTTATAATTAGGTTTCTTGAGATTCAGACTAAATGCTCTTGATAGACGAGGAACCCACATCTTTCACAGTGATGGAGGAGAGAGGGGGGGCCGGCCTCCTGTGTTTGGTTGTTGGGTGTGTGTTTTTGTATTTAAAATTAAACAAGGCACGAGGTTCACGAGTGAGTGCTTAAAGATATCTTAAGAGATAAGTCTCTCTCTCCCTCTCTCTCTGTTACTTTTTGGTGAGTGGGTGATTTGGTGGGAGAGATGTTTGGCCTTTTTGGAAGTGCCTTGTTGTGCAGCTTTGATTGAGCAATGGTAAGCATCGCCCTTGTCAAAATATAATGGTGCTTTGCTCTATGTCTTCGAGCGTGTTAGCAGTCGCAGATTCTGCTGTAGACAAGGCGAATTCAACGGATACTTTTCTTTTGTTGGGGAAAGGATTGCCGTCAGCCTCAAAAACGCCTCAACTTGTCAAATATCTCATATCAATTTAATCACATGTCTGATTTTTTTTTTTTTTTGGGTAATGGTGAGTATTTGGGTTATTATAAGTGAATGTTAATTAATCTTCCGGAATTTTAAAGTTAATAATTATATAGGTTTTAGTTTACAGCGATTCTGAGATTTGTAATGTTAAAACTAGTAATTTTTAGAGAACAAACTTAAAATCTGATCAGTTAATTTATATTTCTAAGAGTTGCCATCTAAATATTTTTGAGACAGTATGAAACCCGACATAAAATTTGTTTAAACTTAACATGAAATATATATATATATATATATTAACGATAAACTCGATAGATAATTTAAATCTTTTACCCTATAAATAATGATACACATACACAGGTTGGGTGTGGATGGTATACAAGATTAAAAAGAGATATATCAACATTGATAGATGAGACAAGATGTTTCAGACGAGACTCGTTTGTATTTTTTATAAGGTACGATATATAGATTTTTTTTGTTTCTGTCTTTGTTTGGTACTAGGGTGAGTCAAAATAAAATACAAAAACAAAATCTATTTTCCCTCACATATCTTTGTTATGCATGCTATTTATTAAATACTTTTAAATGGTTTTATTTTTTTTCACTCGGGAAAAAAAAACTGTAGTTTCGAGCACAATAAGTATAGATTCATCAGTACATTGTCTTACTTGCATTAAATTCAAAATTATAGGAAATTTATTTTTTCTGTTAATAAATGCATATTTTATATTATAATTATTTTCAATAAATATATTTCATTTACCTTAAAATAATATCAAATCTTGAATTAGAAGAATGACATGTAATAAATTTTATACATGTAAAATCATATAAAAATAGATTGGTAAAAAAAAAAATATTGTACATTTTCTAGCATATATAAGTAATAAAATTAAAATTTATAAATTCAATGCAGGAAAATGTTAAAAAAAAAATACAGAAAAATCTTATGAAAAGAAGAAGAAGAAAACAATATGGGCTTGGAGTTGACCCCAAGCTTGTCTGGGCCTTACTCCAAGACCAACCATGCAGACATGGATGAAGCGTTGTTCTTGCAAATGACGTGTCATTCAATGACTTCTTCAACCTTGCCCAAGCAAGAGTGGAATTCCAGCGAGGGATGGTTGCAAAATATAAAATCCCGATTTTCATATCTTACCCTTGTAAACACAAATCTAACATAAAAATTCATTTTTCAACAAAAAAAAAAAAAACCTAAACACAGTATTCAATTTTAAAGTTTTTTTATTTAATTTTTTTAATATAAAAAAGATTTTTATACGTTGTTAGTGTATTTTAAAAAAATAAGAAAAATCAGTGACTCAAATTATAGAACCGTCTAGGTCTAATAAGCTGGTTTTATTTAATTGTATGATCACAAAAAGAAAATAATGATAAACATGTCAAATTAAAATAAAATTGATCATGATGACTTGAACAAAAAAAAAACTTGAAAAAAAAATCATGAAGCTCAATTTTCAGGCATTCAAATGTCGAATGATGAAATTAAAAAAACAATAATAACAAAAGAAAACTCGCTTCAAACCGAGTTAGCATATTAAATCCACTACCCGGATTACAAGCCCCGAAAAGAGAGAGAGAGAAAAGTCTTGGAAACCAAACATGATATTTTTTGTCTGTCGAATGCATATCCCTTGTGCCCTATATGTTATTCCAAACCCAACCTCATGTAACGCAAGGGAAACATTGGAACTGTAAACATAGTAATAGACTGAAAATGTTTGACCATTCAAGGAATATCTTGAAAACTTCTATATATTTAAAGGGCATATGATGTCAAAGAACCATTTCAACCCAAAAGTTTAAGCTATTATATGATATCCCAAGATATAATTTATATTATTCTCTAATACACCCCCTCAAGTGAAAGCTCTTTGGGCTTGAAACTTGCACAGGCCCACATTACCTTGTGCTTAATTTTTATCAAATAAATGGAGATGGTAAGATTTGAACTAGGCTCTGATACCATGTTAAAGAACCATCTCAACCCAAAATCTTAAGTTATTAGATAAGGTCCCAAGATATGATTTATATTATTCTCTAACATATAAGTGACTTATGAAATAATTAACTGGATGAGTTTGTTGGGCTTGTTCAATCTCTTTCTCAGGATTTAGTTAAACCAAAACTCGCCCAGAAAGAAACAGCTTGTGAGAGAGAAGCGCAGTGTGGAGAAAAGGCTCTGCCTGAACTACCAGAAAAGCATGTTCTATAATTCCCTGGAGCATAGATATCAATATTCTTGATCATTAAAACAAACTCAGGGTCTTCTTTGATCAATCTCATTCAACTCTACAATTTAAAGTAACAACAACCGAGAATTTTACACGCTAGACGTGTCATTGTTGATCTGCTGCAGCTGCAAGAGGCTGGAGAACCTTGAGAGGATTCAAGATAACACCATCAATGAGCCCATAGTCCTTGGCTTCTTTCGCACTCATGAAGTAATCACGATCTGTATCCTGGTTGATCTTCTCAAGACTTTGACCAGTGTGGTAGGCGAGATACCCATTTAGGTTTGCCTTGTGATGCAACATTTCGTTTGCCTGAAAATTATGCCGATTTAAGATATGAGAAAGTGTGCCGGGAACCAATAGGTCTCCCATAACACAACAAAGAAGTCATTTCAGATCAAGACCTAGTTCGTGTCAGGAAATAGGAATGGCTATAAATCAGAAGCACTAGGATATACCTGTTAAAAAAGCTTCACAAATCACAAGAAATACAAGTCTGGGAGAAAAAGGATGCATACCTGGATATCTATGTCAGATTGCCCACCTTGAGCTCCACCAAGAGGCTGATGGATCATTATCCTTGAATTCGGCAAGCTATATCTTTTTCCTTCAGTCACATAGGAAAAGAGAAACATATTCAGTAAATTTTGAAGCAGCAACCACAGATTCGAACTTTAAATCAACAAGTAATGGGCATTTTACCTTTGGTCCCAGCACTAAGCAGAAAAGCCCCCATACTGTTTAACCAAAATAAAGAGAACAAAAGACAGATATTTTTAGTAATGGAAAATGTTCAAGAATGCGAAGTGAAAATTAAATGGTATTCTTAAAGGAAAATTATTTTCCCTTTCCCACTATTTTAGCAGCAATAAATCTTAAAATAATTTGTTTACACTTAATACAGAATGCTAGTGGTTCTATAAGCACTCTATTCATAAGAAGTGATTGGAAAAGGATCAAGTGCAGAGTTTAGTATACTAAATCCTCAGCCTGGAAGAGGAAGTGTGGCAGTAGTTTTAACAACTATCGGTAGTCCTTAACTGGGAAAAAAAATACAACATAGAATTCACAGGCAAAGACTTCATATATGCTGGGAAGTTGCATATCCATCATTAAATCCCTGCTAAGGATGCACGCACTCTAACTCCAGGGATATACATGATAATCATCCAAAAGGAAAATGCAAGCAGCCACACACAGCGCATAATAGACAGGATACCAGATCAAATTGCACACACAAGCAATAGCACAAATAATTATTAGACCTCAAGAAGTGTTGACTTTGATTCTTGTCCATGAAAAGGCGGTTTCTCAGATCCTACACAAATTTCATTTTATGCGTCATTGACAGTGAAGCATCTAGCTCAACTGTGTTATCAAGGAAAAATCATTGGGTGAGCATGGCTTACCATTACCCCACACTAATAAGAGGGCAAGTCTCACAGTCCTTTAAGTGTGGTCTAATGGTGAGTTGACCTCACCTAGTAATTATCGTTCCCAAGGATCTACCATAAGAACATCAATGTTGATCAACTGCCATTAGCTCAAGATTTTGACACCAAATTATTTAAGTTATTCCCATGGTACCCATGCATCTACTGAAAAGGTACCCATATAATTCTCTAGTCATCAATAAACATTACACTTAAACAAGACCAACAATCTACATCACATAGAATCCATAGAAGTTCCAAAACCAATGCTGCTTCACTCATGGGACAGCAAGGTTAGAATAGTTGAATCCAATCTATGATAGAAAAGCTACTGTTAATAATTCAATTACGTTCCTTTAAAACAACTATTTCTGCAAACAAATGATGAATAAAAGAAGCAATAAATCAGTCTATATTGATTCATCACGCAACAAAGGCACAAGTAGTAGGAAAAATGTAGTAAAAACCAGTGATTCATTTAGCTGTTAAGGTATAAATGACAAGAAAGAATCTTGTACCTAGCTGCCAGTCCAACACAGACAGTGGAGACATCAGGTCGGATATGCCTCATTGTGTCAAATATTGCCATGCCTAAGAAAAAGTACAGAAGAGAACATGTGAGAGAGAGTCCAAAAAAGTAAAAACAACACTCCTTCACACGCCCAGGTAACTGGGAAAAAGGTAACAAATAAAAGAAGACTTCAATCTAAAAAAGAATTACCAGCTGTAACTGATCCTCCAGGAGAATTCACATACATAACAATATCCTGCTTGGAAGAAAAAGCATGCCCTAATTAGTAAACTGCTTCCCCATTTCTTCAGATAAAAGGACAGTGTTAAAACAGGTTCATGTGGTTGTGTTGGTGCACGTGCATGTGTTGTAGTTATATAGCTTGACTAAATTCAGTTAACAATGGCGAGATAAGATCATAAACTTTAATGCTGTTGGAGGTTCAGAAGCAAATGGAAATTGAAATGAAGTTGACAATGATAGATAAGAAACAAGCCAGCCACAATGAAAAGTCACTAAACTCACCTTGTTGGGATCAACAGCATCGAGATACAGAAGTTGAGCAACAATAATGTTTGCCATATCATCATCAACAGCTCCACCACAGCGTATAATTCTCTAGGAATTCAAACAACAACAAAATCAAACGTTATATAAAAACAACCAAGCATTCAATGTTAGACGATAAGCAAGCACAGGAAGATGTTTAACCTATTCACTTACATGTTGAAAAAGTTGACTGATAACACTCTGGAACCGTTCATGCACCATTGGTGGTGGTCCTTGAGCTTGAGCTCCATTGGCATAGGCAGGGAAGTAGGGTGAAGAAGGGATTTGCACATCATCCCTAGAAAACCAGTTCCACATTTTTTTTCTCCATTTATTAGCACATCAAGCAAAATGAAAACAGCAAGTTAAAAGGTGTAAAGTCTCTAAAAACCCTGCCTACCTTATAGACCAAATCCCCTGTCGCGAACTTCTCTCAGGCGCCCAAAACTCACCAGAGTAAACAGCCTTCGGTGAAGATGTCTGGATAGTCTTCCTATCACTGACTAACCTTCTCAATTTCCTGCAATACAAGTAGACAACAAGGACACTTGAATTTCTCGACTATCTATGGCAAAGATGAAACATTTTTTTTTAAAAAGACGTAAAAATCTTCTAGCATCCTTGTCTAATGATAGCAATTATCAGTGCTCAAAAGAGGATTTTCTAGTAGAGCTTAAATCCGACACTAAAACCCTCTGTTTCCTTAAAGATTTTAAAAAAGAAAATAACTTTCTTTAACAAAATGAAAAAAGCTTCAATTTTTTTTATTACTCCAGTGAATCCAAAAATAATGATAATAACAGCAAAACCATCGAGTAATCAGCAAACATCATAGTCCTAATTTTCTTTAATATTGCTAAATTTTCTAGACCCAAAAAAAAGAAAAAACACGTTACAGATAAATCAGTAATAAAAAAGGGAGGAGGATTAACCTGGAACGGAGAGGGTGGAAGGCGAAAGCGAGCTTGTGGGTATCAGGAGCTGAGCCGACTGAAGGGTTTGGCGAGAAGGGAAGGGAGCTGAATCTGAGGGAAGAGGCCGATGAGGAGACGCATGAGTGTGCCATTTCTAAGATTATTTTTTAGTGTTTCGAATCAACTAGTATTAGCGCCTTATCCTATAAAAATCTTAGGGCTAGAGGAGGAGGTAGTTGATGATATTGCTAGTGTGTGCCTGAGAGCTCAGCTAAAAAACGGATGATAACGCCTCGGCTACAACAGAGACTGAGACTTGCTGAATATCTTCATTCTGGGTCTTTCTTTGACCCGTTTTCCAAACGGGTGGTATCGGTCCGCTATTTCTGTGACCCGTTTGCCTTTTACTTCCCTTTTTTTTTTTTTTTTTTTTCCTAGCAACATCATTTCTAGTGGATTTTTTTTTTCTTCTTCCAATACAGCTGTTTGGTATTCGGCCAATCGTGGCGTGTTCCTTTCCAATAAAAAAAACAAATAAATTAAAATTTGATTTCTCTTTGTTAATGTATCGTAGTCACTAACATGTAACAAATTTATTCTATCAATCTTTTTTAAGTCTTTTTTTTAAATCCTGCATGATAAGATATACTCTTTTCTCATGAGAAAAAAAACTGATTTTGGTTATCTTTAAAATATATTTTATTTAAAAAATATCAAATTAATTTTTTAATGTTTTTTTATGATTTTATGTACTAATATAAATAAATCTTAAGAAATTTATTTTAATATATTTTCAAGTCAAATATACTTTTAAAAATTATCATGTAGTATAATATTAAACACACAAGAATGAAATCTAATCACTATGTTTGGGGTTTTTTTAGAAAAAAATAGCATTGTAAATTAAAAATATTAGCAGAATAGCACAATTGAAAAAAAAAATTGGTGAAAAAATATAGTTTGCACATGTTACAATTGAGAAACGCGATATTTATAATTTATCATCATTCATATTAACGACATCTAAATAAAAATTGGCAGGAGAGATTAGAGAGAAAAGAAAAAAGAAAATGACATCGATGACACACCGGGATTTCAATTACAACATCATTGGTATCATCAGAAAGATCTTGGGTAACGAATTCAACGACACCAAGAAAGATCATCAATAGTGAACCGAGTGTGCCACACTTGTCGTCCAAAAATGACGTGTGGCTCATTTATCTTTGATGACAAGTGAGGCATATTCAGGTCATTGTTGATGTCTTTTTTTTTTATGTTGTTGGATTAATCTTGTCGAGATCTTTTATATGATATCGGTTGCGTTGTAATCGGAGTTTTCAGTGTTTTTTTAATGTCTTTTTTTTCTCTCTCTTCTCTCTCCTGCTCATTCAATTAAAAAATTTAGATGTCGTTATTATTCATAATAGCAACAAGCTATAAATGTTGCGTTTTTCAATCATAATATGTACAAACAATGTTATTTTACCAATATTTTTTTAAAAAAAATTATAATAAGCCAAAAAGAGAAAATAGCCCCATGTTTGTTTGCATGTCATAGGCATGAACATCCTAAAAGCGACCACTTATGATTAATTTCTTTTGCGATAAAAAAAAAGGAAAAAGAAAAAAGAAGAAGCAAGAATCTTACTCCCCATAAGGAGAGAATTAACTTATATAGAAGTAAATAACCTTAAAGTAATTATGAAAGCAAGAAACATTGCAGGATTTCTCTTGGAAGAGGAGAGCGAGAGAAAAGGTACAATTTTACTCCTCATTCCCAATATAATTGTTTAACGGAGACTATTTAGTAAAATGGAAAGATGATAAAGAAATGGAAATTGGCAATTTGAATTGGAACTGCAGGAAAAAGAAAAGCACGAGAGTTTCTTAAGAATCAAGGGAGTACCATCTTTTTTAGTAAATTATTATTAAAATAATCCCTATAGTCTTACAAAAGGTTTTAAAACTAATTAATTAATCTTTTAATAAATGTTGACCGAACTTAATTTAATATTACTTTATTTTTAAAAAAAATTACTTCTTTTCTCATCTCTATTTCTATGTTATCCATTTGTTTTTTTTTTTTTTCAATCTTCTTAGTTCTCAAAACAAATAAATAAATTAAGTTAAAAAAGATAGAATAAATGAAAAATACAAATTAATTAGTTTTTAAAACTAGAAGGATCATTTAATTTGTTTTGTAGAACTATAATTTATAATGTACTCATTTCATGATTGTGTTGGATGGACCGTCACCAAGTCACACCATCATCGAATGGCCATGAAAAATCCATAAGAACATTACTTCAAGAAACATTACTTGCACTCAACCAGTAGACTTAAGAAGGTAGGGGGAATTCTTTATCAAGTAAAAAAAAAGAGGAATTAATCAGAAACATCATTTTGATTAAATTGAAAGCTCTCAGTAACATCATTTCCATTCAATTGAAGACAAATTTCCATTAATCAACCCTTAAGCTATAGTTTTTTTTTTTTTTTTGAATATCCTTAAGCTATAGATGACAGAAAATGAACCATCCATATCTGTATAATCCCTCTATACTGAATAAAAAATGCCTCTTTGCTAGCCTGGCCCCAGTAGTTATATGATATATTAACATGGCTATGCAGATATATCTTTAAGCGTCATCAGTTAGTTTCATGCTGGCTCTGTTGCTGAATTGCCTTGTAGCACTGTAGACTGCAAAGCGGAAGCTTCGACTTGGAATCTCGATACTTGTATGGGTTAGTACAAGAAGGGCCCGCGCACTTCTCTCTTGGAGGAGGATAGCTGCACATTCGGAGAGAATTCATATCATCAATAAGCAATCGTTGATATCAGTTTGGCCTAGTAAATTTGGTGCTTTGGCATGAATTTTCAATTAGCAGAAGAAAACAAAACCTGCAGGGTTTAGAGTCGAATATACTAGGGAGACCCATTTCTTTGGGAAATGTCACCACAGTCCCTGTAGGACCCATGACCCATCTGATGGTACTCGATGCATGCATCTCGGCGTTGGTAGCCTTCTCCTAAACATGAAAATGTGAGAAATTTGAACGCAGCTTTGTATAAGACACTATGAAGTTTACCAGACAATTGCGGATACCTGTGCCAACTCTTCCAGACGCTTCTTCACTTTCTCTTCTCGTTTTTTTCTGCTGGAATCTTGACCGAGAATTTTTCTTATAGCTTCAGCCTACAAAATCAAAACCAAGAAAAAATAAAGCCTTACAGCTTCAGCCTACAAAATCAAAACCAAGAAAAAATAAAGCATATGCCTGTTTAACCTTCGTGGATCTCCATGCATATGGCATACAACTGTATATACACAAAAACAAACCTCAGATTCCCTAGCAGCCTTCTCAACCTGCAATCTTCGTCTCTGAGCAGCCTCAGCTTTCTTTGATTGCTGCTCGACCTCCGTAAGTTTCTCCTTTTGCTCTGGAATGAACAAGAACAAGCAATCACAAGAGGAAAGCTACAATTAATAAGAAACTAGAGTTCTAATGGACAATAAAACACATATGGAAGCAATTCATTCTCACTTTTTGATGGTGCAGGTGGTAATCCATTTGGAAACTCAATTAAGTTAGCATCAGGAACAGAAGAGCCATCTTTGCTTGACTGAAGAGCCCGTTGACGCTTAGTTAAAGTCAGCTCCCTCTTACCATCTGTCAATGACTCAACATATTCCTTTTTCTGCTTCTTCTTACTACCTGCGAACTCACCATCAGATAATGGTTCTTCTTCCTCGTAATCTTCATCCTCTGGTGCTTGGTCTGATCTGGATATTTTTTTCCCATCTTTAACCAGCCTCGAAGCACCAATGCTTCCCAGGGTAGAAAGTTTTCGTTGTTTCTTACTTGATTCATCATCATCATTTCCATCATCTTCCTTATGTCCTGATGGGACTTTTAACTTGAGTTTCTCTAGGTATCGGATCTCGTCGTCATCGTCATCCTCACCAAATTCCCCATCCAGAACATGCCTCTTGGGGGCCCGCTTGTTCTTACGTTCGTACTTATTTCCTTGTTTCCCAGCAGTATTTTTGCCCGAAGTCTTCCCCATTAAAAAATCCTCTTTCCCGAGACTAAACCCTCCTCTAGAGAATTCCTTCCAAGGAACTCCTTGCAAACCTGGCCTCTTACCTGAAACAAAACGTTCCTCCTCTAAATTCCCCTGCAATAAAATAATTTAAAATAATGAGATTACACCAGATTCTAACATTACTCAATAATGAGATCACTTATTAGGTGAGATACTGAGATAATACACATTAATGTGGTAGATATTCTTCCATAAAAGTGAAGACAAAAAGGATGCCAAATAAACCCACATAAACAAATCTATGTGCGCAAGCCGAAAATTGGTGTCAACAACTGATCCAAAAAATGCAAGTAATGATGAAGAATTGGTCAAATTACCATGCGAGTAGTTCTATAAAGTATTGCAAACTCTACGTGGAAGTTCTTTAAGTTATACACCTCCAACAAGCAGTACAAACCTTCCAGCACACTATTAAGAGATAGGTAATTCTTACTTTAAGTTAAAAATAAATATATAAGTTAAAATTAGTGCAACAGACACAGATACAAACCTTCAGGTGCACTGTTAGGAGGTGTGTGATTTCCCAAAGGTAATTAAAAAAAATACTTGACATTTAAATTGGTATTTGGTCAAAGTGAACGTCCAAAAGCAAATGCAATACATTTAAATTGGTATTTGGTCAAAGTGAACGTCCTAAAGCAAATGCAATGCATGAATAAGCATGCAAGAATTAAGAGGTCGCCATAATTCAAGCAGTCAGGATGACAAGAACACCTGAAGACTAAGTTTCTGCCTTGTGTTGGAGGTGTCTGAGAATCGGGGATTCTTTGTAGAAGGCACGCCATTAGTAGTCGAGTTGGCATTAATTGTGTGTGTCACATCACCAACCTTAAACTTGACCTTTTTAAACTTGCTTTCATTTCCTAAAACATCTAAACTCACTCCTGACTGCTCTGAACTCCAACTTTCACCATTCCTTCCACAATACATATTTGCAGTTCTAGACTCCACATCCATGCATTCCTTCAGCTTGCTTTTGCTTCTCCAATTCGCAGGGGCAAGAGCACCTTCACGAGAAGTTTTATTGTTAACCACACTTCTCCTTGGGTGACTGTCAGAAAATGCTCTTTTTCTTTCAGCTCTAGTAGTAGCCGAAGAAACCCTGGACACGGATTGATTAAGACCAAATTCTTTCCTCCTACAATTATCAGCATTCTCATCACTGGAAGCCTTGCTCATGTCATCTGAAGGTGGTGATATCGATAATGATGAACGATCATAATTGTCAGTAAATGTCTGGGAATCCTTAGGTCGGCGAGAAATTTGACTCCTCTTCTTTCTTACTGTGCTTCCCATGGCATCAAACTGAACAAGACCCAACTCTTCCATGTGGTGAAAAACTACCCACTCATTGTTGCTTCAAGTCAGATAAGCACAAAGTCATAATAACCACCTATTCCAAAGATGGCTTTCGTAAAACCTGCATCAAAAACCTAAGCAATTATATTGGATAAACCCTGAAAAAGAGCTAACATGCATATTACTTTCTCATCACATTAGAATAACCATGAGAGTGGAAAACTGATGCGAGAGGGAATAGAAGAGTAAAGCATTCAAGGCATAGCATCCAGAGAAGTCATTCCAAAACGGAAGATACAAGTAATAAATCTTGGAACTAAAACCAAATAAAGTAAGCGGAATTCAAAGATAGAAATGATAAAAAAAAACCTCATCACAAACAATGACGCAGTCTGCTGGCATCAAGCTCAACAATAAAACAGCAAAGAACCCAAAACCCAGGAAAACAAAACCTCATAAGATAGGCAGGCAGATACAAGATAAAGCACCAAATTACTCGATAATTGAAAATCAATAGGGGAAATCGTACAAAATTTAACCATATAAAAGTCAAAGCCCAGTGAATTGAAAACTTGAACAAATCGGTGTGACATCTAACCAAGCACAATGACCCATCAATAAAACCAATTGACAAACCGCAGCAGCAACTGAACACTTATGAATCAAAGGAAACACACAATTGCAACCAAACAGGACCCCATAAAACAACACTAACTCAATTCCCGTGAATCCTAACCGGAGACACTAAAAACATTAAAAAAATAACACAAATCAATCAACCAAAACAAAACCCACGAGAAAATATGCAGAAAACACACGATAGAATCATGCATTGATCGATCATCACAAACAGATAAATCCCCCAAAAAAAGAGAAGAAAACAAAGAATGTTACCAGAGGAGAACGGAGGCGCAGAGTGAAAAAAGCAACGAGAAGAGAAGACGAGAATAAGGAGAGAAGAGAGAGAGAAATAAAAGTGGTAGAAAGATTTGGTGGTGTTTGGTTAAGGTTATAACTAGTTTAGAGAGAATAAGAAAGTTAGGGTTAGAGAAAGAAGAATGAGGGGGGTAAAGGATTAGAGAAAGACAAGTACTAGTAATAATCTCCTTCTTGTTCTCCATTTTTTGGCTATTGCCACACCCCTCACCCCCACCCACACGCACACACTCTGTTTTTTTTTTTGGTGGGGGTGATTTTAGCCTAAGCCCTCTTTGGTTGTTTGTTGTTGTGGTGGTTGTTGTTTTTGTCTTTGACTCGGTTAATCCAACTCACTGAGGCATGCACAATCTCTCTCCCTTTTACTCTCTCTCTCTCTCTCTCCCGTGTCTTTCCTTTTATTTCCCTCCTCTTCAGCACACGGACGCGGTTATTCCACTGCAAGTTTATGCGCAGGTTAAGGCCGTGCGCACCCGCATGTTTACGTTGAGCTTTTTGTTTAGCACATGCGCACGTTTTCGTCACGTGCCCAGTACTAATGGTACCGTTTTTGTTTTATTTTTCTGTTTGACAAAATTCAGAAGGAAAGGGGGGAAAAAGGAAAATTAAAGGGGCCTTTTGGTAAATATACATTTTCTACATCTGTTTTCCAAAAAAAATTGAATCCTGTATGTTATTGTTTTTGGTTATCAAAGGTATAAAAACCGGCCACAGATTTTCAAAAGCTCTCGTGATTGATTTATATATTGTGTCCGATGATTTGGGGTTCGTGTTGACTTTGGAACATCGATGTTAAGCTACAACCAACCATGTCGGAGTATCGGTTTGATCCAAGTTCGAGTAACATGATGTGCATCGATCCATGTCTCTAATATCCCACTTATATTAGTACATTTGTAAAAAATATAATTGTTAATTGTACCGAGCTTTTTATTAAATTTTATTAATAGGTGACGTGTCATGTTCATGGGATATGTTTTAAAATCATTATTGAAACATTATGTATATATATATAAAAACAAAAAGAACTAGGTATTTTCCCAACTCAGTGAAGGAGCTTGCATTTTTAATTTTAAGTAGAAATTTTAAAATAAAAAATAGGGAATTAAAATGCAAAATATAAAGAAAATACATGGTTAATATCAAATTCATGACAATTTTAATTTTAAATTAAAAATTTATTTTATTTATTTTTAGTCCTTGATTTAAAAAGAAAGAGGGTTATTAGAAAACAAAGAGGAGAAAGAAAGTTGTTAGTGCCAATGATTTCAGCAATCAAAATGGCTTAACTTGGTGTTAAAAGGTTCTATTTGACGAGATAAGTTTGAAAGTGATGGTTTTTGGCCTTCGTCTTGTCAGAAACAATTGACTAAGTCTTGGGGCTTTATGTGATTTCAGGTTGTCTTTGTGATTTTTTGCTATTTTAAAGCCATAAATGGGTTTATTAAAATTTATAAAGTGTTTCTTGGATATTTTTATGTGAAAAAATAATTGAAAGTAAACCTTTTTTTTTAATCTAAAAGTCAAAACCCAACTTTCTTGTGGTTTTTAGATCAGCTAAGATGGCCAAAACTAGAAAGTTACCGACGTATCATTTGATTTAATTTTTTTAAAAAAATAAAAAAGAGCCAAAAAAAATGTAAGCTCAGACATGTGGCTTCAAGTTTCCAAGCCCGCACATGCTTAGGTTCGGGTAGTTGGCTGGGCGTAAGGGCATGACCTGCCAAACCTAGTAGCGCCTAGTCTCTTTTTTTATATATAAATTTTTTAATTAATATCCTCCCTCTTTTGTATGTATTCTTTTAGTTTATATAATTATTTTTTATTTTTTTATTTTCATAATGTTTAAAAGAGATTAATATAATTTTTATTTTTATTTTTCATTTGATATAAAAAAATTGTATTTGTATGATGTATTTTTTAAAAATCTTTTGTTTTTTATGAGAAAAAATAACTTCCACAATAAAAACGCATGAATTTGAAAGAAAAAGGGGTATTGAATATTTGCATACCCATCCGTTTTTTTGCTTTTATAAGAAATATTGGCTTAATACTTTAATATTTAATTAATAAAAATTATTTTTAAAACTCATTTTATTAATGATCAATAACTTCTTAGCATTTCTCAGTTAAGAAAAAAATATGATACAATGAAACACATCCATCCATAATATGGGTATATTCTTCTACAATTAACTTGAAATCTAAGCTAGTAAATTCGTAATTAATGGATGTTATTTTGTTGAATTTATACATGGAAAGACAATGGTTTTTTCAATATTAAATTGATACTGAAAAAAAATCTCTCTTAAAACTTGTTTTTTTTAAAATAGAATTTATAGTGTTGGTGAATAATGGTCAAGATAATATTTATACGGTGTCTGGAAATACGGTTGAAATCATGTTTTTTAAAAATTTAATTTTTTTTAATAAATATGTTTTTTATGTTTTCAAATCGTTTTGATGTGCTGATGTCAAAAATAATTTTTTTAAAAAATAATTTTTTTAATATATTTTCAAACAAAAAATACTTTAAACCGCTACTACATTTCCAAATATACACCGCTCATTCATGGATGACAAATAAAAACTCTCTTGACTAGGATTTCTCAAATAATATTCTTCTTTCAAACCACGCATGCAAACAATTCTGTTGCTATTATAAATCAATTTGAGGAACAGATTGCGCTATCAAACCCCATTGATTGAAGATCTTAACACGTTACTAATAGATATGAATTTCTTCCAAATGATATTATACAATCTCAAAACCTCTATATATCATCCAATTATTATAACACTTATCAAACAACTAGCTTGATTGTCCGAGCTACACTCTGTATTTCTTAACCCTCCAGGTTACATAACTGTAGAAAAGAGGGCTCATTTCATCAGAAGTTGCCTTCCACTAGAGAAAGAAAAGGCGAATCTGTTTGTCTTGGATGGCTAGTGTTATACTCCAACAAAGATATGTTAATCTTGTGACACCGTGACTAGATCCTCTGTTTGTTCAATGATTAGTTTTGTGGCAAATTAGACTCGCTTTGCCGATGGAGGTGCTATAAAGTCTTACAGGGTAGAGCATTCAATGATCACAGACCGGGTATAGATTAGGCTTTATTCATCAAAAAGTTTCCCAACATGACAGTGATCACTAATCAAAGTAAACTGCAAGAAAAGAAACGAAAAGGATTGCATTAATTCATAGCCAAAACATGGGGAACTATCCCAATCTCACAAGAATGAAAAAAAGGGAAAAAATGCAGATTATAAGCTAAATTCAAGTGGCACCAGCACCAATTTGTTCTATATTCTTCAACCTGGGCAAGCAGGATTTTCCCGCAACACGACATTAGAAAGGAAAAAAACTGATTAGCAAATATAGACATTGATTGGTTTTAAATAAATATCAGAGGATTTTCCCAATCTTCAAGTTTGTATCCACCTTCTTGCTCTTTTACAAGCTTCATATCATACCTAATGCTTCTCTCAACATCATACACCGCCATGACAGTTTTTCCAGAGTTTCTCGCTAGGTTTTCACTCTGTTCAAGTGGCAATCTTGGCATGATGTACTTTTCGACCCCTTCAGTAGGCAACGTAAGGCAACTCCTGACATCCTCATCAGTTAGTTGTTTGTTTACTGGCCAATTGTGCATTGACTCCAAATTCAGAAAATCATCAAAGTTTGAGACTGCCGTGCAACTCATCGTGTAAGGAGAAATTTGGTGAGAGTAAAAGAAGCAGGGAGACGCTTATACACGGAGAACTCTGACTTAATTTGCAGTTATGTTTTTTCTATTACAGGCTTAGTTTCAAACTCTCTTACTTTTAACTTTTTTTCCTTTTCCTGTTTGGTTTCGAACTTTCTCATGTTTTGCTCCATGGTTTTGGAAAATAAGTTGTCTATATATATATATATATATATATATATATATATATATATATATATATATATATATATATATTTTTTTTGATTATTT
>Ga0307510_10000172_pt1 | contig 54812 bp, 45 predicted proteins | sample 12_EM_MG_FD_207224 | JGI IMG/M metagenome (GOLD analysis project Ga0307510, IMG submission 207224) | Populus trichocarpa ectomycorrhiza microbial communities from riparian zone in the Pacific Northwest, United States - 12_EM | ecosystem: Host-associated > Plants > Roots > Unclassified | place... | reverse complement strand
AGATTATGTCGTTGTAAACTATTCAATGCTTGAAAAAAGCGACAAGGAGGTTTTCTCTTTTTTAACAGATAAATGGCGCTTTAAGTTGAATTATTTCTCTTTTAAAGATGTTTACAATAAAAATTTAATGAGCAACCCTTTTAATGTAGACACTTTTATAAATGATAGTACACTGATTACTAAGGCTATTGAGATTGAGGAAGAGTTAAAAAAGCATATCACAATTCATTAAATGACACTTTCCACCTGGTAATCTTTACCATTCAGGCTAAACTGATCACCAACTTTTCGTCCCTGTAATTTTCCACCTATCGGTGATGCAGGGGAAACAGCAAAGTATCCTTCCCCATTCAATGTTAAAGCTCCCGCACTTATTGCAATATAAAACTTACCATTATCAGTCACAACCAGGCTGCCCGGTACCGCTGTAGTTGAAACAGTATCCACATTTATCTGGTTCAGGGCAACCAATAACTTATTTGCTTCATTCAGTTGCGCCTGGTTACGGTCGGTTTCCTGCTGCATCATCTCCCTCGCCGTTTCGTACTTATCCCCCGCGCTGCTCTTAGTTTCTTCGTTGGCAGATTGTTTCGCATCTTCAATAGCCAGTTTGGCTGTATCGATGCGGTTTTTAGCATAATTAACACAAAGAGTATACAATTCCTTTTTCAGATTACTCATAATTGCAAGTAAACATAAACAATAAACAGAAATTACATGGCTATGTCTCTGCCCTGGCGGGGATCTTCAGGCAATATTTCCATATCAGGGCATTCAATATAATCGGCGTACCATTGTATGGCTTCTACCAGATCCAAAGCATCATCCGATGCAATACCAACAGTTTCGAAAGCGTATAATGTATCGATGCATTGCCCGAACAATTGTATCTCGCCCGGGTTGTGGTGAAACTCATCCTTGCCAAGACAAAATACCCTGACTTTCAAATCAGTATCTCTCGAATGGATCACATCCCGGCAGGGATTATTAGGATCTGTCGCTAATAAATAGACATTCTGAGCCATAGTAGGGTAAACAGTTATAAGGGGATTTGGTTTTGCACAGGTGATTTAAATACAGGATAATATATATTATATAAACAAAAATATATATTGAAGCCGTAAAACCCAAGCCGGCTTAAAATAAACATAGCCCCGATTAAACCATTCCCGGCAATTGGGGCTATACATAATACTTCTAAAGTATTATGAGAAAAATAGTTATGATATATTATTTATCAGAAAATTCTTATAAATATTTTTAATAAGAATCACCCCTGTAGCCGGATACCGGGTCAACCCGTTTCAGAACAATGTTGCTAACCGGTTTTACGATCAGCGGTATTTTTTCAACGCGTGTTTCGCTGGTGTCCAACCCAAAGGCTTTTGCCTCGCTTTGAGCCAGCCTTTTAATCGCAAAATAGCTGTTCAATATAAAACCTTCGCTTATATTGAACTCATTGTTATAAGAAAGGAATTTCTCTATGATGACAAACTGAAAATCAGCGGCCATATGGAACCTTTTCAGTGATTCGTAACGGCTCAGGATGTCTACCTCATTACGTGATACCATATCTTCAACTACTTTTCTGAATAGCACGTTTACACGTGGCTGTATCCTGAAACCTAACCGGAACTCAACCCTTATCACCTTATTCTCTTCAATTTCCTCTACGCTATATTCCATAGTATAAGGGTCATCGGTTCGTTCTATATGCAAAAACCAATAGACATCAGCACGCTTAGGCTTTCGGCTGAAAATAGAATACATTACTTTTTGCTCTATTTGTTTGCTGTTGTTAGCCTTGGTGAGATAAATCAAATGCGTAGCATATTTTGATACTCCTTCATCCTTGCTTAGGGCAGTAAGCAAGGGGATCTGGTCCTTCATATCAATAAAATGCAGGAAACGGTTGTTGATCTTACGGGCCCTATACCATACATACATGGTAAATATCAAGCCGAATTCAAATACCAGGAAGAACAACCTTTTCAATATCTTAACCGAGTTGGCCAGGAAGAACGAGAACTCTACAGTAACAAATACACATAATATAATAGTGACTATCCAAATGGGCCAATGCCTTTTAAAACGCATATAGTAGTACATCAGGATAGTAGTCATCAACATGGCAATAGTGATAGAAAAACCGTAGGCTGCGGTCATTGCAGAAGATGTCTGAAAGTACAAGATCACCGCAACACATCCAAAACATAATACCCAGTTAATAGCAGGAATATAGATTTGCCCACGGATATTAGAAGGATATTTTACTGCAATCCGGGGCCAAAAATTCATGCTGATAGCTTCATTGATCAATGTGAACGAACCACTTATCAACGCCTGGCTTGCAATAATGGTAGCAAACGTAGCTATGATCACGCTGGGTATCAAAAAGAAATGAGGTACTATGGCGTAGAATGGATTGACTGTTGCAAAATTTGGCCTGATTGATTGTGATATCACCCATGCGCCCTGCCCAAAGTAGTTAAGCAGCAAGCAGATTTTAACAAATATCCATGCCATTTGAATGTTCTTCCGTCCGCAGTGGCCAAGGTCCGAGTAAAGCGCTTCGGCACCTGTAGTACACAGGAACACGGCGCCTAAAAGCCAGAAACCATTTGGGTGCATAATAAGCATGTGGATACCATAGTATGGATTAATTGCATTCAATACATGCGGATTGTGCGCCACCTGTATCGCGCCAAGCGTACCTATCATCAAAAACCAAATCAGCATTACCGGCCCAAAAGCAGCACCAACCACCTTGGTACCAAACTGTTGAAAAAAGAACAACAGGAGTATGATGCCGATAACGATACCAATAATAAGCCAACTCCCGGGGATCATGATGTGCGCCAGCTTTGGCACCTGCCCTAAGCCTTCAATTGCCGAGGCTACCGAGATAGGCGGTGTAATAATACCGTCGGCAAGCAGGGTGCCGGCACCAATTATGGCAGGTATAGCCAGCCATTTGCCATATCTTCTAACAAGCGCATACAACGAAAATATACCGCCTTCACCGTGGTTGTCGGCCTGTAGGGTGATAAAAATATATTTAAACGTGGTTTGTAGTGTAAGCGTCCAGAACACACAGGATATTGCACCATACACAAAATCTACACTTGATGTACCGCCTTCCAGCAATAAGGTTTGAAATGTGTATAATGGCGAGGTCCCTATGTCCCCGAAGATAATTCCGAGGGTGATTAACAAACCAGCTGCTGAGACTTTCTTAAGATGAGGATTCATGATCAATGGGGCATTAAAAGCGCGCAAATGTATTTAATATACTTATTACAAGCAAGTTAATTATTGCCAACATCAAAAAAAATCGCGCAGATTATCGAACCTTTATTAAAAAAGCGCTTAAAAAATTATCAATCAAATAATTACAATAGGATGATAAGGGTCAAAAATGTCAATTATAAAAAAGTGACAGCCGTATATTAAAATTTTGGCAAATCTTAATCGCGGCAAAAAAACTGGGTATGTGTTATTTTTTTAAAGCAGCCTCGCCAAACCTGATCAGGTCCGGAGCCTTTATATAGCCAACCGTGCCTAATACCGGTTCGCCTTTGGGGTTAAAAATGATTAATGTAGGATAAGCCTGCATGCGCCACTGGGCGGCGAGTTGGGGCCCTATACCCTTCTCCATATCAATTGCAATATTGACGAAGTTCTTATTGTAGAACTCTGCGGCTTTTTTATTCTTAAAAGTTGTTGCCTTAAGCATTTTGCAGGGACCGCACCAGGTGGCATAGGCATCTACAAATATGTATTTATGCTGTGCAGCAGCCTGTTTTAGTGCCGCGCTCCAGTCGTCTTCAATAAAGACGATCTGCTGATCATTAACAGGCTGATCCTGTGCTTTTACCAAAGAAAGGTGCAAAACAACCAACAGCACAATGGCAAAAAATCCGGCAATATATTTTCTATTTATCATAAACTAAAAGGCATAAAAATAGCACATACACTTTTACGAATATATGTGCTATTTGTTGTTATTTAAATATTAACGCTGGTTGGGGCGTTTTTCTTCAGGTTGCCGTTGCTCTGGTTTGGGTTGTTGCTGACGCTGTTGACGCTGCTGCTGAGCTTGCTGCTGGCGTTGTTGTGCTTGTTGTTGTTGACGCTGCTGTGCCTGCTGCTGACGCTGTTGTGCCTGTTGCTGCTGACGTTGTTGCGCTTGTTGCTGTGCCTGCTGTTGCCGTTGTTGGGCTTGCTGCTGCTGAGCCTGTTGCTGACGTTGTTGCGCCTGCTGTTGTTGGGCTTGCTGCTGGCGTTGTTGATCAGCTTGTTGTTGGCGTTGCTGCTGTGCCTGCTGCTGGCGTTGTTGATCAGCTTGTTGTTGACGTTGCTGTTGCTGCGCCTGTTGTTGCTGACGCTGCTGATCCGCTTGTTGCTGACGTTGTTGATCCGCCTGCTGCTGGCGTTGCTGATCAGGCTGTTGACGTTGCTGCTGGGTTTGTTTCTGTTGATCACCCTGCTGCTGACGCCGTTGTTGAGCCTGTTGCTGCTGTCTTTGCTGATCGGCTTGTTGCCGGCGTTGCTGATCAGGTTGTTGACGCTGCTGCTGCTGGGTTTGTTTCTGTTGATCAGCCTGCTGCTGACGCTGTTGTTGAGCCTGTTGCTGCTGTCTTTGCTGATCAGCTTGTTGTTGGCGTTGCTGTGCCTGCTGCGCCCGGTTGGCATTTGGCTGATTGGGCTGATTAGCTTCAGGACGGGCATTTGGCTGAGCACCATTTGGCCTGTTACCCTGTGGACGGCCATTTGGCTGGCCTGTATTTGGCCTGTTATTATTTACAGGGTTTACACGTACAATTTTGTTATCAGGTGTATTGCTACGTGAAACAGTAGCCAAACGTGTAGCGGCAGTACGATTAAAACCACCATTATTAGCAATACGTTCATTAGGATGCTGATTTCTGTAAGCAGAAGCATCAACTACCCGCGCAGGACGTGCATCCGGCGCTTTTTGCACTGCAGGGCGGTAAATATTAACCGTATTGCGGCTTACGCTGGCAACACCCGGCCTGTTGGCATTATTTATATTATATACCCTTATATTATTATTGCGTGTCACCTGCCTGACCTCTTGCACACGAGGACCGCTCACATAGGTAACATTATTCCGCACGTAAGTATTATTAATAATGGTTGTGTTGTGGATAATAGTTACCGAACGCGTGCGGGGAACATAGTAATTATAAATAACCGGACTATTAATATATTCCTGTGGAGCGCATGTCCAGTAATTATCAGGTGCATCATAACCCCCGCCTATTGATATACTAATGCTTATGCCTGGCCTTAACGGCGCCCAACCATAATAACCGCCACCACGACGCCAGCTAACCCATGCGGGTGCCCATTGATGCCCTGGAATCCATTCCCATCCATAATAATCATCATAACGCCAGCGGCCATAGTGAAACGGAGCCCAGCCCCATTCGTAATCAGACACCCAGGTGTTACCATAGTCGGTAATTACCCAGTGACCACGCGTAGCATATGGTCTGAAATTCTCATCCGCATCCGGTATCCATACATTGCCATATTCGGGGTCACTTACCCATGTACCGTAAGGAGCCAGTTCGTCGTAAAATTCCTGGTCAGAAATATAGCCTCCCTGTGCCATACTTTTGCCGGGGATAACCAGTGATAATAACATCACCAGCAAACCAATCCCCCATACTTTATTCAAATTTTTCATTAGATAGTTTATTTTAGCTTGTGAAGGTACCCTATGCTGCTATTAATTTATTAGCCAGCAGTCCGGTGACTTCTTATTATTTTATCAGTATTTATATATGTGTTTGATTTAATAAACTATAAAACGTTTAACATGATAATTGTTTTAATAAAAACATTAGCCATCCCGCTGTATTTACCGGTGATAATATTTTTTCACAATACGGCAGACAAAGGCATTAATTAATAATTTTGTCCCTTAACACATTCGACACGATGAGTACAGTAAATATCCCCCGCCTGGACCTGAATACCTATGTTAACGGCAATGCTGAGCAGAAGAAGCGTTTCTCGGACGAGATTGGCAAAGCATTCAATGAAACCGGTTTTGTTACCATCACCAACCATGGCTTAAGCAAAGAGCTGATCGATAATCTTTACCAGGAGGTGATCAACCTGTTTCAGCTACCCGAAACAACTAAATTAAAATATGAAAAAGCTGAGTTAGCTGGTCAGCGCGGTTATACCAGCAAGGGAAAAGAAACTGCAAAAGGCTTTAAAGTACCCGATCTGAAAGAGTTTTGGCAGATAGGCCAAACGGTTACAGATAACGACCCGGTAAAAAATGAGTACCCGGAGAATCTGGTAGTGTCCGAACTACCTAAATTTAATTCAACTACTCGCGAGGTTTATCAAAAGCTTGAAAATGCAGGCAAACATTTGTTGCGTGCCATAGCGGTTTACCTGGATCTTCCCGAAAACTATTTTGATGATAAAGTGCATAATGGAAATTCTATCCTGCGCACCCTGCATTATTTCCCTATTGAGGACCCCGATGCATTACCACCGGATGCGGTACGTGCAGGCGCACACGAGGATATCAACCTGATTACCTTATTGATTGGCGCCAGCGCCGATGGCCTTGAATTACTTACCCGCGAAAATGAATGGTTCCCGGTTAAGGCACATGGAGAAGATGTGGTAGTGAACGTTGGCGATATGCTGCAGCGCCTCACCAATAATAAATTAAAATCAACCACTCACCGCGTGGTAAACCCGCCCCGCGAGCAAATGAAGAATTCGCGCTACTCAGTACCATTCTTTTTACATCCCAAATCTGATATGGATTTAACCAGTCTCAAATCATGTATCGATGCCAATCATCCTAAAAAATACAGCGATATGACCGCAGGAGAGTACCTGGATGAACGATTGAGAGAAATCGGGCTGAAGAAATAGTTTGCAGTTATTAGTGGGCAGTTTGCAGAAAAGTTAACTGCCTACTTTTTCATCTCCTCTTTTATCGCCCTTAAAAACTCGTCGGCGTGGCGTGAGCCTATAATATAAACCAGGCCGTCACGATCAGTAAGGTGGATGGCATCATTGCCCGAGGTATAAAAACGGATTGTTCCTTTCTGGTGCAGGTTATAAACCGGGTTATTGAAAAGATAGCGGCTATACTGGCCTTTCTCTACCTTGACAATGCTGTTCAGGTCTATCTTTACCAGCCGGGTTGTCCATAATCCATCTATCAGTATGCTTTGGTTGTATACCCGCGTACGGAAATGCAACAGGAAACCCATAATAATGGATATAACGATAATGGCAAAGCCCACTAAAGCCAGTATTTCCGATTTATTTTGCTCGTCGGTAAAAAAGTCAAAAGTATAGGCTGCAAAGCAGAATATGGCTAAAACCAGGCGGATGGTAACAGGTATCCATTCACGGCCTAAGTATTGCTTCTCAACAAAAACTGGTTTTTCTGCAGTCATAATTTAAACAGCTCGAAGATAGTAACTTTTTTAGTTTTCGCACTCACTTTATACCTGTCATCGGGGCGGTACCCGCCTATCCACACTATATCGCTATTACCGTTCACCAGCAAAGGTATCCGCGATTTTTCGTGCAAAGGAATTTTCTGATGCACAAAGAAATCGCTCAGCTTTTGCCTCGTCTTCATCCCAAGCGGATAAAAATGATCCCCTTCTTCCCAATAACGAAGCGTTAACGGATAAATCAGCATATCCGTATCAATAGAAACAGATAGCGGGTTATCTTTAATGATCAATGGCGAGTCGTCATGCAAAACATTCAACTGGTAATTATTGAATTTTACTTCATGCTGATCTTCACTGATCGAAACAGATTTATTGAACTGCCCCTGTTTCTTAGCCAGGATCAGCTTGTCGCGATCAAGCACCAGCATAAACCCGGGTGATTCAAACACCCTTCCGGAGTGTTTGTCCAATGCCGAAATAATATCATCGACGGTATCTTCATTAAAACCATATTCCTGCATAAGACCATAAAGCAGCAGGTTTTGAGGGTGAAGTCTTTTTATCTTTTCAACCGGCAGATGAATCTCTTCGTTATGAAATATGAAAATATCCTTTTTTAATTCAGCAAGCTTTTGTTCAAGCAATGTCTCCAGGTCGCGAAAGTGTTTTAGATTATTTTCGAATGTGCTTTCCAGCGCCGGGTTCAATTCCTTTAGTTTAGGGATCACCTCCAGCCTAATCTTATTGCGGGCATATTTGGCCGAGCTATTTGAACTATCCTCCACATACGCCAAATTATTTGCCGTTACAATATCCTGAATTTCATCACGTTTTAGGAACATTAAAGGACGAACTATAGACCCATTTCTAGGTAATATCCCGTGCAGGCCGGCAATACCTGTCCCCCGTGTAAGGTTTAGCAATATTGTTTCAATGGCATCATTTTGATGGTGCGCAAGGGCGACCACGTCATACCCTGACTGCTGCGATACCTGTGCAAACCATTGATACCGTAATTCGCGGGCTGCCATTTGTATGGATATCTTTTTTTCAGCGGCATATTTTTGAGTATCAAAATTAACAGTGTGGAATTTGACACCAGATTTAGCCGCAAGTTCTTTTACAAATTGCTGGTCGGCAACAGCTTCATCGCCCCTTAGCTGAAAATTGCAGTGGGCGATGCCGAAATTAAAACCGGCAGCTTTTAAAAGACGAACCATAACAACCGAATCCATACCACCGCTTACAGCCGCCAATATGTTGCTGTCGCGATCAAACAGACTATTTTTTTCAATAAAATCAATGAAATTTTTAACCGGCAGCATCACCAAAATTATTAATTTAATAACCCCAACCAAAAAACTAATTTTGCGCCCGTGAGGAAATACTTGTTCACCATATTATTACTGACTGTAGTAAGTGTTGTGACGGCCCAGAAAAAGTCGGTCATTCACCTTATAAAGTCCAAAAGCATACAGGGCGTTAAAGTCAACGGCGTGGATATGCTGAAAGTTTATGAGGGCACTTTTCAGCAGGATTATTCTACACTGACTTCAGACAGCGCCTATTTTCACCAGGCACAAAATACTTTTGACGCCTTTGGCCATGTGGTGATCAGCCAGGGCGATACGCTGAATATTTATTCGGATAAGCTGAACTATAATGGCAATACCAAAATAGCCATCCTTACCGACAACGTACGCATGGTAGATAAGGACGCTACTTTGACCACCAATTACCTCACCTATAATACAGCAACCAAATTTGGCACTTACACCGGCGGTGGTAAACTGGTGAATAAAGATAATACCCTGACCAGCAAGAACGGCTACTACTTTGCCAATTCCCGCGATTCATATTTCCGGTATGATGTAGTACTGTTGAGCCCGGATGCCATCACCAAAACGGATACGCTGCGCTATAATACCGGCTCCAAGATCGCATACTTTTATGGCCCTACCCACATTTACGGCAAAAAGAAGGATGGCGAAAAAGAAAAAGCAAAGGACAATGATACACTTTACACCGAAAACGGGTACTATAATACCGTTACCGAACAAGCGTTTTTCGGCAAGAAGAATTTGTACAGCCAGGGTTCCAAGACCTTAAAGGGCGACAGTATGTTTTACGATCGTAAAAAGGGGTATGGGCGTGTAGTAAAACACATCACTTTTAATGATAACGAGCAGAAGATGACGCTAAAGGGTGACCTTGGCACCTACTTTAAATCGGATGAGCGAACGGTGGTTACAGAAAATGCTTACGGCATTATCGTCACCGAGGAAAAAGACACATCGAAGAAGGATTCTGTACCGCCTAAAACGATTGCTAAACCCGTCAATGGAAAGAAAAATATTGTCGATACTACCAAAGCAAAGATACTGCCTGCAGCTAAAGCCATAACTGCCCCTCCCCTTGGCAACCCGGTAAAAGAAACCAAACCTGATAATAAACCCAACCCGCCTGCTAATACTATCCCGTTGAAGCAGTTACCAAAAGGAAAACAGGATACCACTGCTAACAAAAAAGGGAATAAACCGGACTTGAAAAACAAGCCACCTGACAGTCTATTATTAAAAAAGGATACAGCAAGGATCAAACATGATTCGGTTTATATTACCTCTGATACGCTGGAAACAAAAATGATGACCTACAAGGACTTTAAAGACCTGCAGGAAAAGATCCGGCTATCGCACATCATAGACACTACCAAAAAGGCACCATCTATTGTTTATACGAAGCCGGTAAAGTATATTGAGCTATCGGCCCCCAAATGGATACAGGATACTACTTACCTGCACCGCGATTTGTTTGGCAGGATCAACCCGAACGCTCCCCCGGTAAAGGATACCACAAAGGTGGATTTTACAGAAAAAGTCGGGAAATCGAAAAAGGGTGGCAAAAAGGATAAAATAGCAAAGACAGATAAACCCGGAGCGCCACCGCCTGAGCCGGTTTCACCAGGGGATCTTAGAAAAGGCGCCATGCCAAATAATAAACTGGCAATCCCGGATAAAAAACTCACAAAACAGGACAGCTTGAAACTGGCTAAAAAAGACAGCCTGGATAAAGTAAAAAAAGCGTCCGATTCGGTATACGTGCAGCGAAAGATCTTATTAAGTGATACGGCGCGGATAAGGGTGCTAAGTGCTTTCCATCACGTAAAATTGTTCAAGTCTGACCTGCAGGGTAAATCCGATTCGGCTTTTTATAGTACAAGCGACTCGGTGATACGCCTTTACGTAAACCCGATTATCTGGACGCAGGGTTCCCAACTATCCGGGGATACGATCAACCTGCAAATGAAAAATAAGAAGTTCGATAATATTGAGCTGTTCCCTAATGCATTTGTCGTCAATCTCGAGAAGGGTGATTCAACTCACTTTAACCAGTCGGCCGGAAAAAAGATGCGCGGATTTTTCAATAACTCCAAACTGGACCGGCTATTTATTGATGGCAATGCGGAAACGATTTACTTCTCGCGCGACAGTGATAAGGTAAGCGGTATGCAGCGGTCGCTCAGCAGTCGTATCAAGATCAACTTCAAGGATAGCAAACTAACCAGTGTTACCTTCCTGGCTAAACCCGAGCATCGGTACGGCCCACTGGATAAGTTTACAGAAGACGATAAAATATTAAAGGGCTTTTTATGGAAACCGAAGGAACGGCCGGTTTCTAAAGAATCAATTCTCGACTTCAAAAAGAAAGTGCCGGCTAAGTCCCCTGCAACTGGGAAACCACCGCTGAAAGCAGGAAAGGACACCAGTGGGGTTAAATCTGCTAAGGACACTACGCTTAAAGCACCTGTTAATAAGTCTCCTGATATTAAAACAGGAAAGGATACCGGCTCGGTTAAGTCTCCTAAAGATACAACGCTTAAGGTACCCGCTAATACATTGCCTACGATTAAGACAGGCAAAGATACCAGCGCAGTAAAATCCATAAAGGATACTACGCTTAAAGCGCCCGCCAATAAACCGCCTGATATTAAATTAAAGAAGGATAGTACATCTACTGTTAAACCTAATAAGGGGCAGTAGATGTTTCTCTTTTTAAATGGGTTATTATTGCTGCCGGTGTTCACGTTCACCGCATGAACACTCGTGAACATTACATGAACACCTTATTATCAGTCATTTAACTTTTCACTTCTACTGACAAAACACTGTCACCACAATATTAAACCAGGTCGCGTAACTTTGTATATGCCGGCGCTCTATATCTGATTCCCTCCTATCTCTGCGCAGATTGAACCTGATTATTTGTGAACCATCATGAGCTTCCTTTGAAAAAAACACATGCTCATGATAGCTTCATCACCTTTTAAAAAAAAATTAACAGGATGAAAAATAATTGACCTGTTCTTTGAAATTTTAATTTTTGCAACAAACTTCCTACAACTAGTTAAAAGAAAAGCCTAGCGCTCGGCCAGACTATGTCTTTTTAACAAACTTTCGTTATCCCGGCCAAGTAGCAGGCTTAGCCGCGCAGGGCATTTACTTTGGCGTCGAAATCAATTCCAGGAAGCTCCCGTTCTCGTTTTTTCTCGATTTCGGATTTTTCTTCGTACGGCTTCATATCCTTTAACCCGGCTATGCTCGCTTCCATTTTTTCTACATAATATTCAGAAATTTCAAAGTCAATTAAATGCAACTTTGCGAAATATGATAGAGAGTTGTTTTTAATAAATTTATTCATCGATGCATTAAATTCTTTTATTAAAGCTAGCATATGAAGAGCATCTTGTTTTTCATTTTCTATTTTTACAGTGCACACCATTTTGCTTTTGTATTCGATAAAAGATTCTCCGCTTTCTTTATCTCTAGCGAAAAACTTCAAATCATAAATAAATGTACTTGTATTGGATTCAGAAGTTATCCAATGGCTTGCGCTACCACCTCCGCAAATAACTTCACTAAATTTGTCAAAATATTTACTATTAACTGAATAGAACAAAATGCAGTCGGATTTTTCAAGGATTATCATAAGATTTGATTTATAATTTCAAACAAATATAGGCATGCTGTAAATCCCTCCACCCCCAACTTGCGCGAGTACGACGGCCAAGCTAAGCGTAAATGCTCCTAGTGATTTTTATTTTATTATATCACGAAATATTCATTGAACCTCATTCAAAAACGAGATCAGTTTTTCCATAGCCCTCGCACGGTGACTGATCTTGTTTTTTTCTTCCATGGTCATCTCGGCAAAGGTGATATCATAGCCATCGGGCTGAAAAACCGGATCATAGCCGAAGCCGCCGTTGCCTGCAGGTTGGTGACGGATTTTACCCTCTACTATACCTTCAAAAAAATGCTCGTCGCCGTCCCAGATCAGTGAGATCACTGTGATGAAACGCGCTTTGCGGTTTTCTGTCCCATTGAGTTTTTCCAATACCTTTTTGATGTTGGCCGGATGATTTCCATGTTCGCCTGCATAACGGGCAGAATAAACACCGGGTTCGCCATTCAAAGCATCAACCATCAGCCCGCTGTCGTCGCCAAAACAATTCAAGTGGTATTTATCAAATACATACCTGCTTTTTATTGTAGCATTTTCTTCAAAGGTCGAGCCGGTTTCTTCAATGTCTTCCGTACAGCCGATGTCTTCCAGCGTCAACAGCTCAAACTTATTGTTTACTTTATAGGCTACTTCTTCCAGCTTGTGACGATTGTTGGTAGCAAAAACTAATTTTAAGGGCATATTTATAACGTTTTCACCTGCTCCCAGAAGGCCTTTTTGTTTTCGGTATTCGTCATCATGTCATCAAAGCTGAAAGTACATAATATGGTCCGTCCATCAAGTTTTTCCACCTGGTTGAATTTAGGTTGATTGATGCCGGGAGGTACAGATTCCTGTCCGAGGATCAATAGGGTTGTGGGTTTAAAATAATCGATCAATACCGCATATTCTGAGGCATGTTTTGCGACATTCAGGATAGCTACATCATCGCGGTTATGCGACTTACGGCTAAGCACGCTTTCAAGCGCAGTAAGATGGTCGTCAGCAATAAAATCGTGGGACGGGTAATAAGTGAGGATAAGAAAGTTCTTTTTATTGGTACCCAGATAATTAAAATTTATCTCCGGCGTTTCTATTTCAGGCTGAGGAGTATGGGTACTGCTGACAGGGGGATTATTGTAATTAAGCTTATCTTCATTGAGCAGGTAAATATCATCCTCGAGTATAAAATGCAGCGCCTGGGTGTCTTCAACTTTCACTTTTAACAATTTTTAACCAAAAATAGCTAATTGTTTGAGCGTTTATCAGCATATTCGCACAAAATATTAATAAACAGATAACTTATAAATTTGCACCTTTGCATATTTTGCAGACATATAAAATATAAATGAGAAAGTTCGGGACAGCCATTTTACTTACAATTCTAACCATTTCTATTGCCTTTGCTCAAACCCCTGCAGACACTGCCAAAAAAGTAGCCGCTGTGGCCACCAAGCCGGAAGTGCCTTCGGGCCCCAAGAAAACGCTTGATAAAATTGCTGCGGTGGTAGGCGGCAGTATCATTCTGCAATCAGACATTGAACTGCAATATGCCAACTACCTGGCCAGTGGTAACCCTCCGGACGCATCGATCAAATGCATTATTCTTCGCAACCAAATGACCCAAAAATTACTGGCCCAGCAAGCGGTGATAGATAGTGTTACTGTAAAAGATGACGAAGTAGACAACGAACTTGACCGCAGGATGCGCGGCATGATAGCCAGGGCAGGTGGGCAGGAAAGACTGGAACAATTCCTGGGCCGGTCTTCTATACAGTATAAAGATGAATTGCGTCCGGATATTAAGGAGAATATGATCGCAAGCAAAATGCGGAATAAAATAACCCAGGCGGTCAGTGTAACACCTTTTGAAGTTGAGAAATATTTTAACAAGATAGCCAAAGACAGCTTGCCGACATATAACAAAGAGGTTGAAGTGGGTGTGATACAAATTGCGCCTAAATTAACCAAAGAAGAGAAACAGGCTTATAAAGAAAAGGCCCAGGAGCTTTTGGACCGCGTGAAAAAAGGAGAAGACTTTAGCATACTCGCCCGGTTATACTCCCAGGATACAGGTTCGGCTCCCGATGGCGGCGACCTTGGCTTTGCCGACCGTACCACGTTCGTAAAAGAGTTTGCCGCATGGGCTTTCAAGCTGAAAGCCGGCGAGATTTCACCGGTATTTGAAACCGACTTTGGTTTCCATTTTTTACAGGTGATCGAGCGCAGGGGCGAGCAGGTACATGTGCGCCATATATTGATCATGCCGACTGTTACCCAGCCCAGTATTGACAGGGCTAAGCTAAAAGCGGATAGTGTGTTTGATCAGCTTCAAAAAAGCAAAGTATTTGTTTTCTCTACAGCCGCATCAGTTTATTCGGACGATAAAGACACTAAATACAATGGCGGTATGATGCTGAACGCTGACAATGTGGAGACACGTACAACTTATATCCCGACTGATAAGCTTGATCCGCAAATCGCTTTAGTAGTGGATACCATGAAAGTAGGTTCAGTATCAAAACCACAACTTTTTACAGATCAGAGTAACAAAAAGAGCTATAAAATACTTTATCTGAAATCTGTAACAGATGCACATAAAGCCAATCTGAAGCAGGATTTTCCTAAGATAAAGGAAGTAGCTTTATCAGATAAGATCAACAGGACTGTGAGCGAGTGGTTCGAGAAAAGGAGAAAGGAAACCTTTATCAAGGTCGACCCGGAATATCAATCCTGCCCTGCTTTGAAGGGATGGGCCAATACACCACTTGCAGCACAAATTAAACCTTAACACAATTATGCAGCACCGCACAGATGTTGAAGCCGCAGATGCTTTGAGGGATACTTACAAGCATATTGTATCCGAGATTGGCAAAGTGATCATAGGACAGGATGAGGTGGTAAAAGCGGTATTGATCTCCATTTTTAGTAATGGGCACTGCTTGCTTGTTGGTGTGCCCGGATTAGCTAAAACTTTATTGGTGCAAACCGTAGCACAGGTACTCGACCTGGACTTTAGCCGCATACAGTTTACGCCCGACCTGATGCCATCCGATATCATTGGCTCTGAGATATTAGGAGAAGACAGAAATTTTAAATTTATACCCGGACCTGTTTTTTCGAACATTATCCTGGCCGACGAAATAAACCGCACCCCACCAAAAACGCAGGCCGCATTATTGGAGGCCATGCAGGAAAAAGCGGTTACCGTTGCCGGCGCCACACATAAATTATCGCAGCCATTTTTTGTACTGGCAACACAAAACCCCATTGAACAGGAAGGTACTTATCCGCTGCCAGAGGCACAATTAGACCGCTTTATGTTTAACGTATCGCTGGACTACCCGACTTTTCAGCAGGAACTATTGATCGTTAGAAATACGACCAGTGCAGCTACTCCGGATGTGAAAAAGGTATTGAATGCCGAACAGATCATTTACTTTCAGCACCTGGTACGGAATATTCCGGTAACAGATAACGTACTGGAATATGCTGTGAAGCTGGTTTCAAAAACCCGCCCAACCAGCGAACTGGCATCGCCTGAAATAAAACGTTTACTTAACTGGGGTGCAGGTCCCCGCGCTTCGCAGTTCCTGATATTGGGCGCTAAATGCCATGCCGTGATCAGTGGTAAATATTCTCCCGATATTGAAGACGTACAGGCTGTAGCAAAACCAGTATTAAGGCACCGCATTATACGCAGCTACCACGCCGAAGCGGAAGGCTTATCTGCTGATGATATTATTGAGAAGCTGTTATAAAGTTGTACGGTTGAAAAGTTAGTCTTTTCTTACGGACTTTCCGACTTAACCGACTTGCGGACTAACAACTATTGCTCCACTGCAGAAAATACCTCCAAAATCACATTCCACTTGTGCTCCTTGTCGATCTCCCAGATACGCACATAGTTATAATTGCTCACGATCTCTCCCTTTTTAATGCGCGCACGACCATAGCTGTAAGCCAGGTCATTACTGGTTGAACGACCTACATTGACAGTTTCAGCAGTAAGGCTTATCGCTTCATTATCGATAAACTTCATGACCCTCTCGCGACCGGTCATTGGCTCAAAACCAGGGAAGTAAAACCGCGCTTCGGGGCTAAGAAACTCCTTATAGGTGGCAAGCGCCGAAACAGTCAGTTCGTGATTAAATATTTTATCGGTACCGATAATAATACTCCTGCCATTAAACGGGTCCTTACTTGGAGCAACTCTTTTTGCCGGATCAGGATCTTTAAAATCAGTCAGTTCCTCCTGCTCGCTTTCAGGATGCTGAATACCAAGATCGATCAGTAGTTTTAATTTATTATCCGCATCAGTGCGCCATATAGAAACATAGTCGCCGTAAACTTTATCGTCTTCCCCTTTTCCGTTTTGATAAATGTAAGGGCCTGCGGTAAAAGCAAGGTCGCCGTTTGCGGAGATCCGTGCAAATTTTGGCTTCCAGCTTAAAGTACCTGGTTGTTTATCTATCGAATTATAAAAGTCAGTTATTTTGACAACATCGGGCTTAAATACTACACCTTCCGGATCGGCTACGGTTAAAAAAGCTTCCTTTATTCCTTTGCGCTCAACCAGTTTATTGAAAGACTGTTCGGCTTCTACTACCTTACTTACCTGTACAGGGTTGTCTTGTGCTAAAGTTATTATAGGGGAGCTAATAAACAGAGTGGCTATTAAAAAAAATCGTTTCATTTACTTAAGTAGGTTTTTGGCAATTTAATAATAAAAGTTAAACTGCAATATTGGGGTATTAACCCCGTGTATGGCTTAAAGTTTTTTTATTATCGAAATAATAAACGGATTTGATTGGTTTAAAGTACAAAAGTTTAATATTTATTATGATTATCAACTACACTAAATTTTACTCCACGTAGTGCCGTCCTTACCGTCCTTTAACTGGAAACCGATCTGCTGCAACCCTATTCTTATTTTGTCAGATGTAGCATAGTCCTTATTGATCTTGGCACCATTACGCAACTCCACAATCATATCAAGCACTTTTGGCAGATCATCGTTCGCAGCCTGCTCATTCTTCAAACCTAAAACATCCAGGATAAAATTGTTCATCAATTTTTTTAACAATTCCAGGTTAGGGCCGTCGATCTTTAATTTACTATCATATGCCGAATTAATAATACGTGAAGCTTCAAATAATTCCGCAATTAATACCGGGCTGTTAAAATCATCATTCATGGCATCATAGCAACGCTGCATTAAAGGAGCAATATCCACTTCAGTAGTATTGGATACAATCAAACTATCCATCAATGTAAACGCGTTCATCAGCCGCTTAAAGCCTTTCTCAGATGCTTCCATTGCTTCATTGCTAAAATCAAGCGTACTACGGTAGTGCGCCTGCAGCATAAAGAATTTTACAGTCATAGGGCTGTAGCCTTTATTCAATAAGGTATGGCTGCCCGAAAATAATTCCTGAGGCAAAAAGCTATTGCCCAATGATTTTGACATCTTCTGGCCGTTCACGGTAAGCATATTGGTGTGTACCCAGTAATTTGCCGGCATCTTATCGCATGCAGCCATGTTCTGCGCAATCTCGTTGGTATGGTGGGTTGGCATCAGGTCGATACCACCGCCGTGAATATCAAAATGCTGTCCCAGGTATTTATTACTCATAGCCGAGCATTCCAGGTGCCATGCCGGGAAACCAATGCTCCAGGGCGATGGCCATTTCATCAGGTGCTCGGGTTTGGCTTTTATCCAGAGGGCGAAATCCAGCTTGCCGTGCTTTTCGTCCTGCCCGCCCAGGTCGCGGGTATTATTGATCATATCTTCCAGGTTGCGCCTGTTTAATATGCCATAATCATGATCCTGGTTATACTTTTCTACATCAAAATAGACGGTACCGTCAACTTCATAGGCATAACCTTGTTCCAGGATCAACTGCACCAATTCTATTTGTTCAATAATATGCCCGGTTGCGGTCGGCTCGATACTTGGAGGGAGGACATTGAACACCTGCATAATATCATGAAAACCAACAGTGTACTTTTGTACAATTTCCATCGGTTCCAGCTGTGCCAGTTTTGCTTTTTTTGAGATCTTATCTTCGCCCTCGTCACCTGCGTCACCTTCCAAATGCCCTGCATCGGTTACGTTACGTACGTAACGCACCTTATATCCCAAATAAGTAAGATACCTGAACACCAGGTCGAACGATATGAAAGTGCGGCAGTTGCCCAGGTGTACATCAGCATACACAGTAGGGCCACAAACATACATACCCACATGCGGTGGGTTAATGGCTTCGAATTTCTCTTTTTTACGGGTTAAAGTATTGTAAATAAACAGGCTTTGATCCATGTGGGCAAACTTACGATTTTTTTACACCTGCCTGTAAAACTGTACTGGCAGCACAGAATTTTTTTATCATTTATTTGCAAGAATTTGACTTTGTTCCTCACCCATAGACGAAATGAGCGAATGACCCGTAGGGTCTACCGCTTTGTAGAGAAAATGAATAAAAAAAAATTGCCTCGCAGAGGCTATCCTTATACAGTATTCATTGTCTGACTGATGGATGAAGAGTAGCCTCTACGAGGCAAAAAGATAGCATTTCGGGTTTCTACAAAGCGGTAGACCCTATGGGTCAAACTGTTGTTAATTTAATAATAATGAATACAAACAGCATCTTGGAGAAGGATTGGGTGAGATATTATTTCAATACCAAATCACTGCACACCGGGTAATGATCCGACAGTTTTTTCTCGATAATATCATAATTCAACACATCAAACTGTTTGCCTGCCATAATATAATCGATCTGGTAATTCGGGAAACTGCCGTTATACGTACGCCCCATGCCCGAGCCCTTTTCACGAAAGGCATTTTTCAATCCCTTGCTCATCTGGTTAACTGCAAACGAGGTTGGTGTATCATTAAAATCGCCGGATATAACGTATGGATAAGCACATGAATCTGCATGTTGCTTAATCTTAAATACCTGTTCACTCCTTTTCTGGAATGCTATTTTCAGCTTATAGCCTAATCTTTTGGCAGAACTTACTTCGGGTTTCCCTTGTTGTGAGATATTATTCAGGTAACGGTAATCATCAGGATCGAAACGGATGGATTGCAAATGAACACTGTATACCCGGATGATTTTCTCACCTTTTTTTACATCGATATAAATACACTGGTTTTCGCTTTTTCTATCCGCTAATTGTATATATCCGTGAGCAACTATCGGCAGTTTTGAAAACAATGCCATACCGATAGCCTCGTCCCTGTTGGCGACTACCGCCTCAAAGAAATAGTTTTTGCATCTTAATATTTTTTGAATGGAGTCGAGCATATTGTATTGCCCCCGGTTGCGGCTGTAAAACTCCTGGAAGCCGATAATATCAGGCTGCTGTTCCGACACAACATCCAGTATCTCGTGTTTGGTGGACATATCATTCTTTTCACCGTAACGCTTAAAATTGTGCACGTTGTAGGTCATCATGCGTATTGCACCTGAGTCTTTCCGGCCATAAGCTGATGGAAAACGCAGACCGATGTTCTTATTCAGAATATTCCATCCTATGGCAATTGTGATTAGCGATAAAAGCACCCATTTATTTTTGCGGAACAGCCAGTAAACAATAAGGATCACATTGCCCAGCAGCAGAAACGGGTAAGCCAAGCCAAAGAAGGCTATAGGCCAGAATTTTTCGGGATTAATGATCGGGGCAAGGTAACTTAAGAGAAGACAGGCACAAAGGAACAGGTTTATCCAGAGGAATATTTTGTCGATAAAATTTAATCCTTTTTTAGACTTCATTATCCTTACTGGCCCTGAATAATATCTCTTTTTCCTGCTTGTTCAGGCTGTCATAGCCTGTTTGCGAAATTTTATCTAATATACGGTCTATTTCTTCCTGGCGCGGCTTGCCGCTTTGATTTTTATCCGAATTTTTGGCAGCAACCTTCATTTTTGACCTTGATCTGAAAATACCGGTAATGGCTCCTATCCAGTCGCGACCGCGTTGCAACTGTTTGATATAAATAAAGCCAAATAAAGCGCCACCAAGATGTGCAAATTCGCCACCTGCGTTAGGCCCGGCAATGCTCAGAAAATCAATCACCACATAAAATAGCGCGATCCATTTTAACTTAACAGGGCCTATGAGTATTAAACTTATGCTATAATCAGGAAGCAAAGTCGCGGTAGCAACAATAACAGCCATTACGCTTGCCGAGGCTCCAACTACTGTGCTATCTGTTACCAAAGTGGAAAAGAGGGGGAATATATTATACGCGGCGACAAAAAACAAAGCACCCGTTAATCCACCTAAGAGGTATAAGCCTATAGTTCGTTTATTACCCAGGTATTCTTCAAATATCTGCCCGAACCAATACAACCACAGCATATTAAACAGGATATGAAAAATACCCGCATGCATGAACATGTAGGTAACTGGCGTCCAGAAATGGGTTAACAGCTTAGGGAGAAAAGAAGGTAATAAAAGGTATTCTTTTGTGTAATAGTCGATTATTTCGCTACGAAACACAAGATGCTCAATTACTGATGCGATATTTACTATCAGAAAAATAAACACATTGATACCGATCAGCAGGTTTATTTTACCACCTGACCGGAGCATTTTATATTGAATATTTTGCCAAAGCGTCCTCATAATTCAGTTTATATAAACAAAAACGCAGCCAAACTAAAAATAGTTGTTTCTACCGCTGTAATCGCCAAAATTTTACCATAATAAAACCAAGTAAGGCTCCGCCCAGGTGTGCAAAATGAGCCACGTTATCGCCGCCATACTGACTTACACCCAGCCATATTTCAATCACAATATAAATTGGCACAATATACTTTGCTTTTATCGGGATGGGGATAAACATAATCATCAGCTCCATATTTGGATACAGCATTCCGAATGCAACCAATAAACCAAAAATAGCTCCGGATGCTCCTACCAAAGGGCCATTATAAATTCCATACAATTTTGCAGCGATTTCATTAGATCCGTATTGAAAATATGATTGATCTATCCCATATTCGGTCATGACCCCTGTTTGTGGTATTATAAAGCCCCCTGTTATACTATGTACTTGAATAGCTTGTACCAGAAGTTGCAAAATAACCGCACCTATACCGCATATAAAATAAAGATTAAAGAAACGTTTTGAGCCAACGCTGTACTCAACAATAGGCCCAAACGAAAATAAAGCGAACATATTAAAAAAGATGTGTGCCCAGCCGCCATGCATAAACATGTATGTAATAATTTGCCAGGGTTTGAAACTCGGCGACCCAAAGTAGTGCATTCCCAACCAATGAGTCAGCGGGCCTTCGGGACTTCCATGATCGTAAATTAGGAAGGCGACAAAGAAGATAATATTGATGATCAACAGGGGTTTTACAACCGGGGTTAAATTGGAAAAGGGCGACTGCCTGTATGCGCTCATAGGTAAAATTAATTCTTTTTATTTCTCAAAACGTTCGGCTAATTCATTCATTGTAAAAGTACTGATCACCGGTTTGCCGTTCAACGCAATATTAGGCATTTGGCAGGCAAAAAGCTGATCGATCAATAAATTCATTTCTTCCAGCGATAATCTTGTACCGGCTTTGATGGCCCCGTTACGGGCAAGCGACCGCGCCAGGTTATCGCGTTTATCTAACTTTAAAATGGCCAGGTTATTTTTAAAACCTTCCAGTAAATGTTCCAGCAGGGCATGTTCAGCCACATTACTCAGGTCGGCAGGTATACCCTCAACGACTACTGTATTTTTACCAAATTCCCGGATATCAAAGCCCAGCGCGCGGATATCAGGCAAAAGCTCCTTCAACAATTCAAAATCGCTGCTGTTTAATGTAACCGATTGCGGGAACAGGCTTTGCTGACTGGTCCCCGAATGATTATCCAACTGCTGTAAAAAACGTTCGTACAGGATACGTTCGTGTGCCGCCTGCTGGCTGATCAGCATAAAACCCGATTTGATCTGCGACAGTATATAACGGTTATGTATCTGGAACAGCTGCCGCTCGCTTGATTTACTTACTTCCTGTTCCTGCACGGGGATCGTAATTTCCTCATGCATCTGCTGCTGTCCAGGGGATTCCCTTTTGCTGATCTCGTACAGCGTATCCCAGTTTTGCGGGATCGGTGTACGCTGGTAATCGCTTGTACTCTGCGAGTAGGATGTTCCCCTTTCAGCTTTTGGTATCTCTTTGGCAAATGGGTTAAAATCCGGGTTGAAGGAAATAGTGGGCTGCACTATCTGCTCCATCGGTTTTTCGGTTATCAAATGGCCGATGCTGTTTTCCTGGTCAAAATCCAGTGTCGGGGTAATATTGTATTTTCCGAGTGACCGTTTTACCGCCGAGCGGATAATGGCATAGATCGATTTCTCGTCCTGGTATTTGATCTCTGTTTTAGTTGGATGAACGTTAATATCGATCTTTGCAGGGTCGATATCAATAAACAACACATATAATGGGTAGCTTTCGTCCGGCAATAGTTCTTCAAAAGCCGTCAGTACCGCATGGTTCAGGTAAGCATCCTTTATAAACCGGTTGTTTACAAAAAAGAATTGTTCACCACGCGTTTTACGGGCAAACTCCGGCTTCCCCACATAGCCGTGCAGCTTAATGATCGATGTATCTTCTTCAACCGGCACAAGGCGCTGGTTATAACTATTGCCAAACAGGTGGACAATACGCTGCTTCAATGCTGTTGCAGGCAGGTGATAAACTTCCTGTCCGTTATGGTGCATCGTAAAAAACACATTCGGATTAGCCAAAACAATCCGCTGAAATTCATCTATAATATGCCGCATCTCTACCGGGTCGCTTTTCAAAAAGTTACGGCGGGCGGGCGTATTATAAAATAAATTCTTAACGGATATGGATGTGCCTGTATTTGCAGAACAAGCCTGCTGGCTTAACACTTCCGATCCTTCTATTTGTATGCAGGTACCCAATTCGTCCTCATGCCGGCGTGTTTTAAGCTCTACATGGGCAATCGCAGCAATTGATGCCAGTGCTTCGCCACGGAAACCCATGGTGCGTATGGCAAACAGATCGTCGGCTTTGCGTATTTTCGAGGTAGCATGACGCTCAAAACTCATACGGGCATCCGTAAGGCTCATTCCGCAGCCATTATCTATTACCTGTACCAATGCCTTTCCGGCATCCTTCAGTATCAATTGTATCTTATCTGCCCCGGCATCTATCGCGTTCTCAACCAACTCTTTTACAGCCGACGCGGGCCTTTGCACTACTTCTCCTGCGGCAATTTGGTTGGCTACAGAATCAGGTAAAAGCTGGATTATATCTGGCATTTATAAAATTTCCCTTCTCCGCAAAAAACAGCGGATCCTTTCCGATGCTAAATTAAATATTTGAGAGCATAACTTTATCTTTTGATAGTTGTATATATGTTATGTTAACCTAAGTCGCTCATTATTATAATTGTGTGACAGTTTTGTCAATGGTCATTGGTTTGAAAAAGTATCTGATGACCAATAAATTTAAACTTGCTGCTCCAACATAATATTAAGATACTTGTATATAGTAAAACCTTTTTTTGCCAATGAAAAGATTTTTGCCCTGGCTGTTATTGCTGGCCGCCTGTAAGCAACAGGATTTCAATGCAGATCTGCTTGTAAAAAACGCAGTTGTTTATACCGTGGATGCCAATTTTTCAACTACCGATGCATTTGTGGTTAAGGGCGGAAAAATAATCGCGGTGGGCAAAGATGATTCATTAGAAAAGATCTACAAGGCACACCATGTAATAGATGCCGGCGGACGACCAGTTTATCCGGGTTTTATTGATGCCCATTCTCATTTTTATGGATATGGGTTGGGCCTTCAGCAAGTAAACCTGGATAATTCAAAAAGCTGGGACGAGATCGTTGATTCAGTATTAGCCTCATCAAAACGTAATACAGATGGCTGGATAATAGGGCGCGGATGGGATCAGAATAAATGGAAAGTAAAAAAGTTTCCTGATAAGTCGAAGCTTGATGCCTTGTTCCCTGTAAGACCAGTGATATTGACCCGCATTGACGGGCATGCAGCCATAGCGAACCAGGCTGCACTGAACCTGGCAGGCATAAAACCCGGGCAAACTATAAACGGAGGTGCAATTGAGACAATAAAAGGAAAACTTACCGGCATTTTAATAGATAACGCAGTAGGGATAGTTTCCCGAAAAATTCCTGAACCAAGCGACCAGGTTATTCAATCGGCGTTTCTGGATGCCCAGCAAAATTGTTTCGCTGATGGGCTGACCACCGTTTCTGATTGCGGGTTGCCCTATACCATGGTGAGCACTATAGCACAGCTGCAACATAAAGGCGCTCTTAAAATGCGCATGTATGTGCTGCTATCTGATCGGCAGGAAAATTATGACTACCTGTTTAAACGCGGGGTATTTAAAACTCCCGGTTTAGATGTACGCGGATTTAAAGTTTATGCCGACGGCGCTTTAGGTTCGAGGGGAGCTTGCCTGTTACAACCTTATGACGACCAGAAAAATTGGAAAGGCTTTTTACTAAGCAGTCAGAAACATTTTGAGGAAGTAGCGGAAAAATTAGCAGCTAAGGGCTTCCAGATGTGTACTCATGCCATTGGCGATTCGGCAAACCGGGTAATCTTAAAAATTTATGCGAATGTACTGAAGGGCAAAAATGATCATCGCTGGCGCATTGAGCATGCTCAAGTCGTATCACCTGATGACCTGCATTATTTTGGCGATTACAGCGTTATCCCATCCGTACAGCCTACACATGCCACATCGGATATGCGCTGGGCCGGTACACGACTCGGAAAAAAACGCTTAAAAACGGCTTATGCCTATAAACAATTACTTGATCAAAATGGCTGGCTGCCATTGGGGACTGATTTTCCGGTGGAAAATATCAGCCCTATTTATACCTTTTACGCAGCGGTGGAGCGAAAGGACCTGAAAGGTTACCCTGAAGGCGGATTTCAACCCGAAAATGCGATAAACCGGATTGAAGCGTTAAAGGGAATAACCATATGGGCTGCAAAGGCCCAATTTGAGGAAAAAGAAAAAGGCAGTATAGAGCCGGGTAAATATGCCGACTTTGTGATACTGGATAAAGATATTATGAAAACCAGGGGATCGGAACTGCCAAATGTTAAAGTACTAAAAACATATGTTAACGGAGAAAATGTATATGAGAAAAAATAAGTGGGGATTTTGCGTCCTGGTACTATCAGGGTTTGTTTTAATTCATTCAGCCTGCGCACAAAATCCCCCGTTTACCGGTCAAGCCTACGTTAACGAAGAAAAATCCGTCGAAAAATCAACCGTATTATTAAACAATGCCCAGGGTTTGATCCCGTTGAAAGCATTGAGCCAGTTAACCATTGCCAGTATCCATTTTTCTTATCCCAATGCCGCTGCATTTGATAGTCTTTTAAATAAATACAGCAAAGTAGATTCGTTCAATGGCATGGAATATGTCGGTTTACCAGGGCAGGGCGTACTTGATTTTGATACCAAATTATATAATACGCTCATTGTCCAGCTAACCGATGCCGATATGGCCAATCCGCAGGTCTTAAGTTTTATTGCGGAAAGTCGCCCGGGAAGAAACCTGGTGATCGCCTATTTTGGTGATGGTACTTCCCTTGCGCGGCTGGATAATATTAACGCGCCAATTATTTTTGCCAGCCGTTCTTCGCCGGTCTCGGCGTTATTCAGCGCCCAGGCCATTTTTGGCGGTGTGGCTGTCACCCAAAACCTTAACAAAACCTACTCACAAAAATACAGGGAAAACACCGGCTTCGTTACTATCAAAACCCGCCTGCAATACACCGTTCCAGAAGATGCTGGCATCAACTCAAACAACCTGGCAGATATTGATAAGATTGCTTACGAAGCCATCGCCAACCAGGCTACACCCGGCTGCGTGGTATTAGTGGCAAAGGACGGCAAGGTGATATTTAACAAAGCGTATGGTTATCACACTTATGATAAAACCATACCTGACAAGCTCACCGATATTTTCGACCTGGCATCGGTTACCAAAATATCCGCCACTACTATAGCAACCATGCGCCTCACTGAGGAAGGCCGGCTAAACCTGGATTCCACTATTGGTACTTACATCCCAATGGCACGCAAGACCAATAAGAATAATATCAAGATACGTGAACTGATGGAACACCAGGCAGGCCTGATCCCCGATATACAAACCTATGAAAAGCTAAAACCAACGGATATCAGCACAGATTCATCAGCTATCTATCCTGTTAAGGTAGCTGAGCATTTTTATCTGCGTAAAAACTATTTCAGAGACGTGATGTGGGCCGATATGCTCAATTCGCCTTTAAATACACGCGGTCAATATGTCTACAGTGACTTGAGCATGTGTTTTATGAAAGAAATAAATGAAGCCATCACCGCTACACCGTTGAATGAGTACGTGCAGGATAACTTTTACGATCCGCTGGGTATGCAAACCGCCGGATTTTTACCTTACAAGCGTTTCCCTCAAAGCAGGATAGTACCTACTGAGAATGATGAGGTTTTCCGCCATAGTTTGCTGGATGGTTATGTGCATGACCCGACAGCAGCACTGCTTGGCAATGTTTCCGGCAATGCGGGGCTGTTCTCAACTGCCAACGACCTGGCTATTTTATACCAGATGCTATTGAACCGCGGCACGTATGGCGGTGATCAATATTTTAAGCCGGAAACAGTAGATATGTATACTGCCAAGCAATCGGATGTTAGCCGTCGCGGTATTGGCTTTGACCGCTGGGACCCGATTGCCGACCGCCATTATCCGTCAAAACTGGCATCGCCAAAAACATTCGGGCACACCGGCTATACCGGCATAGGAGTTTGGGTCGACCCGACCTATAACCTTGTTTATATCTTTTTATCGAACAGGGTAAACCCAAAAGTAACCGACAAACTATCAAGTCTGAGTATCAGGCCGCGGATACAGGACGTGGTTTACCAGGCTATACAGAAGGGATGTAATTGTACCATGATGAATTGAAATGCAGTGGCTTACAACTCTTGTTGATTTCGGAATGCGGAAGTTCGAATGCGGAATTGTTTTTATTCCCACAATGCGTAATTCCGAAATCGGCCTTCCGAATTCCGCATTCACCCGAATGATTTTACACAGCTTTAACACTATTGCCATAAATTGCTGTTAAACTTGCAGCAGTGAAACTATCGTGCGCATATCTGCTTATGAATTAGTATCGACAGCGGACGATAGTTTCATTACCACTTAGCAAGAGAGAAACCAAATCAATGAAGATCGGAATAGTATGCTACCCCACTTTTGGCGGTAGCGGGGTTGTTGCAACCGAGCTGGGCAAGGCCCTTGCAGACAATGGTCACCAGGTTCATTTTGTAACCTATAACCAGCCTGCACGACTCGATTTTTTTTCAGAGAACCTTTTTTACCATGAGGTTGCTGTATCCAAATACCCGCTTTTTGAATACCCGCCCTACGAACTGGCTTTGGCGAGCCGCCTGGTAGATGTGGTACGCTTTGAAAAGCTGGATATCCTGCATGTGCACTATGCCATCCCACACGCATCCGCAGCGTTCATGGCCAAACAAATATTGATGACCTATGGCATCTATATCCCTGTGGTGACGACATTGCACGGAACAGATATCACCCTGGTGGGTAAAGACAGGACCTATCAACCCGTGGTTACCTTTTCTATCAACAAATCTGATGGGGTTACTGCAGTTTCTGAGAACCTGCGCAAGGATACCCTTGAGTTTTTTGAGATTGAGAACGAGATCAGGGTAATACCCAATTTTATCGACCTGACGCGTTTCAGCCTGAAGGCAAAAGATCACTTTAAAAAGGCAATAGCCCCCGCAGGTGAGAAGATACTGATCCATACCTCCAACTTCCGTAAGGTGAAACGCACTATGGATGTGATCCGGATCTTTGCCAAAATAAATGAGAAAATACCATCTAAGCTTTTAATGGTAGGTGATGGTGGCGAGCGTTCAGACTGTGAGCAACTGGCCCGCGACCTTGGTGTAAGCGACAATGTACGTTTCTTAGGCAAGCAAGATGCTATTGAAGAGATATTATCAGTATCCGATCTGTTCCTGATGCCATCTCAGTCAGAAAGCTTTGGTTTGGCGGCGCTCGAAGCAATGGCCTGCAAAGTGCCTGTAGTGAGTTCTAATGCAGGCGGACTGCCTGAATTGAATATAGACGGGGTAACCGGATTTTTAAGAGAGATAGGCGATGTTGATGGAATGGCTGAAAGCGCTATCTATATTTTAGAAGATGAAGCCCGGCTAAAAACCTTTAAGGAAAACGCACTCGCACGCGCTAAAGAATTTGATCTTTCTATTATCCTTCCTGTTTACGAAAATTATTACATTGAAGTAATAGAAAAGAGTAAAGCACATATTTTGTAAGGTGACGAGGTAAAAGGTTAAGGGTAAAAGGCTCTCTTTAAAACATTTTACCCTTAGCCTTTTACCTTTCGCCGAATCTCACTATTCAGCAGCTGTGAATTTCAGACATACAGGGTTGCCTATCTCTAACCTGTTACGTGTAAGAGATAATACGCCTGTGGCTTCGTCAATCTTAAAAACTACAATATTGTCGCTATCCTGGTTGGCTGCCAATAGGAATTTACCTGTTGGATCGATCGCAAAATCGCGCGGGTTCTTACCATAAGTCAACTGGCGCTGAACAAAAGTCAGTTGTCCGGTTTCCTGGTTAATGGCATAAACCATTATAGCGCTTGCATCCAGGCGATCTGTTGCATAAAGGAATCTTCCGCTTGGCGAAATATGAACAGCAGCAGCACCGTTAGTTCCCTTAAATCCGGCAGGTAACATATTAATTGTTTGTATCTCCTTGGGGTCGCCTCCGTTAAAGTTGTATACGTTTATAGCGCTCCCCATTTCCTGCAATAAATACAGGTATTTTTTATCCGGCGAAAAAACCATGTGACGCGGCCCACTGCCGGGCTTTACGCTGATAGAAGCCGGTGCTGAAGGACTTAATGGTTGCGGTTTAGAAGAATGATAGCGATAAATATTTATTTTATCCGTGCCTAAGTCGGTAAATAAAAGATATTTCTCATTTGGTGAAAAATAAGCCATATGTACATGCGGCCCTTCCTGGCGACTGGCATCCGGCCCTTTACCTTCATCTTTTATCACCTGCGATGGTGGCTGCAGCGAGCCATCTTTATTGATCGGCAATACTGCAAGGCTTCCGCTTGAATAATTTGCTACAACAACATTTTTGCGGTCCTCGTCAACAGAAATATAACATGGATCGGCCCCGGCGGATGTTTGTTTGTTTAGAAGGGTTATCTTACCCTCATTCGGCTCAAATGTAAATGAACTTACGCCGCCATCTTTTCCGTCTTCATTTACAGCATATATAAACCGATTATCTTTTGACACACACAGATAGCTCGGATTGCTTACTCCTTCTATCTGGCTCAGGTAGGCCAGCCTTCCAGTCTCGACATAAAAACGGTAAACAAGGATGCCTTTACTTTTGCCTTTGGTATAAGTACCTATCAGGAGATCATAAGTAGATGGTGTCTTATCCTTTTTCTGTGCATAGATAAATACCGGAAATAACAAGGCGAGAATTAAAAGAAGCTTCTTCATTTTCAGGAATGGTTAATAAGCGCAAGTTAATAATTAAGGCGGAAAGGCAAAAGGTGAAAGGCAAAGGATGCACATCGCCTTAAAAAGAAAAAGGTGAAAGATATAAACCTTCCACCTTTTGCCTTTCAGCTTTAACTTATATAAGGTGTTTTAGCTGTATTATTTCCTTTTCGTCCAGGTAGCGCCAGCGTCCGCGGGGCAGGTCCTTTTTGGTAAGATTGGCATATACTGCCCTGTCCAGCTTTACAACTTCGTAGCCTAAATGTTCAAATATGCGGCGCACAATGCGGTTTTTACCGCTGTGTATCTGTATACCGATCTCCCTTTTGCTTCCGCCCTGCACATAGGCAATGGTATCCGGTTTAATTAAACCGTCTTCCAATTCCAAACCAAACGCGATCTTGTTCAGGTCGCCCTGGGTAAGGTTCTTATTCAGCTCGGCATGGTATAGTTTCGTAATATTATTTTTCGGGTGCGACAGCTTATCAGCCAGGTCACCGTCGTTAGTCATTAAAAGTAATCCTGTTGTATTGCGGTCGAGCCTGCCTATCGGGTATATACGCTCCCTGCTGGCTTTTTCAACCAGGTGCATCACTGTACGCCGCTCCTGCGGGTCATCGGTAGTAGTGATGTAGTCTTTCGGTTTATTCAATAATACATAAACCATTTTCTCCCTTTTGAGCAATTCGCCGTTATAACGAACCGAGTCCTTTTGCGGGTCGATCTTATGCCCTAATTCAGACACTACTTCACCATTGACAGATATTACTCCTGCACTGATCAGTTCGTCAGCCTTACGACGGGAACAAATGCCGGCATTGGATATATAACGGTTAAGGCGTATCAGGCCTGCATCTTCGGCTGACTTCTTCCTGGTACGCTGCGGCTTTTCATCCGGGCCACGTTCAGTTTTGAATGAGGGCTTGTTGTATGATGAGTTTGCTGATTTACGGAATGGTTTATACTCCGGTTCGTCGCTGCGTTTTTTGTATCCTGTGCTATCAGATGAACGACTGCTGAATTTTTTATCAGCTGATCTCTCACCGCTTTTAAAGCCCGGTTTACCTGCAGGTCTTCTTTCTCCTGAAGATTCTCCGCCAAAACTCCTTTTTGGTCTGTCGTCAGCTATTGGTCTGCCAGAGTATGGTGTTTTATTTCTTGGTGAATAGCTTTTCTTTTCCCCTTCCTGTTCTCCACCAAAACTTCTTTTCGGTCTGTCATCTGATGTCGGCCTGCCTGAGTAAGGCGTTTTACCTCTTGATGAGTAGCTTTTCTTTTCTCCTGCCCGTTCACCAAAACTACTTTTTGGCCTGTCATCAGATCTGCCGCGCGAAAAGGAGCTCCCGCCTGAAGTACCTCTTGACGGACCGTCGCCTGATTCTGGCCTGCCGGAGTAAGGTTTACTTCTTGAAGATGAAAAACTTTTTGGTGTATCAGATGTTCTTTTGCCGTGGTTATTTCTTTCAGGTCTGTCGCTTGTTTTGTCGAAACCGGGATTTGATGATTTGCTGGGGCGGGAAGACCCCGTTTTTGAAGGCTTATTCTCACCTGTTCTACGCCTGTTTGGTGATCCGTTGGATTTGTCGTCACGACTGTTCCGTGGTCTTTTAAATACCATAATTTTTTGCTTTACGCTAGCTCTATAAGAGGGTCAAAAGTACGTTTTTTTGCCTGATTTTACAACTTTTTTGAACAGTTCAAAAAGCTGGTTTAAAACGTTTAAAGACAGTTTTTAGGCGTTATATACAAGCTTTCCACACATGTGTGGAAATACAAGTATTTGATAATCTGGCCCATTGGCCCTATATTTGCACCACATCTGCAAAGATGTTTTATTTATTAACCAAAAAAAGAAATGATTAAAAAATACTTAATTACGTGCTCCGTAATATGGGTTACTGTTGTCATTTCCGTGCTAGTTGTTTATGGTAAAACCGCCCCAAAAAAGGCGGCGAAACGAACCACAGGATACAAGTTTATTTACCCTAAAAATTATCGCACAAGCGATTTCAGTTTTGCTGATGAAGCTGTTCCTGTTAATGACATACGCATTACGCGTAAGATGAGGCATTCGTTGGTAAAAACCGGCTACAGCACCATGCAATCCTATATTTTACAGGAAGAAGCGGTAAAAATATTTCCTATTATCGTTCCTATCCTGAAAGCTTATGGTATTCCCGAGGACTTTAAGTATCTCCCATTGGTCGAAGCCGGCCTTAAATCAGGCGTTTCCAAGGCCGGTGCAGCTGGTTGGTGGCAATTTATGCCCGGCACTGCGCGCACTTATGGCCTGAAGGTACAGGATGGACGGGATGACAGGTACAGTGTACGCAGATCAACCATTGCAGCCTGCAAATACCTGAAAGAATTACACGCCCAATTTAACAGCTGGACCCTTGCGGCAGCGGCCTATAATATCGGCGAGATCAAAATGGCTAAGGCAATTAAAACCCAAAGACAGGCCAATTATTTCAGGATGCATTTTAACCCCGAAACCGGCGCTTATATGTACAGGATCATCGCTATGAAACAGGTGATCGAACAGCCGGAACTATATGGCTATAAAATTAAAAAACCAACATTTCTTGTTACACTGCCACCTACTGATATGATGGCATTTAACAATTAAAACGTAATAATTTACGGAGCACTATAAGGGCCGTTCTGCTTAGAGCAGGGCGGCCTTTTTTTACGTATCTTTGCACCACAAATAAATGACCCGCTGACATGCCTGTGTCATTATTGAAAGTTTACCGCATTAGTTTAAAAAATACTAACTAATTTAGTAAAATCATTATTTTAGCAGACCATCCAATTGGTCACTTGAATTTACATATGATTACAAAACCTGTCGATCTGGGCGAGCAAAGTGAAGTAGAAGTGTATGGTGCCCGGGTACATAATTTAAAAAATATTGATGTTTCTTTTCCGCGCAACCAACTGGTGGTTGTTACCGGGTTAAGCGGCAGCGGCAAATCGTCGCTGGCTTTTGATACGATCTATGCCGAGGGACAACGCCGGTATATGGAAACATTTTCGGCATACTCCCGCCAGTTTATGGGTGGCATGGAACGGCCGGATGTGGATAAGGTATCTGGTTTAAGCCCGGTAATTGCTATCGAGCAAAAAACCACCAGTAAAAATCCAAGGTCAACAGTAGGTACCATTACCGAGATATATGACTTTATGCGCCTGCTTTTTGCGCGTTCGGGCGAAGCATATTCTTATGTTACCGGTGAGAAAATGGAGCGTATGTCTGAAGATCAGATACTGAAAACCATTTTTGAAAAGTTTGACGGGCAACCGGTAAATATCCTGGCGCCGGTAGTAAAGGGGCGTAAAGGGCACTATCGCGAGCTGTTTGAACAGATACGCAAACAAGGTTACCTGAAAGTTTGGATTGATGGTACTATTCAGGATGTTGAACCCAAAATGCAGGTTGACCGCTACAAGATACACGATATTGATATCGTTGTTGACAGGCTGGTTGTCAGTGAAAAGGACAGTAAGCGCCTGCATACTTCCATCCAATCGGCACTAAAGACAGCTAAGGGGATTATCAGGATAGCGGATAAAGACAATAACGTATTCTATTACAGCAAATACCTAATGGACCCGGTTTCGGGTATATCTTATGATGAGCCGCAGCCAAATACATTCTCGTTCAACTCGCCATATGGTGCCTGTGAAAAATGTGACGGATTGGGCTATATTTTTGAGATCGATGAATCGTCGGTTATCCCGAACCCCAAATTAAGTATCCTGAACGGTGGACTTGCTCCTTTGGGCGAATACCGCGAAACCTGGGTATTCCAGGTGCTAAAGGCACTGGCCAAGAAATATGATTTTTCATTATCAACTCCGATAGAAAAACTGCCAAAAGAAACACTGGATATTATACTGAACGGATCCCCGGAAATGATCACCGTGGCGGTGGAGTATAACAAATGGAACGTACAAAGTTACCAGATCAGTTTTGACGGTATTGTACGCATGCTGGAAGAGCAGCAGGAACGCCGCAGTGAAGAGGATTTGGATGACATGGAAAACTACCGTGTTTTAAAAACGTGCCCGGTTTGCGAGGGTGCACGGCTCAAAAAGGAATCACTGCATTTTAAGATCGACAATAAAAATATTTTTGAACTGGCCTGTATGGATATCAATGACCTGCAGGAATGGTTCACCAACCTGGAAGACAGGCTAAATGAGCGCCAGAACACCATTGCCCGCGAAATATTAAAAGAAATACGCGCACGTATTGTTTTCCTGCTGGACGTAGGCCTGAGTTATTTAACTCTTGACCGTACAGCCAGAACACTTTCCGGAGGCGAAGCACAGCGTATCAGGCTGGCAACGCAGATCGGCTCTCAATTAATGAATGTGATGTATATTCTTGACGAACCAAGTATCGGCTTACATCAGCGGGATAACGCACGGTTGATCAAGGCACTAAAAAATCTGCGTGACCTGGGCAATACCGTGCTGGTAGTAGAACACGACAAGGATATGATACTTGAGGCTGACCACGTGATAGATATGGGGCCTGCCGCAGGTGTTCATGGCGGCGAGATCGTGGCACAGGGGACGCCACAAGAGCTGATGGGCGCACATACACTCACCACCTCCTATCTTAATGGCGAAAGAAGTATCGCCATACCGAAAAAAAGACGTGATGGAAATGGCAAGATACTATCCCTGAAAAAGGCTACCGGGCATAATCTAAAAAAGGTATCGGTTGATTTTCCATTGGGTAAAATGATAGGTGTCACTGGCGTATCCGGAAGCGGCAAATCAAGCCTGATCACTGAAACTTTATATCCGATACTGAACCATTATTTTTTCAGAGCAAAGAAACAACCGCTGCCTTATGAAAAAATTGAAGGCATGGAAAATGTTGACAAAGTGATCGAAATAGACCAGGCGCCTATCGGGCGTACTCCACGCTCTAACCCTGCTACTTATACGGGCGTATTTTCGGATATCCGTAACCTGTATGTACAATTACCCGAATCAAAAATCAGGGGTTATAAGCCAGGCCGCTTTTCATTCAACGTCAAAGGCGGTCGCTGCGAAACCTGCCAGGGTGCAGGTATGAAGGTGATCGAGATGAATTTTTTGCCGGATGTACAGGTGCCTTGCGAGGAATGCGGCGGCAGGCGTTACAACCGCGAAACGCTGGAAGTTCGTTACCGAGGAAAATCCATCAGCGATGTGCTGGATATGAGTATTGAAACTGCCTGTGAATTTTTTGAGCATATCCCATCCATCTACCGTAAAATAAAAACGTTGTTTGATGTAGGATTGGGGTATATCACTTTGGGACAGGCATCCACCACCCTATCCGGCGGTGAGGCACAGCGCGTTAAACTGGCTACAGAGCTTTCCAAAAAAGATACCGGCAATACTTTTTATATTTTGGATGAGCCAACTACAGGTCTGCATTTTGAGGATATCAATGTTTTGCTGGGTGTACTGAATCAATTAGTTGATAAAGGCAATACCGTACTGGTAATTGAGCATAACCTGGATGTGATCAAGGTGGTTGACCATGTGATCGACCTTGGCCCGGAAGGAGGCTCGGGTGGTGGTAAAATATTGTTTGGTGGTACCCCTGAAGGATTATGTAAAGTGAAGGAAAGCTTTACAGGGTTGTTTTTGAAGAAGGAGATGGGAATATAATTATGTACAGAAAGTTGTACATATCATAAATGATTTTTATCTTTATTTAAAATCTGACAAAATGGAAACGACTACGTATACTTCTTTCAGGAAACAATTAAAATCATATTTGGATAAGGTCAAGATTAATCACGCTCCTCTTTTTGTTACCAGAGCGAACGGTGATGATGTTGTTGTGCTTTCGAAAGCTGACTATGATAGTATGGAAGAAACTTTTTATTTGCTTAGAAGCCCCGCCAACGCAGCAAGATTATTAAAAAGTATTGAAGATTATGAAAAGGGTTTGGGACAGGAAAGAACCCTCATTGAAGAATGAAAATAGTTTTCCTTGATCAGGCGTGGGAAGATTATTTGTACTGGCAGGGTACTGACAAGTCCATGCTGAAAAAGATTAATTCGTTAATAAGGGAAATTGAAAGAATGCCGTTTGAAGGCAGTGGGAAGCCGGAGCCCTTAAAACATAATCTGGCAGGTTTATGGTCCCGGAGAATAACCTTAGAACATAGGATAATTTACAGAATAGCAAACGAAGCTGTTATTATTCATCAATGCAGATATCATTATTGATTAATAAATTTCTGCTCAAACAAACTCCTTAAATCCTAACTTTATGGATTATGCTTCCTCTGTTAATTTCCTCTCAGATCCGCGAAGCGGATGCTTATACCATAGCCAATGAGCCCATTGCTTCTATCGACCTGATGGAACGTGCCGCCAAAGCTTTTGTCGGCTGGTTTATAAATCATTTCCAGGATCATAAGCAAAAGATTGCGATCTATTGCGGCATGGGCAATAATGGCGGTGATGGCCTGGCCATAGCGCGCATGCTGAGAGATCATCATTATTTGGATATAGATGTTAAAATAGCCAGCTTCTCTTCAAAGTCATCTGATGATTTTAACACGAACCTGCACAGGCTGATTCCTTCAGGTGTTAATATCCACGAGATCAAGCCTGGCGAAGATCTTACTGAAGAAACCAGCACCATTATTATTGACGCTTTATTGGGCACGGGACTAAATAAACCGCTAAGTGGCGATTACGAGCGCCTGGTAAATTATTTGAATAGCTTGCACAAAACTATAGTCGCTGTTGATGTGCCTACAGGTTTCTTTAGTGAGGGAGTAACCGACCCTGATGCGCCTGTATTAAAAGCCGACCTGGTAATTACCTTTCAGCAACCAAAGATCAATTTCCTATTGCCGGAGTCAGGACCTTATATCCACTGTTGGGAGGCGGTGAATATCGGCATAAATGAACATTTCATCAGGTCACTAAATTCTCCCTATCAACTGGTGGAGGAAAAAGATATTCGCAAAAGGCTCAAGCCACGTCAAAGATTTAGCAATAAAGGAACTTACGGGCATACGCTGATCATTGCCGGCCAACCGGAAACAATGGGGGCTGCATTATTATGCTCGTCGGCCTGCGCACACGCCGGCTCAGGGTTAACGACTGCCTGTATTCCTCAAAGCGGACTGATCGCACTTAATAGTTCTCATCCTGAGGTGATGGCTATATTGCGAAATGCTGATGAGGAAACCGAAATTGAATGGGAGAAGTTCAGTGCTATTGCCATTGGCCCCGGGTTGGGCCAGGATAAAAGCGTCCTGGATTTATTAATTACCCTGTTGAAGACCTATGACAAGCCAATCGTGCTGGATGCGGATGCACTTAACCTGCTATCTATACATTTTGGGCTGTGGAGATATGTGCCAAAAGGTAGTATAGTAACCCCGCATTTAAAAGAATTCGACCGTTTATTTGGCGAGCACACCAGCTGGTGGCGGCGCCTGCAAACGGCCAGTGAGATGGCTCAGGAGCATAGTGTGTATATCGTACTTAAAAACGCTTATACTATTACTATTACTCCCGATGGCAAGCTCTTCTTTAATTCGACAAGTAATGCCGCTATGGCGAGCGGCGGAATGGGCGATGTATTAACGGGAGTTTTAGCAGCACTCCTTTCACAAAAATATTCTCCGGAGGATGCCTGTATTATCGGCAACTATATTCATGGCAAAGCGGGGGACGAATTAGCTTTACCTAACCGTATGCATGTAGTATTACCCGGAAAGCTAATAACACAATTGCCTGTTACCATAGCAAAACTAATGGCATAAAAAAAGCGGCTGTAGTATTATCCAACCGCTTTTTTAATTAATATATTAACTGATCTTATAAAGAACGAAATACTCTTGTTGTGCTTTGATTAAAAGACACATGTAATACGCGTTTTGTTACAACATCGTATATATAATTTTTGTTTTTTAACAATAATTAACAATTCGATGGCATAATGCCTACTTGTACGTCAGTATAAGACAGGTTTGTTACTTAGAAAGAGCTCAAAATTTACCGATTACCATCATTTGATCCATGGTTGGTGCCGGACTACCGCCACGACGTTCGAGTGTTACAGCGAACGCCTCGGCAGAAGCAATGGATTTCATTTCGACCATATGTTTTGATGTGGTATCAGCATCAAAAACCCCCAAGTCGACAGGTTTGCCGCCAACCATTGCCCATAGCTGGTATTGGTGATCTTTATCGTTGACAGGCATATTGGTATTAGACATATCGATCATCACTTTTTTCTTAGCCGGGCTCCATGCCACCATCAGTACGGCAGAGGGGGCCTTTGCAGTACCCTGCAATTTCAGCATCCTGAAAGATGGATCCCTGAATACGCTTAGTTCCTTATCCATCAGGTTTGCCTGGTTGGCAAATTTTTGGCTTTGCGACTGCAAGGACACTACCAGGTTATTAGATTGCTGCAGGCGACTATAAACATTTACCAGGGCAGCAATACTTACAATTAATAACGCAAAGCAAGCTGCAAAAGCATATTTAAAGAAATTATTGGGCCTGGCCCTTGATATCGGGATAACATTATCCTCTTCATTATTCGCTTCAGGTCTTGCCGATTTGAAAGTCCTGTCATCGGCAAGATTAGTAACCATACTGTTTAATATCCTTCCACGCAGGCTTTCTGATGGCTCAACAGCATTCTCTTCAGCATATAGTTCCAATGACCGCCCGATCTCGTTCAATTCAGCTTTGATGGCAGGATGTTGTTGGGCCATGGCTTCCACCTGGGCCCGCTCTTCCTGCGTCACATCACCCAGAACGTAAAGTTCGAGTATCCCTGATTCGATATATGCCTTAATATCTTCCAATTTCAATTAAAATATTTCCTCAATTGTATTATTGCCATCCTCAGCCTTGTTTTTACGGTACCCAAAGGCACGCCGAGTTCATCAGCGGCTTCAACATGTGTATATCCCTTAAAATATACGAGGTCGAGTATGGACTTTTGTTCAGGCTTTAACCCTTCAACTAGTTCCTTAACGCCAAGGAGCTCTGGCTTGTAAACCGCATTTCTTTGTTCGTCAATAAAAGCTACGTTATTTTCAATATCCTGGTTTTTTCCCTGGTTCTTGAAATCCTTTGAGCGTATTTTATCAATGGCAAGGTTACGCGCAATATTTACCATCCAGGTAAACAGGCGGCCTTTTTCGGTACTATAACTTGAGAATGAGTTCCATATCTTAACAAATGTATCCTGTAAAATATCTTCGGCAAGCGCAGTGTCATTGACTATCCTTACGATCACACCGAAAAGCGACGAAGAATACATATCATACAATGCCTCAATAGCAACCTTTTCACGTTGCCGCAAAGCAAGCACAAGTTCTTCTTCAGACAGGGATATTTTTCGCTTCTTGCTCAAGGTTGAGTGAAGGTATAAAGGATTAATCAGATTTCAAACAGGTGTTTCTCTGCATGATAGGATGAGCGCACCAGCGGTCCGCTTTCCACATATCTGAAACCCATATCTAAGCCAATTTGTTTGTAGCGTGCAAATTGATCCGGATGTATCCAGTCAATTACCGGGTGGTGACTGCGTGTAGGCTGCAGGTATTGGCCCAATGTCAATATATGCACACCGGCTTCCAGGAGGTCGTTCATTGCTTCCAGCACATCTTCCTCCTTTTCGCCAAGGCCAAGCATAATGCCCGATTTTGTGCGCAAACCGGCTTGCGAGATATGTTTCAGGCATTCCAGGCTGCGGTCATATTTAGCCTGGATGCGTACCTCACGGGTGAGTCGTCGTACGGTTTCCAGGTTATGTGACACTACTTCCGGACGCACAGCTATTACGCGTTCCAGGTTTTCCCATATCCCTCTAAAATCGGGCAGTAAAGTTTCAAGTGTGGTTTCAGGGCTTTCCCTGCGTATAGCATTAATGGTTTCGGCCCAAATGATAGAGCCGCCGTCTTTCAGGTCGTCACGATCCACTGAAGTGATTACGCAATGTTTTACCTGCATCAGCTTTACCGAATTAGCTACGCGGTTAGGCTCGTCCGTATCTACAGCCAATGGCCTTCCTGTAGCTACCGCACAAAAGGAACATGAACGTGTGCAGATATTACCCAATATCATAAATGTGGCTGTACCCGCTCCCCAGCACTCGCCCATATTGGGACAATTACCACTTTCGCAAATGGTGTGCAGTTTATGTGTATCTACCAAACTACGCACATGCGCATACTCTTTTCCTACCGGGAGTTTAACTCTCAGCCAATCAGGTTTGCGTTGGGTTTGGTTTACAGGGACTACCGGCAATTCGATCATAATGGCAAAGTTAAATAAAAACCGCCTAACACCCTAAACGGGCAAAAGTAATATTACAGTGGGTTGATGGTAATATGACAGATCAGTTCAATTCTGTCAGTGCTTCCTCAACTGAAATATGGCTGTGTGATTGATCGAGGATACATTCCCCGTCTTTTATCAGCAGTAATTGAGGTGATTCGTGATGCACATGAAAAATTTGTGCTATTTGATTGGATATGTCCCGGTGCTTGATGAGGTCGAGAAAATAAACCGGTAAATTTTCGGGAAGATCGGCGGCGTCCATTTCGATCCGCCGTTTTGCCATTAAACTAATAGAACAACGGGTGCTGTGTTTGTAAATAATACTGTAACCCTGATGTTGTTTGATCCCGCTCAGCTGCTCTGCTGACTCCAACGATATCCAATTCATAAAAAATTATAATGTACTAACCGACAAAAATACGGTTCGTAGCCCAATTAGTTTTAACCGGGAAGAAAAATGACTTTTTGATGTTATCGGCTGCGCTTTGGATAAGAAGAATAAGCCGGGCATAATTTGTTTGAGCATGAAGCGATGCTGCCTGCAATTACTACGATGATGAGTACGTAAATTAATTTTTTCATGGTTTGTTATATGTTACGTTAAACGATATTTATGAATTTAAAGTTTCAGCCAAATTAGCCATCTTTATCGCTGTAATTGCAGCTTCGTCACCTTTATTCCCGTGCTTGCCGCCTGCTCTGTCAATGGCCTGTTGCTGGTTATCTGTAGTTAATACACCAAAAATAACCGGCTTTGCATATTTTATAGCTACGTTACTTATCCCGTTAGCTACGGCATCGCAAATAAAATCGAAATGCCTTGTTTCGCCTTGTATTACACAACCCAGGCAGATCACTGCGTCGAGGTGGAGATTCTTTAATAATATATCTGCACCCGATGTCAGCTCAAAACTACCCGGAACTGAATAACTATATATATTGTCCGGTAGTGCCCCATTATTGATCAGGCTTTGATAGGCCCCTTCGTATAATGCATTGGTAATCTCTTTATTCCATTCGGCAACAACTATACCAAAGCGATAATTTATTGCCGATGGAATTTCTGTATAAGAAAAATCAGACAAATTTTTAAGCTGTGTGGCCATTTTTTTAACGTTTAAGCAGATTTTTGACTATAAATAAAATCCTAAAGGATTATATAAAGATAAATATACACTCCTTTAGGATATAATTTGAATTGGGGAATATTATGCCCGTTATAGCTTAGCTTCCACACGTGCAATGTATGCATCCATGCTTTGTGCTTCAGCACTTTCCGGGTAATCTGATTTTATTTTCTTGTAGGTATCATCGGCAGATTTGTAATCTTTCTGCTCTTCGTATACCAATCCTAATTTCTTCAGATAAAAGGGAGATAAGAAATTATTATTTGCTTTATCAGCAGCCTTCTTAAAATAGGTTGATGCCTTGTCATAATCTTTTAACTCTGTATAGGCATCACCTGTGCCGCCTAACGCTTCAGCTGCAATCATGATATCACTGCCACGATAGTTGGTCAGGTTATCAATAGCTTTACGGTAATCACTCTTGTTCAGGTAAGCAATTCCCAGGTAGTAATAAGCCAGGTTAGCGGCTTTGGTATTACTGTAATCGCTGATGATCTTTTCAAATCCAGGGTAACCTGCGTCGCCCTTTATAGCCTTATCCCAATCTTTTTTAGACCAGAAATCCTGTGCTATATACATCTGGCTTGCGGCCTTTTCTTCGCGTGGTGCAAGGTACATTTTTTGGTACCCAAAATAAATGATAACCATTGCAATAATGGCCCCTGCTATAAAAATTAAGCTTTTTTGGTTCTCGCGTACAAATTTACCGGTCTGTCCAAAATCCTTATTATTCGCAATGACCTGGGTATTATTCGCTTGAGTTTTTGACATTTCTATTCTAAAATTAAGTTTGCAAAAATACGGTTTTCAAGTTTGTTAGCAATAGGTTGTTGTAAATAATTAATTGATGTTGTATTGGTTGCATTGGTTGTATTGGTAATTAGTTATTAAATCCCATTACCGACAACTAATACAACTTCTTCAACCAATACAACCACCCACAAAATCATTACCTTTGACAACCTTTATGTATCTGCAGCAATTATCTGTCATCAACTTTAAAAATTACGCCGAAGCTGAACTTATTTTTAGCGAAGGAGTCAATGCATTTACAGGTAATAACGGCGCGGGGAAAACCAACTTGCTGGATGCGATACATTATCTCTCGCTTTGCAAAAGCTATTTCAACCCGATCGATAGCCAGCAGATAAAAACGGGAACGGAATTCTTTGTTATCAATGGTACATTTAATAAAGATGGCAACAAAGAAGCAATTGCCTGCGGGGTAAAACGGAATCAAAAGAAGCAATTCAAACGCAACAAAAAAGATTATCAGCGCCTGGCCGATCATATTGGGCTATTCCCGTTGGTAATGGTTTCGCCTTATGATATCAGTATTATTATTGAGGGCAGTGAAGAGCGGCGCAAGTTTATTGATAATGTGATCTCGCAAACCGATAATCGCTACCTGGATGAGCTGATCGTATATAATAAGGTATTGATTAACCGCAACGCCCTGTTAAAAAGTATCTCAGATACCGGCCGGTATGATCCCGAACTGCTGAATGTGTTTGATGAACAACTGATTGCTTCAGGGAAATTGATATTTGAAAAACGTAAGGCTTTTATGGAGAGCTTTACGCCTATATTTAACAGGCATTATCAATTTTTGAGCGAAGATGCAGAACAAGTTGACCTGGTATATGAGTCGCAATTATTGCAGGGTGATTTTGCTGATCTGTTAAAGAAAAGCACCGAAAAGGATCGTATATTAGAGCGTACTACCATCGGTATCCATAAAGATGAGCTGCAGTTTGCTATTCATGGTATGCCGATGAAAAAGTTTGGGTCACAGGGGCAGCAAAAGTCGTTTTTGATAGCGCTAAAGCTGGCTCAATACACCTTTCTGTATCAGCAAAAAGGGTTTAAACCGCTATTGTTGCTGGATGATATTTTTGACAAGCTGGATGATAACCGGGTAACCAAATTAATGCAAATGGTGTCGAACCATGATTTCGGGCAGGTGTTTATTACTGATACCAGCGCAACTAAGGTGGAGAGTATTTTTAAGAAGATAGATGTTGACCTGAAATTATTTAAAGTAACAGGAGGGGAAATTGATGGGTAGAACCAACGACAAAAGCCTGAAAGAAGCCATTGAGCAGATGCTGCAGGTTTACAAGATCAAGAGAAAGTATGACGAAACCGGTATAAAAGCCTCGTGGCCGCAATTGGTCGGCAAATCAGTGGCAAACCGGACCAAAGAGATATATATTCACGATAAGAAATTATTTCTGCGCATCGAATCATCCGTTATAAAAAATGAACTGACCTTAATGCGTTCGCAAATAATTGACAAGATCAACAAAGAGGCAAATAGTATCCTGGTTGAAGAAATTATCTTCCTCTAGACCATCTTGATCTTGCAAGGGCCTTTTTCCTGAAATCATCACTGATAATAGAATATCCTAATATTATAACTCCCGGAGTTATAAATACCAGCTGTACTTCTGGCGGGTGATGAAGAAAAAACAATGAGTTAACAACAATAACTGCTGTTATAATCAAGGCGTACACTAAACATTTTACAAGCACTTTCATAGTATGTATTTTAGTGATTTCGATCCAACAATCGTGCCATTAAATTATATACAGGCATAACTATTAGATTTTCAACACAGTAAAACTATTACTTTAAGCGCAAAAAAGCAAATATAAGCGGGAATAAAATTCCGGATATGGCTACCAGGATACCCATATCCGGAATAAAACTTAGAATTTCTCGAAAGCCGAGAAATAGAAATTGCCTTCAATTTGAGCATTCTCGTCGGAGTCTGAACCGTGAACAGCGTTTGCATCGATAGATTTTGCAAACAGGTTACGGATAGTACCCGGTTCAGCTTTGGCCGGATCAGTAGCACCGATCAGCTTGCGGAAATCCTCAACAGCATTGTCTTTTTCAAGGATAGCAGCAACAATAGGTCCTGAAGACATAAACGATACCAGGTCGTTATAAAAAGGGCGAGCCTTGTGTACTGCATAAAACTCGCCGGCTTTTTCAGGCGTAAGCCAAAGATATTTCATCGCAGTTATTTTAAAACCACCTTTTATAATATGATCTAAAATAGCACCGGTATGGCCATTGGCCACCGCATCCGGCTTAATCATAGTGAAAGTTTTATTATTTTCCATTGTGTTTGTTAAATTGCCGCAAAAGTAGCGTTTTAAACTTTATAAAATAAACGGTTTTTGCTTTATAATTAGATAGTTCGTATTTAATTTATTTCTTTAGCTTTGCAGCTATTTTTGAAATGGATGTTAGAATTAGCTGCGCTTACTAAACTTTTAGCTCAACCCCGCAAGATTGTTATCACCACCCATCATAAACCTGATGGAGATGCAATGGGTTCGTCTTTAGGTTTGTATAACTACTTAATACAGCAAGGACATCACGCAAAAGTGATCACACCTACAGATTACCCTGATTTCCTGGCCTGGATGCCCGGAAATGAGGAGGTAATGATCTTTACAGAACATGTAGCGGAAGCTGCAGTTTTAGTTGCTGAGGCCGAATTGATATTTTGCCTCGATTTTAACACGCTTAGCCGGATTAATGAATTGGGCGAATTGGTACGCATGAGCAGTGCAGTGAAGATCATGATCGATCATCACCTGGAACCGGAAGACTTTGATGATTACCGTCATTGGGATATCAACGCCTGTGCTACAGCCCAGTTAGTGTATGATCTTATTGTGAATCAGCTGGGCAATAAGGCGATGGTTAATAAGGATGTGGCAACGTGTCTTTACACCGGTATCATGACCGACTCAGCATCGTTCAGGTTACCCAATACAACACCGGAAGTGCACCGTATTGCTGCCGATCTGATAGAAGCCGGCGCAGTAAACTGGCATATACACGAGCTGGTTTACAGCAATTCGTCTGAGAACAGGCTACGTTTCCTGGGCCATTGCTTAAGCGAGAAGCTGGAAGTGTTATATGAATTTAACACTGCCCTTATATCAGTTAACAAAGAGGAACTGGAAAAATACGACGTAATAACCGGCGATACGGAGGGAATTGTAAATTACGCCTTATCCATAACGGGAATCCGCCTCGCTGCTTTCATCGTTGAACGTACTGATAAGGTAAAACTTTCGTTAAGGTCAAGGGGAGAATTTCCGGCGAATGAGATTTGCAAAAAATATTTTAACGGCGGCGGCCATCGTAATGCAGCCGGCGGCACTTCAACAGATAGCCTGGAAGAGGTGATTAATCAATTCAAACAAATTTTACCCGAATATAAAAAACTATTAATACAGTAAATGATGAAGAAAAACTTGATGTTTTTAGCTTTTGCAGCACTAGGCTTAGCAAGCTGTAATGGCGGATTTAAAAAAGGCACCGGCGGTATGTTATATGATATACATACTGATAAAGGTGGCGCAAAAATAAACGAAGGCGATTTTGTGAGCCTTAACATGATAATCAAAACTGACGGCGACTCTGTATTAATGAGCACCTATGAGCAAGGGCGTCCGGCATTAATAATGCCTTTCCCAAAAGCACAATCGGCTGGTGATATCATTAACGGGGTCAAATTATTAGCCGAAGGCGATAGTGCGACCATAAAAATAGATATCGACTCAATAATAAAGAAAGGGATGCGCAGGCCACCTGTAAAAGGCAAATACTTAGTTTATGAAATGAAGGTTGAAAAAGTGATACAGAAAGGTAAAATGAATGACACCGCATTTAATAAGGCTATAACTACATATATGAAAGCGCAAGTCGATGTGATGAAAAAAGCAGAGCCTGCAAAAATCAAAAAATATATTGATGATAATAAACTGGTTGGTACCACTAGCCCATCGGGTTTATTCTACGTGATCACCAAACAGGGCACAGGCGATAAACCTGCTGTAGGTGATAGTGCTGCCGTGTTCTATACTGCTAAATTCCTGAACGGTAAAGTTTTCGAAACCAACGTAAAAGAAGTTGCACAGAAAAATAAAACCTTTAACCCGATGCAACAGTACAAAGCTATACACGTACCTGTTGGTGTTAAAGGCGTGATTGCAGGGTGGGATGAAGGCTTACAGCTCATGAACAAAGGGTCTAAAGCAACTTTTGTTATCCCTTCGAAGCTGGCTTATGGTGAACAAGGCTACCAGATGATCCAGCCATTTACTCCGCTTTCATTTGAGGTGGAGATGGTAGATATCATTCATCCGGATCCCAACGCTAAAGCGCCTGCGCCGCCAATGTCACTGCAGCAACTGCAGCAACAGGCAAAACAACAGCAGGCTAAAAAATAATTTAGAAGATATAGCCCTCCGGTTTATATCGGAGGGCTTTTTATTTTAATACAGAATGACGAGGAAAGTTTTTTTAAGTGCCTTTATATGCGCGACTATCGCAGTTCAGGCTAATGCTCAAAATACCCAGGATGGTTTTGTAAAGACCCCAAAGGGCGCGCTTGTAAAAGTGTTAACAAAAAACCCTGGCGAAAAAATTAAAGTGAACGATGTGGTCACATTTGATGTGGTTCAGAAAACAGGGAAAGACTCTGTTCTTTTTAGCAGCTACATGCTGGGCCATCCTTTAAAGATACAAACGCAGCCTTGCCAAAATGTGGGCGACCTGATGGATGTATTCCCATTATTAACTGCAAAGGACAGCGCCATGGTAAAAATACCATCCGATTCTGTTTTTAAGGAACATGAGGACCAACGCCCTCCATTCCTGCCAAAGGGCAGCTGGCTGGTATTTACAGTAAAGATCGACCAGGTACAATCGTTACAGGAAGCTATGGCTGAAAAAAATGCTGCTGGTGAAAAAATGAAAGCGACTGAAGCTGTTGATCGCGATAAATACATTGCCAGTCATAAACTGATTCTTAAAACTACCCCATCCGGCCTAAAATATGTTGTCACACAGCCATCACTAAAACGCAAGCCATTGGCTGGTGATACAGTTTTGGTTAACTATACCGGCAGCACTTTGGATGGCAAAGTATTTGACTCCAGTATACAGGCCGAAGCTCAAAAAGCGGGCTTAAACCAACCTGGACGCAATTATGAGCCGTTACCGGTAATTATAGGTACCACACCTATAATAAAAGGCTGGGATGAGGGCTTACTTCTTTTAAATGAGGGTTCCAAAGCTAAACTTATCATACCATCTGATTTAGGTTATGGCGACCAGGACTCTGGGGCTATACCACCCTACAGCACCATGGTGTTTGATATAGAACTGGTAAAGGTCAAACCCATAAAACACGCGGTTGCAAAACCCGCTCCTGCGAAAACAGCAGTGAAAAAACATACCACTGCAAAAAAGAAAAGCTAATAAATGGCCCCGATTAACCGGGGCTTTTTAATTTTGCTATATGTTACTAACGGATACCCATACCCACCAATATTACGAAACAGACCTGCTAAAAAGACAGGAGCTGATGCAGCGATGCCTGGATAACGGTATCGAACGCTTGTTTTTGCCTAATGTCGACTCAGCATCTATTGAACTGGTGATGAGCCAGGTAAAAGCTTTCCCGCAGTATTGTTTTCCAATGCTCGGTCTGCATCCGTGTGATGTAAAAGAAAACTGGCTAGAAGAATTGGATACTATCCATGCCGCTATTCCTCAAAATAAAATATATGCAATAGGCGAAATAGGTATCGATCTGTATTGGGATAAAACTACTTTAAAAGAACAAATAGAAGCTTTTAAAATACAGATAGGCTGGGCAAAAAAATTAAAGCTGCCGATTGTGATCCACTGCCGCGACTCGTTTGATGAAGTTTATTCGGTGTTACAAGAAGAGCAGGGTGAAGATTTGCGTGGTATTTTCCATTGCTTTACCGGCACATTGGAACAGGCGCAAAAAGTGATCGACCTGGGATTTTTCCTTGGCATTGGCGGTGTGGTGACTTACAAAAATTCGGGGTTGGACAAAGTTGTACAACAAATCGACCTAAAACACATAGTTTTAGAAACAGATTCTCCCTATCTTACACCCGTTCCATACCGCGGAAAGCGTAATGAAAGCTCTTACCTGGTCTATGTGGCCCAAAAAGTGGCCGACTTGCACCAGACAAGCATTGAAAACATTGCCGCTGTAACCACTGAAAATTCAAAAATTGTGTTTGGTGTGTGAACCATGTTTATATTTACATTTTTATTGGCATAACCCCTGATTCATGAACCAGATACTGATCATCTATACCGGAGGGACAATCGGTATGATGACCGACCCGAAAACTAAGGCCCTTAAGCCGATCAACTTTGAACAGATCATGGAGAATGTTCCCGAACTGGAAAAGTTGAACTGTAAAATACTGGTTCATTCTTTTGAGCAGATCATCGACTCATCCAACATGAACCCTGAGATATGGAGCGAACTGGCCCACCTGATCAAGGATAATTATGATCATGTTGACGGATTTGTGATCCTGCATGGCTCAGATACCATGGCTTTCACTGCTTCTGCATTGAGTTTTATGCTGGAAAACCTGGCAAAGCCGGTCATTTTTACCGGGTCGCAATTACCCATCAGCGCTATCCGTACGGATGCAAAGGAAAACCTGATGACATCCATTGAGATAGCTAAGGCTAAGAAGCATGACCGTGCTCGCGTACCTGAAGTATGTATCTATTTCGATTATAAATTGTTCAGGGGTAACAGGGCATTTAAATATAATTCTTCCAAATTCGAGGCATTCCGTTCACCCAACTACCCTATTTTGGCCGAGTCGGGCGTGCACCTTAAATTCAGTATAAATGACATCCGGCAGCCTATAGATGCCCCATTTGAAGTTCATCGTGACCTGGTAAATGATGTGGCTGTATTAAAATTATACCCGGGCATCAGTCCCAAAGTAGTAGAAACTATACTTAATGCTGATGTACGGGGCATCGTTATGGAAACCTTCGGCGCAGGCAATACCACCACAGATAAATGGTTTACCGATCTGCTCAAGAATGCGATCAACAGTGGTAAATTGATTCTGGATATATCTCAATGTAAAGTAGGCACCGTCGAGCTTGGCCGTTATGAAACCAGCAAAGAACTAAAGGATATGGGCGTAGCTAACGGTTACGATATGACCTACGAGGCAGCTATCACTAAAATGATGTACTTATTAGGCCAGTATAAAGAGCCTGCCGCGATCAAAGAATTGCTGGAGACTGATATGAGAGGTGAGCTGACCGTATCATAGTCGTTAAACTTTGTTAAATAAGCACATAGCTTATATTTCTATTGGCGTAAAAAAGTATTTTTGAATATAACCCATTCGTTATGTTCAAAACCTATATCAAACTCGCCCTGCGCAATCTTTGGAAACGCAAAACTACTACCCTAATTAATATCTCAGGTTTAGCTGTAGGGCTGTCTTGCTGCGCGTTGGTATTCCTATATTTTCAGCACGAATTGAGTTTTGATAAGGGATTTGATAACCGCGATGATATTTATCGGGTAACCTCTACTTTTAAGGACGGCAGCAAAGCACCAACAGTCGGCCTGCCCTATGCCAAATATCTAAAGGCCGAAATCCCCGAGATTGAAGAAGTAAGCCGACTTGATCCTACAAATGGTGTCGTTATTGTACAGGCACAAGGTATAGGAGGTTCAACTCCCTATACTGAAAATTCAGGTTATTGGGTTGATCCACAGTTTTTCAATATACTCTCTTTTCATTTTTTGCAGGGTGACCGCAAAACTGCCTTTGCTGCACCGAATACTATTGTCCTTTCGCAGTCATTGGCCGAAAAGCTTTTTAAGAATACATACCCCATCGGGAAAATTTTAAAAGCGGGAAGTACTATTTATACTATCACCGGTGTTTTTAAGGAGGACTTTTTAAACCATATCCAGGCTGATTTCTTTGCTTCAAACAACAGTGATCATATCAGGGAACAAATGGCCAACAATACCAGCTGGGTAGTAAACGATAATTTCTATACCTATATAAAGTTAAAACATGGTAGCAACGTACAGCATGTGATCAAAGAGCTGAATGACTATTTACAAAGGCATGCCGGTGCTGAACTCAAGTCACATAGCGATCATATCACCAACTCACTGCAGGCGCTTAAGAATATTCATCTCAATTCCTCAGAATTCATGGATTATCTTGCCTACAAGCAGGGGAATATAAAATACCTGTACCTTTTATCGTCCATAGCCCTGGTGATATTGCTGTTAGCCTGTATCAACTACATGAACCTTACAACGGCACAAGCAGTAAGCCGTGCACGCGAAGTTGGTGTGCGCCGTGTAATGGGGGCAGGCAAGGCAGTAATCCGTTACCAGTTTTTGATTGAGACCATTATCATAAGCCTTTGCGCGCTGATTGTTTCTATCGGGCTGGCCTTGCTGTTTTTACCGGTGTTCAATAATCTTACCGGGCAGGCGCTATCTTTCTTTGCGAAGGAAAATAGCAGTCTGATTTTGTGGCTGATACTAATTGCCTTATTAACCGGCCTGGCGGCAGGTTTGTATCCCGCTTTTTATCTGTCGGCATTTAATCCGGTCAAAATATTAAAGGGAAACATCAGTGATTCATCGGGCATGTTTAGCATTCGCAAAGTATTGATTGTATCCCAATTTATTATTTCCACCTGCCTTATATTTTCGACCATTGTGATATGGAACCAGCTCCATTTTATGCTCAACGCCAAAACAGGGTTTGATAAGGATCAGCAACTAGTGCTTAATGTAAACGGCGAGCAAGCTCAAAAAAATAGCGCTTTTCTTGTGAAAGAACTAGCTAAGAATATAAATTTCAAATCAGTTACTAATGCGACGGCTCCCCTGATATCAGGAGATATGAACCTGTATCCGGCTGGAAAGACTATGAACGATAAGCAAATTGTCTTTCTCGACTTTGCAGATGAAAATTATTTAAAAACATTGGGACTGGAGTTGATATCAGGCACCAATTTTAGTGCGGAAAAATTTACCAATACCAACATGCAGGAGGATATGGAACTGCATGATTTTGGTAAGCAAATCGTATTAAACGAGGAAGCCGCAAAGTTATTAGGAATGGACCCCTATACAGCTCCGGGCAAATATGTATCGCACCTGCATAATGGCATAGTTTATAATTATAAGATAGCAGGAGTGGTTAAAAACTATCATTACTTCTCATTACACGCTGCTATTGGCCCCTGTGCTATTATGGCCGCCAACCCTTTAAGATGTACTACAATCATAGCAAAAATTGATGGTCGTCATGCATCTTCAGCAGTTCAATATGCATCCGACCAATGGAAGAAGCTTAACCCTGATACACCTTTTTCCTATGGGTTTTTGAATGATATTTTCCAGAGCGATTACCTGCAGGACCAACGCCAACAGCAGATGATCGGTATTTTTACAGCACTGGCCATCTTCATATCCTGCCTGGGGTTATTAGGACTGATAACTTATACTGTAACACAAAAAGCCCGGGAAATAGGTATCCGCAAAGTTATAGGCGCCAGTGTATCCAGTATTGTGATGCTGTTTTATAAACAATACTTTAAATTAGTCATCATCGCCAATATCATTGCGCTGCCATTAGCATGGTATTTCATGAACACCTGGCTCCATGATTTTCCTTACCGGATCAATATCAGCTGGTGGGTATTCGCTCTATCATTGTCAGCAGGCGTTACTATTGCATTTTTTACTATCGCTTTTAAAACAGTAAGGGCGGCCAACGCAAACCCGGTGGATAACTTGAGAAGTGAATAAAAAACAAATAGCGATGAGCATACAACTCACCGCTATAAATGCTGTACCGTGATTGTCTCAGGCAGGTGCAGTGGAAGCTGCACCGCCTTCAACAATACTAGATACTCTAGGGGTATTAGTGCCTTTTATTATATCCTTCCGATATTTCCCTGCTCGACCCTCTTTTTATAGGCCCAGTAGAATATGATCGGGAAAATAAACAGGTTAAATGTTGTATTGGTGATCAACCCTCCTATCACCACGATAGCCAATGGCTTTGAAGCCTCTGAACCGATACCATTGGACATTGCCGCAGGCAGCAAGCCTATAGCTGCCATCAGTGCGGTCATCACCACCGCGCGTAATCGTTCGGCAACGCCCAGTCTTAAAGCGTCCGAAAACCGGCGGGCCGAATGCGTACGTAGTTCTTTAATATTGGTCTTAAACTTGGTGATCAGGATCACCCCATTTTGCACGCATATACCAAACAGGGCAATAAAACCGATACCTGCCGAAATATTAAAGTTCACCCCGGTGATCAGCAGGGCCAGTATACCACCTGCAATAGCGAATGGCACATTGTTGAGCACCAACAATGAGTCTTTAATATTGCCGAACAGGATAAAAAGGATGAAGAAAATGATCAGTAAACTGATGGGCACAACCTGCGACAACCTGGCCGAGGCACGTTGTTGGTTTTCAAAATCACCTGCCCACTCGAGAAAATAGCCTTTTGGCAATTTGATCTTCGCATTTACCTTATCCTGGGCCTCTTTAATGGTGCTGCCCATATCCCTGCCACGTATGGAGAATTTAATGGCCCCATAACGCTTATGTGCATCGCGGTAGATCATACTGACACCCGTGATCTTGGTGACATCTGCGATTTCACGTAGAGGCACTTTATTACCGCTTGTAGATGGTACACGCAGGTCGCCGATGGATTGTGTATTATTTCGAAAATCTTCGGGATAACGGATACGCAGGTCGAATTTGCGCTCGCCTTCATATATCTGCGTAGCTGCTTTACCGCCGATAGCTGTTTCGATAACTGCATTGGCATCAGCAGCCGTAACGCCGTATTGCGCCATCTTTACCTGGTTCAGGTTGATCTGTAATTCGGGCTGGCCCATATTGCGCAACACACCCAGATCCTGGATACCATTTACGGCCTTCAGTATATTATAAATGCTGTCTTCCTTATTTTCGATATACTTATAATCATCACCAAACATTTTTACTACGATGGACCCTTTAACGCCGGATACCGCCTCCTCTACGTTATCGGATATTGGCTGCGAGAAGTTGAGGTCGATACCGGGGAAAAATTTGAGCTTTTCCTGCATCCGCTGTATCAGTTCTTCTTTGGTTTCGTTGCGCCCCCATTTATCCTGCGGATAAATGTCCACATGAAACTCGATGTTGTAAAAACCTGTAGCATCCGTTCCATCATTGGGCCGGCCTGTTTGCGACAGCACCTGCTTCACTTCCGAGAAGCTCAGGAATATCTTACGCATCTCGTTGGCTAATTTAACCGACTCGCCCAGTGAGGTGCTCAGCGGGCCGGTTGCCCTTACATAGATCGATCCTTCATTCAGCTCTGGTAAAAATTCCGTACCCAACAATTCAAAACAGGCAAGGCACACAAACAGGGTAACAATAGTAAAAGGTAACATGACCTTCCGGAACTTAAAGCACCATGTGTATATCGTCATGCAAAACCTCGTGACAAACTCCACAAAAACATTATGTTTTTCCTTTACATTTTTGTTAAGTAGTACACTGGCAAGAGCAGGAACAAACGTAAAGGTCATGATCAGGGCACCCAATAGGGCAAAACCCAAAGTCCAGGCTAATGGCGAGAACATTTTTCCTTCCACCTTCTGGAAACTAAAAATTGGCAGCAAACCGGTGATGATAATCAGCTTCGCAAAGAATATACCCTTGCCATTTACCAGACATGCCTGTTTGATCATCCCAAGCTTACTCAACCGGTTATATTTTTCCATGCCGACTTCCCTCGCCCGGTGATCCAGCACGACGAATATCCCCTCCACCATCACCACAGCACCGTCAATAATGATCCCGAAGTCGATAGCACCCATGGATAACAGGTTTGCCGACATGCCTTTTAATTTGAGACAGATGAATGCAAACAACAAGGCCAGCGGTATAATAAGTGACACGATGAGCGTAGTGCGCCAGTCGGCCATGAAAAGGAATACAATAACAGTCACAAATATGATTCCTTCGAACATATTGTGCAGTACCGTATGCGTGGCAAAATCTACGAGGTTCTCGCGGTCATAAAAGGTTCTGATCTTTACATCAGAAGGTAAAATATTATTATTAAGGTCACGTATTTTATCTTTTAAGGCAGCTATCACCAGGCTCGGATTTTCACCTTTGCGCATCACCACAATACCTTCTACTACGTCAGGGTCCCTGTCCCGCCCTACTTGTCCCAATCTTGGTAATGCAGATTCGGTTACCTCGCCTATAGTTTTTACATAAATGGGCGTACCTTTCACATTGGTGATCACCACATTCTTAATCTCATTGATATTATTCAGCAAGCC